>OLSA01003553.1_pt1 | contig 10787 bp, 9 predicted proteins | sample 1672731 | NCBI WGS metagenome assembly OLSA01 (sample SAMEA3136718, study PRJEB25190) | human gut metagenome | biome: human gut; feature: human-associated habitat; material: faeces | place: Austria | collected 2013
GTGCAGATGCTCCGATTTCATAGCTGCCTTTCAACATCTCACGATGCTTCAGTGACAGGTTAGTCATTTCATCTATCGAAACGACTTTCTTCTCATACAACCAAGATACAATCTGCTTTGCAGCAAATTTAGGCATTCCCAGATTCTGCGTTATGTGCTGAATCTCATTCAATGTCTTGCCAAGTAATACCGTTTTTGGAGTTTCCATTCTATTTAAAAAGACAATTAGCGTACAAAGGTAGAGAAAAAATAATATATATTGCCTATCTTTGCGCTGAGAAATACATTTAAAGATGAGAAAAACAATTAATTGTTTTATTCCATACGAAGAAAACACAGCAATAGACAAAGTTGTTACAGCATTGAAAGACAGCATTGTTGTAAACAAAATCTATTTATTGACAACCGCTCATGGCTCAATGCCATCCGTTCCTGCAGGATGTGAACCATTCACCATTGACTCCTTGAACAGCAGTGATACGATAAAGAAGATTGCTCAGAAAGCAGACACCCCTTTCACTTTATTATATACCAAAGCATCTTCGTTTGAATTAGGCTACATGGCTTTGGAACGCATAGCCGACTTCCTGCAAGACCGGAAGACCGGCATGGTCTATGCCGACCATTACGAGTGGAAAGAGGGAGAAAAGAAAAAGCATCCCGCCATTGATTACCAACCGGGAAGTGTACGCGATGACTTCGACTTCGGGGCTCTGCTGGCATTCAGAAGCGAATACCTGATCGGGGCAGCCGGAATGATGGAGAACGAGCGCGAAGACTATCGGTATGCCGGACTTTATGCCACTCGCTTGTTCATTGCCGAAACAGGCCGAATTGTCCACATCAATGAATACCTATACACTGAAATAGAAGAAGACAACCGCTTGTCGGGCGAAAAGCAGTTCGATTACGTCAACCCACGCAACCGCGAAGTACAGATTGAAATGGAACAGGCCTTCACCGGATACCTGAAAAGAACAGGTGTCTATTTGCCGTCTAATTTCAAAAAGGTAAACTTCCGAACAGAAACATTTACCTATGAAGCTTCCGTCATCATCCCCGTAAGAAACAGAGTCCGCACCATCGACGACGCCATCCGTTCCGCCCTCGAACAGCAAACGGATTTTCCTTTCAATATCATCATCGTTGACAATCACTCCACAGACGGCACATCCGAAGTGATTGCCCGTTATAAAGACCATCCGCAAGTCATACACCTGCAACCCGAACGCACCGATTTGGGCATAGGCGGCTGCTGGAACCTCGCAGTCCATCATCCCTTATGCGGCCGCTTCGCCATACAACTGGACAGCGACGACCTCTATAGCAGTCCGCAGACGTTGCAAACCATCGTAAACACTTTCTATAAAGAACAATGCGCCATGGTGATAGGCACGTACCGAATGACGGATTTCCACCTGAACACCATTGCTCCGGGCATCATAGACCACAAAGAATGGACACCGAACAACGGGCACAACAATGCCCTGCGCATCAACGGGCTGGGTGCTCCCCGCGCCTTCTTCACTCCCCTTTTAAGAGAAATCGGAGTGCCCAACGTCAGCTACGGAGAAGACTATGCATTGGGCCTCGCCTTCTCGCGCACCTATAAGATAGGACGGATTTACGATGAACTATACCTTTGCCGGCGTTGGGAGGGCAACTCGGATGCCGCACTCGGCATTGAGCAAGTCAACACCAACAACCATTACAAAGACAGCCTCCGCACACACGAAATCAATCTCCGCCGGTGCTATAACGAACAGCACAACCAAAACGACGGTAATAAAAGCAAAGCACAAAACAAGCATTTTATAGAAAAACAATTTGCCGAATGGCAGACAGCAAGCGACAACCTTGCCGCTTTAAGAAAAGCGCTTGTCAAGCAAGAAGTGATTTGCGGCATCCCGTTTACTGTGCAGCACAACCCGGCACGCATGGTTTCCACCGGAGCCAAAACCGACAAAGAAAGCATTCTCTCCCGTCCCTGTTTTCTTTGCAGAAAAAATCAACCCGAAGACCAGCGCGTCTGTCCCATCGGAGACGGATACAATCTGTGTGTCAATCCTTATCCGATACTCCCCTATCATATCACCATCCCATCTGCCGAACACCGGGAACAGATCCTGCCTGCTGATTTTTGCAACACCGTCAGCACTCTCCTCAATGAATTGCCCGACGAATACGCCTTATTCTACAACGGAGCACTTTGCGGAGCCTCTGCCCCCGACCATCTGCATTTTCAGGGAGTTCCGACGGAGCACGTTCCACTGATTGCTTTCTATCGCCGGACGGACAGCGGAAAAGAAAGGCTCGCATCAATCAGCCATTCATCCGTCCTGCACTACATCGACAGTTACGTCTGCCCCCTGTTCAGCATCGAACAGTGCCGTGACGGAAAAACAGACGAGTCCTTGTTTACCAATATAATGAAAGAATTGCCGTGCAGCAATAACGAACCGGAACCGAAAGTAAACATACTGGCATGGCAAGAAGATGAAAAACAAATCATCCTTATCATTCCGCGCTGTAAGCACCGTCCCGAATGTTACAGTGCCGAAGCCGGCAAACAAATGCTTGTCAGTCCGGGTACCCTTGATATGGCAGGCATCATTGTCACACCGCGCAAAGAAGATTTTGAAAAGATATCAACCGAAGACATCCGACAAATTCTGCAAGAAGTCGGACTGCCACGCGAAGATGCACAGGAAATAATTAAGAAGTACCGAAAAAGAGACAGACTATGATGAAAGAGCCCGAAATAAATGTAGGAATAGTAAATGCACAAGAAATCCATTTTTCGTTGAACGGCCGTTTTTTTGCCAAAGGAGAAACCGTATGTGGCGAACAAAGCGTCTCTTTCAGTGAAGGAGGCATTTTGTGGAACGGCAATCTGTATCGTGAGCTGACATTCACCCCACAAGACGAACGCACTTCCTTCTCCCTCTATGATGTGACCATCGGCATCAATTTTCATTGGGAGCGTCAGGAAACCCAAAGCTTTATGGGAACGCTGAAACTGGTGGTGGATGAAGGCAAAATAACAGCCATCAACATCCTTCCGGTAGAAGACTATCTGATAAGTGTCATCTCTTCGGAAATGAACGCCACCTCTTCACTGGAGTTTTTGAAAGCACATGCAGTCGTTTCGCGAAGCTGGCTTTTTGCCCAAATGGAAAAGCGTAAGGCTCTATGCAACAAGAATGAAGGATTCTTCTCCTTTGTGAAGACCGAAAACGAATACATCCGCTGGTATGACCGCGAAGACCACACCATCTTCGACGTGTGTGCCGACGACCACTGCCAGCGTTATCAGGGAATCACCAAAGCATCGAACGCAACAGTCGCCGAAGCTGTCCGCGCCACACGCGGCCAACTGCTCATGTACGGTCAAGGCATTTGCGATGCCCGTTTCTCCAAATGTTGCGGAGGAGTAACCGAAGAATTCGGTTACTGTTGGGAAGATAAGGACTATCCCTATCTGTCCGCCATACGAGATGACGGAAAAGAAGCCTCGCAACCACTCCCCGACCTGACTCAGGAAGCGGAAGCCGAACGCTGGATACGCACCTCTCCCCCGGCGTTCTGCAACACTGATGACAAGAAAATCATTTCACAGATACTGAACAACTACGATCGCGAAACGACAAACTTCTATCGTTGGAAAGTGCGTTACACACAAGAGGAACTGGCAGAGCTCATCCGACTGAACACCAAAACCGATTACGGAAGCATCCTCGATTTAATTCCTGTCCGGCGAGGAAAGTCGGGACGTATCTGCAAACTAAAAATCGTAGGCACCCTGAAGACCCTCATTATCGGAAAGGAACTGGAAATTCGTCGCACCCTCTCCTCCTCCCATCTGTTCAGTTCGGCTTTTGTCATCGACAAAGGAGAACTGAAAGACGGTGTGCCGGAATGGTTCCTGCTGACAGGCGCCGGCTGGGGTCACGGAGTAGGCTTATGCCAAATCGGTGCCGCTGTCATGGGTGAGCAAGGCTATACATACGACAAGATTCTGCTACACTACTATAAAGGAGCAGACATCCGCCGTTTCTATTAATCCAATCTTACAGGTAATCATGAAAAAGACATCACCGTGGGCATGGATTCCCACCCTCTACTTTGCGCAAGGATTGCCATACGTGGCAGTGACCATCATCTCGCTTGTCATGTATAAAAGGCTGGGCATCAGCAATACCGAGCTGGCCTTCTATACCGGCTGGCTCAACCTGCCCTGGGTCATCAAACCACTGTGGAGTCCGTTCATCGACCTCATCAAGACCAAACGCCGGTGGATTGTCACCATGCAGATGCTCATCGGTGCAGGACTGGCAGGTATTGCCTTTACCATCCCCACGGAATATTTCTTTCAACTGACGCTCGCCCTGTTCTGGCTGCTCGCCTTCAGTTCCGCCACACACGACATTGCTGCCGACGGATTCTATATGCTGGCACTCGATTCTCATGAGCAAGCACTGTTTGTAGGCATCCGCAGCACCTTCTACCGCATCGCCACCATTGCCGGACAAGGGCTGCTCATCATGCTGGCAGGCCGGTTGGAAACGGTGACAGGCAACATTCCATACGCGTGGTCCATCACCTTCTTTGTGCTTGCCGGCATCTTTCTTGCCGTGTGGCTTTACCATCGTTTCATCCTCCCCCATCCGGCTGCCGACCATCCGGCAAAGGAAGTATCCGCTTCCGGGTTGATGAAAGAATTCTTTACCACCTTTACCACCTTCTTCCAAAAAAAGCACGCCACCGTTGCCATTGCATTCATGCTGCTATACCGACTTCCCGAAGCCCAATTAGCCAAAATGGGAATCCCCTTCTTGCTCGACCCGATAGAAAAAGGAGGCTTGGGACTTACTACCGAAGAAGTAGGATTCGTGCAAGGAACAGTCGGTATCATAGGACTTACGTTAGGAGGCATTTTGGGAGGCATTTCCGTAGCCCGGGGAGGTCTTAAACGCTGGCTTTGGCCCATGGTATGGGCTATCTCGTTACCTGATTTTGTTTATGTATACCTCAGCTATGCACAACCGGATTCCTTGTTGTTTGTCAACATTTGCATCTTCATCGAACAGTTCGGATACGGTTTCGGATTCACAGCCTACATGCTCTACCTCATTTACTTTGCCGACGGCGAGCACAAGACGGCACACTATGCCATCTGTACCGCTTTTATGGCGCTTGGCATGATGATTCCGGGAATGGCTGCCGGATGGCTGCAAGAGCACTTGGGATACAACCACTTTTTTATTTGGATTATGATATGTTGCATCGCCACATTCGGAGTCACGGCTTTGCTGAAGATTCATCCCGAATTTGGAAAGAAAACCTTAAAAAGTTAATGTTAAATTCAACAATACAAGCCATTGCATTGTTTCCTTTTCAGACGATAACATATAAAACAGAAGATATATGAAAAAAATTATTTTATTGGTATCAGTTGTATTGTTTGGCTGCGTAGGATACGCACAAGCACAAACATCTGAAAAAAAGCTGAGTCGTCAAGAACGAAAGGAAGCTAAAAGAGCCATGGAGCAGGCAGTGGATTCTCCGGTTTCGGAGGAGGTGATGAGAACGGATATTGGTATTCGTCCGACGGGCAAGGCTTTTCCGGATCAGGTGGTGAAGGATTTTCTGATTTCTTTGAATCCATGTTTGGAGGGCGTGCCAGAGGAGGGCGTAGCAGTGCCGGTTTCCGTGGACAGGACTTTAACGCAGAACTGCATTTGTCTCTTCAAACACAAATTTTGTGACAGTCAATGGTAATAAAGGCTCCGTACAGGTAGCTTTCAATATACCTGTAAGCGGTCCCAATGGCTTGGGTGGAGTAACTGTAGACGGCAATGTGTCCGGCTACAAAGTGACCACAGACAAAAAAGGCAACATCCGTCTGGCAATGAATATCACAGGTGTAGGTATTTCTGCCCAAGTCAATATTTCACTGGCCAATGGCGGCAACAATGCAACAGTGGATATTCTTCCCAATTTTCATTCCAACAGACTTACCTTATCAGGCACTCTGTTGCCATTGGATAAATCAAGCGTATTCAAAGGAAGGTCTTATTGACAGATTTTTCCTAAATTCAGCTTCAACCGAGTTTTTCATTTCTACTGTCACTGCTGCCACCATAGGATGCTTATCACATACAACATCCTATCAATAAACGACTTATCCAAATGGTGGCAGTAGCAGTTCTTTCACCGTTTAAAAGCCCTCTACCACCACTTTTTAGTATCATTCCACCAATCTTCTAATTATATTCGAAAGAAAAAGAAGATTAGTTCGAAAAGCCCGTGAGCATCATACGTTATTGCTTAACCACGTCCGTGGTTAAGTCTATCCACCCGGGTGGTTAAAGTTAGTCACGTAGGTGATTAAAGTTAACCACGGGGGTGGTTAAATAATATCCGACGTCTAAATAGACTTGTTTTGTTGATTCGGCACTCACTTTCAATTATTATTCATATCTTTGCGTACACTATAACCATTAACCAGTAACCATGATTGTAATAGCAGACAGTGGTTCCACCAAAACCGATTGGTGCATCGGCAACAGCCAAACGGATTACCGGATAGTCCAAACTCCCGGCATCAATCCGTTTTATCTTTCCACCAAAGAAATAAGCCGGCAAATAACAGAAAACCTTTTCCCGCAGTTGACGGAAAAAGACACCGTCACCGAACTTTATTTCTATGGCGCCGGCTGCACGCCCGAAAAGGCATGCATCGTAGCAGATGCCCTCACCGAATGTTTCCCACACGCCCATGTTGCGGTGGAAAGTGACTTGTCGGGAGCCGCCCGCGCCTTGTGCGGACACACGAAAGGCATTGCCTGTATATTGGGAACAGGATCGAATTCCTGCGAGTACGACGGTGAAAAAATTGTTTCCAATGTTTCTCCACTGGGGTACATATTGGGGGACGAAGGAAGCGGAGCCGTGCTGGGTAAACGCCTGGTGGGTGACTGCCTCAAAAAACAGCTTCCCCCCGACTTGTGCGAACTGCTGCTGAAAGAATATGAGTTGACGCCTGCCCTTATCTTGGACAAAGTATATCGGCAGCCGCTTGCCAACCGTTTTCTGGCAAGCCTCACTCCTTTCTTATCCACACACCGGCAAAGAGCGGAGATTCATGCGTTGCTGCTTTCCTGTTTCACCGATTTCTTCGAAAGGAATGTGATGCTGTACGAATATGCCGGTTGCCCGGTTCATTTTATCGGTTCCATCGCATGGCATTTCCGGGCGGAGGTGAAAGAAGCAGCCGATGCATTGGGCATTCAAGTCGGCAAGATAATAAAGAGTCCGATGGAAGGGTTGATAAATTATCATTTCAGAATATGAGTTTTATTAAAATAACCGAGCAGCCGTCTTTGCACGAAGACCTGGAACAGTTGTCCGTGCGAAGCTTATTGGAAGGTATCAATGAGGAAGACCAAAAAGTAGCCTTGGCCGTGCGCTCCTGTATTCCCCACATAGAAAGACTGGTAACAGGTATCGTGGAACGGATGCAGCAAGGCGGACGGGTATTTTATATCGGAGCCGGAACCAGCGGACGCCTGGGGGTATTGGATGCTTCGGAGATTCCACCGACTTTCGGTATGCCCGATACTTATATAATAGGTATAATAGCCGGAGGCGAAACGGCTCTGCGGCATCCGGTGGAAAATGCGGAAGACGACACGTTGAAGGGATGGGAAGAATTGCAGGCTTTCCACATCAGCGACAAAGATACCGTGATAGGCATTGCCGCTTCGGGAACAACGCCTTATGTCATCGGCGCATTGCAACAGGCACGGAAAAGAGGCATACTGACAGCAGGAATCAGCAGCAATCCTGATTCTCCCCTCTCACACGCAGTGGATATTCCCATCGAAATGATTGTGGGCCCGGAGTTTGTGACCGGCAGTTCGCGCATGAAAAGCGGCACAGGGCAAAAAATGATTCTCAACATGATCAGCACTTCCGTGATGATAAAACTGGGAAGGGTGAAGGGAAACCGAATGGTCAATATGCAACTAAGCAACCAAAAACTGGTAGACCGGGGAATGAGAATGATTATGGAGGAACTGCAGCTAGACGAAAAAAAGGCTAAACAATTGTTGCAGAAATATGGTTCAGTAAAAAAGGTCTTGGACATTTATAATAAGAAATAAATTGTATAACTAAAAACAATTAAGACATGAAAAGTTGGAAACCGGAAGCCATTATCTTAGCAATAGGTATGCTGATTATGGGGTATTTTATCAAAAACGGACTGGATACTTTCGCCGGTAAAGACCGGGTAGTAACCGTCAAAGGATTGGCTGAAATGGAAGTGCCTGCCAACAAGGTTACTTGGCCTCTGATGTACAAGGAAGTGGGAAATGACTTGCCTACCTTATATAATAAGATTAATAATACGAATCAGACTATCGTCACTTTCCTCAAACAAAAAGGCATCACAGAGCAGGAAATCAGTATCAATGCTCCCGAACTTATCGACTTGCAGGCCGACCGTTATAATAGTAATCCGATTCAATTCCGTTATAATATTACAACTGTCATCACTGTTACATCCGACAAAGTGGAACTTGTCCGTAATCTGATAAAAGAACAGAGTGAGCTTCTGAAGCAGGGCATCGCCATTACCGGAGGAGATTACCGCTACAACGTGCAGTATGACTTTACAGGGCTCAATGCCGTGAAACCTCAGATGATAGAAGAAGCAACAAAGAACGCCCGCGCCGCCGCCATCAAGTTTGCCAAAGACTCGGACAGTGAACTGGGAAAGATAAAAAGAGCTTATCAAGGACAATTCAGCATCGAAGACCGCGATGCCAATACTCCTTATATCAAACGAATACGCGTGGTGACTACCATTGACTATTCACTGGAAGATTAAAATATCAGATACCCATCTTATGAAGCATTTTCAATAGTTCATCTTTGTTCAGAGGCTTTGATAAATAACCGTTGAAGCCTCTGGACATTACTTTTCTTCTGTCTTCATCGTATGCAAAAGCCGTTACCGCCACAATGGGGATATCGGAAGACAGTTGGCGAATGGCATCCGTTGCCTGATAACCGTCCACCACGGGCATGCCTATATCCATCAAAATAATATCCGGATTGCATTCCAGGTATTTGGAAACGGCTTCTTCACCGTTTGTGGCACGGATCAAATCATAGTGTTTTTCCAGATAAATCTTATAGAGCAGATAATTGTCGTCCATGTCCTCGGCTATCAGAATGGTTCGGCGAACAGCCCCCGCATCGTATTCGGTTTCATTGAATTCAACGGTTTCCGAAACGTCTTCCGTCCGTTGCTGCAAAGGTAAAAAATCAAAAGGTTTCACCGGCAGGGTAAACCAGAAAGTAGAACCTTTGCCGTATTCCGAGAATACCCCTATCTCACCGCCCAGTTTCTTGATAATGGTCCGGCTGATAGACAACCCCAAACCCGTGCCCTGCTTTTTGGCATCCAGTTTCATGAAACGTTCAAAGACTTTATCCACCTTCCCGGCCGGAATGCCGGCTCCCGTGTCCTGCACATAGAAGTAGATATCATCCTCCCGCACCTTATATCCTAAAGTGATGCTGCCTTCTTTGGTATACTTGAATGCATTCGACAGAAAATTGGAAAGTACCTGTGACACCCGGTTCTTTTCGGTATGAATAAAGCAGACCGGCAGACAAGGCTCAAACACAATACGCACCGGACTGTCAGCCTCTTCCAGACGCAGCCGGAAAATTCCTTCCAGTTCACGCATTATCTGATTAACATCCGTATCGGAATAAATAAACTCCAATGTCCCCGCCTCTATCTTTGACATATCCAGAATATCATTAACCAACTGCAACAACATATTCGTATTACCTTTGATTATCTCAACATAAGAATTACGTTCGGATTCGGAAGCATTGGACAACAATCCCGCGAAACCAACTATCGCATTCAGCGGAGTCCGAATTTCATGGCTCATATTAGCCAGGAAAGCTGTCTTCTGTTCACCTGCCACTTCCGCCACCCGCCTGGCCGCCTCCAGTTCTTCCTGTACCTTCTTCAAACGCGTAATATCTCTCACGGTCAGCAACACCTTTTCATCTCTGTTCTGCACCATATATGCCCCCGAAACACTCACCACACAATCCACGTAGTTATCAGTGTCATCCGACAAATAAAGCCTCATCGGAGCTTCTAACCGGGAAAAGCTGTTTTTTTCGCGAAAACACCTTTCGATGGAAGCACGCACCGGACAGGATTTACAATTCTCGTGAGTGCCGCATGCACCGGAATCCAACGCATTTTTGCACCGAAGCAATTCCCCCACCCTGTGAAGGACACAGTCATCCTTTTCACGGTTCAAACTATAATAATTGGTTTTCTCTACCAGAAAATTACGATTGGCCAATACAATGTACGCATCGATATTGCGTAAGATGGCATCCGAAAAATCTTTGTTTAAACCAAGTTCGTTCTTTTGGGCAAGAACTTCCTTATTCAGACTTTTTGTTTTCTTTGTTTCGAGCCACCACTTTATCATAAAAAATAAAGCAACAACCGCTAATAGTATGGATGGTAGCATTTGCTAAATAGATTTATATTATCGCAAAGATATGAACATAATTCAATATCGGTTTATAATTAGACAATTAAATATTCAAATTTAAAGAAAAAGCCTCAAATCTATTTGTGATTCAGTAAATTATTGTATCTTTGCGCCCGAAATTAGATAATCAATATAATGTCTAACGTAATTAACTGAGAATTTTAACAATTTTATTAATGGAAA
>OLSA01003554.1_pt1 | contig 10784 bp, 7 predicted proteins | sample 1672731 | NCBI WGS metagenome assembly OLSA01 (sample SAMEA3136718, study PRJEB25190) | human gut metagenome | biome: human gut; feature: human-associated habitat; material: faeces | place: Austria | collected 2013
GCAGCCGCCGGAGCGGTGCTTAAGCCGTCAGGCGGGAATTGTGCGGTGTTGCCTTCACTTTTTCCCTGTCGTTACGCGGTCTGCATTCCTGTTTTTGCCCACAAACTGCCCTTGTTCACGCAAAGTTTACCGGAATTTCCAGCTATTTCATGCCTTGTTCATCCGCAGTTCATTTTTATTCTTCATGATAGAATCTATCGGGGGCCCCTATTACCGCCCCCAACTGGAGGAATTGTTATGCACGAAACCCAACAGCCGCGCGACCCCAAAAAGACGACCGGCATTGTATATGCCGTGATCCTTGTGGTGTTGCTGCTGCTCAATTTCTGGGCCTTCCCCGCCATGATGAAAGGCCAGGTCAAACAGGTCGATTACGGCACCTTCCTGAACATGCTCGAAGGCGGCGAACTGAGCACCGTTGAAATTCAGGATCAGCAGATCTATTTTGTGGACAAAAACGATACCACCTACTGCACCAACTCCATTGCGCAGGACCTGCAGCTGGTCAACCGGTTGGAAAGCGCCGGCGTTTCCTTTGGCAAGGTGTACAACCAGACCACCTGGGTGGATACCCTGCTGGGCTGGGTCATCTCGCTGCTGCCCATGATCATCCTGATCGTCTGGTTCAACCGCATGATGCGCAAGCGGGTCGGTGAAATGACCGGCGGCGCCAACAGCATGATTTTTGGCGGCGGCAAATCCGGTGCCAAACAGTATGTCGTTGAGGATGGCAAGTCCATCAAATTTGCCGATGTTGCCGGTGAGGACGAAGCCAAAGAGAGCCTGCAGGAAATCGTTGACTTCCTGCATAACCCCAAGCGTTACGAGGATATCGGTGCCAAAATGCCCAAGGGCGTTCTGCTTGTCGGCCCCCCGGGCACCGGTAAAACCTTGCTGGCCCGCGCTGTTGCCGGCGAAGCCGGTGTTCCCTTCTTCTCCATTGCGGGTTCTGAATTTGTCGAGATGTTCGTCGGCATGGGCGCTTCCAAGGTGCGTGACCTCTTCAAACAGGCCAACGAAAAAGCCCCCTGCATTATCTTTATTGATGAGATCGATACCATCGGCAAAAAGCGTGACGGTGCTTCCGGTATGGGCGGCAACGATGAACGCGAGCAGACCCTGAACCAGCTGCTGACCGAAATGGACGGGTTTGACGCCGCCAAGGGTGTTATCATTCTGGCCGCCACCAACCGTCCTGAATCCCTTGACCCCGCTTTGACCCGCCCCGGCCGTTTTGACCGTCGTGTGCCCGTGGAGCTGCCTGACCTGAAAGGCCGCGAAAGCATCCTGCGCCTGCACGCTCAAAAGGTCAAAATCGGCCCCGACTGTGACTTTGCCGTGGTTGCCCGCATGACTCCCGGTGCTTCCGGTGCCGAGCTGGCCAATATCATCAACGAAGCCGCCCTGGGCGCTGTGCGCCACCACCGCATGGCCGTTACCCAGTACGACCTGCAGGAAGCCGTGGATACCATCCTGGCCGGTGCCCAGAAAAAGAATAAGATCCTGAGCGACAAAGAAAAGTGCATCGTGGCCTACCACGAAGTCGGCCATGCCATGGTTGCCGCCCTGCAGAGCCATTCCGCCCCCGTGCAGAAAATCACCATTGTGCCGCGCACTTCCGGCGCGCTGGGTTTCACCATGCAGGTAGAGGACGGCGACCACACCCTGATGACCAAGGAAGAGATCCTGGCCAAAATTGCCACCATGACCGGTGGCCGTGCCGCCGAAGAAGTGGTGTTCAACTCCATCACCACCGGCGCATCCAACGATATCGAGCAGGCCACCAAGATGGCCCGCGCCATGATTACCCGCTACGGCATGACCGACGACTTTGACATGGTTGCCCTGGAAACCGTGAACAACGCCTACCTGGGCGGCGATGCCAGCCTGGCCTGCAGTGAGCGCACAGCCGCCACAGTGGACGATAAGGTCGTGGAAGTCGTCAAGCAGCAGCATGAAAAAGCCAAACAGATGCTGATTGAAAACCGCGGCAAGCTGGACGAGATCGCCAAGTACCTGTACGAGAAAGAAACCATCACCGGCGAAGAGTTCATGCGCATCCTGACCGCTGTTCCCCAGCTGCCCACCGGTGCCGTGGAACAGTAAAGTCTCCGCTCTGCGCGTTTTCTTTGTAAAATAACGGTGCCCCCGCCCTATGCAGTTCATTTACCGCACGGGCGGGGCGTTTTGTTGTAATTCCGTAGGGGCGCACACCATGCACCCATCCGTTTTATATCATCACACTACAGCGCTTTCTCACAAAGCACACCATGTAATAGCGCCATTTTATGGCCAGCCGTTACCCATTTGTAGGGGCCGCTGCTCACCTCTTTCCGAAAAACGCAATAAAAATGCTGTCTTTCTCCACATCAGGGAAAGGCAGCATTCTTCTTTATCCGTTCAGATCTTCGCCGTTGCTGGCAATCACATTTTTATACCATCCAAAGGACTTTTTCCTGTACCGTGCCGCCGCCCTGTTCGAGTACCGGGAAAAGTACCCGTGATCCTGCCGGGCTTTATTTTGCCTGTGCACCCTCTGGGAAGATGATCTTGTTCACAAAGAAGAAGATCACCATAGAAATGCCGCCATTGAGCACGGTGGTGCCAATGTTGTAGATGAAATCCGGCACCAGCAGGCCCGCAACCGCCACCCACACGCAGTTGATGGAGTTGACGATGCAGGTGATCAAGCAGAACGCCACCACATACCAGGCGATCTGCTTGGCCAGGTTGCCCTTGCTGCGGAACACAAAGTTGCGCTGGATAGGAAAGTTTATGCATTCTCCCACCACCATGGCAACCATGTAGGCGCAAAAGTACGGCAGACCGCCATGGGCGGAATCATACCCCAGGATGTTCCACTGGAAGGTTTCGCCAAACAGCGTGACCGGGATGCCCGGCCAGCCAAAATCCACCACCGGCAGGCTGCTGAACGCCGCCGGCAAAAATTGCAGCAGCAGGTATTTGAAGACCGTAACCAGGTTGGATACGATCACAAACAGTCCGCCTTCGCGCACCCACTTGGCTGCGGCGGGGTGTTTTGCCGCAAAATTATTCCATAGCTGCATAAATAGCCCCTCTCTTTCCTCAGCTGTTGCGCAGGCGCTGTTCCAGCTGTGCGTTCAGTACCAGGTTTTTCACGGCTTCTATGATCACCCGCACAAGGCCGATGATCCAGAATCCCTGTAATTCCATCACAATGCCATCCACCATGCCCATGCTGATGGCACCGCTGGTCATTTTGGCCAGGGCACGCAGCGGCATGTTGTACTGGAACAGCACATTCAGGTCCGGCTTGCCGCGCTTGTAGCTGGCGTTCAGCAGTGCGGTAAGCACCAGCCAGATCAGCCAGCCCAGCGGGCTGCGGCTGTGGTTCAGCTCGCCCAGGGTCATGTTGCGGTCAATTTTAACTTTTCCCTGCTGCACCGGGCGGCCCAGCAGGGTGGCCCATTCGTCATCCGGCACGCTCTGCACCTTGCCGCTGGTATAGTGCGGCAGATGCTTGCCCGCATAGGGGTTGGGTGCGCCGGTACCGGCCACTTCCACCACGGCGGTCAGGCGGATGTCCGCACTGGACGCGCCGACCCGCAGCTCATAGCTGCCGCCTTCCACTTCCCAGCTGTCGGTCCTGGTGTTCCAGTAGCGGAATGCCTTGTCGTCCAGCGGGATGGTCACGGTCTTGCTTTCGCCGGGCTGCAGCTGCACCTTGGCAAAGCCTTTCAGCTCCTGTGCGGGGCGGAACACTTCTGCCCCGGGTTTTGCCACATACAGCTGCACGATCTCTGCTCCGGCGCGCTTGCCGGTGTTGGTTACGGTCAGGGTCACGCCATTGGAAGCGGCCTGCAAATTGCTGTAGGCAAAGCTGGTGTAGCTTAACCCATAGCCAAAGGGGAATGCCACCGGCACACCGGCGGTCTGGTAATAGCGGTAGCCGACATACAGCCCCTCGCGGTACTGCACCATGCGGCCCGGCCCGGCAAAGTTATCCTTGGCGGGGGTATCCGCATAGGCGTTGACCCAGGTTTCGGCCAGCTTGCCGCTGGGGTTCACTTTGCCGGTCAGCACATCCAGCATGGCGCCCGCCCCCGCCTGGCCGCCCAGCGCACCATACACCAGGGTACGGCAGTGTTTGAGCCACGGGGTTTCCAGCGAAGCCCCTGCGCTGAGCACCACAACGGTGTTGGGGTTGGCCTGCTGCACGGCCTTTAACAGTTCGATCTGGTTGTCCGCAAGGCGCATATCGCCGCGGTCCAGACCCTCACTTTCCTTGATTTCATCCAGCCCCAGGCAGAGCAGCACCGCTTCGGCCTTTTGGGCCAGGGCCACAGCCTCGGCCTGTTTGGCGGCATCCGGTTTGCCCTGGCGGTCAAAGCCGGGGGCAAAGCCCACGCTGGCCAGGCCGCTCTCTTTCAGGCAATCCAAAAAGGTATCCACCTTGATGGAGTTGACCGCGCTGGAGCCAGCGCCCTGGTACCGCGGTGTCTGGGCAAAGTCGCCGATCACGGCAACTTTTGCGCCCTCGGCCAGCGGCAGCAGGTCGTTCTCGTTTTTCAGCAGCACAATACTTTCGGCTGCGGCGCGGCGGGCCAGGGCGTGGTGAGCGTCCGCATCAAAGGTGCGGCTGTGGGACTGCACGGCGGCATGGGTATCAAACACCAGCGTCAGCAGCTCGTCCAACCGGGCGTCCACATCCGCTTCGGTAATTTTGCCGCTCTGCACAGCCTGCATCAGCTCGCGCACCGCGTCCCCGCCGGGGGCGGGCATTTCCAGCGTGGAGCCGTTCTGCACGCCCAGGGCATGGTCATTGCTGCCGCCCCAGTCCGTTACCACAGCGCCGTCAAAACCCCACTCCCCGCGCAGGATGTCCATTAACAGGTGGCGGTTCTCGTTGGCGTAAGTTCCGTTGATGAGGTTATAGCTGCTCATGATGGTCTTGGGCTTTGCTTCCTTGACCACGATCTCAAACCCGGTCAGGTACAGCTCCCGCAGCGTGCGTTCATCCACCACAGAGTCCGACGCCATGCGGCGCAGTTCCTGGCTGTTGACGGCAAAGTGCTTGGGGCAGGCCGAAATACCGTTGGACTGGATGCCCCGCACATAGCTCGCGGCCATTTTGCCGGAAAGATACGGATCCTCGGAGAAATACTCAAAATTGCGGCCGCACAAGGGGCTGCGCTTGGTGTTCAGGCCCGGCCCCAGCAGCACGGCAACTTCCTGCGCGGCGGCTTCTTCGCCCATGGCCTGGCCGATCTGCTCGCCCAGGGCGGGATCCCAGCTGCACGCCACAGTGGCTGCCGTGGGGAAGCAGGTGGCCGGAACACTGGGGTTCAGCCCCAGGTGGTCCGCCGCACCCGCCTGCTTGCGCACGCCGTTGGGACCATCGGATAGGGTGATGGCAGGTACGCCCGCCTTTTGATAACCGCGGGTGGTAAAGGTACCCGCGCCCGAAAGCAGCGCACATTTTTGTTCAAGCGTCAAATCTTGCAGTTGTTTCTTTTGCATAAGGTGGTTCCTTTTCTTAAAAACAGCCTTGCGGCCCACCGCACAACCGCGCAAAGTCGGCGGCGATGGACCGCAGGGCAGCTGCACAGCTTACAAATTACGCTTTACTGTGCCTTTTTCTTCTTGTAGCTTTTGAAGGTGAGAACTTCCAGCACGACCAGTAGTACAGCCAGCAGCACGTCGACCACGATCATAGCGGTACGCCAGATGGGGGTGGAAACAGTGTTGGTCGGGTCGTAAACGCGGGAGTTTACCACGGTGTACATGATGTTCTTGCAAGCCTGACGCATAGCCTTAACGCTGGTAGCACTGGTGGTATCGGTCAGGTGGTTGGTGGCAACGTCGTAGTTCTTCAGCATCAGGTCGCAGCCGTTGCGGATGGCCCTATCGGAATCCATGTAGTCAGTGAAGTGGAAGCCGTCGGTGATGACCATACCGCGGAAGCCCCACTCGCCGCGCAGCACGCCGTTCAGCAGTGCATTGCAGGCACCGGCCCACTGGTTGCCAATATAGTTCCAACTGGACATGACGGCCTTGCAGCCGCCCACCTTGGCGCTGATCTCGAAGGGACGCAGGTAGATCTCGCGGATAGCCTGCTCGTCAGCCCAGGTGCAGAGCAGCTTACTCTGGTTGGTCTGCTGGTCGTTCAGGGCAAAGTGCTTCATGTAAGCGTAGACGCCGTAGCTCTGGGCACCGGCAATGGAGCTGGCACCGATGTAACCGGCGAGGACGCTGTCCTCAGAGTAATATTCGAAGTTACGGCCGTCAAAGGCGGAACGGTGGCCGTTCATGGCGGGGGCGTACCAGCCGGTGACGTTCATCTCGCTGCCCATGCGGCCGATGCTCTCGCCGTAGCGGCGGGGCCGTCGCAGTCGATGGTCGCGTACTTGTCAACGCTGGCCTCGGCCTTGGTCTGGTAGCCGCCCAGGGCGATCAGGTCGTCCATCTCGGTGACGGTCATCTGGTCGAGCAGGGTATCCCAACGCTCGTCGTCGTAGTCAGCACCGCGCAGGTCAGCCAGCTTCAGGCCGTTGTTGGCACCGGTAACGGGCATCTCATCGTTGGGGTCGTTGAAGTCCTCAGGGTTCCAGTTGTGGTCGGTGTACATGGTGTTCATGCTCTCCTCAGACATGGTGTAGTCAGAGGGAGCAGCAACCGCCTCAGCATAGTTGGCGAAGTGATCAGCGCGGGATAGGGTGACGAGCTTATCGTCAGCGAAGTCGAACTTGGTGGTTGCAGCCTCGGCATCGGTGCTGCGGGGGTTGGACTCGTCATAGACGATGGTGGAAGCGACATTGTAGGTCTTGGAATCCAGCACCGTGTGGGAATCCTCGTTGATGCTGATGATATAGTCGCCCTCTTCCAGCACGTAGCAGCCCTTGTCCTTGCTGTCAAAGCTGGCCATGTCCTCGGTGTTGAAGGTCAGGGTCAAGGTCTGGGAAGCGCCCGGCTCAATGGAGTCGGTCTTGCCGAAGGTGACGAGGTTGGTGGAAGCCTTCTCAATGCCGCCATCGGTGTACGGCGGGTTGAAGTAGACCTGCACGGCGTCCTTACCGGCCACACTGCCGGTGTTGGTGACGGTGACATCCAGGGTGATGGTGCCGTCAGCCTCGGTCATGGAGTCGATTTTCTGGGTAAAGGTGGTGTAGGACAGGCCGTGGCCGAAGGGATACTGAACGGTCTTGTCATAGTCGATCAGGCCCTCGGCAGCGGCAGTCTCGTAGAACTTGTAGCCGACGTAGATGCCCTCAACATAGTTGACGAAGTGCGGGGTAACCTGCTCTGGATCACGGCCAAACAAGCCGGCAGCGGTGTAACCAACGGAATCCGCATTGGTGTAAGTAAAGTCGCCGATGTTGTTGAAGTAAGGAGCTGCGGTCAGGTCATAGACGAAAGTGTCGGCAGAGTGGCCGGAGGGGTTGACCTCACCGGCAACAATCTCGCCCAGGGCGTTGAAGCCGGTCTGGCCGGTGCCGGGGCACCAGATAACGCTCTTGATCTGGGGGTGCTCATCGACGAAGCCCAGCTCGAGGGTGTTGGCAGCGTTGTAAACCAGCACAACGTTGTCGAAGTTGGAACAGACAAGGTCGATCATGTCGCGCTCAGTCTTGCTCAGGGAGAGGTAATGCTGGCCGTCCTCGAAGTCCTTGTACTCGGTGGAGTTGTCGGTGTAGTTGACGGTGCTCATATCGGTGGGCAGGTCAGCAAACTCACCGCCAACGCGGCTGATGACGACCATCGCAGTGTCAGAGAAAGACTTGGCGTTGTCGATCAGCTCTTGGGTGTAGCTGGCGGCGGTGGGTTCGGGCAGGGTCCAGTTATGGTTGCTGTAACCCAGCGCCGGGCGCTCGGCGCAGTAAGCGGTGTAGAAATCGCTCAGCTCGGTGTTGGTGTTGATGCCGGCGTTGTGCAGGCCATCCAGCAGGCTGACGGTGGGACGGTCGGCAGAGATCGCACCAGCGCCGGTGCCGCCGTAGACAGGGCCGACAGAAGCCCAGCCAAAGACGTTCAGGTTGCTGCCGGAAGCGAGGGGCAGTTCGTTGTCATCGTTCTGCAGCAGGACGATGCCTTCCTCGGCAATCTCGGTGCACAGGGCGTTGGCCTCGTCACTGGATTCTTCGGTGATAGTGCCGTTGCCGGTGACCAGATCGAGCATGGTGCTCATGGGGCCAAAGGCAACCAGGTTGAGCATGATGCCGAAAGCCACCAGCACGGCCAGGCCAGACTGGGCGCGCACCATGAATTTGGTGGGCTTGGCCAGTTTCTTGTTGACCGCCATAGCGATCAGTACGATAATGGCGGCGGCAACCACAACGCCAAAGAAGATGAGCTGCGGGATGCAGTTATTGACCACATCGGCAACGTCGTCCAGGTTGACGCCCATGTTTGCCAGGGTAAGAAGCAGGGTGTTCATTGTTTTCCTCCTTTTATTGTGCCGCCCTCCGGATGGCGGCTGACGGGATTTCCGCTTTTATTGATGATATTGTACCAAAACAATTTTCTTTCGGCTCATTTTTTGCACAAACTGTTGTTTCCGTTGCATGTTTTGCAAAAGTTTCAAAAACATTTCATTTTTTGTTGTGCATCTCACACAAAGCATCTCGACCCTGTTTTGTGCACCCCGCCCAAACACCAAAAATGGCCGGGTGCCTTATCCTAGACCCCCAGCCATCCATTCAGCTTTTCTGCGGCAGCAGCACCCGCAGCGTAAACCACTCGTTTTCCCAGTGCAGCGTCATAGTTCCGCCGCGCTTTTCGGCGGCGGCGCGCACACTGCGCAGGTCGCTGCCGCCATGGGTGTTGCGGCGCGGCAGGCCGTCCGCGCCCAGCTCCACTTCCTGCGCGCAGTAATTTTCAAACCGCAGCATCACAAAGCCGTTCTGGGCGTACACCGCCACCCGGATCAGCCGCTTTTCGTGGTCGGGCTCGGTCTCCACGCTCTCCGTTGCGTTGTCCAGCGCCGTACCCACAATCGTGCAGATTTCCCCTGTTTCCAAAAAGTCCAGCAAATGCCCGTCCGCCACGCAGGTCATCGTGATGTAGTGCTGCTGGCAGTACAGGCTTTTGGCCGTCAGCAGGGTGTCCAGCACCGGGTTTCCGGTCTTGTTCTCCGCCTCGTACTGGCGGATGCCGCTTTCCATGGCCGCCAGCGCCACATCCTGCTTGGCGTGGTCCCGCTCCGCCCGGATGGCCGCAATCTGCATTTTCAGCTCGTGGTAGCGCCGGTTGATCAGGCGGATGTTCTCCTTGCTCTGCTTGTACTGCTCGTACTGGCGGTGCAAAACGCCGTCCAGCTCCGCCAGCTCGCTGTGCAGGGCGGCTTCGCGCAGCTGCTCGTGCTGCACCGTCAAAATCAGCACCCCGGCCAGGTCCACCAGCGTACGGATGTAAAACATGTTCATGTTGGCTTCGCTGCCGTTGGCAAAGCTCAAATTGCTCACGGCAAATGCGGTCAGCGCCATGACCACCGCCACAAAAGTTCCTGCGGGCGTTATTTTCAGCTTCCCGGCCGGGCCGGGACGGCGGTTCTCCACAAAAAGCATGGCGGTAAAAATGCCGCCGTACACCACCGCCAACAGCAGCAGCGAAAGCGGCTCCGCCCCGCCGCGCTGCGGCCACAGCACGCAGTGCAACTGCCATTCCACGCTGGCCGCCAGCTCCGCCAAAATAAAGGCTCGCGCGCACACATAACCCGCTTCCAGCAGCGTAATGCTGCGTGTAACCCACAAAAACAGCAGCATGGAAAGAATCGCCATTGCCATGCAGGGGATCCACCACGCCAGCGGAACTTCCCCCGTGGCCTGCAAAAACGCCCCCAGCAGCACCGCCCAACCGGCTTCCACGCCCCAGATCACGCGCTGGTCCATCCGCGGCGGCAGCCTGTGCGCATACAGCAGCGCCGCCAGCACTTCCGCCAAAGCGGTGTACAGGCGGGGAATATCCGGCAATGTCGTCACTGTCCCGCACCCCCAATATAATCCGCCAGCTCCGCCATAAAGGCCTTGCGCCGCGGGCGGCTGATCTGCAGCACATACGGACCAACCTGCACCATATCCTGCTGCACACCGGAAACCTGCGCCAGATTGACCAGATACCCGCTGTTGCACCGTGCAAACGCCCGGCCCACCAGCTTTTCCTCATAGTTTTTCAGGGTGCCCGGCACCACAAAATCTTCTTTTTCGGTGTAAAAATGCACCTTGTGGCCTTCGCTTTCCAGGTAATAAATTTCCGCCGCGTCCAGCCGCCGCATGCCGCCGTCCACCGCCACAGCCAGATAATGCCGCTTCCGCTTTTCCAGCTGTCCCAGCGCCTTTTGCAGCTGCTGCGAAAACGCAAAGTAGGGCACCGGTTTCAGCACATAATCCAGCGCCCCAACAGCATATCCGCGGATGGCATACTGCGCCATGTTGGTAATGAACACGATCAGCACCCCGCCGTCCCGCTCCCGGATGCGGCGGGCGGTCTCCATGCCGTCCAGGTGCTTCATCTCCACATCCAGAAAGATGATGTCGAACTGCGGGCGGTAATCTTCCAGAATCTCCATCCCATCCGCAAACTCCGTTACCTCAAACGGCGTGCCGTACTGCCGGGTGTACCGCTGCACATACCCCGCCAGCTGTTCCCGCACCGCCGCCTCGTCCTCCACAATCGCAATCCGGGTCATCTGCTGTTCCCCTTTCTCAACATCACACTGCGGCCCCGCACAGTCCGCATCTGGTGCGGCTTCTTAAGGTGTATCTGAAAACAAAGAAAATGACGGATATTTCGCAAACACAAGCAGG
>OLSA01003559.1_pt1 | contig 10775 bp, 8 predicted proteins | sample 1672731 | NCBI WGS metagenome assembly OLSA01 (sample SAMEA3136718, study PRJEB25190) | human gut metagenome | biome: human gut; feature: human-associated habitat; material: faeces | place: Austria | collected 2013
CCGAAAGGCCTTCCTCCTGACCCTCCAGAGCCGTTCCGGAACAACTCCGGAACGGCTCTGTTGCCTGAGAAAAGCCCCTGGGGGCGGCCCGGATGGGCCAAAAACAAAACAGCGGCAAGAAAAAAGAATGTGTCGTTCCCACGGAAGCCATGGCCCTTTTTTCCCTCGTCCCCTCCCGTGAAACGCCTCATCCTCTCCTCAAATCTGTAAAAACGCGCCAAATGTTTCCGGAAGCCCTCTCCGCTGTCCGGAGCCGGAAAAGAACGGAACGCGAGCAATAGGGCCTTTTTTATGCGATTTCAGCGGAATTTTGCAAGGCTAGGCCCTACGCGCGCGCACGCGATTTATAACATTAGTCTTGCAAAAAATTAAGATAAGCGTAGTATATTTCGGTTATGTCCGAAGATACCAACGAGGTTGTTGAAACCACCGTTTCCACGACGGCGCAGCATGAGTACGGCGCCGCGCAGATTGACAAACTGGAAGGCCTGGAGGCCGTGCGGAAGCGGCCCGGCATGTACATCGGGGACCCTGACGAACGAGGCTTGCACCATTGCGTATTTGAAGTGCTCGACAACTCCATTGACGAGCATCTGGCCGGCTATTGCAGCAAGATTGACATTGTCATTCATGTGGACGGTTCCATTTCCATCGTAGATAACGGGCGCGGTATTCCGGTGGATATCCACCCGAAGTTCGGCATTCCCGCTGTGGAGCTGGTTCTGACCAACCTGCACGCGGGCGGCAAATTCGGTCAGGGTGCGTACAAGTACTCCGGCGGCCTGCACGGTGTGGGCGCCAAATGCGTGAATGCCCTGTCCGACTGGTTCAAGGCGGAAGTGCGCCGGGACGGCAAGCGCTATCAGATCAAATTTGAGCGAGGCAAGACGGTGGAACCCCTCCGCACTGTAGGTTCCTGTGCCTGTGAAGTCACGGGAACCACAATCACGTTTTTCCCGGATGCCACCATTTTCACGGATACCACGGAGTTCAAGTTTGACCGCCTGACGACGCGCCTGCGGGAACTGGCTTTCCTGAATCCCGGCCTGGTCATTGAACTGATTGACGAGCGTGAAGCTCCGGCGCGCCGGGAAACGTTCTTCTATAAGGACGGTATTGTGGAGTTCGTACGTCAGCTGGGCACGAACAAGGAAGTGATCAACGAGGACCCCATTTCCATTTCCGGCGTCCGGAAGGTGGAAGTGGAGTACGACGGCAAGAAGATGGAGGACGATGTTCTGGTGGACGTTGTGTTCCAGTACAACAACACGTATGAAACGAACATCCTTTGCTTTGCCAACTCCATTTACAACGGGGACGGGGGAACGCACCTTTCCGGGTTCCGCGGCGCCCTGACGCGCGTCATTAACGGTTACGCAAAGGCCAACGGCCTGTTGAAGGAAAAAGATCCCTCCCTGAGCGGCGAAGATGTTCGTGAAGGCCTGGTGGCGGTTATTTCCGTCAAGATGCCCAACCCGCGTTTCTCCTCCCAGACGAAGGACAAGCTGGTGAATACGGAGATTGAAGGCGTGGTGGGCAATGTCGTGTACGAGGAAATCAAGACGTACTTTGAAGAAAACCCGGCGATGGCCAAGAAGATCATCGAGAAGAGCATCACGGCCGCTCGTGCCCGGGAAGCCGCCCGCAAGGCGCGTGAAACAGTCCGCAAGAGCGCCCTCTCCATCGGCGGCCTCCCCGGCAAACTGGCGGATTGTTCCGACCGGGATCCCGCGAAGTGCGAGCTGTTCATTGTGGAAGGTGATTCCGCAGGCGGTTCCGCCAAGATGGGGCGCGACCGCCGCACGCAGGCTATCCTGCCCCTGCGCGGGAAAGTGCTGAACGTGGAAAAGGCCCGCCTGGACAAAGCCCTGGGGAGCAAGGAAATCCAGAACATGATTACGGCCATCGGCGCCGGAATCGGGGAAGGGGACGATGAAGCCTCCTTCAAGCTGGACCGCGTGCGCTACCACAAAATCATCATCATGACTGATGCCGACGTGGACGGCGCCCACATCCGCACCCTCCTTCTCACTTTCTTCTGCCGCCACATGCCGCAGCTGGTGCGCGCCGGGTATCTGTACATCGCCCAGGCGCCCCTGTACCGCATCATCCGCAGGAAAAAGGAAGAGTACGTGCAGGATGACGTGGCCCTGAACCACAAACTGATTGAACTGGCCGTTAATGACGTGACCCTGCGTTTCGCGGACGGCTCCCGTTCCTTCTCTCCCGAAGAACTCTCCGCCATTCTGGAAACGCTGGTCAACCTCCAGCGCTATACGGAATCCATGCAGGCGCAGGGCGGTTCCCTGGAAGACCTGCTCAGCCATCGGGAGGCCAACGGGGAATTCCCGGAATTCCTGGTGAAGGTGCGCTGCGGCAATGAAGAGGAAATACTCTTCTTCCATGACATGGAGGCCCTGACCGCCTTTTCTGAGGAAAACAGGGACCTTTTCATCTTTGGCACGCCCTCGGAAGAGGAGCTGCTGGAAAATCCGCTTCCGGAACGGGAGGGGCCCAGCCGCCGTTCCATCACTCATGAACTGCATGAAGCCAAAGCCATCACGCGGGCCCTGGCCCGGCTGGCGGAACTGGGCATTCCGGGGAATATGATTGTCTCCATGGATACGCCCCTGTTTGAACTGGTGGAGGGTGAAGGGGATAAGGAAAAAGTAACGCCCCTGTTCTCCGTCATGGACATTCTGGAATCCGTCATCTCCATCGGCAAGCGCGGGGTGGAAATCACGCGATTCAAAGGGTTGGGTGAAATGGATGCCAAGGACTTGTTCAAGACGACGATGGACCCGGAACGGCGCGAGCTGCTCCGCGTCATCCTGAACGATGACAACGCCGTCAGGGCCGATGAAATGTTCACCATCCTGATGGGGGATGTGGTGGAACCCCGCAAGAATTACATCGTGGATCATGCCCTCAATGTCCGCAACCTTGACATTTAACCCCCGCACTCTCTTTCAGCACCATGGAAAATAATAGAATCAAACCGGTGGATGTAGCCAGTGAGCTCTCCACTTCTTTCCTGGACTACTCCATGTCCGTCATCATCTCCCGCGCCCTGCCGGACGTGAGAGACGGCCTCAAACCTTCCCAGCGGCGCATCCTGTACGCCATGAAGGAACTCAATCTGTCCCCTGGGGGCAAGACCCGCAAATGCTCCAAAATCGTGGGCGACACGATGGGTAACTACCACCCTCACGGGGATGCCGCCATTTACGGCACCCTGGTGAACATGGCGCAGGACTGGTCCATGCGGGATATTCTCGTGATCGGCCAGGGCAACTTCGGCACGCCGGACGGAGACCCCCCCGCCGCTGCCCGATACACGGAAGCCAAGCTCTCCGGCATGGGCGTGGCCCTGATGGCGGATTTGGACAAGGACACCGTGGATTTTGTTCCCACATACGACAATGAACACACGGAACCCACCGTGTTCCCCTCCGCTTTCCCAAATCTTCTGGTGAACGGCGGCACGGGGATTGCCGTGGGGATGGCCACCAACATGCCTCCGCACAACCTGGGGGAAGTGGTGGACGGCATTTGCGCCGTGATTGACAATCCCCACATGACTGTGGAAGAGCTGCGCCAGTACATCAAGGGGCCGGATTTTCCCACCGGGGGCGACGTGCTGGGCTTTTCAGGCATTGACAACTACTTCCGCACCGGGCGCGGCTCCGTGCGCATCCGCGGCAAGATAGACATGGAAGTAACGGATTCCGGCAAGGATCTTCTCATCATCCGGGAAGTGCCGTATGGCGTGAACCGCGCCGCCCTTCAGGAACGCATTGCGGAACTGTACAAGGATAAAATCCTGACGGATATTTCCGGCATCCGTGACCTTTCCGATGAGAAAACCTGCATTGAAATCGAGCTGAAGCGGGATGCCCGCCCGCAGGTGGTCATGAACCAGCTTTACAAGCTCACCTCCATGGAAACATCCTTTGCGGTGAATATGCTGGCGATTCATGACAACCGCCCCAAGACGCTCGCCATGATGGACGCCATCAACTTCTACATCGAGCACCGCCGCGAGGTGGTCGTGCGCCGCACGCGCTATCTGCTGGGGGATGCGGAGAAGGATGCCGAGCGCCTGGAAGCCTTCCTGCTGGCCCTGCACCACATGGATGACTTCATTTCCATTATCCGGGATTCCAAAAACCGGGATGAAGCCCGTGAACGCCTGCAGAATTACACCTTCTCCACGCAGACGGCGGAAAGCCTGGGCATCCTGATCCGTTCCCAGGCCTCCATCCAGGGGGACCGCTACGTCTTCACGGAACGCCAGGTGAACTCCATCCTGGACCTGCGCCTGTACCAGTTGACCGCCTTGGAAAACGACAAGATTTCCGGGGAATACGCGGAACTGCTGGTCCGCATCAAGGACTACCTGGATATTCTGGCGAACGAATCCCGCGTGCTGGGCATTGTAAAGGACGAACTGAAGGCGATTAAGGACAAGTACGCCACGCCGCGCGTTACGCGTATCATTCCCTTCTCCGGGGATATGGCCATTGAGGATCTCATCCCGAATGACACGATGATCGTCACCATCACGCACAGCGGCTACATCAAGCGCACCAACTCCGCGGAATACCGCGTGCAGGCGCGCGGGGGCAAGGGCGTGAAGGCTGCCACTACCAGGGGAGCCAAAAAGGACGCGGAAGCGGACTTTATCGAACACCTGTTTGCCGCCCAGAACCACGACTACCTGATGTTCTTTACGAACACCGGGCGCGTGTACGTGGACCGCGTGTATGAGATTGACGAAGCGGCGCGCAGCGCGCAGGGCCGCAATATCAAGAACCTGCTGGATCTCCAGCCGGAAGAAGCCATCGCTGCCATCCTGCGCCTGGAACGCCGGGTGGATGAAAAAGGCAATGACATTACCTTTGCGGAAGGCAGCGGCAATGTTGTTTTCGCCACGAAGGACGGCACGGTGAAGAAAACCAGCCTGAACGATTTCGCCAACTACCGCAAGGCCGGCATCATTGCCATTAATCTGGAGGAAGGCAACAGTCTGGTGAACGCGGAACTTACCAGCGGGGCCGATGAAATCGTGCTCGTCACGCATGACGGCATGAGCATCCGCTTCCCGGAAGAAGATCTGCGTACGCAGGGCCGCAACACCATCGGCGTTCGCGGCATCCGCCCGCGGGCGGGGGACTACGTTGTGGCCCTGGCCATTGTGGACCCGCAGAAAACCCTGCTGGTGGCTTCTGAAAACGGCCTCGGCAAGCGTACTTCCTTTGATGAATACCGCACGCAGGGCCGCGGCGGCACCGGCATCAAGACCATGAACTGCACGGATAAGACCGGCAAGGTGGTTTCCGCCACGGTCGTGTCCGACGAGGACGAACTGATGCTGATGACCACGGCCGGACAATCCGTCCGCATCAAGGTGGCGACTGTGCGTGAAACGGGCCGCGCCACCCAGGGCGTGAAGCTCATGACGCTGAATGAGGGCGAATCCATCCAGGACATTTCCATCGTCATTCCCGATGATGAAGATGAAGAAGCCCCGGCGGAAACGGAAGACGCGGGAGCCGGGGAAGTGTCCGGTGAAATGGAAGCTCCGGCGGAAGAATAACATCCAGGTTTTCCTGCTCCGGCGCCATGCCGGAGCAGGGGGCTTCATGGGCCGTTTTTATGGAAGACCCCCTTTCATTGGAGCAATGTGCCGGACGTCTGGAACGGCGTGGATTCCGGAGTTTTGTAGTGCCGGGCCTGAGGGAGGCTGCGGAGGTGATGCGCGGCCTGGTGCGGGAGTTCAGGCCGTCGTCCGCTTCCTATGGGGATTCCATGACCCTGAAGGCTGCGGGCATTCTTGATGACCTGCGCTCCAATCCGGACATTCAGTTCTATGACGGCTTTGTTCCGGGCATGGTGCGGGAGGAGAATGGGAAATCCGCCGCCAGGGCATGACGGCGGACCTGTTTTTAACCGGCGTCAATGCCGTCAGCATGGAAGGGACCCTGCACTGGGTGGACATGGTGGGCAACCGTGTGGCTCCGGTGGCATTCGGACCCCGGCGTGTCATTTTGCTGGCCGGTTCCAACAAGCTGGTGGCCACGCCGGCAGAGGCCCGGGAACGCATCCGCCGTATTGCGCCCCTGAACGCCAGGCGGCATGAAGGGTTCAGGACTCCCTGCATGCACACCGGAATCTGCGCGGATTGCAATTCCCCGGACCGCCTGTGCAATATTCACATGTCCATTGTTAAATGCTTTCCCAAGGGAAGAATTTCCGTCATTCTGATGGAAGAACCCGGAGGACTTTGACCCATGCCTTTTCAAAACCGGATAGAAATCATGGCCCCGGCGGGGTCGTTTGAATCCCTGGCGGCCGCCTTGCAGGGCGGAGCGGACTCCGTGTACTTCGGCGTAGGGAAGCTGAACATGCGTTCCCGCGCCACGGTCAATTTTTCGGAAGAAGATTTGCCGGAAATCGTCGAGCGCTGCCATGAGGCGGGCGCCAAAGCTTATCTGACACTGAATATCATTGTGTACGATGAAGAGCTGGAGGCGGTGCATGCCCTGTGCGACGCCGCCCGGAAAGCCGGTGTGGATGCCGTCATCGCTTCCGACCTGGCGGTGATTTCTTATGCGCGTTCCATTGGGCTGGAAGTCCATATGTCCGTGCAGGCCAATGTCTGCAACATGGCCTCCGTCAAATTTTACGCGCAGTACGCGGATGTGGTGGTGCTGGCCCGGGAACTCACCCTGGCGCAAATCAGGCATATTATTGAATCCATCCGGAAGGAGGGCGTGAAAGGCCCCTCCGGGGAGCTGCTGCGGGTGGAAATTTTCGCCCATGGGGCGTTATGCGTGGCCGTGTCCGGCAAATGCCACATGAGCCTGGCGGCCTACAACTCCTCCGCCAACCGGGGGGCCTGCTTCCAGAACTGCCGCCGCGCCTACCGCGTGACGGATGAGGAAACGGGCAATGAACTGGTGATAGACAACAAATACGTGATGTCTCCCAAGGACCTGTGCACCGTTCCGGTGCTGGACCAGCTTCTGGACGCGGGCGTTTCCGTGCTGAAGCTGGAAGGGCGCGGCCGTTCCTCGGATTACGTCAGGACGGTTACCTCCGTGTACCGGGAAGCCGCGCGGGCATGCCAGGACGGAACCTTTTCCGCGGACAGGGCGGAAGCGTGGATGAAACGGCTGGAATCCGTTTTCAACCGGGGATTCTGGCAAGGCGGCTATTACCTGGGCGTGAAGTGGGGGGAATGGAGCGGTTCCGCCAACAGCCGCGCTGCCCTGTTGAAGATCCACATTGCCAGGGTAGAGAACTTTTATAAGAAGAACGGGGTGGCGGCCCTGTTCCTGGAAGCCGGCGGCCTGTCCGCGGGGCAGACCATCCTCATAACAGGCCCCACTACGGGAGCCGTCCGCATGGAAGTGGCAGCCATGCGGAGGGAGACGGCAGAGGGCATGGAGCCCGTAAAAGCCGCTCAAAAGGGAGAAACCGTCTATCTGGCGGTTCCCGAACAGGTGCGCCGCCGGGACAAGGTGTACCTGCTGCGCCCCCGGATGCTGGAGGATGCCTGAATGTCCGGTTGTCCCTTTCTTCCTCTGCCTGCCTTTTCCAAAGACCGGGAATCGACGGCAGGATGATTTTAATTTTGCCGTTTCCTGCCCGGCTGGGCCGGCGGGGCGTCCGGCTTCAGCAGGGGGAGCTGGCTGAGCATGTTTCTGATCTTGATCGTCAGGCGCGGCATCGGCTCGGCTATCGTGAGGGCTGCCACTTCATAACGGGCGGCGATGTCGTTGATCAGACGGACCACTTCATGGAGTTTCATTCCTCCCGGTTCTTCTTCCACTCCCGCGATGATTTCAGCCGGGGTCTTTTGAAATTCACGTTTGGCTTCCGGTCTAGAAATCCGAATCAATTAAGTTATTCATTCATTGTCTGACGTTTGAGAGAAAATGCCGTAAAGTAGTCTTCCTATTGAATGAAAAAGAATTTCCCTGGCGTATTATTTTAAAACCGTATGCCATGCCTGATTATATTTCCTTTCTGCGTCTTTTTTCATGTTCCTGCGCCTTGCTGTGTGCCGGAATGCTCCACGCTTCCGGTTTGCAGCCCTGGTTGCGGGAGCTGGCCGTAATCCCGCCTGCGCCTTCCGCGAAAGAAAAGGATGCATGGATGCGGCAGGTGTGGACGCGGACGGCGGAGTATGCGGCTTCCCTTTCCGAGCCTGCTTCCGCTGACGATTGCGGGGATGCGATGGTTTTGCTGGTTCCCGTATTTCAGGCGTGGCCGGACGGGAAGGCAGCCGGTGCCGCGCTGGCGGAAATTCTTTCCGTTCCCGCGGAGAGTATTGGAGATGTTTCTTCCTGGGATGACCTGGTTAAGCATCAGGAAGCCATTCAGGAACGAGTCCGTTTCCTCAGGCTGAAGAAGCTGGCGGCCTATTATGACTCTGCGGCCATCCGCCGCGCGGTGAAGCGAAACCGGGACAAGTACGGGGAACGGTACGCCGGTGCGGAAGGTTTCCTGGCACGGCTGGATGAGTGGGAGAAGGAGCTGGGGCCGCTGGACCGGTGGGTGGAGCAGGCCGGACCGGGACAGGCGGCCCTGCTGCGGGAGATGGTGGATCTGCGGAGAAAAGCCCTGATTGAAGCCCTGCCGGAACAGAACGGCCTGAAGGAATGGGTGAGCGTGCGGCGTTTCAATCCGTCCGGGAAAAGTTCTTTCAATCATGACCGTCCGGCGAACTGGCAGGGTATTTCCAGCATGCCGGGGCCCGGGCGCAAATACCGCAGCGGCATTGTGAAATTTAACGGGGTTTCCTCTTCTTCCCCTGTGGAGCAGCTGCTGGCGGACGACCGCTGGGTCGGGCATCTGGATGTTGATTTTTCCGGGGAGAAGCTCATGTTCACCGGGAACGGATTCGGCAAGAAGGAAAGCAGGCCCTGGGACGTTTTTGAGCTGGATTTGAAAACCGGGGAAAAGGAATCCCTTACCGCGCATATGCCGGCGGATACGGACAGCTATAATTCCTGCTACCTGCCGGACGGCCGGATTATTTTCGTCAATCCGGCATGCAGGGGGTGCCCTGCGTGGCCGGGGTGGATTACGTGGGCAACCTCCACCTTTACGACCGGGAAAAGAAAACGACCCGCCGGCTTACCTTTGACCAGGACAATAACTGGTTCCCCACCATGCTGCCGGACGGCAGGGTGATGTTCCTGCGCTGGGAGTACACGGAAAGCGCCCACTATTTCAGCCGCGTGCTGATGCACATGAATCCGGACGGCAGCGACCAGAAGGAATACTATGGTTCCAACTCCTACTGGCCCAACAGCTTGTTCAACGCACGGCCCCTCCCCGGCAGGCCGGGCATGTTTGCGGGCATTGTCAGCGGGCACCATGGAGTCAAGAGGCTGGGGGAACTGGTCCTCTTTGACGTGAACAGGGGGCGCACCGCCACGGAGGGTGCCGTTCAGAAGATTCCGGGGTATGGAAAGCCCGTGGAAAACGTGACCAAAGATCAGCTGGTTCAGGGATTGAAGACTCCTTATTTCGCAGAACCTTATCCTTTGAATGACGAGTGTTTCCTGGCCGTTTCCTCCCCCTCCGGCAACCGGGGCGTGACCAATGTGGTCTGGTGCGACATATACGATAACATCGTTCCTCTCACGGCCTCCTCCTACTTCGTCTATGCAGACCCCGCGCCCCTGGGGCCACGCAAAAAACCGCCCGTGCTGCATGACCGGGTGAAGACGGAAAGCAAGACGGCTACGGTTTATATTTCCGACGTATACCGGGGCCGCGCCATGGCCGGAGTGCCCAGAGGGGAAGCCAAGGCCCTGCGCGTGTTTATGTCCGAGTACAGCCCCCGCAATACGGGAAGCCACTATGCCATGGGCATGGAAAGCAACTGGGACTTGAAAGTGCTGTACGGCACCGTGCCCGTGAATCCTGACGGTTCCGCCATCTTCACGGCTCCCGCCTGCCAGCCTCTGACGCTTCAGGTGCTGGACGGGGAGGGGCGCGCCCTGGCGCTGATGCGGAGCTGGTTTACCGCCATGCCGGGGGAAACGCTCAGTTGCATCGGCTGCCATGAACGGCAGAACTGCGCTCCCCCCGCCAGGGCCGTCATGGCTTCCCGCCAGAAACCCGCTCCTATTGTTCCGTGGTACGGTCCGGCGCGCACTTTCTCCTTCATGAATGAAGTGCAGCCCGTATTGGACCGCCATTGCATACGCTGCCACACAGCGGAAGGCAAGGCCCGTGGAGGAGTGCCGGATTTCATGACATTGGAGGCCGTCAAGGGGGCTCCCGCCCCCGGTTCCGCCTCTTATTGGAACCTGCACCCCTATGTGCGCCGCAACGGCCCGGAGGGGAACTATCTGGGGCTGGCCCCCACGGAGTTTTTCGCGGATACGTCGGAGCTTTACCAGCTCCTTAAAAAAGGCCACCATGGCGTGGAAATGCCGCAGGAGGACTGGAACCGCCTGGTCACGTGGATGGACATGAACGCCCCCTATCTGGGCGAATGGCCGGGAGAGCGCAATGAAGGGCTGCTGAAACGCCGTTATGACCTGCACGGCAGATTTTCAGGAGCGGAACGTAATTACGTGACGATGAAGGATTCCCTGTTCCGGAGAAGCGCCGGCGTTTCCAAACCTGACGCCGGGAAGCCCATTGCTCGCGCCGGAGGAAAGAGCGTTCCCGTTCCGGAACCGCGTAATGAAACGCTGACTGTGGATTTGGGCGACGGCGTGAACATGACATTCCGCGGGGAGGAAAAG
>OLSA01003568.1_pt1 | contig 10751 bp, 10 predicted proteins | sample 1672731 | NCBI WGS metagenome assembly OLSA01 (sample SAMEA3136718, study PRJEB25190) | human gut metagenome | biome: human gut; feature: human-associated habitat; material: faeces | place: Austria | collected 2013
AGCCGGTGTTCGGCGGCGTGTACAAGCTGGTGGCCATCGAGGAGCCGGACGGCACCGTGATCCCCAAGATCAAGGTCAGCGAGAACGTGGAGAAGATCACCATTCCCCACTTCAAGAAGGTGTATCGCCTGTACGGGCGCGACACCGGCAAGGCCATCGCGGACTACATCACCGTGCATGACGAGACGGTGGACGACACGAAGGGCCTGACCATCTTTGACCCCATGGCCACCTGGAAGCGAAAGGCCGTGTATAACTTCGAGGCCCGGGAGCTGCTGGTGCCGATCTTCAAGAACGGCAAGCGGGTGTACGATTGCCCGCCGCTGGAGGAGATCAAGGCATACTGCGCCCAGCAGGTGGATACTCTGTGGGACGAGGTCAAGCGCTTCGACTATCCCCACAAGTACTATGTGGATCTGTCCGACAAGCTGTGGGACATCCAGCAGTGCCTGCTGCGCACGTCCCAGATGTAATCAGAAAGAAAATCAGCAATAGAACCGCCGAGGAGAGGAGGAGCCCCCGTGAGAAAGCCGAAGGTACAGCAGAGAACAGAGCGCCGTATATCCGCCGCCCTGCGGTTGGTGATGGTGGCGGTGCTGCTTTTGGCGCAGATCGCGCTGGTGGTCGGCCTCAGCGACCTTTTGAAGCAGCGCATGGCGCTGGCCTACACCGCGCTGCAGCTGCTGGCCGGTGTGGTGGCCATGCGTATCTGGTCCCGCCCCGGGGCCACCAGCTATAAGATGGGCTGGATCATTCTGGTGCTGTTCGTGCCGGTGGTGGGGCTGATCCTCTATCTGCTGTGGAACGGCGACCGGCCGTCCAAGCGCCTGAGCCTGAAGAAGCCGGTGCCCATCGAGGAGCCGCTGGCGCAGCAGGAGCTCGCCCGTACCAATCTGGAAAAGCTGCGGCAGACCGCGCCCCAGTGGTATCCGCTGGCAGCGTATCTCAGCGGCAAGGGCTTTGACCTGTACCGCAACACGGCGCTGCGCTATCTGCCCACCGGCGAGGCGTATCTGGAGGATATGCTCACCACACTGGATACGGCTCAGCGGTTCATCTTCCTGGAGTACTTTATCATGGCCGAAGGCGAGATATGGGATCGGTTGTCTGATATCCTCTGCCGCAAGAGCCGTCAGGGCGTAGAGGTCAAGCTGATCTTTGACGATTTCGGCAGCATGATGCGTATGCCCAACGAAAAAATAGACGCGCTGCAGGACGCCGGGGTGGAGGTCAGGGTATTCAACCCCGTGCACCACTACGTCAACCGGCTGTACTTCAACTACCGCGACCACCGGAAGATCACCTGCGTGGATGGAGATATTGCCTACACCGGCGGCGCCAATATCGCCGACGAGTACGCCAACCTGATCGAACGCTTCGGCTATTGGAAGGACTGCGGTCTCCGGCTGGAGGGCGAGGGCGCCTGGGGCCTGACCCGGGAGTTCCTGCAGATGTGGCAGCGGATGGACGGTCAGCTGTACCATGAGTACGACTATTATCGCCCCCTGCACCACCCCCTGGAGCAAGGCTTCTGCCAGACTGTGGTGGACGGCCCCGACGACAACCCCAACAACGCAGCGGAGGATCTGTTCCTCCAGATGATCGGCCGCGCCCGGCGGGAGGTGTATATCACCACACCCTACCTGGCTATCGACGAGCCCATGCTCAAGGCGCTGTGTCTGGCCGCGGAAAGCGGTGTGGATGTCCGCCTCATCATGCCCGGCATCCCGGACCACAAGTTTGCCTATCTGGTGGCGGAGAGCTACTTCGACCAGCTCATGGCGCATGATGTTAAGATATATACCTTTACACCTGGCCTTGTCCATGGAAAAACCGTCCTGACTGACCGCGAGGCGGCCTTTGTAGGCTCCGTCAATATGGACTACCGCAGCTTCCAGCTGCACTTCGAATGCGGCGAGGTGTTCTATGGCACGCCCGCCATCGAGACGCTGCTGGAGGATATGGACACCACCATGGCCCACTGTGCGCCCATGACGCCGGAGCGTATGGCGGAGCGCCCGTTTTGGCGGCGGGCGATAGGGACGATATTACGGCTCTTCGCCATGTGGATGTAACCCCCGTCTGGTATATTTCCGCCCCGGCTGCGTCGAATATCCAAGAAAGGAATTATCCATGGCCTGCTTTATCATCGGCGCGGGCAGCTTTTACGGCCTGCCTGTGTCTGTTCAAAGGACCGATATGGTCATCGCCGCCGACGGCGGCTGGCATACCTGTCGGGAAAACGGCATAACACCCACGCTGCTGGTGGCGGATTTCGACTCGCTGGACGCCGCGCCGGCGTTTGACCACATCCTCCGCTTGCCGGTGGAGAAGGATGACACCGACATGATCCGGGCAGTCAAGGAGGGCTTCGACCGTGGTGAGAGGGAGTTCCATCTCCTGGGCGGCATGGGCGGCCACCGGACAGACCACACGGTGGCCAATATGCAGACGCTGGCCTACATTGCCCGCCGGGGCGGGCAGGGCTGGCTGTACGGAAACGGTGAGCGCTTCACCGCCATCTGCGACGGGGGCGAGATCACACTCACCGCAGGGCAGAACAGCGTTTTCTCCGTGTTCTGCCTGGGCGCAGACGCGGAGGGCGTTACCATCGAGAACGCCAAGTATCCGCTGACCGACGCCGTGCTGACGGCGGATTTCCCTCTGGGGATCAGCAATCATTTTATAGGACAGGCGGTGCGCGTCGCGGTACGGTGTGGCTGCCTGCTTATAGGGATAACAGATAAGGAGTAACGAAACATGAAAAACACCATGAAAAAGCTGCTGGCGCTGTTGTTGGCACTGGTGCTGACCCTGGCCCTGGCGGCCTGCGGCCAGAAGGAGGAAAACAAAACTGATGACCAGACCAACGACCCCGCGATCACCGATCAGGACAACGCCGCTGATGAAAAGGTGACGCTGCCGGTGGCGGACGGCGCGGTCATCGGTCAGGGTGCCGTGGCCTTCACTGTGGAGGTGCAGGGTGCGGACGGCAAGACCGTCACCTTTACCGTCAACACCGATGAGGAGACGGTGGGCGCGGCGCTGCTGAAGCTGGGCGTTATCGCCGGCGATGACTCCGAGTACGGCCTGTACGTCAAGACCGTCAACGGCGAGACTGCCGACTACGATGCCGATGGCACCTACTGGGGCCTCTACATCAACGGCGAGTACGCCATGACCGGTGTGGACGCCACTACGCTGGAGGCTGGCACGACCTACGCCTTCCGTGTGGAGAAGGTCGAGGGCTGACAGGTATAAAAAAGAGACGGCGCAGCCGTCTCTTTTTTATACCTTTTCCAGTGACTGCACCACATCGCCCAGCAGATACAGGGAGCCGCAGCAGACGGCTGTGCCATCGGGCGGCGTGTCCGCCAGCATTCGGGACACACCCTCCCGGATGGTGTCGCAGGCCGTTACCGGCTTGCCATATCGCCGCAGGAAGGCCGCCAGCTCTCCGGCGTCCAGCGCACGGGGATTGTGGGGGGTTACAGTGATAAACCGCGCGGCCAGCGGAGCCAGCTGGTCGTACATTTTTCCGTAGTCCTTGTCCGCCAGTACACCGGTCAGCACCGTTACCGGCTGGCCCGGCAGATACTCCCGGATGGCCGCCGCCAGCGAGACCATGCACTGGGGGTTGTGCCCTCCGTCCAGAATGATCGTGGGCTGCCGCCGCACCACCTGAAACCGTCCCGGCCACGCGGTCTGGGCCAAGCCCTGACGGACGGCACTTTCATCAATGTGCCAGCCACGCTGCCGCAGAACATCAATGGTCGTCAGCGCCACGGCGGCGTTTCGCAGCTGGTGGCCGCCCAGCAGGGGCAGCCGCAGGCCCTTATATGGGCCGTAGTTGAATATCTGCCCCTCCAGCGTGTCGCAGACTGAGGAGAGGGCATCGAAGTCCGCCACAGTCAGCGGTACGCCTGCCGCGCGGCAGCGCACGGCCACCACCTCCTGTACGGAGGGGGCACAGGGGTACAGGACGGCATGACAGCCGGGCTTGATGATGCCCGCCTTGGTGGCGGCGATGGCCTCCACCGTATTCCCCAGCACTTTGGTGTGGTCCAGACCGATGTTGGTGAGCACGGCGGCCTCCGGCGCGGGGATCACATTGGTGGCATCGAATTCACCGCCCATGCCTACCTCGCATACCACAATATCGCACATCTCCCGGGCAAACCAGGTCAGGCCGATGGCCGTTACCAGCTCAAACTCCGTGGGGGGATCCGCCATGCGGTCAGCCAGTGGGCGCAGTTCCTCCACCAAGGCGCACAGGGTATCGTCGGGGATAGGTGCGCCGTTGATCTGCATACGCTCATTGAAGCGGAAGATGTACGGCGAGGTGTACAGTCCCGTTTTATATCCGGCGGCACGCAGCACGGAGGCCAGCATGGCGCAGGTGCTGCCCTTGCCGTTGGTGCCGGTGACGTGGACATACTTTACGTGCCGCTCCGGATGGCCAAGCAGGCCCAGCAGCGTATCGATACGGCTGAGCCCGGGCACACTGCCCCGCCAGTCCACCTTGTGGATGTACGCCAGCACCTCATCCAGCGTCATGGCTGTCACCGCCCTTCGTCTTTATCCGCCGCAGTACCGGGGAGAGTGCGTTCCGCCGCATCAGCAGCCACACCAGCAGCGCGTCGATACAGCCGGTGATGGCGAACTGCACGCTGCGGGCCGCCAGCCGGGTGAGGAAATAGGGCCATTTGGCTGCACCACCGTACACCAGCGCCAGAGCCATGCTCTGCCAGAGCACGGAGCCGCATACCGCCGCAGGAAATACCGCCAGCGCCACCCGCCAGAGGGTAGGCCTGCGCCAGACATACCGGCGCACCAGCCCCGCCCACAGGCCGTACAGAATGGGCGGCAGGCAAAAGATCGGGTTGTAGCCAAAGGGGGAAAACAGGCAGCCGATAAAGTCGGCGGCAAAGCCCACCGCGGCGCCGGGCAGCGGCCCGAACAGCAGTCCGGCCAGGAGAATGGGCACTGCCTCCAGAGAGAAGCGGCTTACTTCGCTGGGAATGATGGTCAGCAATCGGGCCAGCACCACGCTCAGCGCGGTCAGCAGAGCGCAGACCGTCAGGGCATAGGTATCGAGGACCGGTGCGGGAACGGCGCATAGTTCTTTTTTCTGCATAAAAAAATACCTCCTTATCCTTGGGATGGGAGGTATCACCATATAGATAACGACACAAACTGCCCCGTGGAAGCTGGAATGGTATCGCGGCGCAGATGCACCTTCGTCCGGCGGCAGCCTCCCATCCGTCCGGCACTTAACGCACCATCCCTACACGGAACTGTTCACAGTATATACGCATTCCCGCGGAAATGCAAGAAAAATAATCCCACAAGATATAGACCCGACAGTTGACTACATTCCACAGGATGATGTATAATGATCGTGAATACATACCGAGATGCGGCAAGGAGGGCACAGCATGGCTTTTGACTTTAAAAACGGTTCCTACACCGACGATGCCGGGCGCACGGTCCTTGATCCTGCTGTTTACAAGGACTGGCAGATCGGTGCGGCGGCGGAGCAGGCCCTGCCCCCGGTGGACTGGTTCCGCCAGAAGCTGGGTCTGCTGCCAGAGGAGCTGCTGCCCTATGGCAAGACCCCCAAGCTGGACTTTCTGCGGATCATGGAGCGCCTGAAGGACCGGCCGGACGGCAAGTATATTGAGGTAACGGCCATTACCCCAACGCCCCTGGGCGAGGGGAAGTCTACTACGTCTTTGGGCCTGATCGAGGGACTGGGACGTCTGGGCGCCAACGTGGGCGGCTGTCTGCGCCAGCCTTCCGGCGGCCCCACCATGAACGTAAAGGGCACTGCCGCCGGCGGCGGGAACGCCCTGCTCATTCCCATGACGGAGTTCTCCCTGGGCCTGACCGGCGATATCAACGACATCATGAACGCCCACAATCTGGCTATGACCGCCCTGAATGCCCGTATGCAGCATGAGCGCAATTATGACGACGAGACGTTGGCCAAACGCGGCCTGCGGCGGCTGGATATCGATCCGGAGCGCGTACAGTGGAGCTTTGTGCTGGATTTCTGCTGCCAGGCCCTGCGGAAAATGCGTATCGGCCTTGGTGAGGGGAAGATGGACGGCTATCCCATGGACACCTGCGCCAACATCGCCGTCAGCTCTGAGCTGATGGCTATCCTCTCCGTGGCCCGGGATCTGGAGGACCTGCGCCGGCGCATCGGCAGCATCGTGCTGGCCTATGACAAGCAGGGAAGGCCCGTTACCACCGAGGACCTGGAGGTGGCCGGGGCCATGACTGCCTGGATGCGGAACACCATCAACCCCACGCTGTGCTACACGGTGGAGCATCAGCCGGTGCTGGTCCACGCGGGGCCCTTTGCCAACATCGCCATCGGCCAGTCCTCGGTCATCGGCGACCGCCTGGGGCTGAAGCTGTTTGATTACCATGTCACCGAGTCCGGCTTCGCCGCCGACATCGGCTTCGAAAAGTTCTGGAATGTCAAGTGCCGCCTGTCCGGGCTGAAGCCGGACGTGTCGGTGCTGGTGGCCACCGTCCGCGCCCTGAAGATGCACGGCGGCGGCCCAGAGGTCATCCCTGGACGACCTCTGCCGGAGGCGTATACACGTGAGGATCTCGCCCTGCTGGAGGCAGGCTGCGCCAATCTGCTGCACCACGCGGCCACCATCCGCAAATCCGGCGTCACCCCTGTGGTGTGCATCAACAAGTTCTATACCGATACCGACGCGGAGCTGGCGCTGGTGCGCCGTATCTGCGCGGAGAACGGCCTGCGCTGCGCCGTGTCCGATCACTGGCGCTATGGCGGTGCTGGCGCCGAAGAGCTGGCCCGCGCGGTCATGGCTGCCTGCGACGAGCCCTCGGCGCTGCAATTCCTCTACCCGGACGATATGCCTCTGCGTGAGAGGGTGGAGCGCATCGCCCGGGAGGTCTATGGCGCCGACGGGGTGGACTGGTCGCCGCTGGCGCTGGAAAAGGCGGCACGGTTCGAGTCCGACCCCAGGTACGCCGACTACTGCACCATGATGGTCAAGACGCACCTGTCCCTGTCCCACGACCCGGCCCGAAAGGGCGTGCCTACCGGATGGCGTCTGCCGGTGCGGGATGTACTGGAGTACAGCGGTGCCCGGTTTTTGTGCCCCGTGGCCGGCAGCATCTCTATGATGCCCGGTACCGGCTCCGACCCCGCCTACCGCCGCATCGACGTGGACACCGCCACCGGCGCGGTCCGCGGTCTGTTTTAAGGAGGGCGCTATGGACGATACCAACAAGCCCTGCCGCGAATTTGTGGCCGCGCTTGCCTCGTCAGCACCGACGCCCGGCGGCGGCGGTGCCGCCGCACTGTGCGGCGCTGTCGGCGCGGCCCTGTGCGGCATGGTAGCCAGCCTGACCACCGGAAAAAAGAAGTACGCCGCTGTGGAACATGAGATACAGCAGCTGCTGGAAAGTACAAACGCCTTACAGAATAAACTGCTGGACCAGGTCCGCGCGGACGCGGAGGGCTTTCAGCCTCTCAGCCGCGCCTACGCCATTCCCAGGGAGGATCCCACCCGTGCGGCGGTGCTGCAAAGCACTGCTGAGACGGCCTGCACCGCGCCGCTGGAGATCATGGCTCTGTGTGCCGCGGCCCTGTCCACCGCCGGACGTCTGGCGGAGATCGGATCCCGGCTGGCGGTGTCCGATGCTGGCTGTGCCGCCGCCATACTGCGCGGTGCGCTGGAGGCTGCGGCCCTGAACGTGCTGGTCAATACAAAGACTATGACCGATCGACCGGCGGCCGACCGCCTGAACGCCCGGTGCTTCGCCCTGCTGGATCAGGGCAGGACCGACGGCGAACGTATTTTCTGCGCGGTGCGCGATCAACTTGTCTGATAAGGAGGGACGTGCATGGCCGTTCTGCTGACCGGAAAGCCTGTGGCGGATGCGCTGTCCGCCGACACCCGCACCCGGGCCGAGGCGCTGCTGTCAAAGGGTGTCCAGCCCCGTTTGGTCCTCCTGCGCTGCGGCGATAACGAGGCCGACGGTGCGTACATACGCGGCGCCGTGAAGCGCGCTGCGCTTTGCGGTGTGGCCGCGGAGCTACGCACCTTGCCCGCGGATGCCTCCGCCGATGTGGTGGCGGCAGCTATCGACGCCGTCAACCGTGACCCTGCCGTCCACGGCTGCCTGCTGCTGCGGCCTCTGCCGCCCCATCTGCGAGGGGAGGAGAGCGATCTCTGTGCCCGCCTGGCGCCGGACAAGGACGTGGACGGTATGACGCCCGAGAGCGCTGCCGCCGTGTTCACCGGACAGGGGAGAGGTTTCGCCCCCTGCACCGCCCAGGCCTGTATGGCGCTGCTGCGCCACTACGGCATTGCCCCCTGCGGCAGGCACGCTGTGGTCATCGGCCGTTCCCCGGTGGTAGGCCGTCCGGTGTCCATGCTGCTCCTGCGGGAGAACGCCACCGTCACCGTTTGCCATACAAAGACACCGGATACGGCGGCGCTGACCCGCCAGGCGGATATTATCATCACCGCCGCCGGTGCGGTCAACAGCCTGACCGCCGCCCATGTCCGACCAGGCCAGACCGTGCTGGATGTGTCCATGAACTGGAACGGTACCGCCCTCTGCGGCGACGCGGACTTTCCGGCGGTGTCGTCCATCGTGGATGCCATCACGCCTGTGCCCGGCGGCGTAGGGGCTGTCACCTCCGCGGTGCTGATGGCCCATACCGTCCGCGCGGCGGAATATCTGACAGGGGAGGGCGGCGCATGAACGTCTTTACTCCCGCCGAGACAGCGGCCAACTATGCTGCCGCCGGTGTCCTCAAGACCCGGCAGCCCTTTTTGAAGCTACTGCTTTTGGGCATTGCCGCCGGAGCGCTGATCGGGTTTCCGGTCTGCGTCACCAATATGGCTACCTATGCCATCACCAACGCCAGCGCGGTCCGTATCATCGCCGGCATCCTATTTGCCTTCGGCCTGGGCATCGTGGTGCTCACCGGTGCCGAGCTGTTTACCGGCAATACCCTCCTGGTCATCAGTCTGCTGGACAGGCGTGTGACCTGGGGTGCCATGCTCCGTAACTGGGGCATTGTGTATCTGGGCAATTTCCTCGGCGCGCTGGCCCTGAGCTGGGTCTGCGCCCGCTTCGGCTGGCTGGACGCGGGAGACGGCGCGCTGGGCGCTTATACCGTGCAGCTGGCGGTAGGGAAGATGACCATGCCCTTCGGCAAGGCCTTCTTCATGGGCGTGCTGTGCAACATTCTCGTCACGGTCGCCGTGCTGGCGAGCCTGTCCGCCAAGGATGCCGCCGGCCGTATTCTGGGCGCGTGGGCGCCAGTGATGTTCTTTGTGGTGGCCGGCTTCAGCCACTCCATCGCCGACATGACCTACTGCACCATGGGCCTGTTTGCCAAGAGCGTGCCGGCCTATGCGGCTTCCGCCGTGGAAGCGGGTCTGAATCTGGATGCCTTGACCTGGGGCACCTACTTCACCGGGAATATGCTCCCCGTGACGCTGGGCAACATTCTGGGCGGCCTGTTTGTGGGCTTCGTTATGTGGTTCGGCTTTCTGCGGAAGGCGAAGTAAAGAATAACCGCCATAACCTCCGGCTTTGCTGGAGGTTATGGGTTTTGTGAGGAGGCATGTGCCTTGGACAAGAACGATACGCTGATCCTGTGCTGCGCCTCGGTGCGGCGGCATCTGGACGCGGCCCAGCGGAAGCTGGGCACGGACTTTCCCGTGCGGGAGCTGAGCTGGGAGAACCACAAGGAGCCTGCGGTGATGCATGAGACGCTGCTGCGGACCATGGCCGAGCTGCCTGACACGATCACCACAGTGCTGTCCTGCGTGTGCAGCTGCGGCGGCGTGTGGGAGGGTGTGACCCTGCCTTGCCGGGTGGTGCTGCCGAAAATGGATGACTGTGTCACCATGATGCTGCAAACCGACGATACCTTGCGCTCCGATGCTAAGCAGGCGGGCCACATCTACTTCCGGGACTGCGACCGGGGCGAGCACTCGGTGGCGGCCTTCAAGGATGAGATCTGCCGCCGGTACGGCATGGAGATCGGCACGTCCATCTTCGGCGGATTCATGGAGGGCTATCACCACGCCGACATGATCGACACCGGCGTGTACGACTGCTACGCCGAGGATTTCGTGGCGGAGATGCAGCAGTGCGCCGACCTGATCCGCTGCGATCTGGACTATGTGACCGGCAGTAACCGGGTGCTGGAAAATCTGGTGGCCGGACAGTGGAAAACGCAGTTTCTGGTGCTGGAAAAGGGACATACTGTAAAGGAGACAGACTTCTCCCCGGCGGGTGAGCCGGGACGGCGGCTGCTCTACTGAACCAAGGAGGACGATATCATGATCATGGACGGCTGTCAGGGAAAGCCTCGCACCCCCACCATTCGAGAGAAAACCTGCCCCGTGTGCGGCAACACCATTGAGATATTTTCAACCGATACCCAGGTGGCCTGCGACAAATGCGGCTTTGTGGCGTATAACGACGCCCTCAGCTGTGTGCAGTGGTGCCAGTATGCCCGCAAATGTGTAGGCGACGAGATGTATGAGCGGATGATGGAGATCGCCCGCCGCCAGAAGGCGGAGCGCTCCACGAAGGAGGAGCGGGAGATGACCGTTGCGGAACAGAAGGCGGCGCTGCGGAAAAAGCTGCGCACCATGGAGCGGATTTTACCCCAGAGCTATCGGGATGAGAGCGCCGCAGCCATCTGCCGCCGCGTGACCGAACTGCCGGAGTAT
>OLSA01003586.1_pt1 | contig 10721 bp, 8 predicted proteins | sample 1672731 | NCBI WGS metagenome assembly OLSA01 (sample SAMEA3136718, study PRJEB25190) | human gut metagenome | biome: human gut; feature: human-associated habitat; material: faeces | place: Austria | collected 2013
AGAATACAAAAGTAGATTCTTTACGTACATATGATCCTACTATCCCTAAAAATATCGAAGAAGCCATATTTCAGGGATTAAATGTTAATATAAAATATCGTTTTCAAGATATGAAGGAATTATACGATCATTTATATAATGGGAGGAGAATTATACCTTGGAGAAAGATAGTTGTTGCTGGGATATCGATTATATCTGTTTTAATAATTATGCTAATTATGAATGGTATAAGAACGATTCAAATGAATGGAACAGAAAAGTCTGATAATACTTCTATATCGAGCGAAGTTCAGCAGATTAATCAAACAGTTGATGAAGAAACAATAAAAAAGGATGAAGTGGTAAAAGAAACTTCTTCTCTTGAAATTCAAGAAGATTCTGCAGCAAATTATATTATTAACAACAAATTATCGTATACCGACACATCGCTTTTAGAATATGTAGAAGATAATGGAGAAATAACTATAACAGGTGCAGATTCTTCCTTGACTGATGTTGTTGTTCCAGAAGAAATTGATGGCTTGAAGGTGACATCGATTAGAGGAATTGGAACAAATGTGACAAGCATTATTCTTCCAGATACGTTAATAAGTATTGAAAACGCTGCATTTAAAAATTGTGTTTATCTGGAATACATTTTTATTCCTGCGAAAGTTTCATCAATTGGAAGTGGCGCATTTGATAATTGCTTGAGTCTGAATGATATTTATATTTCAAATGGAAATGAACATTATTATGTCGCTAATGGAACTATCTTGGATACAGAGGGTAATCGGTATAATTAAAATTAGAAAGAGTTGAAATTTAACCAGGATTTAAAAGTGTATGAGAATAGATGAAAATACTTAAAAATCCCACAAAATTTTGTTGACAAAAGCACATACCATATGTATAATAAGTCAGTGTGTGAATCAACACATCGTAGGAGACTTGTGTTTTCTACGCAACATATTGCATAGGAGTCGCTATGTTAGTAAGTTTATCTGATGTATTAACATCCGAAGGCAAGGTAGAGACTGTTGCCATTCCGCTTGAGATGACAAGCTTTAAGAGCCGCCAGGGAGAATTCCCCATTACGGAGAAGACACCCGTTACCCTTACTTTTACCAACATCGGTGTGAACAAGGCAAAAGTAACCGGTACTGCAGAGCTTACCTTTGATACGAAATGTGACAGGTGCCTTACTGAAGTACCTACAGCAATGAAGCTTAAGTTTGACAGAATCGTTTATTCTCCGGAAGCGGAAGTAAGTGAGGAAGAAGATACCGAGCAGAGCTTTATGGATGGATGGCAGCTGGATGTAGAGGCTTTTGTGTACGATGAAATTCTGGTGAATTGGCCGGCAAAGATCCTGTGTAAGGAAGACTGCAAGGGTATTTGCCCTGTATGTGGTCAGAACAGGAATCTGAAGGAATGTGGTTGCGATACTTTCGTACCGGATCCTCGTATGGCAGCAATCCAAGATATCTTCAACGCGAATAAGGAGGTGTAACGATGTCTATTTGTCCTAAGAATAAATCTTCCAAAGGTAGAAGAGATAAGAGAAGAGCAAACTGGAAAATGAGCGCTCCTACATTGGTAAAGTGCAGCAAATGTGGTGCACTGATGATGCCTCACAGAGTTTGCAAGGCTTGCGGTTCTTACAATAAGAAGCAGGTCGTAAGCGTTGATTAATTTATAAATCAATGAAGCGAAATTAAGTGAAAAGAAAAGAGGAGATTCCGAAAGGAGTCTCCTTTTGCTTTCACAAAAAAATCACTTGCTTTTTATATACGCCTTTAGTATAGTAAGAATGAATCTGCCATCATCAAACTGTTTGGTGCGATCCACGGAGCGGTTTGATGATAAGCGGATAAACACAAACAGGTAAAGGAACGACGAAATGGCAGAATATGTAAATGTTGCTGTAGATGCGATGGGAGGAGATAATGCTCCCACCGAGATCGTAAAGGGCGCTGTAGAGGCTGTCAATGCGGACAAACGTGTCAAAGTATTCCTGGTAGGTAAGGAGCCGGTGATCCGGGAAGAATTAAAGGCATATACCTACGATGCAGAACAGCTGGAAGTCGTACATGCCGAAGAAGTCATCGAGACTGCAGAACCTCCGGTTATGGCGATCCGCCGTAAGAAGGATTCTTCCATTGTCAAAGCCATGTATATGGTGAAGAACGGTGAATGCGATGCTTTCGTATCCGCAGGAAGTACCGGTGCAGTACTGGTAGGCGGACAGGTGATCGTAGGCCGTATCCGTGGCGTGGAGAGACCTCCTTTGGCTCCCCTGATCCCTACGGAGAACGGTGTCAGCCTTTTGCTGGACTGTGGTGCCAATGTGGACGCAAGACCTTCCATGTTAGTACAGTTTGCCAAGATGGGCAGTGTCTATATGGAAAGCGTTATGGGCGTTAAGAATCCCAAAGTCGGTATTGTGAATATCGGTGCTGAGGAAGAGAAGGGTAATGCGCTGGTCAAGGAGACTTTCCCTCTGTTGAAGAATTGTCCCGAGATCAACTTTATCGGAAGCGTAGAAGCCAGAGATATTCCGGCAGGTGTGGCAGATGTCATCGTCTGTGAAGCGTTTGTCGGCAATGTGGTACTGAAAATGTACGAGGGCGTCAGCTCCGCACTGTTGCATCAGGTAAAGCAGGGAATGATGTCCACACTGCGCAGTAAGATCGGCGCACTGTTAGTAAAGCCTGCACTGAAGAAGACCTTGAAGAGCTTCGATACCTCCCAGTACGGAGGAGCTCCGCTGCTTGGCTTAAACGGTCTGGTAGTGAAGACCCACGGAAGCAGCAAGGCTGTGGAAGTGAAGAACTCCATCCTGCAATGCATCGCATTTAAGGAAGAGAAGATCAACGAAAAGATCAAAGAGCAGATCGGTCTGGAAGATAAGGCTGCAGAAAATAATTAAAATTACAAAATATTTGGAAAGAAGGAACTGTTATGGAATTCGAAAAGTTAAAGAAAATTATTGCTGAGGTATTAAATGTAGATCCCGATGAGATCACCATGGAGACCACCTTCCAGGATGACCTGGGTGCTGATTCCCTGGATGTATACCAGATCATCATGGGTATCGAGGAAGAGTTCGATATCGAGATCCCTGCAGAGTCTGCAGAGCAGGTTACTACTGTAGAAGAAGCAGTAGAGATGATCAAGAACGCAGTGAACTAGTAAAGCTACGAGCCATGCAAAAATAGAGGGAATGACTCCGGTGAGAGCTTGCTCGCACAAGAGGTCATTCCCCTCTGTTTTTATACGATGTGTTCCGTAAAACGGGACACACTTGACAGCCATTATGAATAGGCATGGTGAGGGTAATTATGTAGTCCAGTAGGCACGGCTATGGTTAAGAATAAGCGCGCCGTAAGCAGACGTCGGTACCATAGCGTCCCAAGGGACGCATTGCGTGGGTATTTTCCACGCCTATGTACCGTTACGCTCTGCGACATGAGTGCATCGTACTAAAGTACGAGCGTGCCGCGTTTCTTACCATAGCCGGGACTACGGAATATAGTGAGGACAAGAAAATGTTGGATGGTTATACAATGGACGTGCTGGAGCAGCGCATCGGCTATTGCTTTCACAACAAAGCATTGCTGAAGCAGGCTCTGACCCACAGCTCCTATACCAATGAACAAAAGATCAACAAAACAGAGAACTATGAACGTATTGAATTCTTAGGAGATGCCGTACTGGAACTGGTATCCAGCGACTTCCTGTTTCGGGAACACCCGGATGTTCCCGAGGGCGAGCTGACCAAGATGCGTGCATCCATGGTGTGCGAGCCTTCCCTGGCCTTCTGCGCAAGGGACCTGGAACTGGGACAGTTCATGCTCCTTGGCAAAGGCGAAGAGAATACCGGCGGCAGACGCAGAGACAGCATTACCTCTGATGGCATGGAGGCTATGATCGGCGCCATTTATCTGGATGGCGGCATGCAGCCTGCCAAGGCTTTTATCGACCGTTTCATTCTGTCGGATCTGGAGGACAAGCGTCTTTTCTACGACAGCAAGAGTAATCTCCAGGAACTGATTCAGGGGAAACTCAAAAAAGAGTTCGAGTACCGGCTGTTAGAGGAGAGCGGACCGGAACACGACAAGACCTTCGTGGTAGAGATCGACATGGAGGGAGAATGCCTTGGCCGTGGGCAGGGAAGAACAAAAAAAGCGGCAGAACAGCAGGCAGCTTATGAGGCGCTTCTGCTATTGAGGGATAGAGGATATGTATTTAAAAAGTATTGAGATCCACGGGTTCAAATCATTTGCCAATAAGATCGTATTTCAGTTCCACAACGGAATCACCGGTATCGTAGGACCTAACGGCAGCGGTAAGAGTAACGTTGCGGACGCGGTAAGATGGGTGCTGGGAGAACAACGCATCAAGCAGTTGCGTGGTGCCAGCATGCAGGATGTTATTTTCTCGGGAACAGAGACCAGAAAACCTTTGAGCTACGCCTATGTTGCCATTACTCTGGACAACAGCGATCACCAGCTGGCGATCGACTATGACGAAGTTACAGTGGCGAGACGGATCTACCGTTCCGGAGAAAGTGAATATCTGATCAATGGTACTCCCTGCAGATTAAAGGATGTCAATGAGCTGTTCTATGATACCGGTATCGGTAAGGAGGGCTATTCCATTATCGGACAGGGCCAGATCGACAAGATCTTAAGCGGTAAGCCCGAGGAACGGCGTGAACTGTTCGACGAGGCTGCCGGAATCGTGAAATTCAAGCGCAGAAAAGCAGCAGCTCAGACAAAGCTGGAGAACGAAAAACAGAATCTGGTGCGTGTGAATGATATTCTGTCCGAACTGGAAAAGCAGGTAGGCCCTCTGGAGAAGCAATCCGAGGTGGCTAAGGTCTATCTGAGGAAAAAGGAAGAATTAAAGACTCTGGATATCAATGTCTTCTTATTGGAAAATAAGAAACTCAGAGAACAGCTGTCTTCCATGGAAGAAAAATACAATCTGGCCAGCAATGAACTGAACGAGACCAGTGAAAAGTACGAAGGTATCAAGGAAGAATACGAGCGGATCCAGCAGGAGATCGAAAGCCTGGATGCAGCCATTGAAGCCGCCAGAGAGCAACTGACAGATACCGGCCTGATGCGGGGCAAACTGGAAGGTGAGATCAATGTCTTAAAAGAGCAGATCAATTCCGCTCACGGCAGTGAGAACCATCTGAACCATCGTAAGGCAGCCCTGGAAGAAGAAATCGCCGGCAAAGAAAAAGAAAAACAGGATATTTTAACCGATAAAAAGGATACGGATACTCAGGTACAGGAGATCGCAGAGGCGGCAGCCATGGCAAAGGCCGACCTGGAAGCTATCCAGAACAAGATCACCGAACTCAATAATAATATTGAGGCCGGGAAAAATACCATCATCGGCGAGCTGAACCAGCGGGCTACCATCAAGTCCAAGATGGGACGTTTCGATACTATGATGGAGCAGATCAATATCCGCAAGGCAGAGTTGAATTCCAGACTGCTTCGTGCCAAATCCGATGAGGCTGCCAGAGAAGAGACAATCAAGAAGCTGGAAGAGACCTTCGAGACTGTGACCGAAGAACTGCGGCAGATGACCGAACAGGAAGCAGCATCCGAACTGGAGCTGGGCAATATCCGTGAGAATCTCACAGGCTTAGATGCGAAGCTGCGGGAGACACAGAACCGTTTCCATCAGGAGCAGTCCAAACTGGAAGCCCTGACCAATATCACCGAGCGGTATGACGGCTACGGTGGCAGCGTCAAGAAGGTCATGGAGCAGAAGGAAAAAGAAAAAGGTATCATCGGTGTTGTAGCGGATATTATTCAGGTAGAAGCCAAATATGAGACCGCTATCGAGACCGCTCTGGGTGGTAATATTCAGAATATCGTAACGGATAACGAAGAGACCGCCAAGCATATGATCGGATTCTTAAAGCAGAACCGCCTCGGAAGAGCCACATTCCTTCCCCTGACCAGTATTACCAAACCTCAGGAATTCAAAAATCCCGAGGCCCTGAAGGAAAAAGGTGTCATCGGTATGGCGGATGAACTGGTAAATACGGAAAAAGAATACCGCAATGTGGCCAAGGCCATGCTGGGACGTATCGTGGTCGTAGACAACGTGGACAATGCCGTGAAGATCGCAAGAAAATTCGATTACGGCATCCGTATGGTCACATTGGAAGGCGAACTCTTAGTTCCCGGCGGTGCCATCAGCGGTGGTGCATTTAAGAATAACAGTAATCTTCTGGGAAGACGTCGTGAGATGGATGAACTGGAGAAAAAGGTGAAAAAACTCTCCGATGACATCAAGACCTATAACCAGAAGATTGAAGGCGCCAAGAGCAAACGAAATAAGCTGCGTATGGATCTGGAAGCATTGAAGACCGAGATGCAGCGCAAGTCCATTGAGCAGAATACCGCAAGATTAAATATTTCCCAGGCCAGAGAACGTATGGAAGAAGAGGCAGAGAGTGCACAGTCCCTGAAGCTGGAGGAACAGGAGATCGAGACCAAGATCTTCGAGATCCGTTCCAGCAAGGAAACAATCGTACAGGAACTGGCTGCAAGTGAAGAACTGGAGAAAACCACTCAGGAACAGATTCTTGTCTTCCAGAAGGAACTGGAAGGCTGCAGACTGGAAGAGAGTGAAGCTTCCGCCCATGCCGGAGAATGGGAAGTAAAAGTCGAGAAGATGCGTCAGGCTCTGGATTACAAACAGGCCAATGTAGACCGTATAGGCGGCGAGCTGGAGCGTGCACAGGCAGAACTGAATGAGATCTTACAGGCACTGACTGAAAACGCACAGGAAGTGGAACGCAAGAAAAACAACATTCTGGAGATTGAGAAGACCATCGCGGCTTCCCATGAGAATCAGGATGCTTCCAAGAAAAAGCTGGACGAGGATATTGCAAAGAAAGAAGAACTGTCTGCAAAGCAGAAAGGCTTCTTCCAGAGCAGAGAAGAAATGTCAGAGCGCATGAATGCTCTGGACAAAGAAGTCTATCGTCTGAGTGAACAGAAGAAAAAGCTGGAAGACAATATCGAAGGCCAGATCAATTACATGTGGGATGAGTATGAGATTACCCTGAGTGATGCGGCAGGCCTTCGCAATGAAGAGATGAATGATCTGCCCGCCATGAAGCATGAGATCAGCGGTCTGAAAGATGAGATCCGGAAGTTAGGTAATGTCAATGTCAACGCCATTGAGGATTACAGGAATCTGATGGAGCGTTATACCTTCATGAAGACCCAGCATGATGATCTGGTAGAGGCGGAGAAGACCCTGGAAGGCATTATCGAGGAACTGGATACTGCCATGCGCAAACAGTTCACGGAGAAATTTGCGGAGATCAGCAGAGAATTCGATAAAGTATTCAAAGAACTCTTTGGTGGTGGTAAGGGAACCCTGGAACTGATGGAGGATGAGGATATTCTGGAAGCAGGCATCCGCATCATCGCACAGCCCCCCGGAAAGAAGCTTCAGAACATGATGCAGTTATCCGGTGGTGAAAAGGCACTTACTGCAATCGCACTTCTTTTTGCTATTCAGAACCTTAAACCTTCACCATTCTGTCTGCTTGATGAAATTGAGGCCGCACTTGATGATTCTAATGTAGGAAGATATGCTAATTATCTTCACAAGCTTACAAAGCATACACAGTTTATTGTTATCACTCACAGACGAGGAACAATGGCTGCAGCTGACAGACTCTATGGTATAACTATGCAGGAGAAGGGTGTATCTGCACTTGTTTCTGTAGACCTTATAGCTAATGACCTTGACAAGAAGAAGGAGTAAATATGGGATTTTTCAGTAAATTAAAAGAAGGTTTAACCAAGACAAGAGATAATATTGTTTCCGGAATTGATTCTGTTTTCTCAGGATTTTCGTCAATTGATGACGATTTCTATGATGAGCTTGAAGAAACCCTTATTATGGGTGATATAGGTGTTGTTGCAACTGAAGAGATTCTTGACGACCTTAAGAATAAGGTTAAAGAAAATAAGATTAAGAATCCTGCTGACTGCAAGCAGCTTCTTATTGACAGCATTAAGGAAAAGATGAATCTCGGCGAAAATGCATATGAATTTGAGAATCGCAAATCCATTGTTATGCTTATCGGCGTTAATGGTGTAGGAAAAACTACATCTGTAGGCAAACTTGCCGGTCTTCTTAAAGCACAAAACAAGAAGGTTATTATGGCTGCAGCCGATACTTTCAGAGCTGCGGCTATAGAGCAGCTTACAGAATGGTCTAACAGAACTGGTGCTGATATTATTGCACAGAGTGAGGGTTCTGATCCAGCTGCCGTTATATATGATTCAATCGCTGCATGTAAAGCAAGAAAGGCAGATGTTCTTTTATGTGATACAGCTGGACGTCTTCAGAATAAGAAGAATCTTATGGAAGAGCTTCGTAAGATTGACAGAGTTATAGAAAGAGAGTATTCTGATGCATACAGGGAAAATCTTATCGTTCTTGACGCAACAACTGGTCAGAACGCCCTTTCTCAGCTTAGAGAGTTTAATGATGTAACTAATATCACAGGTATTATTCTTACTAAGATGGATGGAACTGCCAAAGGGGGAATTGCCGTTGCTATACAGGCAGAATTTGGTATTCCTGTTAAATATATTGGAGTTGGTGAGAAAGTCGAAGATTTACAGAAGTTTGATTCAGACACATTTGTTAATGCATTATTCGATGTAGATAACGGCTCTGATGAAGATAGATAAGTTAATAAATTAAGATGGGAGATTAAGTGTAATGGAAGAATTAACATTGAAAAGTTTCGAGGAAGCTGCCGAGAAGGTTAAGGAAGCAACACTTCCTACTAATCTGGTATATAGTGAGTATTTCAGCAGCCAGACTGGTAACAGAGTATACCTTAAGCCAGAGAATATGCAGTACACAGGTGCTTATAAGGTAAGAGGTGCATATTACAAGATTAGTACGATGTCAGAGGAAGCAAGACAGAAGGGACTTATTACAGCTTCTGCCGGAAATCATGCACAGGGTGTTGCATTTGCAGCTAAGAAATATGGGGTTAAGGCAACAGTAGTTATGCCTACAACAACACCACTTATCAAGGTAAACAGAACTAAGGGATACGGTGCAGAGGTTATTCTTTACGGTAATGTTTATGATGAAGCATGTGAATATGCAATGAAGCTTGCCAAGGAGAAAGGACTTACATTTGTTCACCCATTTGATGATTTAGATGTTGCAACAGGTCAGGGTTCTATCGCAATGGAGATTATTAAAGAGCTTCCAACTGTTGATTATATTCTTGTTCCTATTGGTGGTGGCGGACTTGCAACAGGTGTATCTACACTTGCAAAACTCCTTAATCCTAATATCAAGGTTATTGGTGTTGAGCCTTCCGGTGCTAACTGTCTTCAGGAATCTCTTAAGGCTGGAAAGGTTGTAACTCTTCCTACTGTCAGCACAATAGCTGATGGTACAGCAGTTAAGACCCCGGGTACAAAGGTATTCCCATATCTTCAGAAGAATCTTGATGATATTATTACAGTTCCTGATGAAGATTTAATAGTTGCATTCCTTGATATGGTAGAGAATCATAAGATGATTGTTGAGAATTCAGGTCTTCTTACAGTTGCAGCATTAAAGCAGCTTGATGTTAAGGATAAGAAGATTGTTTCAATTCTTTCTGGTGGTAATATGGATGTTATTACAATGTCATCTGTTGTTCAGCAGGGACTTGTACAGAGAAGCAGAATCTTCACTGTTTCTGTACTTCTTCCAGATAAGCCGGGTGAACTTGTAAGAGTTGCTTCTATTATTGCAGAAGCTAACGGTAATGTAATCAAGCTTGAACATAACCAGTTCGTAAGCATTAACAGAAAAGCAACTGTTGAGCTTAGAATTACAATTGAAGCTTTCGGACATGAACACAAGGATGAGATTGTTGACAAGCTTGAAGCAGCAGGTTTAAGACCTAGAATTGTTAAAGTAAACATTTAATCACTATCTTCAGCAGAGGGAAATCTATGAAGAAATATTCTTTCAAAAGATATGCAGGAGTTACAATGGCATTATTTGGGGCAGCTGCGCTGTCCCTATTGCTTTTTTTTGCATTATTCAGAATTGATGCCATCCACAAAGCATTTTCGCATATATGCAGAACTCTTATGCCTTTTATAATTGGCGGGGCATTAGCATATGTAATATGTCCAATATGTAATTTCTTCGATAATATATATAATAAGGTATTTAAGTTTATTAAGAATGAGAAAAAAAAGAAAAGCCTGTCCAATAATCTTAGTGTGTTTACAGGGCTTCTTATAGCAATTCTGTTCATATATTTTATGATTATTGTTATTATTCCTAATCTTGTAAACAGTGTTGTACGTCTTATCCAGATTATTCCTGATAATGTCAATAAAGTTATTGATTTTGTACAGAAGTTTCTTAACGAGAATGAAACTCTTATGAAATATTCAGAGAATATTATTGATAAAACATATACATTTATTAATGACTGGCTCGGTAACGAGTTTCTTGGATATGCACAGGGAATTGCTTCCGGTGTTTCAACCGGTGTAGTTAATATCATTGTTGTACTTTTTAATGTTCTTATCGGATTCATTGTTGCAGCGTATCTTCTTACAGCAAGAAAAAAGCTTGCAAAGCAGGGAGAGATGGTTGTCTATAGTATATTCAAGAAAGAACGTGCTGCCAGCGTTATGGAAGAGATTAAGTAT
>OLSA01003592.1_pt1 | contig 10716 bp, 9 predicted proteins | sample 1672731 | NCBI WGS metagenome assembly OLSA01 (sample SAMEA3136718, study PRJEB25190) | human gut metagenome | biome: human gut; feature: human-associated habitat; material: faeces | place: Austria | collected 2013
TGGCGCTCTACCGAGACCCCTCACGTCGACGACGTGTTTAAGCTGGATGCCGAAAAGATTGCCAAGCTTCAGGTGATCCCGCCGGTTCCGCCGCTGGAGGTCTAATAGACCAAAAGGGGGTCGCACCTCATCCGAGGCTGGGGTGATGGGTAAATCAGGCATGCCCATCGTTTCGGCAAGCGGTATCGGGCCGCGGGGGCAGATGCTCTCGCGGCCTTTTTGCGTATGGAGGCGACGCACGTATTGAGCGCTATGCGCAACGATATCCCGGCCAGCGGCATCCGTCGAACAAGATGAAACGCTCGGTTTGAAAGAGTGTCTCGGAACTATTTAATTTGGTCCTACTCGTTATAGCTCGTGCAGACGAAGTCGACGAATTCCATTGCCGTCCTGCTGAGGGAGACCCCGGGCAGCCAAGCAAAGCCGACGGTTGTCTCGATGGGCTCGTCAAAGGGCACACAGACGATGTCACTTGCGTGGATGGGCGTTGCCATTCCGCGTGGCATGACGGTGGTGCCCATGTTGCGCTGCACCGCCTTGAGCAGCATCCAATGGCGCGAGTGCGTGAGCGGCACGTCGGGATAAAATCCGTGTTCTTTGCAAGCGTTGATGAATACCTGCGAAAGGTCGCTGCGTTCGGTAGGGAGGATGAACTGCTCATTTCGCAGGGATTCAAGATCGATGCTCTTGCGATGTGCTAGGGGGTTGTGCTTGTTGAAGACGACAACGAGCTCGTCGGTCAAGATTTTGCGCGTCGAGAGCTGTGAATGATCGAGCATGTCGAAACGAACGATGGCAAGGTCGAGCTTGTTGCGCTGCAGCGCATAGATAAGGTCTTCCTGGCTGCGCTCGGAAAACTCAATTTGGACGCCAGGGTTCTTGGCCCAAAAGGAGCAAAGCGTATCACTGATGCCATAGTCCTCGACAAATGGCAGGGATCCAAATCGGATGAATGCCTTGGTGCGTCCTTTGCAGGCTTCAATGTGTGCTAGCGTGTTTTGGAGTTCCGGAAGCGCGTGGCGGGCATAGTAGTAAAACTCCCAGCCGGCTTGGGTGAGCTCAACACCGGTGCTCGTCTTTTTAAAGAGCGGCGTGCCGATTTCTGATTCGAGCTGCTTCATCTGTTTAGACAGCGCTGATTGCGAGGTATAGAGCTTCTCGGCTGCCGCGGTGTATTGCTTTTGGGAGGCTACGCATAGGAACGCTTCGATTTTCTTGAAGTCCATGCTGCCTCCTGTGATGTCAATCAAGTCCGCTTGTCTTCATGATAGAGCGCACAGATTCATTTGTTTTCTCCCACTTTAGACAGTCGATATTCCAAATCGTTCATAACGGGTTCGTCAATATGAGGGTTATGCCGGATTTGGAATAGCGGCAGAACAACCATGAATTTCCAGGTCACTCTCGCTGCGATTACATAGGGGTACCGTAGACCCCTTTGGATGGGAGAGTACACATGACCAAGGTTTATCAAGATTTGCGTTCGTTCCTCGACACGCTTGAGGAGGAGGGCCAGCTTCTGCACGTCACCGACGAGGTGCTGCCCGAGCCCGGCGTGTCTTCTGCTTGTCGTGCTGCTGCCCGTATGCAAAACGGTCCTGCCGTGATGTTCGACAACATCGCGGGCTATCCCGAAGGTACGCGCATCGTTACCAACGTTCATGGCTCCTGGGCAAACCACGCCCTCATGATGGGCATGGACAAGAACACTTCCACCAAGGAGCAGTTCTTTGAGCTCAATCGTCGTTGGGATGCCTATCCCGTGGAGCCCAAGATCCTTTCTCGCGAGGAGGCTCCCTGCAAGGAGAACACGCTTGATGCCGCCGCAGGTGACGACATCGACCTGTTCCACCTGCTGCCGCTCTATCGCATCAACGACCAGGATGCCGGTTGCTATTTCTCCAAGTTTGCGCTGGTCTCTGCCGATCCGGACGATCCAGATAACTTCAATAAGATGAACGTGGGCACCTATCGCATCCAAGTTAAGGACAAGGATACGCTGGGCATCCAGGTTATTCCGTCCCACGATATGGCCGTTCACCTCAAGAAGTGCGAGGCCCGCAATGAGCCTCTGCACATCGCCATCGCCTTGGGTAACGCTCCGCTTGTTACCTTTATGGCCTCCACGCCCATCGGACACGAGCAAAATGAGTACGAGTTCGTGGGCGCATTGAACGACGGCGTGCCTGCCGAGATCGTTCGTGCCGATACCGACGAACATCTCTTTGTTCCCGCCGGCTCCGAGGTCATCCTCGAGGGCTACATCGAGCCTCGCGTCCGTAAGATCGAGGGTCCGTTCGGCGAGTTCACCGGTTCCGTCTCCGGCGCTCGTCGTCAGCTTGAGGCAAAGATCACGCACGTGACCTATCGCACCAACCCCATCTTCGAGAGCCTCTACATCGGCATGCCTTGGACCGAGTGCGACTACCTGGTTGCCCTTAACACCTCGGTACCGCTGTTCAAGCAGATTCAGAGGGATATGCCCGAGGTCGTGGCGGTCAACGCCATGTACACCCACGGCATGACCGAGATCATCTCCATGAAGCCCCGCTATGGTGGTCAGGCGGCAACGGCGGCATTCCGTATCATGAGCACACCGCATGGCGCCCAGTACGCGCACAATGTGATCGTCGTCGATGACTTTGTGGACCCGTTCGACCTCAACCAGGTCATGTGGGCGCTTTCCACCCGCGTGCGTCCGGACAAGGACGTCAAGGTCATTCCTAACTGCCCGGGCATGACGCTCAATCCTACCGAGGAGATTCCCGGCATCACCGCAAAGCTCGTCATCGATGCTACGACGCCCATCGATCCCGAGCCGGTCACGCGTGAAGTCGAGATGCTTAGCGACCCCGCTGAGACGACGGATTATGCCAAGCTGCTCGCTGAGCTGTGGGCCGCTAAGAACAAATAAGCCCGCCGTTGACCCTGATGAAATCACTTTAAAGGAGGATTAGCACATGAAGTGCCCGCGTTGCGATAGCGAAACCATCAAGACCATCTCGACCAGCCCCGTTCCGGGTGTTTGGGAGTATTACGGCTGCACTACCTGCCAGTATTCCTGGCGCTCCACGGAGCATCCTGTAGTTCACGATCGCTTTAAGATCAAGCCTGAGGACATCGACAAGCTGCCCATCCTGCCTCCTATCCCACCGTTGGAGAAGTAGGCGGAGATAGCGGCGTGTTTGAAGGCCGGAAACCGTTTTCTTGATCGCTTTCTCTATAGACGCTGCGCGCTAGTGCGGCTGGTAAATCAGGCATAGCGGCCGCACAACAATCGCGCCAGCAGTACCATCGGGCCGCGGGGCATTGTGCCCTGCGGCATTTCTATAGACGAGGATTTGTTTGGCAGGCTCGTTCGCGTGCCGAACCCGAGACAAGAGATGCCGTTCATAGAAGGTGCCCTTGAACGTATAGCAGGTATATAGTCGAAATTAATACCAGGTAGAACGTATCGGAAAGGACGTGCTATGAAAGAGGCCCCCAAAAGCAAGATGCATACTGCAAACGTTCGTGTGGGCGAGGGCAAGTTCGCGCTGGAGGCCGTGGTGACGGTCACGCCGCGCGGCATCATCGTCTATGCGTGCTCGCCCGAGTACGCTCATCTGGGTGCCACGGCGCAGGCCATTCCGCGTCCCGAGCCGGGAAGAACTGCCACGGTGAGTATCCTGTCCGTGCCTTGCCATCGCGACGAGATCCCGGCGCACGACATCTGCGCAGCGCTCGCTACTGAGTTCAAGATGCCCTGCACCTGCTCTACGGGTTTTCATGTGGAACACGCAAGTAAAGACGACTTGCAGACCGTTCTCGATACCACGGCCGAGCTCATCGATGCTCTTAAGCGGCATGTGGCTCGCGTGCTGCGTGCAACGTGGGATGAAGCCGACGAGGTGCTCGCCGTGCATGAGGACGGTAGCGTAATCGGTCCCGTGGATCGCATCGAGGCCCATGCGGGCGAGGGTATCTTGCACCAGGCGTTCGAGACATTTTTGGTAGAGGGCACGGGCGATGACGCCCATCTGCTGCTGTGCCGTCGCAGTGCGCTTAAGCGCCTGTGGGGTGGCGTGCTTTCCGATAGCTGTGCCGGCCATCCCGAAGTGGGGGAGGAGCTTGCGGCGGGAGCCGCGCGCCGCCTGCAGGAAGAGTGTGGCCTTACGCCCGATCAGGCTCCGCTTAAGCAGTTGGGGCACATTGTGTATCGCGAAGATCACGGCGACGGCAACTGCGAGTGCGAGTGGTGCGCTGTATTTGCCGCGCGCATCGACGCGGGTTTTCTGCGCGTGAACGAGCAGGAGATTTCCGAGGTGCGCCCGGTGCGCCTGAGCGAGATTGATGCTTATCTTGCGGGTCATCCCGAGCCGCTCGCCCCGTGGACGCGTCTGGCGCTTGAGGATGCGGATATTCGTGCGAAGCTTGCCGAGCTTTGCCAAGAATAGAGAAGGGAAGGTCTGTCCATGAAGCTTTCGTTCGATCATTCGGGTGTGCCCGTGGCAGAGAAGCGTGAGGGCATGCGCAACGCGGAACCCATGAAGCTATGGGTTTCCAATCCTGCCGATTCTTCGGACGGGGTCGAGTATCTCTATTTTGAGGAAGGCTCGCCTGCCCCCGAGATCATGAAGACGCATCGCCATGTAGCGTTTGTAACGGACAATCTCGACGAGGCGGCCGCCTGGTGCGACGAGGTCATCCTCGGTCCCTTTGAGGATACGCCGGAGCAGGATGTGATGTTTGCTCGCAAAGATGATGCTCTGATTGAGTTTTGCTGCAGGAAATAGCCTGTCACTACGGGTAGGTTTAACCACAGCGTTTTTGGTCTTGGAGCGCGGTGCCGAGAGGTTCCGCGCTCTTTTGTGTTAAGACGCTGCCCTTGACGCCGGGCGCTGTACGCGCCTTGTAAAAAGTGCCTTCTCAACGGTTTATTTTTGCAGGTGAACGGCGTTATTCAACCCTTTTTCAGGCCGTGGCTTGCACGTACAGCGACTATACGCCCCTACACTTCAATCAACGGACCACACGAGTGGTCACCTTTTGCATTGGAGGTAAACATGGCAAATAAGGTTACTGATTTCCGCAGCGCTGTCGAGCTTCTGGAAACCATTCCCGGTCAGTTGGTCACGACCGATGTCGAGGTCGAGCCTCGCGCCCAGCTCTCTGGCGTGTACCGTCATATCGGTGCGGGCGGTACCGTTATGCGTCCTACCAAAGAGGGCCCGGCCATGATTTTCAACAATGTTAAGGGCCATCCGGGCGCTCGCGTGGCTATTGGCATGCTTGCCAGCCGTACGCGCGTCGGCCATCTGCTCGATTGCGACCCCAGGCGCCTGGGCTTCCTGCTTAACGATGCCGTCAAGAACCCCATTCCCGTGCAGAACGTGGGAGCTGACGAGGCCGTTTGCCAGGAGGTTGTCTACAAGGCCGATGACCCCGACTTCGACATTCGCAAGCTCATCCCCGCCCCCACGAACACCGAAGAGGATGCTGGCCCCTACATCACGATGGGTATGTGCTACGCCTCCGATCCCGAGACGGGCGAGAGCGACGTGACGATTCACCGTCTGTGCCTGCAGAGCAAAGACGAGATCTCGATGTACTTCGTTCCGGGCGCGCGTCACCTCACCGTGTTCCGCGAGAAGGCCGAGAAGGCCGGCAAGCCGTTGCCTATCTCCATCTCCATCGGTGTCGATCCTGCCATCGAGATCGCTGCCTGCTTCGAGCCGCCCACCACGCCGCTCGGCTTCAACGAACTCACCATCGCCGGTGCCATTCGTGGCGAGGGCGTCAAGATGGCCGACTGCCTGACCATCCCCGAGAAGTGCATCGCTAACGCCGAGTATGTTATCGAGGGCGAGCTGCTTCCCGACGTTCGTGTTCGCGAAGACCAGCACTCCGAGTCCGGCAAGGCCATGCCCGAGTTCCCGGGCTACACCGGCGGCGCTCAGGCGGCACTCCCCATCATCAAGGTCAAGGCTGTCACCACCCGCAAGAACCCCATCATGCAGACGGTGATCGGCCCGTCCGAGGAGCACGTTTCCATGGCCGGCATCCCCACCGAGGCCTCGATTCTCTCCATGGTCGACAAGGCCATGCCCGGCCGCGTGCAAAACGTCTACGCTGCTACGCCCGGCGGTGGTAAATACATGGCTGTTATCCAGTTCAAGAAGCTCATTCCTTCTGACGAGGGCCGTCAGCGCCAGGCTGCGCTCATCGCGTTCACGGCGTTCCCTGAGCTCAAGCACGTGTGGCTGGTTGATGAGGACGTCGATCCGTTCGACATCAAGGATGTCATCTGGGCTATGAACACCCGCTTCCAGGCCGATCACGATGTCATTACTATCCCGGGCGTTCGTTGTCACCCGCTGGATCCGTCGAACGACCCCACGTGCGACCCCTCCATCCGCGATCACGGCATTGCTTGCAAGACGATTTTCGACTGCACGGTGCCCTATGACCAGAAGCATCGCTTCCAGCGCTCCAAGTTCATGGATGTCGATGCCTCTCATTGGGTTCCGGGCTTTGAAGACTAACTCCCTCTTCCGTAGTCTCGGGGCTTAGAATCTCGCGGGTGCGCCTGTCTCATGTTTGTGCGGGCGCATCCGCTCATGTATGCTTTTCGTGCTGGCGCTTTTCCTTTGGATTCGAGCTGTCAAAAGAATCCCCTGCGTCAGCCCTCATCTGAGAACCTGCAGACGGTCGCTTTTCGGTGGGCGGATGCAGGTTCTTATGCATATATATGCAACAAAAGCCCAGCATATTGTCTTGGTTGAGTGTATAGCGGCTTTACAGGCCGTTGCCTGAGGGAAACACGCTGCTCGTCGAGAAACGGGTGTCCGCGCGTCATTGTTCGCTTTACAATAGCTCCTAATACCTTTACAATAGCCCCCAATACAACCCATCGCTGGTTAGCAATCGAGCGTGCCTGAAGCTCGTGCAAACGCCCAGCGCAGGCAGAGCGTCCGCGCGTCGCGCGCAGGGCGCCATCGATTCTATCTCGATGGGAATGATGAGCATGGCTCAAGCTGAGTCACATTGGTATTCAATTGGTGAGATGGCCTCCTTGTTTGGCCTCACCCGCCAAACCTTAATTTATTACAACAAGATTGGCTTGTTCTGCCCCGCGATGGTCAATGACGACGGCTATCGCTTCTATCTCCCTACGCAGATCCCTACACTGCGCCTCATCTGCCTGCTTAAAGATCTGGGTATCGAACTCAAGGAGATCGCCGAGATCATAGACTCGCGCAATATCTCTGCTTTGATCGACTACCTCGTAGCGCGCAAGGCAGAGATAGGCCGTCGAATCGGTCAGCTTGACACGCAGCGCGAGCTTATCGATCAACGCATTAGGTACTACAAGTCGGTCGAGCGCTGGCGCGATGTGACCGACACCCCCATTCTCAAACAGTATGATGAGCGCCTGGTGGTCGCCGAAGGCTTTCCTCATTCCGATGTGACTCGCGAGGTGCTGCATCCCACGCTCATGCGCAGCATGAAAAAGCTCCGTGCGGTGGAAGACGGCGTGCCGGTAGACGGCTTTGGCACCATGCTTGCCGAGGTAAAGGGCGAGCGCGGCGACGAAGGTCAGCTCGTGTACCGCCCGGCGGCGACCTTTACCGTTGTGCCCGCCGGTGTGGATTCCTCAAAGCTATCCGACGTGGTGATGCTGCCCAAGGGGCTCTATGCATGCATGAGCTACTGGGGCATGCCGTACCAGGGTTATGCCGCCGAGCGGCTCATGAAGTGGCTCAACGACCATAATTTCGAGCCTCTGGGCAATGCCTTCGACTTCTGTCTGCTCGATACCACGTCCTATAACGATATCCACCAACAGGACTTTTGTTGTATTCAAGTCATGGTCAAGTTCTAGAGCGGAGTCTGCACGGTGTGTAAAGAGAAACGTGCGCGCTGCACCGTGCTAAACCGCTTATCGGTCGTTGAAAACCGTTCATCGCACCGAGTTCACCAAATTTCTTGACTGTATTCCAGCTACACAGCGCAACGTTTCAATCGTCGTGTACAAGCGCTCCTATCAGGTAGGGGGCGCATGACAAAGGAAGGAGGGTGAAGAAATGGCAGCTGCAAAGAATAAGTTTCTGACGAAGCGCTACATTGGTTTCTTCCTGGCGATCGTCGTCTTTCTGCTGATCAAGTTCGTTCTTCCCCTGGACAGCCTCGGTTCCGTTGCTCTCTCTGAGGGCGGCAAGAACTGCCTGGCTCTCTCGCTCGGTGCCGTCGTGATGTGGGCGTGCGGTGTCGCACAGCCCGGCTACACCGGCATCCTCTACTGCGCCCTGCTGGTGCTCATGCAGGTCGTCCCCGACGCCGATGGCGTGCCGAGCATGGCCGCTACCGTCGCCGTCGCATTTGGTGCCTGGACCAAGGGCACCATGTGGATCGTTGTCGGTGCTTACCTCATCGCTGGCGCGGTGAAGGACTCCGGCCTCGGTCAGCGCATCGCGTATGCGTTCATGCTCAAGTTCGTGAAGAGCGCCAAGTCGCTGATCCTCTCGATCTTTGCCCTGACGTTCGTTCTTGCACTGCTCATTCCGCACCCCTTCCCCCGTGCATTCCTGATCTTGGCTGTGGTCTCGGTTATTGCCGAGTCCGCTGGCTACGGTGAGGACGACCGCGGCAAGCTCGGTTTCCTGATCTTTGCCGCTGCCGTACCCTGCTCCATGTTCTTCATGACCGGTGACTCCACCCTCAACCCGCTTGTCGCCTCCTATGGTGCCAACGGCGGTGCCGCCATCGGCTTCGTTGACTGGTTCATCTACATGAGCGTCCCCATGGTTGTTGCAACCCTGTGCACCATCATTCTCGCCCTTGCTCTCTTCAAGCCTTCCAAGGAGCTTGTATACGACCGCGAGGATGTTCTCGCTAAGCAGGCCGCTCTCGGCAAGCTTTCCGAGAAAGAGATCCGCACCATCGTGTGGCTCGTCATCGCAATTGCCCTGTGGCTTACCGTTTCTGGTGACTATCTGGCTTGGGTCACCCTGGTTATCGGTGTCCTTATGGCCATGCCTGTCATCGGTGAGGTCCTGACTCCCGCGTCCTGGAGCTCGGTTGACATCAAGACCCTCATGTTCCTGACCGCTGCTATGGCAATCGGTTCCGTCGGTGGCGCCACCGGCATGAACGCCTGGATTGCAGATGTCGTGCTTCCCAGCACCGTTCCTGCGAACCCTTACCTCTTCGCGCTGCTCGTCTGCGCTCTGACCATGGTCATCCACATGTTCATGGGTTCCGTTATGGCCGGCCTGGGCATCTGCGTCCCTGCGTTCCTCACCTTTGTTCAGGGAACCAGCGTAACGCCTATTGCCGTTGCACTGATCGTTTTCACCGCTATCAACCTCCACTACATCCTGCCCTTCCATAACCTGGCCATCCTGGTTGGCGAGGGTAAGGACGCCGGTGGCTACACCTCCAAGGAAGCCATGAAGATGGGCATCCCCATGACTGTGGTCACCTTCCTGGTGGTTCTTGTCGAGGCCTTCTGGTTCAGCACGCTGGGCCTGATGTAAGTCGAACTCGAGCACGCTTGCCGCCCGACAGCTCGCGCAAGTATCGCTCGCACGACACGACATAAGACCTTCCTGAGCACTCTTCGCGTCGCGCCCAGCGCCCGCGGCCACAAAATGCCTGATAGGCCGATGTGGCCGGGCGCACGCGAAGAGCCCGCAAGGGACCGTCTCAAAACCGTTTGCAGTTTCTCAGATGAGGAGAAAAAGGAGCTAAAAATGGCAAACAACGAGATTCATGACCTTCGTTCCGCCCTCGATTTCCTGAAGACCATGCCTGGTCAGTATCTGGAGACCGACACCGAGGTCGATCCCAAGGCCGAGGTTTCCGGCGTCTATCGTCACGTGGGTTCCGGCGGCACCGTTATGCGCCCGACCAAGGAAGGCCCCGCAATGGTCTTCAACAACGTCAAGGGTCATCCCGACGCGAAGGTCGCTATCGGTCTGCTCGCCAGCCGCAAGCGCGTTGCCGCTATGCTGGGCCTCGAGGAGGAGCACCTTGGTCTTGAGATGGGCAAGATGTTCGACAACCTTGTTGCCCCCGAGATGATTGAAGATGGCAAGCACATCGACTGCCAGGAAGTCGTCTACAAGGCTGACGATCCCGATTTCGATCTCCACAAACTGATCCCCGCCCCCACCAACACTCCGGTTGACGGCGGCCCCTACATCACCATGGGTCTCGCTATGGGCAACGACCCGGACAACACCATGTCCGACGTCACCATTCACCGTTTCGCTATCGTCGACAAGACCAAGCTCACGATGTTCATCACCCCGGGTTCGCGTCACCTTGGTCACTTCTTCGACATGTACAAGGAGCGCGGCGAGGATATGCCGATCTCCATCCAGATCGGTCTCGACCCGGCCGTGTACATGGGCTGCGGCTTCGAGGCTCCCACTACGCCGCTCGGCTTTAACGAGCTGCAGATCGCCGGCGCCGTGCGCAACAAGCCGGTCGAGCTTGCCAACTGCCTCACCATCGACCAGAAGTGCATCGCTAACGCCGAGTACGTCATCGAGGGTTACCTCTCTGCAACCGAGATGGTCAACGAGGACACCGCAGGCTACGGCTTCGCAATGCCCGAGTTCCCTGGCTACACTGGTGGCGCCAAGGTTTGCCCGGTCATCAACGTCACGGCTGTAACCACCCGCAAGAACCCCATCATGCAGACGGTGATCGGCCCGTCCGAGGAGCACG
>OLSA01003593.1_pt1 | contig 10711 bp, 7 predicted proteins | sample 1672731 | NCBI WGS metagenome assembly OLSA01 (sample SAMEA3136718, study PRJEB25190) | human gut metagenome | biome: human gut; feature: human-associated habitat; material: faeces | place: Austria | collected 2013
CTCAACTGCCTGTGCGCAGCGGACAGCTTTCTGGTTCCGCTCCAGTGCGAGTATTACGCGCTCGAGGGACTGAGCCAGCTGATGACGACCGTGCGCATGGTCAAGAAAAACATGAACCCGAAGCTGTCGCTCGAGGGCGTGCTGCTGACCATGTTCGACGGTCGAACCAACCTGTCCATTCAGGTGGTCGAGGAGGTCAAAAAACACTTCCCGGGCGAGGTATTCTCGTCGGTCGTTCCGCGCAACGTTCGTCTGAGCGAGGCGCCGAGCCACGGCAAGCCGATCACTGAGTACGACCGCATGTGCCGCGGCGCAGAAGCGTATCTGTCGCTCGCGGATGAAATCCTTGCGAAAAACGGAAAGGGGAAGGGCTGATGGCATCCGGTAAAAAGGGACTGGGCGGCGGCCTGTCCAACCTGTTCGGAGATACGACGGTCGTTGATCTGAAAACGGAGACCTCGGCGGACAGCGTCAGCAAGATCGCGGTCAGCCGCATCGAACCGAACCCCGGCCAGCCGAGGAAGGTATTCGCGCAGGAGGCGCTCGACGAGGGGCTCTCGAAACGGCAGGGGCACTCGCCCGAGGTCGAGGCCGACGACGCCGTCTGGCTCACGATCGACAAGGCGCAGTACGGACTGGGCGGCATCGACTCGTGGGGCCAGATCACCGAACCCGAATACCGCCTTCCCTACGGCGACTACGAGTTCCGCTTCCTCATCCGGCCCGTCCGGTAACCGCCGATGCGAAACCCGGGGGGCGACGATGAAACCGACATGGACTGTAGATGTAGGGACGATGATGCGTCGGTTTCTGTTGCTGATCTCTCTTTTTGCCGGCATGGGGAGCGTGCACGCACAGAGCGGCACGCTCCGCATGCGGCTTGTCGACCGCACCGGCCGGGAGCCGGTCGCGGGGGCCGTCGTCGAACTGCTCGCGCAGGCCGACACGACCCGCAATCCCCTCTACACCGCCTCGGGAGGTGACGGCGAAGTGCGCCTGCAGCAGGTCCCGGCCGGCGAATGGCTGCTGCGCGTCACCTCGCTCGGATACAAGCCCCTCGCACGTCCGGTCCGCACGTCGGGCGGCGACGAGGAGCTCGGCACGCTCGAACTGACACCCGACGCCGAGGCGATCGAGGAGGTCGTGCTCGAGGTCCCGGCCCTGCGCTCGTCGATCCGGGGCGACACGTTGAGCTACCGCGCCTCGGCCTTCAAGGTGACGTTCGGCGCCGACGCCGGGGCACTCATCGGCAAGATGCCGGGGCTGGAGATCGCCGACGGCGTCATCGAGGCGCAGGGCCGCACCGTGCAGCGGGTCTTCGTCGACGGCCGCGAGTTTTTCGGCAGCGACGTGATGTCGGCCATCCGCAACATCCCGGCCGACATGGTCGAGAGCATCGACGTCTTCAATTCGCAGGGCGACCAGTCGGAGTTCACGGGCGTGGATATCGGTGACGGCTACACGGCAATCAACATCGTGACGCAGCCCGACAAGCGGCGCGGCGTCTTCGGGCGGCTCTTTGCCGGATACGGGCTCACGGACAAGTACATCGGCGGCGGCAACGTCAACATCTTCAACCAGTCGCGGCGTCTCTCGATCATCGCCCTGGCAAACAACGTCAACATCCAGAACTTCTCCTTCGAGGATATTCTCGGCACCACGGACCAGGGGCAGGCCAAGGCGCGGGCCGGCAGCGACAACTTCATGGTGCGGCCGCTCGAGGGCATCTCGACCGTGCAGGCCGTGGGGGTCAACTACAGCGACGACTGGGGCAAGCGGGCCAAGATCACGGCCAGCTACTTCTTTAACCGCGCCGACAACCGCAACGAAAGCCTCACCGACCGGCAGACCTTCACCTCGACGGAGAAGCTCGTGCTCTACGACGCGCAGGGCGACAGCCGCATCGAGAACACCAACCACCGCTTCAACTCGCGCTTCGACTACCGCTTCAACGACCGTCACTCGCTGATGATGCGCACGGCGTTCAGCATCCAGGACTACCTCCAGCAGGGCGAGACCTTCAGCCGCACGGACAACCGCTTTTCGGAGGAGGACATCCGCTTCGTCAACCGCCGCCGCAGCTTCTCCTTCAACGACCGCTTCGGCTACACGGTCTCGAACAGCCTCATCTACCGCTACCGCCTGCCCGGGAAGCTGCTGCGCAACCTGACCTTCGGCGTCGGGGGCCGCTACAGCGGCGGCGATCAGTACAGCCTGCCGCGGCAGTACACCTTCCGCGACGAGGCCGACATCGAGGCCGATACGGCCGACTGCGACGCACGCAACATCTCGCGCACGCGGCGCGAACAGCCCGGCTACTCGGTCAACGGCAACGTCACCTACACGCAGGCCCTGAGCCGCCGCTCGCGCATGAGCGCCGAGTACCGCGTCACCTACGCCGCCAACAGCGTCGACCGCCGCACGGTGCTCTTCGACGAGGCGGCGGGCACCTTCGCCGAAACGCCCGATCCGCGGCAGTCGACCGACTACGAGTACGACTTCCTGACGCAGCGCGCGGGCCTCTCCTACCAGTACCTTTTCCGCAAGACGAAGGTTGCGGCGTCGCTCTACTACCAGCACGTCGACTTCAGCGGCGACTACCGCCTGCCCCAGGAGGCCCGGACCGAGGCCTCCTACGACAACCTCACCTACAACTTCATCGGCAACATCCACTTCAACGCCAGCAACCTGCTCAAGATCAACGCCACGTCGCAGACGCGCAACCCCCGCGCCACGGACCTCCAGAGCATCGTCAACACGACCAACCGCCAGATCGTCTTTGCCGGAAACCCGGCGCTGCGGCCCGTCTACACGCACGATCTCACGGCACAGTATCTGCGCACGAACGCCGAAAAGGGGCGGACCTTCACCGTGACACTCCGCTTCACGGCCTCGCCCAACACGATCGCCGATTCGCTCGTGATCGACACCCCGGACTTCGTGATCGACGACGACGGAACCCGCCTCGGCGCTGGCAACCAGTTCGTGCGTCCGGTCAACCTCGCCGGCTACTGGAACCTGCGCACGACCCTCAACTACGGCTTCCCGGTCCGTTTTCTGCGCAGCAACCTCAACCTGCGGGCCGGCGTCACGACGGGACGCATCCCGAGCATCATCAACGGCACGCGCAACCTGCTGCACGGCAACTCCTACAACGCGGGGCTGACGCTCGGCAGCAACATCTCCGAAAACATCGACTTCAAGATCGCCTACACGGGCTACTACAACATCAGCCGCAACTCGTCGAAGGTCCGCACCGTGGACAACGACTACGTGAACCACTACCTGACGGCCGGCCTGAACCTCGTGCTGGGGCAGCGGCTCCTCCTGCGCGCCAGCGCCGACTACACCTGCTACCGGGGCATCACCGATCCGTTCCGCGAGGAGCGGCTGATCTGCAACCTGCAGGCGGGCTGCAAGCTCTTCCGGCAGCGGCTGGGCGAGGTGACCGTCGGGGTCAACGACCTCTTCGACCGGGGCGGCACGTCGTTCCGCCGGACCGTCACGGGCACCTACATCCGCAACGTCACCAACCTCGGGCTGGGACGCTACTTCCTCGTGCAGTTCACCTATAACCTGCGGCTCTTCCCGCGGCAGGGTGCCGCCGTGACGCGCCTGCTCGAGGAGGGTGAATAGCGGGGCCGGGCGGGAATACGCAGGACAACACAAGAGAAGGGCGACAGCACGAAGCTGTCGCCCTTCTCCGTATCGGGATGCCGCGGAGGCTACTCCTCGATGAAGTCGATGTTCACCTGGCGCTGGAAGACCTCCTGCAGCGAGATGTTGGTCTCGGTGGCCGAGACGCCCGGAATGCGCAGTACGCCGTCGAAGATCGTCCGCATCAGGTGCTCGTTGTCCACGCAGTAGAGCTTCACGAGGATGTTGCCCGAACCGGTGATGAAGTGGCACTCGACGATCTCGGGGATCTCCTTCAGGTGCTCGACCGTCTGCTTGAGCAGCTGCGGGTCCTTGAGCGTGATGTTGATGTGGGCGCAGACGTCGAATCCCATCATCTTGGGATCGACAATGAGCCGGCTGCCCAGAATCACGCCCGCCTCGTCGAGCTTGCGGATGCGCTGGTGGATGGCGGCACCCGAAATCCCGCACTCGCGCGCAATCTCCAGGAAGGGCATGCGGGCGTTCTTTATCAGGAACTTGAGTATCTTGCGATCAATCGCGTCCAGGGTTGTCTTGGGCATTTCGCGTATTATTTGATGACGTTCAACTCCTTGCCGACCTTCTTGAAGGCGGCGATGCAGCGGTCAAGCTGCTCGAAGGTATGTCCGGCCGAGACCTGCACGCGGATGCGGGCCTGTCCCTTCGGCACGACGGGGTAGTAGAATCCCGTGACGAAGACACCCTCGTCCTGCAGTTTGGCGGCGAAGTCCTGCGACAGCTTGGCGTCGTAGAGCATCACGGCGCAGATGGCCGACTGCGTGGGCTTGATGTCGAAGCCGGCGGCCATCATGCCCGCGCGGAAGTGCTCGACGTTGGCCACGAGACGGTCGTGCAGCTCGTTGCTCTCGGCCAGCATGCGGAACAGTTCGATCCCGGCCCCCACGACGGCGGGCGGCAGTGAGTTCGAGAAGAGGTAGGGGCGCGAACGCTGGCGCAGCATGTCGATGATCTCCTTGCGGCCGGTCGTGAAACCGCCCACGGCGCCGCCGAAGGCCTTGCCGAGCGTACCCGTCAGGATGTCGACCTGCCCGCGCAGGTTGTAGAGTTCGGTGATGCCGCGGCCCGTCTTGCCGAGCACGCCGGCCGAATGGCACTCGTCGACCATCACCAGCGCGTCGTACTTCTCGGCCAGGGCGCAGATCTTGTCGAGCGGCGCGGCGTTGCCGTCCATCGAGAAGACGCCGTCGGTGCAGATGATGCGGAAGCGCTGTGCCTGGGCCTTCTTGAGGCACTCCTCCAGCTCGCCCATGTCGGCATTGGCATAGCGGTAGCGCACGGCCTTGCACAGACGCACGCCGTCGATGATCGAGGCGTGGTTCAGCGCATCGGAGATGATGGCGTCCTGCTCGCCGAAGAGCGGCTCGAAGACGCCGCCGTTGGCATCGAAGCAGGCGGCATAGAGGATCGTGTCCTCGGTGCCGAAGTAGTCGGCGATGGCCTTTTCGAGCTGCTTGTGGATGTCCTGGCAGCCGCAGATGAAGCGCACGGACGACATGCCGTAGCCGCGGGCGTCCATGGCCCGTTTGGCCGCCTCGATGAGGCGCGGATTGTCCGAAAGGCCCAGATAGTTGTTGGCGCAGAAGTTCAGCACCTTCCGACCTGCAACCTCGATTTCGGCACGCTGGGGGGATTCGATCACCCGTTCGTGCTTGTAAAGCCCGGCAGCCTCGATTTCGGCGAGTTCATGCTGCAAATACTCCTTGATTTTTCCGTACATATCGCGTTAAGGTTTTTAATGAATTCCGCGTTGCGAGTATCAATCTGTTACAAATATACGATTATTTTCCGAAAACCGGCTGTCGTTGTTCATTTTTTTCGCCCGCCGGCTTACGATTCGTCACCGGACGGCGTGCGGGCCGTGCCGCAGGGCCCTTTTTTGCCCCGCCGGGCTCTTTTTTTACGGAACGGGCCGCAGTCTCCCGGTTTTTTCCTACCTTTGTATTCGACAACGAAAAATTCTATCACCCAACAAATACGGTCTTATGAAAAAAGAGTGTGTATTAGTCAGCGGCGGCGCCGGATACATCGGCTCGCACACCGCCGTGGAGCTCATCAACGCCGGTTACGACGTGGTGATCGCCGACAACTTCTCGAACAGCGACATCCACGCCGTCGAGGGCGTGCGCAAGATCACGGGCGTCGACGTGCCGTGCGTCGAGGTGGACTGCTGCGACATGGAGGCCTTCCGCTCGAAGGTCTTTGAAAAGTACGAATTCAACTCGGTGATCCACTTCGCGGCCTCGAAGGCCGTGGGCGAGTCGGTCGAGAAGCCCCTCAAGTACTACCGCAACAACCTCACGTCGTTCATGAACGTCATCGAGCTGATGCGCGACTTCAAGCGGCCGAACATCGTCTTCTCGTCGTCGTGCACCGTCTACGGCGAGCCGGACAAGCAGCCCGTCACGGAGCAGACGCCCCGCAAGCCGGCCGAGTCGCCCTACGGCAACACGAAGACCATGTGCGAGGACATCCTGCGCGACTCGATCAAGGCCTACGAGGGGCTCAAGGGCATCGCGCTGCGCTATTTCAACCCCATCGGCGCCCACCCCTCGGCGCTGATCGGCGAGCTGCCGCGCGGCGTGCCGCAGAACCTCGTGCCCTACATCACGCAGACGGCCGCCGGACTGCGCGAGTGCCTCTCGGTCTTCGGCGACGACTATCCGACGCCCGACGGGTCGTGCATCCGCGACTACATCGACATCGTCGACCTGGCCAAAGCCCACGTGACGGCCATCCGCCGCATGATCGAGAACCGCAACAAGGAGGCCTACGAGATCTTCAACATCGGCACGGGACGCGGCGTCTCGGTGCTGGAGCTGATCCGCAAGTTCCAGGAGGTCAACCACCTGAAGCTCAACTACAAGATCGCGCCGCGCCGTGCGGGCGACATCATCGCCATCTGGGCCGACCCCACGCGCGCGAACAACGAGCTGGGATGGAAGGCCGAGCGCACGCTCGACGAGACGCTCGTCTCGGCGTGGAACTGGGAGAAGCACCTGCGCGGTATCAAGTAGCCGCAGCACACACGCCGCAGCATGCAGGGGACGGGGCGCCGGGGCGCTCCGTCTCTTTTTGTCACTTTGCCACGCACCGGACTGTGTACCGAGCCCTATTCCGGACCGCGTGCCAGGCTCTGCTCCGGACCGCGCGCCAGGCTCTGCTCCGGACCGCATGGCAGCCACCTGCTCCCGCACACCGTCATCGCCGCACCGCCGCTTGCGCCGCTCCCGTGTCGTCCGCATCATCGCCGCTCACCGCGCGCCGTCCGCATCTTCGTCCGCCGCCCGTCACCAGCCTGCCGCATTCCCGACCTCGCCGTCCCCCGTGCCTGCCGCTGCCCGGCGGCTTTTTTCCGACCTTCCGGTGTGCGTTTCGCACACGTCACGCAACAAATGTATGCACATTTGCTCAACATACTGAAAATAAACATATTACAATCAAGGCGGAAAAAGACAATCTCCTGACAGAAAGCAAGTTGCATTTTTCCGGTTTCCCGGCCGGACGGCACGGCGCTACCGATCCGTAATTTGCACGATGCTTTTTTTTGCTTATATTGGCGGAAGATTATCACTAACACCTTACTTACATGAGAAAACTTGTACACAAAATGCTCTGTGCCGCAGCCATCGTGCTCACGGTATCGCTCCTCTCCTGCCAGAAGGATGAATCGGACCCGAATCCCCCGCAGACTCAGGAGGCGCCGACGATCGCGATCGAGGTCACGGCCGCCGAAAGCGACCATGCCCTCTACACGATCACCGTGGAGCACGCCGAACAGGCCTACTTCCTGACGCTCGAATCCGACATGACGGAGCCGACCGACGAGATGATAAGCCAGATCGGCACCCGGCTCTCCGACGGTGTGAACCGGAATCTGCGGGCCGAGGGGCTGACCGCCTCGACGTCCTACACGGTCTATGCCCTTGCCATCGGCGCCGACGGCAAGACAGCCCGCGACCGAAAGGAGTTCCTCACGGCGGATGTCGTGGTGGACAACAATTCGCTGCACGCCACCACGGCCATGGGCGTCTACTACGGATACACCTTCAGCGAGAGTGCGGCCAACTACTACTTCATGCTCACCGACTGCCCCTTCCAGAACGGCATCGCACAGGGCGCAGGCAAGATGGTCTACTTCGACTGCTACGGTCCGGTCAGCGACACGCCCAGTCACGCCATCATCCCCACGGGCAAGTACACCTACGAGGACGGCGTAACCCACGAGCAGTTCCGGATCAGCAACGAGTCGACCGTGCTGCTCACCGTGGACGAGTCGGGCAAAATCACCGACAACATCTACTTCAGCGAGGGTGAGCTCGACATCACCTCCGACCCGAGCGGATCGTACACGATCGAGGGACGCTTCGTCACGCGCGGGGGCGAGGAGATGCGCATCTCCTACACGGGAACCATGGAGCTGACCAACCAGTCGGGCGTCTACGGCGAGGACATCACCGTGGAGACGACCTACGCATATTCCGACATGACCTACTACGGCGACGCCTACGGTGCCGGATTCAGCGAATACTATTTCCGCCTCGGCGACATGACGCCGGACAGCGACGGCAATCCCCTCGGATCGGGCTACGTACTGGACTTCGACCTGTGGGGCGCCACCTCGGCGGATGCGGACAACGCCGTCCTGCCCGAGGGAACCTACACCTTCAGCAGCGATATCGCCCTCAACACGATCGCTGCGGACAAGAGCTGTGGACACTACACGCTTCCCGACGGCTCGGCCCGCTACCGCATCGACTACAAGGAGGGTACGGCCACGGTGAAACATACGGCCGACGGCTACGAGATCAGCGGCCATTTCGTCCTCGAAGACGGCTACCGGCTCAACTTCTCCTACAAGGGTGCGCTGACCTTCAAAAACATGGCCCCGGCCGTCTCGGAGGACATCAACGAGGTCTTCGCCGAGGGTGTGGGCTACTACTACGGCGACCTCTACGGCTACGGCACGGCGAACTACACGCTGGCCTTCACGAGCAGCGACAAGAAAACCGTCCTGATGATCGACATGAACGACGTGCTCGACGAGTCGCACGATCCCGTCATCAGCGAAGGGACCTACACGCTCGACGAGAACGGCAGCGCCGCCGCAGGCAAATACTACGAGGGCGTCATCGACATGTGGGGTCCCATGGGCACCTACTGCACGATAAACGCCGGCACGGATCAGGAAGAGTACCTGCTCGTCAACGGCGGCACCTTCACCGTCACGCACAAGGAGCCGGGCTACGGCTTCACGTTCGACTTCACGACGCAGGGCGGCACGAAGATCCAGGGCAGCTACGACGGGGAGTTCAAGATCATCCAATAATCCCCGAAGACCCGGCATCGGCCGGACAACACGAAACCGGGCGGAGCTTCTGTCAAGCTCCGCCCGGTTTTTTCAGGCACCGATCCGCAGCGTCAGCGGCGGCGGATGTTGTCGGAGAGGGTCTCCAGCCGTCCGGGACCGTCGTAGAGGACGCGCGCCGACGAGGAGGCCTCGATCTTGAGCAGCTCCGAGCACCACACCTCGGCCTTCGAGTAGCTCGACGCCCGGATGTCATAGCGCTTCACACGCAGATCGGGGGCCGAAAATTCGCCCTGCGACGAGAGCTGCACGGTCACATCCTCCACGACGGCCGAGCCCGTCAGGGCGAGCTTGCCGTAGGAGCCCACCGTCGCCTCGCACCGCCGGCCGGCAAAGGCGCCGCGGAGCGACCCGCTGCTGTAGACCGAAACCTTCAGGTCCGCGACCTCGATCGCCCCGGCAGCCTGCGCATAGCTCGACACGCCGAGCGAGGCCGCATCGGCCTTCACCGCACCCGAGTATTTGCCGCCGCTGCTGACCGCGAGGTTCACCTGCGCGGCACGGATGTCGCCGTTGAGGGAGCCGTAGCTGCCCACCGAGACGTCGGCCGTCCCGGTGCACGTCAGCGCCCCCTTCAGCACGCCGTAGCTGGCGACGGAGAGCTGCGCACCGGCACACTCGATCGTTCCCTCGTAAGTGCCGTAGCTCGACACCTGGAGCCGCGTCCGCCCCGAATCGACCAGATCGGCCTTCACCTCGCCGTAGGCCGACATCGAGATGTTGAAATCGGCTCCGCGAAGCGGCAGGCGGCTCTCGACTCCGGCATAGGAGCCCACGTGGATCTCCCGCAGCGAGGCCGACACGGGAACCACCACCGAGATGGAGAGGTTCTCGATCCGGCGGGTCCGGCTCGAGTTCGGCGACAGGCTGAATGCCAGGCATCCGCCCCGGCGCTCCAGCCTCAGGAAGTCGATCACGTTGTCGTCGGCCGTCACCGTGATGGTCCGGGCCGAGGGGCTGATGACGACCTTGAAGAAGGCGCCGGTCTCGATGGCCGTGTAGTCGCCCGCCTCGCCCCAGTCCTGCGTGACGCGCCGCCCGCTGCCCGAGAGCACGCGCGGTATCTGTCGGCTGCTCACGCCCGCCGCGCGCTTGATGTTCGTGCCGATCTGTCCCTCGGTGTTGTAGAGCAGGCGTATCTGCTCGGCCGTGAGCACCTCGGCGAAGCGGTCCACGTAGTCGCGCTTGACCTGCGCCACGGCGGCGATGTTGGCCAGCCGCTCCTTGAGGGCCGCGCGCTGCGCCGCCTCGCCCGAAATCACCGGATCGGGCACGCTCCTTATGGCGCGGTCGAGCGCCTCGCGGTAGGCCTTGTAGATGGGGTCGAATGCCTTGACCTGTTTGGCCGAGAGGTCCAGTTCGCGGATCACCTCCTCGCGGGCGGCGGCGTTCAGCTCCTCGAGCGACTGGCTCTCCAGCGCGGCGGATTCGATGGCGTCGATGGCGGCCCGGACTTCGGCGACGGCCCGCCGCATCTCCCGGTCACCGGGTGCAGCCCCGGCACCGAGCGCCAGGCCGAGGGCACAGATCAGAATGAAAAAGTGTTTCATGGTATCGGATGGTTTAGAGTTGCTGATTGTAGAAGATGTCGTCGTAATTCTCCGCGGCGGCCTGCTGCAGCTGCTCGGCGAGGAGCTCATGCGGGGCAAGGTCGGGGCCGCCGTGGCG
>OLSA01003595.1_pt1 | contig 10706 bp, 6 predicted proteins | sample 1672731 | NCBI WGS metagenome assembly OLSA01 (sample SAMEA3136718, study PRJEB25190) | human gut metagenome | biome: human gut; feature: human-associated habitat; material: faeces | place: Austria | collected 2013
AGCGATGCAGCTCAACCGCCGCGGCCATTCTGTTACGGTCTTTGAACGCCGCGACCGCGTGGGCGGACTTTTACGCTACGGTATTCCGAATATGAAACTCGATAAGAGCGTCATCGACCGCCGTGTGGATCTGATGAAGGCCGAGGGCATCGAGTTTGTGACGAATGCTGATATCGGAAAAGATGTAAAAGCTGACAAACTCCTAAAAGAATTTGACCGTGTCCTGCTCTGCTGCGGTGCGGCAAATCCAAGAGATATCAAGGCAGAGGGAAGAGATGCAAAGGGCATCTACTTTGCTGTCGATTTCCTGACTTCCGTAACGAAGAGTCTTCTGGATTCCAATTTTGAGGATCATGCCTACATCGATGCCAAGGGCAAACACGTTGTTGTCATCGGAGGCGGCGACACCGGTAATGACTGTGTCGGAACTTCCATCCGTCTCGGTGCCAAATCTGTGACACAGCTTGAGATGATGCCGAAAGCACCGGATCAGCGTGCCGAGAACAATCCGTGGCCGGAGTGGCCGAAAGTCTGCAAGACAGACTACGGTCAGGAGGAAGCGATCGCTGTATTTGGACATGATCCACGTATCTACCAGACGACAGTCAAAGAGTTCTTAAAAGATAAAAATGGCAACTTAAACGGCATTATCACCGTAAAATTAGAGAGCAAAAAGGATGAAAAGACCGGACGCATGGTAATGTCAGAAGTGCCGGGTTCCGAGACGAAACTGGATGCAGATCTGGTTCTAATCGCAGCAGGATTCCTTGGAACAGAGAAATATGTCGCTGATGCATTTGGTGTTGAGTTAAATGCAAGAACGAACATTTCAACCGCAGAGGGCGCATATGCAACAAGTGTGAAAAATGTATTTGCAGCAGGTGATGTGCACAGAGGACAGTCTCTTGTCGTGTGGGCAATCCGTGAGGGACGTGAGGTCGCACATGCGGTGGATGAGAGCCTGATGGGATATTCTTACCTGTCGGTACAATAGGGAAAAATAAAAATTGTTGATGGAAATAATATAATAAAAGACCGGAGTGACATGATTTGGGACACTATATGAAATCATGCGGCTCCGGTCTTTTTCAAAAGTTGTTTATTGAAACATTTTATGGAATGTGCTATTTTCATCATATAGATTTTCCAGCGGATGGGGAGTCCGGGAAGAAGATATGATGGGGGAAACAGAAACGATGTTGAAAATTTTTCTGGCAGAAGATGAGATTGTAATGCGGGAGGGGATACGAAATAATATTGCATGGCAGGAGGAAGGATTTGAATTTGTTGGTGAGGCGAGTGATGGAGAACTCGCGTATCCGATGATTCAGAAACTAAAACCGGACATCCTGATCACGGACATCAGGATGCCTTTTATGGATGGACTGGAACTTAGCCGGATCGTAAAACAGGAACTTCCGGATACGAGTATCCTGATTCTGAGCGGATATGGTGAGTTTGATTATGCAAAAGAAGCTATCTCGATCGGTGTGGAAGACTATCTGCTGAAACCGGTGACCAGTGCACAGCTTTTAGAAGCAATCAGGCGGATCGCAGAAAAAATTTACGGCAGGAGAGGCAGACAGGAAGAGACAAAAAACGAAAAAGAACAGAGAACGCTTACAAAAAGAAGACTGTTCCGACATATCGTATCCGGTGAGCACTCCTTTTCGGAGGTGTTAAAAGAGGCCAGAGAACAGGAGATCGAACTGGCAGCGGAGCGCTACAATGTTCTTATGTTACAGCTCTTTTTCGAGGACGGGACGGAGACGTTTTATGAAAAAGATGAAGCATTTGAAGATCATATGGAACAGTTTTTTGCATACGGTTCGAGTGTGATCTGCGCAAAACTAAGCTGTGGGGAATATCATCTGGTACTGAAAGAGGAAAATGGTGTGACGCTTGAACAGCTGAAAAATGCCATTGAACAGGAACTTGAAATATATCTCTGCGGGGAAAATAAGATCGATTATGCCGCGGTATACGGGATACCGGTCACACGGTTCAGCGAGATCAAAAAATGTTACGAGGAAGCGAATCTTCTTTTTGCAAAGCGGTATTCCTTAGAGAAAAATAAGATCACGGAACAGGTAAAGAAGATAGAAAATGAGATGGAAACAAAAGAGACATTAGATCTTGGGGAACTCAATGTGTCCGGGATCGACCGCAGACAGGTGGAACAGTTTTTGTATACAGGAAGAAAAGAGGAAGTATCCGGGTTTGTGGATGATTATTTCCGGAAAATCTCAAACGGTAGCTTACAGTCGGTTCTGCTGCGTCAGTATGTGCTGATGGATCTGTATGTGAGCGCGGTCTCCGTGTTGGAAAAAAGCGGATATACCAGTGAAAATCTGTTGGAACAGTACAAAGATGCGCAGAAGATGGAAATTTTTCTTGGCACTGCAGGACAGGCGAGGGAGTACATCAAAAATCTGTTCGGGGCAGTGATCGAACTGCGGGAGCAGGGCATGGAACGCAGATATGACAATCTGATCCAACATGCAAAAGCCTACATAGAAGATAACTATAATCATGAGGATATCTCCTTAAATATGGTCGCTTCGGAGGTAAATTTAAGTTCGAGCCATTTCAGCACTGTATTCGGACAGGAGACGGGAGTGACGTTTGTTGAGTATCTGACAAAGGTGCGCATGGATAAGGCAAAACAGTTATTGCGGACGACCGGGACTAAGACCACGGAGATTGCATTTGAAGTCGGTTTCCGGGATGCACATTATTTCAGTAACCTGTTTAAAAAGACACAGGGGTGTACGCCGCGGGAATACAGAAACAGGAGTGACAGACCAGAGCAGGAACAGGAAAAATTATGAACGTAAGAAAAAAATTTTCATTAAAAAACAGGTTGTATCTGCTGCTTCTTATCTGTGTGATCCCACTAACGGTTATGATCACATATTTGCTTTTTATGATCAACAATGTATCGTCAAAATATGACCATATTGTGGAGAAGATCACAAAGGCAAATGCATATAACATCGGATTCAAGGAAGATATCGACTATGTGATGTACATTATCGTGGTTAATTCGGAACGTGCGGAGGAGTTAGTCGATACACAAAAGCCGCAAAAGATGATCAAAGAGGCGAGAGAGGTGTTTGGGGAATTGGCAGAGGATGCCGATTCCGCATATGCGAAACAGCGTCTCTCGCGAATTTTAAAGAGTCTTGACACCCTTGAAAAAAGGGTGCAGGAGATTGAGGAAGATGCGTTAGTCAGTGGATCTTATGAGACAAATATGGAGAGTTTGGACTTAAATATCAGGGTGCTGACGGAGCTGATCCAGGAACAGATCCAGTATTATATTTATTACGAGAGCATGAACATGGAGGATCTGCGGGGTGGGATTCGTAATGATGTGGAGCAGGCGATTGCGATCACGAGCGGTATTTTACTGGTGATCTTAGTGGGTGCATTTGCAGTCAGCAGAAAAATCGTGACGGGCATCACAGAACCAATCGGGGAGCTGTGCGATGCCGCAGTGGCTGCCGGGGGTGGCGATTTCAGAATCCGGGCGGTGAAAACCGGACCGGAAGAGATTGAGGTGCTAAATAAGAGTTTTAACCAGATGGTGGAAAAAATCGGCAACCTTGTGGAAGATATCCATACGGAGGAGTTGAATTTAAGGGCAGCAGAGCTTCGGGTGCTGCAGGAGCAGATCAATCCTCATTTCTTATATAACACGCTCGATAATATCATCTGGCTTGCCGAGTCAAAAAAGACAGACGAGGTCGTAATGATGGTGTCCTCCCTGTCCACATTTTTCAGGACTTCTTTGAGTAAGGGAAGGGAGTTTGTCTCCGTGAAAGAAGAGACAGAGCATATCCGCAGCTATTTAGAGATCCAGCAGTTCCGCTACCGGGACATTTTAGATTATGAGATTGCGATCCCGGAGGAATATTACGGTTATGAGGTCATCAAACTGACACTTCAGCCGTTAGTGGAAAATGCACTTTACCATGGCATAAAAAACAAGCGTGGAAAGGGACATATCACGGTCTCGGCGGAGCGTTGTGCGGATGTCTTGATCTTTAAGGTAAAAGATAACGGGATCGGGATGGATAAACAGAGACTTGCAGAAGTATGCGCGATGTTAAAAGAGGATGGCAATACGAAAAAAGAAAATGACGGCTTTGGACTGTTTAATGTCAATCAACGCATCCAGTTGCATTATGGCACGGAATATGGACTGAAAGTGCAGAGTACCTACGGGGAAGAAACGGAAGTCTGGGTAAGAATTCCGGTAAGAACAGAAAGCAGTTCATAAAAAATACACATTTTTCCAAAAAAAATACACTTTTTTACCGAAATATATGAAAGCTGTTCACAATTTAGTAAAAAATTATACTTAATTCAAATTTAATTCGGTATTCATAAAAACCTCTCACAGTTATAATTAGACCATGGTTAGCAACGAAACCAAATCTAAAAAAACTATGGGAGGTTTTTGAAATGAAAAGAAAATTGGTGAGTATGGTAATGTGTATGGCATTAGGGGCAACAATGTTAGCAGGATGCGGAAACAGCGCAAACACGTCAACAGGTAATGCGGGTGCATCCAATGATGCCGCAGCAAAAACAGATGATGCAGCTGCTGCAGATCAGACAGAAGACAGCGCAGAGGCAGCCGGAACAGAGAGCTCCGCAGCAAGCGGTGATACGGTTACAATTGGTTTTGCACAGGTTGGACACGAATCTGACTGGCGTACCGCTTCCACAGATTCCTGTTTAAGTGTTTTTTCCGCAGACAATGGATACGATCTTCAGTTTGTAGACTGTGATAATGATTCTGCAGTACAGTTAGAGGCAGTCAGAGGATTTATCGAGCAGGATGTTGATTATATCATCATCGATCCGATCGTATCAACCGGATGGGACACTGTACTGACAGAGTGCGAGGAAGCAGGAATTCCGGTTATTGTCATTGACCGTACGATCGATGACTCAGATAAATATGTTTCATGGGTAGGTTCTAACTTCAAGACAGAAGGTCTTGCAGCAGGAGAGTGGTTAAAAGCATATACAGATGCAAAGGGCATCAGTGATGTCAATGTACTTGTGATCGAGGGATCTACCGGAGCTTCCGCAACGATCGGACGTACCGACGGATTTAAAGAGATTGCAGATGCAAATGGATGGAATATCTTAGATTCCCAGACAGGTGATTTCACACAGGCAGGCGGACAGGAAGTCATGGAGTCCTACATCAAGAGTTATGAAGGTAAATTTAATGTTGTTGTATGCCAGAACGATAACGAAGCATTCGGTGCAATGGATGCAATGAAGGCAGCTGGTATCTCCTACGGTGTAGATGGTGATGTGATCCTTGTTTCCTTTGATGCATGTACCGCAGGACTTGAGTATGTAATGTCCGGTGACATCAATGCAGACTTTGAGTGTAACCCGCTTGCAGCTCCGTTCGTAGAGGAAGTTATCAAACAGCTTCAGGCTGGTGAGACTCCGGAGAAAGAAGTATACATGACAGAACACTGGTTCGTAAATGAGGATGTCCTTTCTACGATCAATGTAAATGGAGAAGATCAGGATCTGACCGTTGTCACAAAAGAAATCGTAGATGCCCAGTACTAATCAAACCTGATGGCATAAAATGCGGGGGAGACCATCTGGTCTCTCCCATTTTAAAGAAAGGGTGAAGGAAGATGGAGAGTAATGTTGTATTGACCATGCGCGGAATAACCATGACATTTCCGGGAGTAAAAGCATTGGATCATGTGGATCTTACATTACGCAAAGGTGAGATCATGGCACTGATGGGGGAAAATGGTGCCGGAAAATCTACGCTGATCAAATGTCTGACAGGAATCAATGCATTTGAGGCAGGAGAAATACATGTGGAGGGCATCGATGGTCCGGTTGTCAATCATTCGACGCTGGATGCACAGAAAAAGGGCATTTCCACTGTGTATCAGGAGGTAAATCTTTGCCCGAATCTTAGTGTTGCAGAGAATTTATTTATTGGAAGGGAACCGAAAACAAAACTTGGAACGATCGACTGGAAGACCATGGTCGCAAAATCGGAAAAGATCATGGACAGTCTGGATATAAAAATTGATGTAACGCAGAATCTGGAAGAATATTCACTTGCCCTGCAGCAGATGATCGCAATCGCGAGAGCGGTGGATATGGAATGTAAAGTACTTATCTTAGATGAGCCGACGTCATCGTTGGATGACCATGAAGTAGAAAAATTATTTACCCTGATGCGTCAGCTGAAAGAAAAGGGAGTTGCAATCGTGTTTGTAACCCATTTTTTAGAGCAGGTCTATGCGGTCTGTGACCGTATCACAGTACTCAGAAACGGTAAATTAGTCGGGGAATATCCAATCGAAGAACTGCCGAGGGTGCGTCTGGTTGCGGCAATGATGGGAAAAGATTTTGATGATCTTGCGGCCGTAAAAACAGAGCAGGCGAAAGACTTTTCAAAGGAACCGCTGTTTATCGATGCAAAGGGATTGAGCCATAAAGGAAAAATCAAACCGTTTGACTTACAGATCCATAAGGGAGAGGTAGTCGGATTGACCGGACTTTTAGGTTCCGGTAGAAGTGAGTTAGCACGTGTTATTTACGGCGCGGACAAAAATCAGACCGGAGAACTGAAAGTGGCGGGAAAAGAAGTAAAGATCAATGCTCCGATCGATGCCATGAACCTTGGAATGGGACTATTGCCGGATGACAGAAAGGCAGAAGGTATCATAGGTGACCTGTCGGTAAGGGAAAATATTATTCTTGCACTGCAGGCAAAACGTGGAATATTCAAACTGCTGCCGATGAGTAAGCAGATCGAGATCGCGGACAAATACATAGAACTTCTTCAGATCAAGACCGCAAACAGGGAGACACTGATTAAACAGCTCTCCGGTGGTAACCAGCAGAAGGTGATCTTAGCACGCTGGCTTGCGACCGATCCGGAATTTTTAATTTTAGATGAACCGACGCGTGGTATCGATGTCGGAACAAAGACAGAGATCCAGAAACTTGTGATCCAGTTAGCGGAGGAGGGAAAGAGCCTGATCTTTATTTCTTCTGAGATCGAAGAGATGCTTCGAACATGTTCGAAACTTGTAGTATTAAGAGATGGGGAAAAAGTCGGTGAGATCACGGATAATCTGACACAGGAACATGTAATGCAGGCGATCGCAGGAGGTGGCACAAATGAATAATATAAAGAAACTGATCAGCAAACCGCTGTTTCTGCCTATCTTTTGTATGTTATTGGTAATGGCGGTAAATATCATTTACGATGTTGCATCGGGAAATTTTGCATTTAATTTCTTTACGATCTCCATTCGAAACGGAGTATTGTATGGACGTATGATCGATATCTTAAACCGCGGAAGTGAGATCGCGATCCTTGCGATCGGAATGACTCTGGTTGTATCCTGTTCTGCAGGTACTGATATTTCCGTTGGTTCGGTCATGTCACTGGCAGCGTCGTTCTGCTGTATGCTGCTTGCAGGCTATGGAGTTTCCTCCACGAATGAACTGGCGAGACCGCTTATCATCGGAGTGCTTGGCGGTATCCTGATCGGATGTGTCTGCGGTGCATTTAACGGATTTTTAGTATCGTATCTGAATGTACAGCCGATGGTCGCAACGCTTATTTTATTCTCGGCAGCAAGAGCGATCGGTCTGTTATTATGTAACAATATGATTGTGTATGTAAGAGAGGATTCCTTTAAAATTTTTGGTGGATATCTTGGATTTATCCCGACACCGATTGTTGTGGCAGCCGTATGTATCATAATCACTTCCCTGATACTAAAAAAGACGGCGCTGGGGTTATATGTACAGAGTGTTGGTATCAACAAAAAGGCTTCCCGTATTGCAGGTATCAAATCAGAAAGAATTATTTTCCTATGCTACATTGTCTGTGGACTTTGCGCCGGAATTGCCGGAATTGTGGCATCTTCCCGTATCAGTTCTGCAGATTCTAACAATATCGGATTAAACTTTGAGCTGGATGCAATTCTTGCAGTTGCACTTGGCGGTAACAGTCTTGGCGGCGGAAAGTTCCGTCTTACCGGTTCTATTATCGGTGCATATACGATCCAGGCGATCACGACAACACTGTATGCGCTGGGTGTTTCCACCGAACAGGCACCGGTATACAAGGCGGTCATTGTTATCATCATCGTTGCGATCCAGGCGCCTCCGTTTAAGGATTATATGAAAAAGATGTCTGCAAAAAGACAGCTGGCAAAGGGAGGTAAGGCATAATGAAGAAAAAGAAAATGAATGGAAACACGGTACTTTTGATCATCACAATCGTTTTATTCTTCGTCATGTATGCAGTCGGATGTGCGATTTATGCAAATAAGGGATTTACACACCTGCAGACATTTTTAAATGTACTGATCAATAATGCGGGACTCTTATGCATTACCTGTGGAATGACATGTGTTATGCTGACAGGCGGAATCGACATCTCGGTTGGTTCTCTTGTAGCTATGGACTGTATGTTTCTTGCGGTCGGAATGGAGAGATGGAACATGAACGCAGTGGTTCTTTGTATTCTGGTCCTTTTGATCGGCGTTGTATTTGGAATTGTACAGGGTTTCTGTGTCGGATATTTAAATATCCAGCCATTTATTGTGACGATGGCGGGAATGTTCTTCGCAAGAGGTATGACGGCTGTGATCTGTACGGATCAGGTATCGATCAGCAGCAATGAATTTTTTGTAAAACTTGCAAATGCCAAGATCAAACTTCCGTTTGGATCTTATGTCAATGGTAAAGGCGTGGTACAGGTACCGTTTATCCGTATTTCCGTGGTTGTGGCACTGGTAGTGTTAGTCGTGGTATTTCTGATGCTCCGCTACACCAAATTTGGAAGAAGTCTTTATGCAGTTGGCGGCAGTGAGCAGTCAGCGACCATGATGGGACTTGATGTGAAAAAGACAAAATTAAAAGCTTATGTGTTATCTTCTTTCCTCTGTTCGATCGGCGGTATCTGCTATTGCTTGAATACCATGTCCGGCAACGTGCAGCAGGCACTTGGATTAGAGATGGATGCCATTGCATCATCCGTTATCGGTGGAACGCTCCTGACCGGAGGAGTTGGAAATGTGATCGGTTCCTTCTTCGGTGTACTGATCAACGGTACAATCTCAACTCTGGTAAAGACCAATGGTAAGCTCTTAAGTTCCTGGTCGAGCATCGCAGTTGCAGCATTACTTTGTTTCTTTATTGTGTTACAGAGTATTTTTGCAAAGATGAAAGAGAGCAGTAAATAATAAAGTGAATAAGAAAAAGCTGTCGCACAGAGAAAATTCTCTATTTATGTGCGGCGGCTTTTTGGTATATAATGAAAAGCAGAGGTTATGGGTTCGGAGGAGATATGTTAAACAAAAGGTGGGTATCAGCAGGAATCACGGTACTTGGGGCAATATTTTTGCTGGCAGGATGTGGAGAAAAAAGAGGGCAGCGCACGAATGGACTGGACACGGAGGAGATGGCAGGTCATGATGGGTGTATTGTGGTAGGCTATGCACAGGTCGGTTCAGAGTCAGACTGGAGAACAACGAATACGCAGTCATTTAAAAATATTTTTACGGAAGAAAACGGTTATTATCTGATTTTTGAGGATGGACAGCAGAAACAGGAAAATCAGACAAAAGCGGTCAGAGAATTTATCACACAGGGTGTTGATGTGATCGCAATCGCACCTGTAACAGAAACAGGTTGGGAAACAGTTTTAAAAGAAGCAAAGAAAGCTGACATTCCAGTTATCACAGTTGACCGTCAGATCAAAACTTCTGATGATTCACTGATCACAGCATGGGTTGGATCAGACTTCAAAAAAGAAGGTGTGAAAGCGGCTGAATGGTTAATTAAAGAAAAGGGAAAAGAAAAAGGTGACGTAAACATCGCTGTATTACAGGGAACGATTGGTTCTTCTGCAGAAATCGGACGTACAAAAGGATTTAAAGAAGGAATCAAAGATCAGAAAAACTTCAAGATCATTGCTTCTCAGACAGGAGAATTTACACAGGCAAAAGGTCAGGAAGTTATGGAATCTTTCTTAAAACAGAACAAAGACATTGATGTTGTAGTAGCACAGAATGATAACATGGCATTCGGAGCAATCGATGCATTAAAAGCAGCAGGAAAAACACCTGGTAAAGACGTAACGATCATTTCTTTCGATGCGATCAAAGCAGCATTAAAGAAAGTTCAGTCTGGAGAGATCAATGCTGAATTTGAATGTAACCCACTTCATGGACCTCGTGTAGCTGAATTAGCTAAGAAGATCATGAAAGGTGAAAAAGTAGATAAGATCCAGTATGTAGATGAGCAGGTATTTACAAAAGATAATACTACAAAAGAAGTTATTAACAAACGTGCATATTAATAAACATTGTTGAAAATCCCCTTAAGTACACACATGTAACTATTAACAATCGCACTACAAATAAAGATTGCAGGCTCTGGGTCAGGACAATCTGACTTATCCTGTAATTTTTATGCCAAAAATCAGGGCATTTTCATTAAAATCGGCTCAAAAATCATGAAAAGAAAGGAGAATTGTCATGAGTGATGAAAAGAAGACAGTTCTATCCATGCGACATATTAATAAAACATTCCCAGGAGTGAAAGCACTGTCCGATGCACAGCTTACATTGAGAGAAGGAGAGATTCATGCCTTAATGGGAGAAAATGGTGCAGGA
>OLSA01003596.1_pt1 | contig 10705 bp, 6 predicted proteins | sample 1672731 | NCBI WGS metagenome assembly OLSA01 (sample SAMEA3136718, study PRJEB25190) | human gut metagenome | biome: human gut; feature: human-associated habitat; material: faeces | place: Austria | collected 2013
GGTCACAAAAATAAGAAGTTATCCGGACAAGGTTATAACCCCAATTACGGATTATCTTACCTTAGTTACCGAATCTTATCCCATCCGGGAATAAAAAGAAGAGCCGGAATGTTCCTGCCGGGCTACCCACTCCATATATATGGCAGCACATTCATACACTTGTTGAGCTAAAAGGACATTGCTTTTTCGATGACGATGTGGCAGGAACAAATTGATGCTAATCATCAATCAAAAAAATGTATCCGATTGGTTCAGGGAGCTGTTTAGCAAACTCTATCAAAGGATACAACTGAAAGAGGTGCAGAAAAGGAGCAAAGGTTTTAGCCTGTAAAGAAAGGTATTTTGCTGAAATACAGTAAAAAGTGCAATTCACAATGAATGATATACTGTACCTTTTGCTATATTTGCATATAATCCATTTAATATTAAAAGAATGAATGCGGATTTTGATTATTTAGAAATAAACCGGGGAACAACAGGGTAGATATCCATCTGAAATCTGACTTTTAAATATAGGATAAAACATTAAAGTAATCATATTCCGATGGTCTATTCCATAATAGCTACAAAATAAGAAAGACTGAAAAGAATTTACCATAAATATAATAGATATGAAAACAGACTTTACAATCAGGGAAGCTCAACAGACGGATACTATTGCGCTAAAAGAATTATTTCAAAACACTGTTCTTGCGGTAAATAGCAAGGATTATTCGCAGGCAGAAGTTGAGGATTGGGCATCCTGCGGAGATGACCTTTCTAACATTGAAGAGATGATAAAGACCCACTATTTTATTGTAGCTGTTAATCAACAGTCACAAATCGTTGGTTTTTCATCTATTACGTCTCAAGGCTATTTACATTCTATGTTTGTTCACAAGGACTTTCAAGGTAAAGGTATTGCTACGATGCTTTTGGAAGAAATAGAACGATATGCAATTACAGCCGGAATTATGCGGATTACATCCGAAGTGAGCTTGACTGCTCGCCCTTTCTTTGAAAAAAAAGGTTATATAGTAAAGGAAGAACAAAAGCGCAAAGCGAATCAGCTTTCTCTCACTAACTTTTGGATGGCAAGGGAAATGGCTAAAATCAAGCCTTATAATGGTCGTATTCCTGCTTGTGGTGTCTTTTGTGGGGGATGCCCCATATATACGAGAGAAAAAAGAGCTTGCAGAGGAGCCGAGTTAAATCATTCTCGTTGTGAAAAATGCAAAACATTTCATTTATGTTGTTTTGGGAAAAAGATAACACATTGTTTCCAATGCAGCAACTTCCCATGTACCAGATTTAAAGGATTTGCCAAACGTTGGCAAAAGCATGGACAGGATTTTATTGAAAATCAAAAACTGTTAAGTGAGATAGGTGAAGTGGCGTTTTTGGAGTATTATAATAAAAAGGTTACAGATTAAGTCAAGTTCGTTTTGGATATATAGACAAAGGAACAAACTAAACTTATTTATACTGACAGCAAAATATGTGCTGGCGAAAAGAAAACAAAGTTTTGTCGTTTCGCCAGCATTATTTTTGTACTTTTGTCACATATAACAAAATACAAATGGATATAAATCAGAATTATAGAGAAGCTGTAAAGAGCATAAAAGAAGCTATCCTACGCAGCCAGTACCGTGCAGCCGCATCGGTGAACAAGGAACAGCTATCTCTTTATTACGGCATCGGACGTTATGTGTCGGAAAATTCCCGTACTGGCTTTTGGGGAAAAGGTGCAATTGAACAGATATCTTCCCTATTGCAAAAAGAATTGCCGGGGCTAAGGGGATTTTCAGCTTCGAATATAAAGAACATGCGAATATTTTATGAAGCATGGGAATCTGTTTTAAATCGCCAGCCACTGGCTGACGATTTAGTATTGGATGAAAAATTACTTCTTGTAGAAATTCGCCAGCCACTGGCTGATGAATTTAACTGGTCAGACTTCCTTTCAATCGGCTTTAGTCATCATACTGAAATAATATCCAAAGCTAAGACTTTGGAAGCAAGGCTGTTCTATATACATGAGTGCGCCACTCGCTATTGGAGTAAATACACTTTAAGGGATTACTTAAAAGCAGATCTATACAGCCATCGGGGAACTTTACCCAACAATTTTGCACAAACATTGCCTGATACTAAGCAAGCGCTAAAAGCTGTTTGTTCATTCAAAGATGAATACTTGCTTGATTTCATCAATGTGGAGGAACTGAATGAGCAGGAAGAAGACTTAGACGAAAAAATAGTAAAAAAGGCAATTGTTGCCAATGTGAAGAAGTTTATTATGACCTTCGGACAAGATTTCAGCTTTATAGGCAATCAATATCGCATAGAGGTTGCAGGAGAAGAAATGTTTATTGATTTGCTCTTTTTCAATCGGGAGCTTAACTCCTTAGTCGCAGTTGAGCTTAAATCCGGAAAATTCCGCACTTCTTATTTGGGGCAGTTGAATACTTATCTATCCGCTTTAGATACATATATCAGAAAACCGCACGAAAACCCTTCTATCGGAATAATTCTTTGCAAAGAAATGAACCAAACCTTTGTAGAGTTTGCCGTTCGTGATTATAACAAGCCGATGGGAGTTGCCACTTACCGTGCATCTAAAGATATGCCGGAACGACTTCGTAACGCTCTGCCAAACATTGAAGATTTGAAAAAGTTATTGTAATACAAACGCCGATAAAGCCCTTTTGAAGACTCTACCGGCGTAAGTTCACCTATTAAAAAATCAGAATTCCAAGTCAGCCAACTGAGGATTATGATCGGAAAGCAAAGCTTCCGGTACTTCAGCCGGTATCTCACAGTTCTTTACCAGAACTTGCGGAGTGACAAAGATGAAATCAATCTTTTCACAATCCTCGGCCGGGATACGGGCAAAATCATGAAAAGTATAATCAACGCCGGTCACACGGGCAGCCGTCTTATAAGCATCCTTCATCACAAACTCGTTGGTGGTGATTGTTTCGTATGCATCGCTCGCATCGGTCACATTAAAGTCGCCCGTAACCACTGCGGGACGTTCGCCTACGATCTCTTTTATCTTACGGATAATGAGCAATGCGCTTTGACGGCGGGCCTCTTCACCCACATGGTCAAAATGAGTATTGACAGCCATGAATATCTTTCCGGTAGCCTTGTCCTTAAATTTTGCCCAAGTGGCGATACGGACACAAACCGCATCCCATCCCATCATTCCTACGCTATCGGGATTTTCGGCCAACCAGAAAGTATTGGAGTCCAACACCTCATATTTGTCCTTACGATAGAAAAGCGGCGCATATTCACCTGCTGTCTTCCCGTCATCACGTCCCACACCGATACCATCGTATTCGGGCAAGCCTGCGCGAAGATCTTGAAACTGGTTATGCAAGACTTCCTGCATACCGACAATATCCAGCTCATGGTCCTTAATAAACTGGCACACACGGTCTTTCCGATATTGCCAATTGTTCAAACTGTCCTGCGGATTGTCGTAACGGATATTGAAAGTAGCCCAACGAACGTCGGTCTTCTTCTCTTCCGCACAGCCGCCCAATAACAGGACGGCTGCCAATAAAAATAGAATTTGCTTCATTTTGTTTCTTTTTATGTTCCCTAGGATACAAAGATAGCAATTTCTAGCGGAAATTATTCGGAGTATGCCACTGACCTCTATCATTCATCGTATCGGCCACATCCCACCATACACGGCTACCCTGGTTCACATTGCCCGGTTTATTAGGGTTACGGGACTCGCTGTTAGGATAGTTGATGCGTTTGATAAGCTTGCCGGACGCCACTTCTCCATTGGAATTGTTTCCATTGACCGGAGCCAGCAGATAACGCGGATAGTCGGTACGGCGCACTTCCGCCCATCCCTCATTTCCATTCGGGAAAACGGCAATCCACTTCTGAGTAATAATCTGTTCCAACTGTTCTTCCTTGCTACCACCGGCAAATGCTTTTACGCCATCCAGATGACTGATGTATTCATTGGCCTTGTCCGCATCAATTTCATAATAATCCATAGATGCCTTGATACCTTTCAAATAAAGGGCTTCGGCTGTTTCATCCACCAATGACGGCCAGCGCAATGCCGCTTCCGCTTTCAGGAACAAGCTTTCAGCATAACCCATCCAGACAATTTCACGAGCCAGATTCCACCAATAATCCTTGTTCATGGCATCAGATGACAGAATACAGCGGTTGGCAGAATATCTGTTCAGATAAGAACCGCCTACATTGGTTTCTCCATTCATCACTCCGTTGAAATCTCTCTTCAGATTCTCTGTGGGAAGCGGACTGGTAGTCAACGAATCAAACGGAGTAGGACGGAACCATAAAACTTCACAACGAGGGTCGAGATAACAGTTCTCAGAATTCTCATTGAAAGTAACGGCATCGGCTGCCGCACCTTCTTTCAAAGCCTGATTCTTATAAGCCCGTTCCATTTCTTTCGACAATACAGCATTGCCGGTCCAACTGAACAACAACGCGTAGATATTTTCATTACCGCCGGCGATATACTGACGTTTCGGAGTCTGCTTCATATTGTCATCCTGACTTTGCATCAAACCGGCAGGATCTGTCAAAGCCGCCTTTGCCTGAGTCTGGGCCAAAGCCGGGTCTACATTGGATACACGCAAAGCAAGGCGCAAACGCAGTGTATTGGCAAAACGACGCCATTTGTCCACATCACCCCCATAACATTTGTCATTGTCACCTAAATCATACTGACTGACAGCAGGAAGATTTTCCTGATGCAACTCTGTTATTGCCTGATCCAACAGCTGGAAAAGGATATTATAAACTTCCTTTTGAGGTGTATAGGTCACATTTTCTTCCGGTGGCATGGCTCCCTTCACATAGTAGGCTACAGGAATATCTCCGTAAGTGTCCGTCTGCATGGACAACAAGAAAGCATAATAAATACGGGTGATATAGAATGCCGTATGGTAATAATCCTTATTGCAGAAATAGAATGTCTTGACCAACTGGCTGTATTCCGAAGTGCTGCGGTCATCATAGAAATGCTTCCAGCGGCTGGCCGACCATCCATCCGTATAAGAATAGGTAGGCGCCTGATTCACAAAGCCGCTGACATTGTTTCCCCAATAACCGGCATAGATATCATGAGTCAGATTGGTTGTTGTCTGATAATCATTGTAAGGACCTTCGTAGGTGAAGTTGGCAAAAATACTTCCGATAGCACCTTCCATCCCTTTCAAACTTGCCATGGCATGTTCCGTCAAAGTATAATCAATATCTATACCGTCGGCCGATACATTCTCCACAGTCGGGTCGTAAATCGGTGCGTAAGGATTTGTATTCAATTCCTCAAAATCATGGCATCCGGCCAAAGCCAGCAACGAACATAAGGCTACGGATTTATATAATTTGATTTTCATAATCAGTTTTTCCTTTTAATTAATTAGAAACCTAAGTTGATAGAAATACCGAAAGTACGTGTAAACGGCAACGATGCATAGTCAATGGCTTGTGAGAACATCGTAGTGTCATAGCCACCTTCGGGGCTTGTACCCGGTGTGTGCTTCATCAGATAGCACAAGTTACGTGCAACAAATGAAACATTCAGCGAGTTGACAGGAGTCTTCTTCAGCATAGATGAGGGGAATGAATAGCCGATTGACAATTCTTTCAGCTTAATGAAAGAAGCATCGTAGATGAAATCCTCAGCCTGCAATGCACCATAGTATTCTGAAGCGGACACCTGTTTTGTATTCACCTCGCCTGACTCTGTCACACCGGGAAATACCATCATATAGTTGTTTTCCTCACCACGGTTCAAGGTACGTTTAGCCAAACCGTTTCCGGTAGCCAGCATCTCGGAATAAGAGAAGATATCACCACCGAATTTCATATCAAACAGTGCAGACAGTGTAATCCCTTTATAAGTAAAGGTAGGAGATACAGACATGGTCAGCTTTGGCTGGATATTACCGATAGGTTTGTTCACATATTCGGACTCATTGGTCACAGTCATGGGCAACCCATTCTCATTTACGATAATATCACCGTTTTCATTGCGCTTATAAAGCGATGTAGCATAAATCTCGCCTAATTTGTGTCCGGCGCGTGTACCTACTTTTACAGGGAAGTTTCCATCACCGTTAAAGAACATATAGTTCACATTTTCTTCCGGAGCCAGTTCTTTCACCTTCGATACGTTGTGAGCCATATTCACATTCAAGTCAAAAGCGAAATCCTTTGTTTCTACCAGAGTGGAATACAACATCAGTTCCACGCCTTGATTGGTTACCATACCTGCATTTACCCATTGTCCTCCACTCCAGGGAGCTGCTGCGGGTACTTTCATAATCTGGTTCTTTGTCTTGCTGTAATAATAAGTAAAATCAAATCCCAGGCGATTGTTCAAGAACTTCATATCCAGACCCGCTTCGTAAGAAGTCGCGATTTCAGGCTTCAACTGGTCGTTCATCTTCACATTGTCTTTGGTCGGGGTCAATACACCATTATCGAATTTGAAAGAGTAGGTATTGTATAACTGATAAGGGCTTGTATCCTTACCTACCTGTGCGGCAGACAGACGTGCCTTGGCAAATGTTACCCAACTTGGCAACGGTTTGTCGATGGAGCGCAAAAAGTCGGAAACTACGAAACTGAGGTTGGCAGACGGATAGAAGAAAGAATTGTTACCTGACGGAAGAGTGGATGACCAGTCGTTACGGGCTGTCAAATCCAAAGACAGATATTCCTTCCATGCCATCTGTACAGAGCCGAACACTGAGTTCATGGCACGCTTGTAACCATCCTCACTACCGGTTCTCAACAAATTGGCCGCATTCAGCATCCAGTTACCTTTGTCCACCATATTACCTACGCCCACGCCCAAAGTTTCCGAACGCTGGTACATAAAGTTACCACCGACATTGAAGCCCAGACGGAAGTTATCAGTCAACTGACGGTCACCCATCAAAATGACTTCAGCATTTGACTCGAAGAAGTTTTCTTCACTACGATCCATTGAGTCATTCGTAATCATGGAAGTATTGGCTTCTCCATTGATACCATCCCCCGCATTGGTGCTTTGCACTCTGGTACGGTAGTAGTCAAAAGCGTATTTGACAGATAGATGCAGCCAATCAGTGAAATTGATTTTCATGCTATAATATCCGAAAGCACGCCAGCGTTCATCCGAATTCTGACGCTGATGCAATACATAATAAGGATTACGGATACTGGCAGTAGGTCCTGTCCAGTTCACATGCGCATGAGTTTCATCAGAATATTGTTTCAAGTCATCCAGACGGACGTTGTTAGGGATTCTCATCAACTGGGAAATAGCACCGTAATCTCCATACAGTGGACGGTTATCGGCTTTTGTACGTGAAAGAGAAATTTTTCCGTCCATAGACACCCATTTGTTCAATTCCGTTCCTGCATTCAGGTCGGCATTCACACGGCTCAAACTTTCAGTGGGGAATACACCGTCATTGTCGGAGTATCCGAAAGAAGTACGAAAATGTGATTTCTCTGTACCGTTGCTGATAGAGACGTTATGCGTATGCGAGAAACCGGTATCAAAATAATCTTTCAACTTATCCCCATAGTTAGAGTAAGCGTACGTTTCTCCGTTCCAAGCCTCTTTCATGCTTCCATCCAATACCGGGCCCCAGCTTCCGCTATCCGTTTTGTCATACACCGCAGTCTTGGCATCTTTTGTATCAATATGTCCTTGTCCGTAACGGCGTTGCATATCCAATGTCTCGCCGATAGCTGTCCAAGTGAAATTACCACTATAACGGATTCCGAAACCATCCTTCTTACTACCTTTCTTTGTCGTAATCAAGATAACGCCATTACCTGCACGTGAACCGTAAAGAGCAGCCGCATTCGGACCCTTCAAAACAGAAATACTCTCGATATCATCCGGATTAATGTCCATGGAAGCGCTACCACGGTCCACACCATCATAGCGGGATGCGCTTGAAGTGCTAGTGTCGCTGAAAGGAACGCCATCCACAATCCACAACGGCTGGTTATTGTCTGTCAGAGAAGAGTTTCCACGGATGGTAATCTTCGTAGAGCCGCCCAGACCGGTAGCCGAGGTATTCATCTGAAGGCCTGCCACCTTGCCCTGCAAGGCACTGGTTACCGAGGGGTCACCTGTCTTGTTCAGTTCATCGCTCTTCAGTTCCTGAACCGCATAACCCAACATTTTCTTCTCACGTTTGATCCCCAAAGCGGTTACCACCACTTCGCCAATCTGCTGTGTATCTTCCTGCATGGTTACATTCAGTACATTCTTGCCATCGGGCTTCAATGTTTCCGAACGGTAACCAATGTATGAGAACACAATCTCGCCATTTCCGGGAACCGACAAAGAATAGTTACCTTCAAAGTCAGTAATCGTACCGGCTGTAGGGTTTCCTTTCACTTGTACGTTTACACCAATCAAGGCTTCGCCTGTCGCATCAACCACTGTTCCGGTCACTGTATGTTCCTGTCCTGTCTGTTGAGGTGTCTGAGGCTCTCCGGATGCTGAAAGATAGACAATGTTATCCTCTATCTTATACGTAATTCCTTTGCCTTGCAAAGCCGCATCAAGTACAGACTGTAATGAACCGTTCTTCACATCAATGGCATTCACCGGCATTTCAGCCAGCTTGTCATCATAGAAAAACTGATAGTTAGACTGTGATTTAATGTTCTTGATCACTGCTCCAAGCGTTGTCTTGGGAGTTGAAAGAACGATTTGCGCGCGGGTCCATTGTATGGGTGCAGCCACAAACAAAAGAATCAAAAGCGCCCTGAGTAATTTGGGCTTTCTCATTAATTGATTGCCTTTCATAATTTATTAAATTAGTTAACACTGACTTATTTTTCTCCAGTGAAGGGGTTCTCATTCCCCTTTCGAGAATAAAAAACAGGCAGCTAAAAGAAAACACTTACTCCATCTTGTTCTTTTTTCTAAATTTTCTAGAAAAAACAGAGGAAAGGCAAAAGTAGTGATATCATCGGACTTTGACGTATAGAAGAAATATTTAAAAACAAAAAGGGGATGTACTCTTGCAATGCTGCCAAAAGAGAACATCCCCCTCCAACCTCTCTTTACAAGAGAGAAATGCATGGTGAAACTTTTATTTCATTGTTTCGTCTTTTGAAAATGAATAAGGCAAATCACTTTCTTGTGTTCCACGCTGCATATTCGGACGGTCGGTCATCTTGAAGTCAATAGTACCGCCTTGTAACAATTCGTTATGCTTCAAATAATTCTTGGTATAAACAGTACCGTTTACACGCATTTCATCTACATATCGGTTGGTATCGCTGTTATCCGATGCGGTTATTACCAAGTTCTTTCCGTTTTCAAAATGAAGTGTCGCCTTCTTGAACAACGGAGCACCCAGAATATACTCATCCGTACCGGGACATACCGGATAGAACCCTAATGCGGAGAATACATACCATGCCGAAGTCTGACCATTGTCTTCATCACCGCAATATCCGTCCGGACCGGCTGTATACATACGGTTCATCACCTCACGCAACCAATATTGCGCTTTCCAAGGCTGGCCTGCATAGTCATACAGATAAATCATGTGCTGGATGGGCTGGTTTCCATGTGCATAGTTACCCATGTTCATGACTGTCATTTCACGAATCTCATGAATTACCTGTCCGTAATAGCTATCATCAAAGATGGGGGGAACCGAAAAGACAGAATCAAGCATGGTAACGAACATTTCCTTACCTCCCATCAAATCAATCAATCCCTGAGGGTCATGGAATACAGACCAGGAATAATGCCAGCTGTTTCCTTCCGTAAAGTCACCTCCCCATTTCAACGGCGAGAATTCAGGAGCGAACTTGCCGTCCTTCTGCTTGCCACGCATCAATTTACTTTCCGAATCAAACAGGTTCTTGTAATTCATGGCACGCTTGGCAAAGAGTGCGATTTCCTTCTTCGGACGTTTCAATTCTTTCGCCAGCTGATAAATACACCAGTCATCGTATGCATATTCCAATGTACGGGCTGCATTCTCATGAATCTTCACATCACAAGGCACATAGCCCAGCTTGTTATAATATTCATATCCCAGACGTCCGGTAGAAGAAACTTCAGGATGTACAGCTTCCGTTCCATGAATCAGTCCTTTGTATAATGTTTCCACATCTTCCACACGTACTCCTTTCAGATAAGCATCGACCAAGATAGAAGCTGAATTATTGCCGACCATGCAACCACGATGACCGGGGCTGGCCCATTCGGGGAAGAAACCGCTTTCCTTATAAGTATTAACCAAACCTTCCTGTATCTCCTTATTTACCGAAGGATACATCAGGTTCAAGAAAGGGAACAAGCAACGGAATGTATCCCAGAAACCTGTATCCGTATACATATATCCCGGCAGCGTTTCGCCATTGTAAGGACTGTAATGAACAGGTTGTCCGTTGGCATCCAGTTCATAGAATTTACGCGGAAACAACAAGGAACGGTACAAGCAGGAATAGAAAGTGCGGTATTGATCCAATGTTCCACCTTCCACCTCTACTTTACCTAAGGCCTCATTCCAAGCCTCTTTACCTTTCTGTACCAATACTTCAAAACTGTCACCACCCAATTCCTTCAGGTTCCGAATTGCTTGTTCAGGACTGATGAATGAAGAGGCCACACGGGCATGAACTACTTCACCTTTCTTTGTCTTGAAACCGATAACGGCTCCGGTATGGAAATCAGTCTGCTCCA
>OLSA01003597.1_pt1 | contig 10702 bp, 9 predicted proteins | sample 1672731 | NCBI WGS metagenome assembly OLSA01 (sample SAMEA3136718, study PRJEB25190) | human gut metagenome | biome: human gut; feature: human-associated habitat; material: faeces | place: Austria | collected 2013
TAAATTTCAGGAGAATACTATGAACAAAAAGACTAAAATTATAATTTTAATCTCAGCATGCCTTTTAATTGTCGTTATAGGCATCTATTTCTTATTTCCAAAAGGAAACAACAATCAAAACATCTATGTTCAAAAAGTTTCAACAATCATCGGATCTTCCTATACAGAAAATCGTTATTCAGGTGTTGTAGAATCCTCAGAAACAGTTGATATTAATCAAGATGGAAACAAATCCATTACAGATATGTATGTAAAAGCAGGGCAAAAAGTAAGTAAAGGAGATAAATTATTTTCTTATGACACTACAGAAGCAGCGAATTCGATTGCACAAAAAAAATTAGATATTGAAGCCCAAAACAATGAAATCCAAGCGCAGAATAATACCATTGCCGATTATAAGGCCGAACTAAATAAGGGTGGAGATAAAGTAGAGATTCAGGCACGAATCAATGATGCGAGTTATGCGATTCGTCAAGCTCAAAACACAATCAAAGCTACACAAACTGAAATCGAGCAGTTGAATAAACAAATTGAAAATTCTACCGTCCTTTCTACTATTGATGGAATTATTAAAGAAGTAAATAAAGATGGTGGAACGGATGAGAGTGGAAACCAAAAACCGCTAGTATCCATTACGCAAACTACAGATTTTAGAGTGAAAGGCTCTATTAGTGAAATGGGCACCATTTCTGAAGGGACAAGTGTCATTGTCAGAAGTCGTGTAAATGAAGATCAAATCTATAAGGGGACTGTCACAAAAGTAGAAACAGATCCTCAATCGAATTCGAACAATAACTTTAATGGAGCAGATTCAAGTGAATCTGCATCCAAATACCCTTTCTACGTCTCTTTAGACAACAACAAAGGTTTAATGCTTGGACAACACGTATATATTGAAGCGGATAATGGCCAATCTACAAAGAAAAAAGGTATCTGGCTAGATGCAAGTTTTATTGTTTCGGATGACAATGGAAATTCATATGTATGGGTATCTGAACGTGGTAAATTAAAGAAAAGAAAAGTAGAACTCGGTAAAACGGATGAAGAAACATTTGCCACAAAAATCAAGTCAGGACTAAACGAGGATGACTATATCGCGTGGGCTGATGATTCTTATTCAGAAGGAATGAAAACAACTACAGAATATCAGACGGAAACGGATGGTGATGCCAATGCTTCTTAATATACAAAATATTTATAAGAACTACGGTAAAGAACCTATGATTGTTCCTGTATTAAAGGACGTCAGTCTTGAAGTCGTACAAGGTGACTATATTGCGATTATGGGACCTAGCGGCTCAGGTAAAACAACACTTATGAATATCATTGGATGTTTAGATCGAGCAAGTTTGGGTACGTATCTGTTTGAAGATGAAGATATTTCTGAAATGAATGATGATGCATTAAGTGATCTTCGTTTAAATAAGATTGGCTTTGTATTCCAAAACTTCAATCTTCTAAGTTCGGAAACCGCCCAAGAAAATGTAGCTTTACCTTTGATTTATGCAGGTATTGATAAAGAGAAAAGAAATCAAAGAGCTATAGATGTATTAAATAAAGTAGGTTTACAAGATCGTATTTCATTTAAGCCAAGCCAATTATCTGGTGGACAAAAACAGCGTGTTGCGATTGCCCGCGCCATTATTAATAATCCAAAAAATCCTACTTGCCGATGAGCCTACAGGCGCACTTGATCAAGCAAGTGGAAAACAAGTTATGGAATTATTTAAATCCTTAAATGATGAAGGTGTAACAATCATTATGATAACGCATGATGCCAACGTGGCAAGTCATGCCAAAAAAATTTTTCATATCATCGATGGAGAAATCATTGAAAATAAACAAGGAGGTGTGCTATGAAACCTTCTATAAAAAAAGGAATTATTATTACTTCTATATGTGCATTTACCTTAGTTGGAATTAAGTTTTATTTGAATTCAACAAACAAAATCGATGTAAACTCTGTATCCACATTGAATACAGGGTATTGGGATAACCCATCCACATCTACTGGTTTTGTATCCAATAGTGATACGCAATCCGTATTATATGATGCTTCTAAAACAATTACACAAGTATTTGTACAAGAAGGTCAACAGGTCAACGCAGGTGATCCTTTATTGTCATATGACCTAACTACACTTCAAAGTGCAGTAGATACAAGTCAATTGGATGTAGAAAAAGCTCAAAATGCGATTACACTTGCCGAGCATGAATTAAAGAAATTATTAAATACAACGCCTATTCCAGATGTTGTTGAAGAACCAGAAATTCAAGATCATACACCTGCACCATTGCCTGGTGTTCCTGCAAAAGATGGAAATGGTTTTTATCCTTATGTTCTATCTTTATCGCAAGCCGAAAAGAATTTCACGGCTTATAAAATCTATTACGCTTCTACAACAAGTGAAGCTCCTGAAAAAGGGCCTCATGAAGAGGCATCTTTATGGAAAGAAGAAAGAGAAACGAAAGAATCTAACAATACTTGTTGGTATTGGATTGAATATACATATACAGATAGTTCAACAAATGCGTATGATCCTAAAGATGTTGTAGAGTATTATAGTGATAAACAACAAATCCCAAATAAAGAAATCTTTTTAGCTGGAACTAAACAGAATCCGTATGTATTTAAGTTAAGCGAAAAGCAAGGGTTTGTGTATGGAAAGCTATTTTTAGACAATGCGAATCTAAACCAATACTTACGATTCGATGTGTATACAAATGATGGAGAAATTGATTCTTCATGGCTCGTTCGTTGTGACAAGTTTACCACTAAACAATCCATGAATGAAGGCGATATGTATTCGGTGATTTCACACACAAAGGAAGAACAGAAATATGTGGAAGTAGAACAAAAACCAAGTCAAGATATCTCATCGGGTTATACAGAAATAGAACTTGCGAAAGCCATTCGTGATAAGAAGCAAGAATTGAAGACGTTAGATTTAGATTTAAGAAAGGCAAAGCTTTCATTAAGTGAAAATAAAGCTTTATTAAATGACGGCATCGTTCGTGCAAAGCGCAGTGGTATTGTGCGTAATATAAAAGATCTATCAAATCCTATTCAAGATGGTAGTGCCTTTTTAGAAGTGGCAACCGGCCAAGGAACTTATATTAAAGGAAGCATTAGTGAATTGATGTTAAACCAAATCAAAGTTGGAGATACTATTTCTGCCTATTGTTGGACAAGTGGAGAAACGTTTGATGCCAAAATCCAAAGTATTGATACTGTACCTTCTTCAAATAGTAACTATAATGGTTCAGGTAATCCAAATGTGAGCTATTATGGTTTTGAAGCTTATGCCAAAGATGCATCGAAAATACAAGCTGGCGAATATTTGGAATTAACATTCAATTTGTCTAGTGACACTACGAGTTCGATTTGGCTTTCTAAAGCTTATGTCAAACAAGAAGGAAATAAGTACTATGTGCTAAAAGATGTTCATGGTAAATTGAAAAAGCAGTATGTGACCGTTGGAAAAATCGTATGGGGAGATACAATGGAAATCAAAGATGGACTTTCAGACACAGATTATATTGCGTTTGCGTATAGTAAAAACGCAAAAGAAGGCGTTAAGACGCAAAAATCTTCGGAGGCTACATCATGATTGAAAACATAAGATTATCATTTCGAGGTATTTTTGCGCATAAAATGCGATCATTCCTTACAATGCTAGGCATCATTATTGGGATTGCCTCTATCATTGCGATTGTTTCTACAATTAAAGGAACAAATGATCAGATTGAAAAGAATTTAATTGGTTCCGGAAATAACACGGTAAAAGTAGCTTTGTATCAAGAAGATTGGGAATACTCTTTTGATTCTGGTATTCCTAATGGAGTTCCAACTGTTTCAAAAGAAACACTTGAATCCTTAAAAAACATTGATCACGTAGAAGGTGCTACACTGTATCGTTCTAGGCAAAGTTATCAAGCCATCTTCCGCAATAATACATCTTTAGATGGTGGATACATCATGGGTGTCCAACAAGACTATTTCTCTATTGCCGGATTAACCATCAAAAAAGGAAGAGGCATTACAGATGAAGACAACAAAAAATTTAGACAAGTTGCCGTCTTAGACGAAACAAGCGCAAGACTTCTATTTGGTGAAGATGATCCAATCGGTAAAACCATAGAAATTTCTTCAACACCATTCACCATTGTTGGTGTTTGTGCCGATAAAGAAAATTTTGAACCTACAATGGAAAGCATTGATGATTATCATACATACAATCAATCTACGGGTTCTAAAGTCTATGTTCCTATTGAGTCTTGGCCATTATTCTATCAGTTTGATGAACCTCAAAGTGCATTACTGAAGGTGGATGCCACTTCAAATATGACTATTGTTGGAAAAGAAGCAGCCAGTGTATTAAATACATATGTCTCTTCTTCAAGTGTTCAATACAAAGCACAAGACTTATTGAAGCAGGCAAAAGATATTCAAAATCTTTCTAAATCCACAAATGCCATGTTAATCTGGATTGCCGGTATTTCCTTACTTGTTGGTGGTATTGGTGTTATGAACATCATGTTAGTAACGGTAACCGAAAGAACGAAAGAAATTGGTCTAAAAAAAGCCATTGGTGCTAAGAAAAAAGCCATCCTATTCCAGTTCTTAACGGAAGCCGTAGTACTGACTTCTATTGGAGGTATTGTAGGTGTATTAACAGGTATTGGTTTGGCTAAATTAATATCAATATTCAATGGTACTCCTGTATCCATTAGTATTCCTGCCATGATATTATCCGTATTATTCTCTATGGCAATCGGAATTATTTTTGGATTACTTCCTAGCTATAAGGCTGCAAATCTAGATCCAATTGAAGCTTTAAGGCATGAATAAAAGCTGTAACGACAAAATCGTTGCAGCTTTTTTATTGGTTGTCACACCTAAAATATCTTTATCTATTCTTATTTTTAATCTTATGAACAATTTTACAAATCAATAAAATTAAAAGTACAATTAGTAAAATAATGACTAAAACGATTGCCACAATCATTGCACTAAATTTATTTGGCTTTTTAATCAAGTCAATTATATTCTTACTATCATCCACAACCTTATGATCATGTGTTGAAGAATAATACTTTGAAACATTGCTAATCCCATCACCATCCGCATCATCAAAAGAGCACATATATCTTGCGATCGCATCCCAAGCTTTTAGTTCTTTGCCATCTTCTTTAATGATATGATCTTCTAGATTTTCAATTGGATTTCCATCCTTATCTTTAGGTTCAAGTGACAAAAGTCCATATGACATTTTATTTACCGAACCAAGCATCTGACCTGTATATAGATCTGTCACAACATGATACAATTGATCATCTTGAATTTCAATTCTCTGATCATCTTTTGTCAGGTAACAATCTGTAACTTTATTTAAGATCATACGATTTGGATTGTATGTAAAATTAAGTCCGCTACAATACAATCTTGCCGTTGTCATAAAATCAGAAACTGAAGCATCCACTTCGGCTGCAAGTTTTAATTCTTTACCCGTAAGATAAGTAGAAATCAAAGGATAACCAGCCACACCATCTTTTCCAATACCTAAAGAAAATGAATTATATACATCTTCTACTGTAATATCTCCTTTTGTATATGTATCTCGTATAGTTCCACTTGGAACAACAGCTACATCGACTGAATCTGCTGCATACGCAAATGAATCCGCAATAATTTGTCCAAGATTTGATTCTTCATGTTTTGAATACAATTCATCTAAACTATTAAATTCAATATCATTTTGTGCAAGAACACAATCTCTTGTATAGCCAAAATCAGCAAGATAATTCGTATCCACTGTATCCATCAATTCATCAATACGATTTTGTGTTTTTTCATCTGGCTGTATATTTTCAGATACAGGAATCAATTCATAAGAACTTAAATCCCAACGACCATCTGAACTCTGTTTCATAGAAAGAGAACCTATATTTCTTCCATATTCCCCACAAGATACGATATATGTATTTTCATGTTGAATCGGTTCTTTTAACTCTGAATGCGTATGCCCACTGATAATTAAATCAATATCCTTAACATTCTTGGCAAGAAGTTCATCCTCGGATTTATTTTCATCCTCCCAAGTACCACAATGAGAAACACAAACAATCATATCGACTTCTTCATTCTTCTTGATTTTCTCAACTGTATCTTTCACTGCCTCTACAGGATCTTTAAACAACAATTCACATGTAGGTGCACATTTTAATAAATCTTTTCCAAAAGCACCTGTAACAGCTATCTTTGTATCTCCTTTTTGAATGACAACATAATCTTTTACTCCATACGTTTCAAATCCGGACTGAATCTGTTTTTGACCCTTACTCAATCCAGCCTTTTTCATGCCATCCCAATCCACATTGCATACGACAAGATCTGGTATTGTTTCACCTGAAGCCTTGGCCACCTTCAACATATTGGCCAAACCTTTTGAACGATAATCAAACTCATGATTTCCTAATGTTGTGACATCATATCCTAGATAGCCAAGCATTCTAAGTTCAGCTGCCTGCGTATCATATACCGTTTGTATCAACGTTCCCATTGAGAAATCCCCACCATCCAATATTAGTGTGTTTGGATTCTCCTTCTTTTGTTCATTAATTAATGTTTTAATTCTCGCAAAACCACCAACTTCTTGAAGTTCTCCATCTACCTTTGTTGTGAAACTATCCAAATGAGAATGCGTATCATGCGTAAATATGACATCCACCTCTTTTGTATCTGATTCAGCTTTTAATGGAGTAATTTGTGCAAGTGGCACTAGTAATGTCGTCGCTAAAAAAAGCGACACGATTCGCTTCCTTATTATCATATTATTCACTCCTCAATATGTATTCACCTACTTTTTAGTATACGTGATTGCATATAAAAAGTACATATAAACCAGCAAATGTAAGCGGTTATAGTAAATAGGATGCAAAAAAACATAAAATGATTTCAGCGCTATTTTTAACTCTATATGGTGTCCCTGATAAGATTTGAACTTACAACCTTTCATTTAGGAGACCTATTCTGTAGGTACTGCTCCTCTCTTGTCTGTAGTCTCATCAGAAAAGGATTCGCAAGAAAAACATTATATACATTGTACTATAGATATAAATGGTAAATGCAATTATAATGAAAATATATAGCGAAAGCGTGGTGTATTACATATGAATGAAGTAAGCAACAAATTTCTAAATAAAGTTTCTTTATTAATCGAAGAAGCCAAGAAAAATGTTAAAACTGCTGTGAATATTGCTATGGTCTACACATATTTTGAAATTGGACGAATGATTATTGAAGAAGAGCAAAATGGCGATAATCGAGCAGAATATGGTAAATATATAATTAGAAACTTATCATCTTTTTTGACTGAACATTATGGCAAGGGATATTCTGTTGACAACCTTAAGATATTCTGTTGACAACCTTAAATTAATAAGAAGATTTTATACAATCTATAAAACTGACTCAATTGGGGAAACAGTGTTTCCCCAATTCAAAAATTACCCTACAACTATTACTGGCCGTAAGTTCTATTTAAGCTGGTCACATTATTTGAAACTAATGAGAATTTCAAATATTGAAGAAAGACATTTTTATGAAATTGAATCGGTAAAAAACGATTGGAGTTTATCTGAATTAAAAAGACAATATGATTCTTCGTTATATGAACGTTTAGCATTAAGTAAAAATAAAGATGAAGTGATTTTATTATCACAAAAAGGACAAATAATCGAAAAGCCAGCAGATGCGATAAAAGATCCATATGTATTAGAATTTTTACAACTGCCAGAATTACCTGTATATTCCGAAACTGAGTTAGAGAATAAGATTATTGATCATTTACAACAATTCTTACTCGAACTTGGTAAAGGCTATACATTTGTAGGTAGACAAGTTAGACTAACATTTGAAGAAGAACATTTCAAAGTCGATTTAGTATTCTTCAACAGAATACTAAAATGTTTTGTTTTAATAGATTTAAAAATTGGTGAATTAAAACACCAAGATATTGGGCAAATGCAAATGTATGTGAATTACTATGATCGTAAAGTAAAACTTGACGATGAAAATAATACAATTGGAATTATTCTATGCAAAGATAAAAAACAATCTATTGTGGAAATGACTTTACCTGAAAACAATAATCAAATATTTGCGAGTAAATACCAAACAGTAACCAAGCAAAGAAGAATTACAACATCTTTTAAATGAAGAATAAAATTACAAATCGGACTTGATGAAGGTATAATAATTTCAATCATTCTTATGGTAATTGCAGCGTTGATTGTTTTTTTCTTTGGTGCTGGAATGAACGAAGCAATGAGTGGAGCAATACTACTTTCAATGATTACAGGTTTTGCTTGCACAATTAATGCTATTGAAAAGAACAAGAAGAAATAACCCCCAATTTTTCTACAAGAATTCATACAAAGAAATTAACTTGGTACGAAAACATTTCCCATTCCTCACTTATCACAAAACAAAAAGAGATTTGAATGATGAACACATCAGACAAATCCCTTTTATCATTTACAGGCTAAAATCCATTAAAAATCCTGTTAAAACTCAAAAAAATGGCATCCCAGATAGGAGTCGAACTACGACCTTTCGCTTAAGAGAATACCATCAATCATCCATTTTATAGCGTAAATAGGTTCGAACAATGATTCAGATACCGTCAACTAAGCCCTGCGACACAAAGCCCAAAAAAATTTTAAATCCCCATAGAATCCATATCATTGGATAGTTCTTTATACTTTCGATTATCCACAAAATGTAATCTTTATACAATCTAAATATCTGACTATGAAGAAATATTTTACAGTATTCATGAATATATTTTAAGATGCTATATTTTTCTATGAAGAAATCAATTATCAAAATTATTTAAGACAAAAACCAAAATTAATTTTATTAGAGTTTTTAATATCGATATTTTTGAAGCGACGATAAAACTATGGTATCTTTTAAGCAGTTAATAGCTTTACTATTTTATAATAAGGAGATGAGGCAATGGAAATTACAAAATTAATTGGTGAAACATCTGAATATGACAAGAAGCTAAAACTTGAGATGAAAAAGCCAAAGAGCTGGTGCAAAAGTGTAAGCGCCTTTGCAAATACTTATGGCGGTTCTTTAATCTTTGGAATATCTGATGATAATCAAATAATTGGATTAGAAAACCCAGATAAAGATGCAGAAATAATAAGTGAAATGATTAAATCTCGTTTAGATCCTATTCCTGAATTTAAGATTCGATTTCAAAAAGAAGAGGATAAGGTTTTATTGATTGTAGACATATTGAAGGGAGAAGAAACTCCATATTACTATTCCGGTGATGGCGTGTTGGAAGCCTATGTTCGCATAGGAAACGAAAGTGTAAAAGCAAGTTCCACAGAACTAAAACGACTAGTCCTTCATGGCCGTAATACAACATTCGATTCTCAAAACTCCATGTATAAAGTTGAAGATTACGCTTTTTCTAAACTAAGAGAAAGATATAAGAAATGGACTGGACAAAGTATTAATGACAAGGACCTCATTTCTTTTGGATTAGCAACAAAAGATGGATATCTTACTAATGCTGGTGCATTAATTGTCGATGAAAGTCCTATCCATTATTCTAGAGTGTTTTGCACTAGATGGAATGGATTAACAAAAAGTGGCGGAACAATGGACGCACTGGATGATGCTGAATATTCTGGCAGTCTTATATCCTTGATTGAAAATGGTGAAGGATTTATAAAGCGCAATGCAAAAATGATGTGGCGAAAGACTGCTAATTCAAGAGAAGAACTTCCAGAGTATGTTGAAAGATCATACCATGAAGCATTAGTTAATGCGATTGCCCATCGTGATTATTTGGTAAATGGAAGTGAAGTTCATATTGATATTTATGACGATCGTATGGAAATCTATTCCCCTGGTGGAATGCCAGATGGCTCTGTTATTCAAGACAGAGATCCAACAACAGTACCATCAACAAGGAGAAATCCTGTCATTGCGGATGTATTTAACCGATTAGGATATATGGAACGCAAAGGTAGTGGTTTTGCCAAGATTCTTGATAATTATGCCTTCCAAATAAACTATACTGAAGAAAAGAAACCATATTTCAGATCGGATAGATATCAATTTACAGTCATTATGCCAAATTTAAATTACAATGGCACTCAAGATGTCACTCAAGATGTCACTCAAGATGTCACTCAAGATGATGTTTATACCTTGATTCTAGAAATGATAAAAAGAAACAACAAAATTTCAGCAAAACAGCTAGCAGAAAAGCTTGGGATTAGCATTCGTACTGTGCGTAGAAAGATTAAGGAAATGGATAACATTGAGTACATCGGTCATGGATATAGTGGTTACTGGAAAATAAAAAAGTAAAAAATTAGCATTTGTCATGACTCATATCGGCGTGTTCTATAAAAGATAAAAAACAATCTATTGTGGAAATGACTTTACCTGAAAACAATAACCAAATATTTGCGAGTAAATACCAAACAGTATTACCAAGCAAAGAAGAATTACAACATCTTTTAAATGAAGAATAAAATTACAAATTGGACTTGATGGAGATATATTATGAGAAGCAATGATTTCAATCATTCTTATGGTAATTGTAGCGTTGATTGGTTTTTTTCTTTGGTGCTGGAATGAACGAAGCAATGAGTGGAGCAATACTACTTT
>OLSA01003600.1_pt1 | contig 10695 bp, 10 predicted proteins | sample 1672731 | NCBI WGS metagenome assembly OLSA01 (sample SAMEA3136718, study PRJEB25190) | human gut metagenome | biome: human gut; feature: human-associated habitat; material: faeces | place: Austria | collected 2013
TGTTGAAGGAATAGTTGTAGAACTTGGACATCGTGCGGAGATATTCCTTGAACCGTTCCGATTCAAACAACTCCTTGATGCCCTGTTCCAGTTTGTCAGTGATCTCACGGACTTGCTGCGCATTTTTGTTTTCAGCCAATCAATGCACCTCCTTTTGAGATAAAGAAAGCCCCGCCTGATCTGGCCGCAAAAGGCGAGCCTTGAGTTCAGACGGGGTTTCTCTCCGTGTGATTCTGCGGTGGAAGACATTATCTTCGGTCTCCCATTCCAGCAGCCGGTCAAACAGATCGGGATGCTTTTCAAGCATATGCCTCAGCTCAGCATCGCTGGCATTGGGGCAAAACCAACAGCCGTTTCTCCTGCAATGATCGTAGATGGGAGATAACAGGCCATGCTCCGCACATAGTTTTAGCGCATCATCTTCGGTATAGCCGTACTTATCAAGCAAGCTTACCTTATTGGTGCCTTCCAGCCGTGCAAGACGCTGCGGTTCATCTGACGCTATCCCTACATAGCTGATGGTATCCGGGGAAAGCGTCGCGTTATATTTGCGAATGGGAGGGACTTTGCAGTCACGGTTTACCGCACACATCCCCGGCCAGACAAAACCGCGTTTCTGGCCTTTATGGGGACCACGGACAATGATGTGATGAAACACATCGTCGTAGGTCTTGTCCGCTCGGAGTACCGTAAACTTGATGCCGAGCTGGTTTTCGCAGTAGGGCTTGAGACGGTCATAGATGAAGTCCCGGTGTTCCGGGACTTCACCGCTGAGCGCGTGATCAAACATTACCTCACTGAATACCGCCTCATCAAGCGGCTCATTATGCTGAGCCGCCAGCAGCAGGGTTGCCACACTGTCTTTGCCTCCGCTGCAAGAGGCAACATACTTCGGGCGGTTCATCGGTCAAACTCCATTTTGAAGCTGACATACTTGCCGCCGGTATCATCCAACCGGATTACAGCATCGTAAAGCTGCGGCTTTTTGGGTGTGTATAAGCCAGTTACCCTGCACCAGCCTTTGTCGAGCAGCTCTTTCGCTATTTTCTTGGTCAGCTTCTTTTTCTTGCTGGAAAAGAATTTGTTATCTTCCCACAGGCAGAACGAACACTCACGATTGGAGCAATAGAAATTCCCCTTGCCAACATAGACCGGCGAACCGCAGCGAGGGCATTTTCCAACCGTTTCCCGTGCCGTGTCAAATCGGGAAGCCTCGGCGTCAGAAAGGAACGGGTATGCCTTTACCAGTTCCGATGTCATGGCAGCAATCCCGGACAGGAAAGCATCTGCATCCGCATTTCCACGCTCGATCTGCATCAAGGTGTTTTCCCACTCCGCAGTCATGGCAGGAGATGTGATCTGCTCCGGCAGGACACAGACAAGATTCAGGCCGTCTTTGGTGGGAATGAGTGATTTTCCTTTGCGCTCAGCAAATCCTCCTTTCACAAGTTTCTCGATGATCCCGGCACGGGTAGCGGGAGTACCCAAGCCCTTTTTCTCCGTTTCATCGTCAAACGCCTCATTTCCGGCGCTCTCCATTGCCGAGAGAAGAGTGTCTTCGGTAAATGCTTTGGGAGGGCTTGTAAAATGCTCGGATACACTGGATACGACATTTTGAAGGATGTCGCCCTCCGTTACTTCGGGAAGCACGGTTTCCGGCTCCTCTTTCTCCTTGCTTTTGAGCGTTGCCTTGAACCGCAGCTCAATGCCTTTCCATCCGTTCTGCACAACGGTTTTCCCTTTGGCCGTAAACAGAGAGCCTTCACAGGAAACAGTCATGGTGGTCTCATCGTAGATGTGTTTTTCTCCGGTGGCACAAATCAGGCGTGTAGCAACCAGACGAAGAATTTTCTGCTCCGACTCCGGCAGCTCTGCAATGTCCAGCTTCTCCACCTGAACCGTGGGAAGGATGGCATGGTGATCCGTAACCTTTGCGTTATTGCTGATACGGTCAATGTCGGGAGTATACGCAACGCCATCAAACAGAGGCAGCTTTCGGCAAAGGATGCTGATAACCTGTCGGACTGTCCCTTCCATGTCATCGGTGATGAACTGGCTGTCAGTTCGCGGATAGGTAAGCAGCTTCTTTTCATAGAGGGACTGAACCAAATCAAGGGTCTGCTGGGCGGTAAACGAGAAATAGCGGTTTGCTTCCCGCTGCAAGGTGGTGAGGTCATAGAGCTTCGGTGGGTTTACTGTCTTTCGCTCCTTCTTGAGAGAAGAAACGGAGGCTTGCTTTTTATCGCAAGCCTCCGCAATCCTCTTTGCTTCTTCTTCGGTTTTGAGCTTTTCCAAGCTGGCTTTCAGGCTATCCTTCTGAATATGGACATTGAAATACTTCTCTTTGCGGAAAGTGGTAATCTTTCCGTCGCGCTCGACCAGCATGGCAAGCGTAGGGGTCTGGACACGCCCAACCACCAGCTTTTTGTGATACAGAGTGGAAAAAAGCCTCGTCCCATTGATTCCGACAATCCAGTCTGCCTTTGAGCGGCTGAGCGCCGCTTCATAAAGCCGGTCAAACTCTGAGCTGTCCCGGAGATGCTGGAAGCCGTCCCGGATCGCGCTGTCTTCAAGGGAACTGATCCACAGTCGCTTAAAGGGCTTTCTGCATCCGGCTTTCTGATAGACCAGACGGAATATCAGCTCACCCTCACGCCCAGCATCCGTCGCGCACACAAGCTCGGTGACACGCTTGTCCTTCATGAGAGCAGACAGCACTTTGAATTGCTGCATTTTGTCCTTCGGGACTTCATACAGCCATTCCTCCGGTATAATGGGCAGATCGTCGTATCTCCACTTGGAGTACCGCTGGTCATACACCGACGCATCGGCAAGGCCGACCAGATGGCCGACGCACCACGAAACAAGATAGTCTTCACCCTCCCAATAGCCGTCTTTTCGGCTGGTTGCGCCGAGAACCTTGCCGATGGTCTGCGCAACACTGGGTTTTTCTGCGACCACTAAAATCAATCCTTGTCAGCCTCCGTTTCCTCGTCCTCTTCAAATTCAGGCTGCTCATCCTCATTGATGTACGGCTCTTCCTCATAGCCTTCATCATCGTAGAAGTCCAGGTCTTCGTCCTTTTGCTTTTTGCCCCTGACGAACTTGAAATAATAGTACGCAGCACCACCGGCTCCAACAATCAGCACCACTACCAGAATCATGCCGAGGTTGCTGCCGCCGGTCTCCGGCTCTTCAACTTCTTCGGTAGGTGGAGCAGCAGGCTCTTCCGTTTCGGGTGCAGTACCGGTACATTCACTCATGTTGTTCTTGCATACGGGGCAACTCGTATCAATCGCCCCCGCAACACATTTTTCCGAACAGGTACAGGTTTTCAAAGCGGAAACGGCTTCTTCATCCATCAATGCAAGCAGATCCGCCTCATCCACCATGTTGAGGAAATAGGTCTGATATTGTTCCTCATCCTCATTGACGGGTGCATCATAGTCAATTACCACATAGAAGGTGCTGCCACTTTTGGTCTGGATGGTGATAAACTGCTTGTTGGTGGCCTTGTCATACAGCAGATCGCGGGTATAGGCATTACCGGTATCGTCAATCGGTTCACCCGGAGTAATGGTTTCCGGTACTTCCTCCGGCTCAGGGTCAGGCTTGGGCGTTTCCTCCGGCTGGGTAGCTTCCGTGACAGGAAGATCCTGTTCGGTGTCCTCCGCATAGGCGAAGGCTGTCACAGAGAAACTGCACACAACGGCCATACAGAGCGCCAGCATCGCCAGTAGACGAATGGTTTTCTTACGCATTCTCATCCACCTCCATCATCGGTTCCTCAATGGGTTGCTTGGCGTCTCCCTTCTGCATGGCAGCAAGGAACGCCATGATTTCTCCCTTATCCATCACCATTGCACGGACAGTGTTGATGATTTCAAGGTTTTCCATCTCGGTCTTCTTGTCGCGCAGTTCCTTGAGCTGCTGCTGCAGGTCCGAGATTTTCTTTTCGGTTTTGTCGATTTCGGTGCAAACCTTCTGGTATTTCGGATTCATACAGTGGTCTCCTTTCTCTTAATAGGGCGGTCTTCCATAGGCGTAAAAATGGTTCTGCCAGTAGGAAGAAGCAATGGATGTGTACTGGATCGGATCTCCGCAGTGCAACATGACCTGATCTCCCACATAAATTCCCACATGGGAAACGCCGGGGGTATCGTATGTGCCGACAAAGAATACCAGATCGCCGGGCTGCGGATCAGAGACAGGGGTACAGATGTTATAAAGCCCCTGCGCACCGAGCCGTCCCGTATTACACAATCCGCTGTTGGTCAGCACATAGGAAACAAAGCCCGAGCAGTCAAAGGATGTGCTGGGATTGCTGCCTCCCCAGACATATGGGTAGCCGATATACTTTTCTGCTTCGGACAAAAGCGTGGCAAAGGTGGCATCATCCAGATATTCTGCCGGGACATCATAATCAGCCGGAGGGTTTGTGATGTACTTGTCCACATACTCTGAGTCTCCGAACAAGTCCTCACGGTTGCCCAAAGTAGACATATACGCTGAATACAGAGACAACTCATCTTCGCTCATGATATAGACCGGCACATGGCTGAGGTTGAAGTTTTCCAGTGTGACATAGCAGATATAGTAGTCATATGGAACTTCCACAGGATAAGGGTTTCCCTCACTGTCATATCTCGTTTCTGTGCGGTATCGCGTCTCAACCACCACCTCTTCGGTGAGGATATATTGCTTTTCAAAAAGCATTTCGAGCATTCCCTGTACTCCATCAAGAGTAAATTGCCCTTCGTTGAGGGCTGAGAGGATAGACACCAGAACATAAGGGTCATGCTCAATCTCATCCAGATCGAAGTGATATTCGTCATAGTCATGGGTGGCTTCGTAGTTGTCCAGATAGTCTTGCAGTTCTGCTTCCATGTCACAATATTGTGCCTCAGCCCCCAGCATCGCGTCATCCTCGCTGAGATAGGAGGTTGCCATCACAGAGGAACCGGCCTGAGAAAACATCGCAGTGCAGGAGCTAAAACCGGCAGCAAAGAGGACGATACACGCCACTCCTGCGCCGATCCAGAGAAAGACCTTTTTGTTCTTGGAGAAAAACTCCTTTACCTTGTCAGATGCCTTTTCACGAACCGTCTTCCCGGCCTTTGCCGATGCAGTGCTGGCCGTCTGCGAACCGGATTTCCATGCTGCGGCATAATCTTTCTTAATGCGCTGCTTCTGATAGTGCCGGTTCATATTGCCTTTCTTTGCTTCGGGGTTGGCCTGAAAAGCCTTCTCCACTTGAAGCTTCTGATCAGCAGCCGCCGCTTCATGCTCCAACTTGGACACCTTTTCATAGGGTTTATTGGTTTTGGCTTTCTGATGATGGCTGTAATGACGAACAGCGGACTCCGCGACAATCTCCGAACGATGGGCGGCTTCCACACCAGAGTTATCCTGCTCAACCTCATGGATTTTCCCATGCACTGCAAAAGCAAGACTGTCACCAACCTTGCCCACAGTCTTTTCAGCTTCAAAGGTAAGCTTGCTCTGTGACTTGGGCTTTTTCAGTTCGTCTTCAAAGTGAAGGCGAGTCTTGGCTTTGCCGGTTTGCTCATCAAACACCCGGTCTTTCTTGAGGACTTTATGCGTTGGCAGTTTTTCTCTGGCAGCGTCCAGGCGCTGATGCGCTTTTTCTGCCTTTTTCTCCAACCGACGCATTTTACCGCTTGATTCTTCCTCGAATACCGGGGCAGAAGCAGCGGTTTCAGCGGCTTTTTCCAGTGTCTCATCGGCATCAAGCCCCTGTATGGCCTGTGTCTTACGTAGTTTTTGAGTCACAACACTTTGCGCTGCAACCGATCCGAATGAAACTGACGGAGGCGGTGGGGCAGAAGATTGCGGAGCGACAACCTTGGATGTCTCACTGTGATAGAGCTGTTGCTGTGAGGGCTTCTGAGAAGCGGGTGTTTCTTCTGATGAAGATGAGTTTTCTTCGCTCTGAAACACCGCGTCCTCCGGCCTATGCGAGATGCGTTCCGTGCTGCCCTGTGTCAGATTTTCTTCCGCAGCGCCATCACGGGTCATTTTGAGAACTACCTTATCCCTTGCTTGCAGAGTTTCGTGCTGTGGGCGAAGCTCTTCTTCTGCCATTACAAATCACCTCCGATCCGGTCATATGCCATTTCCGTAAATTCCGGGTTCAACTCGATTCCGATGTAATGGCGCTTCATTCTCTTTGCCACCATACCGGTTGTTCCGCTGCCCATAAAGGGATCAAGGACGATGCCGCCCTCGGGACATCCGGCGAGAAGACAGGTTTCAACCAGCTTCGGAGGGTATGCTGCGTAATGAGCGCCTTTGAAGGGAACCGTGTTGATTACCCACACATCCCGTTTATTGCGAAGCGGATTGATGTCACCGTCGGTGATTGCCCCATGACTGCGGGGCTGATTGATGGTCTGTCTCTGCTGCTGTCCGGGAATTGCGGTTCCATATTTATTGCTGCCCACACCGCGCTTGAGACGCTGTGCGGTGGCCTCTGCAATCGGCTCTGCAATGGCGAGATGGTCAAAGTGATACCTTCGGGACTTGGAGAAGAGGAAGATATGCTCATAGCACCTTGCGCAGCGGTCTTTTACGCTTTCCGGCATGGGGTTTTCTTTCATCCATATGATGTCGTTGCGAAGATACCAGCCGGAGTCCCGCAGGGCGAAGGCCAGCAACCACGGGATACCGATCATATCTTTGGGCTTGCAGCCCTCAACCTTGTTGTTGAGGGCTATGGCCTGTCCGTTTCGTCCGTTGGGATTTTTCGGATCGATAAAGTCACCCTGATTGCCTTTTCCAGCATAGGTATCGGAGATGTTGAGCCAGAGTGTTCCGTCAGAACGAAGAACGCGCCTGACTTCCGCAAATACATCCGTCAGGCGCGATACATATTCTTTTGGCGTTGTCTCCCGGCCAATCTGTCCATCCATCCCATAATCCCGCAGCGCGTAATACGGTGGGGATGTCACACAGCAGTGGACGCTTTCGTCAGGCAGTGTTTTCAGCACTTGGAGGCAATCGCCGGTAAAAATGGTATCAAGCTGTATCATGCTCACTCCTTCCGGCCAGAAAATATGAGTGTATCAGTCAGAAAAATACTCGTCCGGCTCATCCTCGTCATCGAGGTCATCAGCCCATCGGTCAATGATTTCCTCAGCCTCCTTTGCAGCCTCATGGTAGAGCTGGAGACGGTTGTGTTCATAGGCGGCAAAGGAAGGGACAAACTTGGCAAAAGTTCGGATGGCTTCCATGTCACGGGTACGCATATCGGCTACCATGTCGATCAGCTCAGCCATCGTCAGGAGGTCATCCACCATGCTGTCATACTTCTCCTTGGAGATGGTGACAGCTTCATCATCCCCGTCCGTGTCAGAGAAAGGGAAATTCTCCGGCTTCCAGACATGGGGTGCGCCGCTGTTCCGCAGCAGCTCGACGATACGCTCCATCGCTTCATCAGCGGTATCCTCAAGTTCTTCCCGCACATGGAGATAAGCGCGGTGATGCTTTTTCAGCTCAGCTTCCTCTCGGATGAGGTTGACGAGATCGATGGTCATGCCCATGACCTCGTAATACTTCTTCATCCCATCGACCACCTCCCCGAAGGGGATGGTGCAGGGCTGATCCGCATTGGCGGCGGTGAAAGCATCCAAGAACTTCATCATGTCTTCCTTATTCGTAAACTTATACATAGTCAAATCCTCCTTATTGTCCCATTTCTTCGGGCTTGTTATGCAAAGCTTTGCATAAGACACCTAATGAAAAGTTCTGAATAATGGAAAGAAATGCGAAGAACGGCTGAGTTTCAGCCGTTCTTGCCCAAATGTCTTTCGATAAATTTTTTTGTTTCGTTGTCATAGCGATTGTAGCCAGGATAACAGACTTTGGTCTTTCTGCCAACTTGTCTGGAATTCGGCTGGAAGATCGAGATTTGCTGTTTCCAATGCTTTGCGCTTCATTTCCGCATCCGCACGGGCGTAAACCTCGGTCGTTTCAATTTGCACATGTCCAAGAAAATCTCGAATGTAATGAAGATCAACATCCGCGCGGAGCAGGTGCATTGCTTTGGAATGGCGGAGAACATGTGGAGTAATCCCTTTTTTGCCCTCCAGCCAAGAAACTTGCGCCATGTATTTATTTAGAATATAAGTGACTCCGGGTCGGGTCAGTCGCTTTCCTTGGTGGTTGACAAACACTGGATCATCTGGTTTCCGCGCAGCGTCCAAATGCCACATATTCAGATACTTTTGCAATATGGTTGCCGTCTGTGACATAAGCGGAACGACGCGCACTTTTCTTCCTTTGCCATAGAGCCGGATCGTTGCTGGCGTTTCCAGACGAATATCTAACAAGCAAAGATCAATCAGTTCTTGCACTCTTGCACCAGAGTCATAGAGCAAACACAACAGCGCCGTATCTCGTATTCCATATTTTTTCGTCTGGTCCGGAAGGGAAAGCAGTTCTTTCAGCACCTGTTCCGGCAGGTATTCCACAAATCTCTTTTCTGTTTCTTTCATCGGAATGGCAAGGATACGCTGGCAATGCAGCAGCATTTCTGGATTTTGGAACTGCACATATCGAAAGAACGCATGGATTGCAGCTAACCGCACATTCCTCGTCGAAGCGCTGTTCCCTCGGTTCACTTCCAGCCAATCCAAAAAGCAAATAACCAAGTCGGCATCAATATCAACCAAGCAAATCCTGTCTATCTTCTTGTTCATCTCCTTCATAAATAATAAGAGCAGGCAAAAGGTGTCCCGGTATGACTTTATAGTATTGGGGCTAAGATTTCTTGCGCCTGCCAAGTGTTTGGTAAGGTAATTTGAAATGCAGATAGCAAAATCAGATGGATGTTTCATTTGAGTTGTCCTCCAACGGTATTAAGTTGCCAAACAAAGATTCGGATTGCTTTAGGATAGCCGGAAAACTTTCGGCGGAGAGATGAATGTACTGGCTGGTTGCCTGCACACTTCTGTGTCCCATATATGTCATCAACAGCGGAAGCACTGCATAGGGGTCTTCACCATGCGCTGTCAGCTTTTGGAGACTGTGTACGCAAAATGTGTGTCTTAAGTCATGCAGCCGTGGACCTTTTCCCTTGCCACGGTATGGAATGCCGGCCCTGAAAAGAATATCCCTAAACGTTGTGTCCATTGTAGCAAGACTGTATCTGGAACCATCCGGTGAGGGAAAAAAGTATTCATCTTTCCTAAGAAAACCCATCTGTTCACTGTACACCATAAAGCGCACCCTTAAATTGTCATCCAGCGGAATGAGACGATCCAGACTTGTTTTTGTGTTTCTCAGAAGAAAGAATCCATCCTCGAAATGAACATCACCCACAGTTAGATTCAACGCCTCAGAAATGCGGAGTCCGCAAAAGCATAGGACACGGAACAACAAAGGATAGACGATATGGCGCTTCGGGCTGCACTTGTTGAACCGAAACCCATCAACGACTGCTAAGATTCGCGCAATCTCATCATAGGTAAAAATATAAGGAACAAAGTCATGCACTTTTCTTGGAATCAGTTCAGATGGAATTCGATATGCGGAAAAACCGTTGCGGTTCAAAAAATCCGCAAGGCGTTGCATGATATAGATGCGGTGTTCAATCGTTGCGGATTTTTGGTGCGCTTTCGGCGCTATCCATTCGAGCATAAGTTCTTTACTCAAGGAATTTTGGCAGTCTCTCCCCAGAAGAAAGGTATCGAAGCTCTTCAAATATGCTTCAATGCTGTTGTATTTGAATCCGAATCGCTGTTTTTCTGCAACGAATGCAGACAGCAGCGGAGCAAGATCACTTTCGAAAACTGCTGTTTTAGGTGGTGACTGCATAATTTTCACCCTCCACTAAGGTGCAGCACCGCAGCTGCTCCGTATCTGCGCGTAAATATTGCATAGTGGTCTCCAGACTTTTGTGACCGAGAATCTCCGAAATAACCGGAAGCGGAATCTCTTTCCTTAGAAGTTCGTTGGCCAGACTGTGCCGAAGTGTGTGCATCCCGTGATTTTTCTCCGGCGTGACCTCAATGCCCGCCTTATACAGATACTTGTTAAACATACCGTAGAGGTGATTGTTGTCACTGAATTTTTGAAATGGCGGTTTATGTGTAATAAACACCAGCTTCAAATCAGATGCGGGACGCCCATTTTTCACATAGTCAATAATTGCCTGTCCGACATCTTCAAACAAAGGAAGAACCAATGGCTCATTTGTCTTGTACTGCGAGATCTGAATACAATTCTTTTCCCACTTTATATTGTCAAATTCCAATCGAATCACATCGCTGACCCTAATTCCAAGCCGGGCAACCAGCAGAATGATTGCGTAATCCCGTTTACCGACGGGACTGGCTAAATCAATGCAAGCCAGGATTTTATCAATATCTTCTCTGGTCCAAGTAGACGGAATGTGTTTCCGCTTCAGCAGTACGTTGGACTTTGGAATAAAAAGAGACAAGTCATCCTTTGTAAATTCATTTAGGTAGAGATACCGAAAGAAGACACGCAGATGGCAAAGCGTGGCGCGAAGATTTCTGACAAGATCCGGAATAGATGTAGATAAAAAAGATGAGATATGCTCTGGCGTCATATCTCTGAAAGAATCCACTCCTACGCTATGCAGATGGTTGGTGATACGTTTTAGTGTACGTTCGTAATTGACAATAGTTTCTGGCTTGCTGTTCTGACTCC
>OLSA01003606.1_pt1 | contig 10681 bp, 10 predicted proteins | sample 1672731 | NCBI WGS metagenome assembly OLSA01 (sample SAMEA3136718, study PRJEB25190) | human gut metagenome | biome: human gut; feature: human-associated habitat; material: faeces | place: Austria | collected 2013
TCTTCCACACCGACGCGGTGCAGGCCTTCGGCCATGAGCCCATCGACGTGAACGAGCTGGGCATCGACATGCTGTCGGCGTCGTCCCACAAGATCTACGGCCCCAAGGGCGTCGGCCTTTTGTATGTGCGCCGCGGCGTGAAGCTTCAGAACCTCCTCGATGGCGGTCAGCAGGAACGCGGGCGGCGCGGCTCCACCGAGAACGTGCCCGGCATCGTCGGCTTCGCCCGCGCCGCCGAATTGGCCGCCGAGGAAATCGTCCCCGAGCGCGACCGCCAATTGGCGCTGCGCGACCACGCCATCCGTCGCATTCTCGAGGAGATCCCCTCGGCCAAGCTCAACGGCAGCTGGGAGAGCCGCCTGGCCAACAACGTGAACTTCTCCTTCGAGTTCATCGAGGGCGAAGGCATGCTGCTGCAGCTGGCCGCCCGGGGCATCTGCGTGTCCTCCGGCTCCGCCTGCACCTCCGGCTCGCTGGACCCGAGCCACGTGCTTTTGGCCATCGGCCTTCCCCACGAGATCGCCCACGGCTCGCTGCGCATGACGCTGGGCCGCGACACCACCCTGGCCGACATCGACTTCGCCGTGGACTCGCTTAAGGCAACGCTGCAGAACCTGCGCATGATGAGCCCCCTCTACGAGGACTTCCAGCAGGGCAAGGTGGAATCGGTCATCGAGCGCTTCAAAGCCGACGGCTTCCCCTACGCGAACTAGCATCACTCATCACCTCCCCTCAATAGAAAGAGAGAACCCCCCTTATGGCCATGAACTACTCCGATAAAGTGATGGAGCACTTCACCAACCCCCAGAACGTCGGCGAGATCGAAAACGCGAGCGGCTGCGGCACCGTGGGCAATGCGGTGTGCGGCGACATCATGCGCGTGTACCTCGACATCGACGAGAACAACGTCATCCGCGACGCGAAGTTCAAGACCTTCGGCTGCGGCGCCGCCATCGCCACAAGCTCCATGGCCACCGTACTCGTGAAGGGCAAGACGGTGCAGGAGGCGCTGGAGGTCACGAACAAGGCCGTCATGGAGGCCTTAGACGGGCTGCCCCCGGTGAAGGTGCACTGCTCGCTGCTGGCCGAAGAGGCCATCCATGCGGCGCTGTGGGACTACGCCGAGAAGAACGGCATCGTCATCGAGGGCCTGGAGAAGCCCGTGAGCGACATCTCCGAGCACGACCACGGCCACGGCGACGAGGACGACGAATAAGCCATCACCGCCTTTCCACAAAGTATGGATCCGGCTCGGAGGCCCAAGAGCTTCCGAGCCTTTCTTTCCGGACCGGCACGTGCCGGGAAGTCGCTCGACTCTAGGCCGCAACGACGATGACGTTCATGCCGTCGCCCGCGCAGGTTTGCAGCACCACCGACTCGCCGTAGCCTGTCACCCGCGAGGCGATGGTCTTCCACGTGGCCGTCTCCTCCACTTGAAACACCTCCCTTACCGTATAGGCACGCTGCGCCCCCGACCGGTCGCACACAACGACGGCATCGCCCGAGGACAGTGAGCGCACCGGCGCGAACGAGGCCAATAAATTCTTCAAGCTCAACCCCTACGTCTCCGATATCCCCGAAAAATACGCCCGCGAGGTCAACGGCGTGAAGGTTGCCCTCATTGGCACCTACGAACTGGCAAAACACCTCGACATCCAAGACGAGCTCAAGCAAAACATCAAAACCGCCAAGGAAAACGGAGCTCAGCTTGTTGCCGTCTATTTCCATTGGGGCACCGAAAAGGAAACGGTCCCCGATGAAACGCAAATTCAGCTGGGGCACATTGCCATTGACGAGGGAGCCGATCTTGTTATCGGATCCCACCCTCACGTAATACAGGGATACGAGAAGTACAACGGCCGTTACATCGTATACAGCCTGGGCAACTTCTGCTTCGGCGGCAACCCCAACCCATCCGATAAAGACTGCATGATCTTCCAGCAAACGTTCACGGTAACGGGCAACGATGTTGCCACCGACGACAACATCAACGTTATCCCCTGCTCGATTTCTTCTGTTTCCAATTCGAACAACTACCAACCCACTCCGGCAACGGGCGACGAAAAAACCCGCATTGAAGCTAAAATCAAGAAGAGCAGCGACAGCATCGCAACGCTCTCAAATAAGGTGTCGCAGTCAAGTTAACCCGCAGAGCATGAATACGAGCGACTGCCCGGCTTCTTGTTCTTCGCAGGCAGACGCGCGAAGAAAGGAACTGAAATGGAAACTCCCGTTTGGCTTATCACCGGCGCAAGCCGAGGATTCGGCAAGGCATTCGCTCAGGCAGCGCTCGATCATGGCTGCCGCGTCGCAGCAGGTGCCCGCAAACCGGAAGCGGTACAGGCAGCCTTCGGGGAATCCGAGCAGCTTTTGCCCGTAAAGCTCGACGTGACCAACCAATCCGAAATCAAAGAAGCCGTAAATCAGGTAATTAAGGAATTCGGTCGCATCGATGTCTTGGTGAACAATGCGGGTTACGGGATCTTCGGATCGCTCGAAGAGACCACCGACGAGGAGACTCGCGCCATCTTCGACACCAACGTATTCGGCATGATGAATGTTACCCGCGCGGTACTACCCCATATGCGCAAACAGGGCTCAGGACGCATTGTAAACATTGGCTCCATGGCTAGTTTTGCCTGCGATCCTGGCGGAGCCCTCTACGACGCAACAAAGTTCTCCGTCGCCGCAGTAAGCGAAGTGCTTTCACTTGAAATGAAACCCTTTGGCATTGAAAGCATGGTAGTAGAGCCAGGCATGTTCCGAACCAATTTCTTCGACGGAACCTCCATCCACACGCCCGATGCCCCTCTTGAGGCATACAACAACACGCCTGCTCGCGGCGCGGAAGAGTTCTGCCTGGGCCACAATTACCAACAACACGGCGACCCTCAAAAAGCTGCCGAGTTTGTATACAAGGTGGTAAGCTCGTCGAACCCCCTGCCCTTCTGGCTACCCGTCGGCAAAGACTCCATTAAGAAATTCGAGAAAAAGCTTACGAAAATGATCGAATCCATCCAGCCCTTCAAGGACGAAGCTTCGAACCTCTTCATCGACGAATAGACGCCAAATCCCATACATGAGCCATCCTCCTGCCTCTAACCAAGAAGCAAGAGGATGGCTTAAGCTTGCTAAGCCTGATTGATGGATTTCGGCAGGACCCATCTTCCGCCTAGGCTTGATCGCGGACAAACGCTCTTGAGGTTGAACGCCTTGCATAGATTCTGCCTCCAGCATCGTTTGCCACCCCACCAACGGCACCGCCATGCGAAGAAGCAATTCCGATCAATCTAGAGAACGAAGTTCGCATGCAGAAATCACGGCTCTGATCTTCGATACCACGAACATCAGACTCGATGCCCCATGCGCACGCAACAGCAGCCAATCCTACAGCGCGCCGTGTCAACGCTCGTTTAATCGCCATCACTGTTGGTCAGCGGCAAGTCATCGATCTTAAGCCGTAGCTTGCTCGTAGTACCCCTCAAGTGCGCAAAACGCTGCTTTTTGATATCGGAGTTCAAGAACACAATGGCATGGGCGGCGTCCATGGCGAACTGGTAATTCGCTTCAATAAGCCGCTTCACCTCATCGGCCATAGTATCGCCAACTTTATTTGCTAGCGAACCTAAAATCGAAGCATTCATGTGGAGGTAGTACAGCAACTGAATGCTTCGATCACTGTCGGCTTGCCCATGTTCGATATCGATTCGTATCTGATCCAGCAGCCTTTCGTCCACACGCTCCATTTCACTCATCTTGTGGGAAATCGTCATAGATCTGCGCGATTGCAAGAAAACGAAAATAATCGACAGCACCACGAGAGTTCCCAAAAGAACAAACACCAAACGCATCATCAGTGTATCCCCGAGCGACATGGTGGGATACAGGGCGGCAAGCGCCATCTGCGTACCAGCGGCCATAGAAACTGCAGGGCCAAAGTTCATCAAGATAACGCCATAGCCCATAATGAGAACGCAGAGTATCCGAACAGATTCGGGGATGAAGTGGGTGACGGCCACGAACACCGCCATGCCAACCAGCATGCCCAAAAGCTGCTTTCCCATCATTCTCATCGTTTCATCGCGGTACGTGTTCATCATCAGGAACGAAGTGATGGGAATCCATGCGCCGAAGCGCGTATCCATATAGAGCAGCATGAGCTCAGAAACCGCGAAGGACACTCCAACGATTACGCCAAGCTGAATAGAAAACCTAAGCTGAGAATTCTTAAGACTGAAGTTGTCCTTGATAAAGTGCAGTCGATAACGAACACCCAATCCAAACGGCGTTGAATTATCACGCGATGCCTTACTGTCGCTCAACGTGCACATCATCGCCTCTAGCGTTGCGCGCCACGCCGTATCGTGCTCAAGGTTTTCCAACCGATGCGTATCGAGAAATTCCTGAAGCGCCGATATCATGGCGCGAACCTGCTTGATGCGCCCTTGCCCAAAGCCCAGAAAAACTTCGGATAGATCGAGCAGATAGTCGCGTTCTGCCTGCTCCATAGAATGCACGTTGCGTGAGGCGCCGTGCATCATGTCGGCTATTTGCTCGGCGCATATCAAAAGCGAAAACGTATACCGCTGCCGCCCGCTCAATACACCGCCTTGGCGAAAGACGTTGCCATACTCCTTGTTGCAATACTCTCGAGTAATGTCATACACCCTATGAGCATCAAGTTTGCTCACATCGAGGTTCGAAAGATCGATCAGTTGAAATCCGATGTCATCGAACGCCCTCATAACGAAGCCTCGATCTTGGGTTATCTCGCTTTGCGCCGAGAAGTAGCGCATGGCATAAATAAACGCAGTGGTACAGGCAACGGCAAACAAGGTTGCCACCATGCGCATCGGTATCTCATGCGCAGAAATAGGATAGATCTCCAACAGCAGAAAGCCCAAACCCAGCATGAAAAAATTTCGAGGGAGGTAATCATCGGAATTCATCAAGGTAATGCAGAACATATATACCGCGCTACCAGCCACCAGCAGCACAGGATGAAGGCCCGCAAGCGACGAGCAAAGACTCATTACAAGAAACAACGCAGCATGCTTTAGGTAATTGACAAACGAAAGCCCCGCAGATTCAACCATTGTTCGAGCGAACGACTGGAAAATAACTCCCAACAGCGCATCTTCTACGCCAAACAACTGCAGTTCCACGAAAAAGAGCGCAACAAGAAATGCTACGTACGGAACTACGTTGGCAATCCTGTCTAGCATGCGCCCTCCCCTCTGGGGAACTTAACTATAGACCCTCAAAAGCATGTCCGATGATCACGGAAAGCAGGTTGGCAATTGGTCCCAACCCCGCAATTAGCTATCCGCCTTCGCACCCTTCTCGCGAAGCGTCTCGGTTGCTGGATCCCATCGAAGGCTCTCCGCAAGCGAAATGATGTTTTCTACCGCACGAGTTTTATGAGCGTTTTTGCGGTAAATCAAATACACCGGATGGAAACCGGGCTCGACTTCCTTGATTCGAAGCGTATGCAGCTGAGGGAATGGAGCAAGACCCAGCGTTTTCAGCGAAATGCCCACCAATTCAGGTTCAACATCAACCACGCTTCCCAAAGTGATCTCGTCGTCGCACCATTGACGCACAGTAAGGTCATGAGCGGAAACCAGTTCTTTCACCTCAGCGCCAACGGGCGTTTCGGGGCGATAGGTAACAATCTCGGTGTTCTTAAGCTCGTCAAGCGAAATGCTGTCCTTCTTAGCCCAAGGACTATCTTCGTGGGCAATGGCCACCAAGTCTTGAGCCGAAACCGGAGCGAATTCCAAGTCGGGACGATTTTCGACATACGCACCGATCACGATGTCGTACATTCCGTCGGTAAGGCTTTCGACCAAACCTTGGGTTAGCCCTTGATACAGACGCACATCAACATGGGTACCATACCGACAACGGTACTCCCTCAAAAGAGCCGGCAGATAGTCCGCCTGCAGAGTAAAAATTGTGCCAATATCGATAGTTCCCGACAGACTGTTCGCATGTTCCTGCGCTACTTGGATTCCCTTGTCTATAGCGTCGAGACCCTCTGACACGTATTCGTTAAATTCCTTGCCGAATTTCGTAAGTCGAACGTTGCGACCGTGTTGTTCGAACAGGGGAATGCCAAGCTCGCCCTCCAACTGCTTAATGGAATTGGAGAGAGCAGGCTGAGTAATAAACAGCTCTTCCGCTGCCCGAGTAAAATGCTGGACCTGTGCCAGTTTTCTGAAATACCTTAACTGCGATAGATTCATTGCGACCCCTCACACCTCGCATAAAAAAAGGCCTCCGTCCCAGTTTATAGGACAGAGGCCTTTAAATGACCAGGTTTGTTAAAAGATTCGCAATCGCAATCTTTCAGGAAGCCTTAGTGCAGGTACTCGATGCGGCCGCCATGCTTCTCGCACTCGCGAGCGATGGTGATACGCTGAACGGTAGGAGCACCTTCCTCAAGCCACATAGCGCGGCAGTCACGATACAGACGCTCGGTAGGACCGTAAGGAGAATCCTCGAAGTAGCCGTCGCCACCGAAGATCTCGAGCATCTCATCGGAAACCAGGCGAACCGTGTCGATGGAGAACAGCTTGCAGATTGCAGCCTTCTCGGATACGTACTCGCCGTTGTTGTCCAGATCGAAGTCATCGCAGAAGTCGATGATGGTGCAGCGAAGAGCATGGATCATCATCTGCATGTTAGCGAGCTTTACGCGGATAGCCTGACGCTTGATGATCGGCTTACCGAAGGTTACACGATCAGCAGCGCGCTTGAGGGAGATCTCGAGCATACGCTGTGCCATGCCCAAGTTAGAGCAAGCGATGTGTACGCGGGAAACGCTCAGGGAGTGGATAGCAACTTCCATGCCCTGACCCTCTTCGCCGAGCAGGTAGATAGGATCGAGCTTGAGGTTGGTGAACTTCAAACCTGCATGGCCAGCACCCCTGCAGCCCATCATGTGGGGCATAGGGATGATTTCAAAGCCAGGTGCGTCGTTGGGAACGAGGAATGCGGAAAGACGGGAGTCCTTATCGCTTTCCTGGTCGGTCACTGCGATTACATAGGTGTAATCGGAGCAGTCAGTGTGGGAGATGAGCCACTTCTCGCCGTTCAGAATATAAGCATGTGATACTTTATCTTCTGTAACTGCGTTCTGTATATACTGAATGATCTCGCTATGTCCTACGACATCTTTAAATCCTGACATATTATCACCCTCTTCTTTCTTACTATTCCATTAGTATAACATAAATTTATGCAGATACCTAGAGCAAATTCCTGTGGTCTTTCTGAATTATTTCTGAAAATTCTGCGAATTTCGCTTTGTAGGTATGTTGAAATCATATCTTCTGCACACAAACTATCTTCTCAATAATAAAAGATGACAACTTTTCCGATATGTTTTATAATAAGCATGAATATATAAAGCTTCTGTATCCAATGATGTAATCGGATTGCTCCATTTCTACGCAATTTATTCTTTTGATACTTACATCATACAAGATGTTGTGGTCAAAAGGTATTTTGGCCAGACAAACTTTATATAAGTTTCTTACACAGAAAGGGGATGAACTCATGCTGGAGGTAAAAAATCTTACATTCCAGGTGAATGAAAACGGAATAGAACGAAGTATCGTAGAAAATATCAGTTTTAACGTAGAAGACGGGGAAATGCTGGTGATCACCGGTCCGAACGGAGGTGGCAAATCCACACTTGCAAAAGTGCTGATGGGGATTGACCAGGCAAGTGCCGGACAGATCATCTTAGACGGAACCGATATCAGTGATTATGATATCAACCACAGGGCAGAAGCCGGAATCGGTTACGCATTCCAGCAGCCACCGCGCTTCAAAGGAATGACGGTAAGCAAGCTTTTATCACTTGCGGCTGGAGAAGATCTGACAAGAGATGTCTGTTGCAGACTTTTAAGTACCGTTGGACTTTGTGCCAACGAATACATTGAACGTGAAGTAGACGGAACCTTATCCGGCGGTGAAATGAAGCGTCTGGAAATTGCAACCGTTCTCGCAAAGCCGCACAAACTCTGTATTTTCGATGAACCGGAGGCCGGAATCGATCTCTGGAGTTTTTCTATGTTGATCGAACAGTTTGAAAAAATGCACAAAGAGAAAAAGCAGAGTCTTATTCTTATTTCCCATCAGGAAAGAATCATCCAGATGGCTGACCGGATCATGGTAATCGAAGGCGGAAAGATTGCTTCGATCGGACAGACCGCGGATATCCTTCCACAATTATTAGGGAAGACAGCAGATTCTTACAGCTGTCTGAAATGTAGATAACAGGGGAGGAAGATACAATGACTTTATTGGATAAAATTACAGAAAAAGTATTAGCTCAGATCGATGATACCGGTTTTACACAGTCCGGTGCATTCAATTTACGACATAATGGGATCGCGCTCTGCCACGGTGACAGTGAGCATATTAAAATCAAGAAAAAACAGGACAAGCCGGGAATCGATATTTTCATCGATGGAAAAACAGACGGCGAAGAAGTTCATATTCCGGTTGTTGTTGACGCAAGCGGAATGACGGACGTTGTTTACAATGATTTTTATGTAGCAGAAGGTGCAAATGTAACCATCGTTGCCGGATGTGGTATCCACAACAGCGGATGTAACGAAAGCCGCCATGATGGTATTCATACTTTCCATGTGGAAAAAAATGCAAATGTACGCTATGTAGAAAAGCATTACGGAGAGGGTGAAGGCACCGGAGCCCGTGTACTCAATCCTGTTACCGAAGTTTATCTTGGTGAAAATTCTGTATTTACGCTGGATACTGCTCAGATCAAAGGAGTCGATTCTACGGTTCGTGAAAATAATGTACATCTGGAAGCCGGTTCCAAGCTTTATGTCATTGAAAAACTGATGACACATGGAAAACAGGAAGCTACTTCAAATATGATGGTGGAACTGCTCGGAGAAGGCAGCTCTGCGCAGATCGTATCTCGTTCGGTTGCAAAAGGCGAATCCAGACAGGTCTTCCATCCGAGGGCTGTCGGAAAGAACCGTTGCCATGCACATGTTCAGTGTGATTCTATTATCATGGATCATGCAGAAGTAAGTTCAATTCCTGAGATCAATGCGAAGCATGTGGATGCGGCTATTATCCACGAAGCTGCGATCGGAAGGATCAATGATGAGCAGTTGATCAAGCTGCGGACTCTTGGAATGACGGAAGAGGAAGCAGAAGGGGTGATTATTGAGAACTTCTTGAATTAGAGTCATGCGTAGCGTGGAAATATGACAAAAAAACGAAATCCATCTTCGGTATCTGCTTCGTTGCACTAAGCATTCCACCGAGCCTTTGAAAGCATCAATTGTGTCAGCAATGGCTTCCACAATTGATTAAGTCTCGGTTCCATAGTGCAAAGGCGCTGATACCGAAGATGGATTTCTTTTTTTCTGGATATTGACTCCACTACATTATAAAATCTTATTTAATAAACTTCATGAATTTCTCAATGAGAAGTTCATATGGACAGGCGGAGCCTGTCTCGCTTGGGTGTTGAAATCTCTACTGTTCAAGTATCTTTTTACAGATTTTTTCAAGGATGTCTTCAAGGTCTGTGTTTTCGTAGCGTTCTGTGATTCCGGCGTGGGCGAGGTTTTCTTCGGAGAAATCTTTGGAATCGGCGAGGAAACGGCGGCACATTTCGGCGTATTTGGGTTCTTTCTGGGTTTTCTCACGGGCGAGGGCGCGGGTTAAGCGCTCTCCGTCTTCTACCTCGATGTAAAGTGGAACTACTTTTTCGTTTCCAAAATAGGTTTTCAATTTTTCATAGGATTCAAGAGTTCCGATCATGAGATAATCCTGATTTTTTTGTTCAAAATTGAACTGTCCGTCATCAGCGGTGAAATAGTGCCAGATACCATAAACTGTATTGTAAGCACGTTCTTCGATCAATCGGCCTTCTTTTTTGAACTTTTCAAGTTCAGTTTCGTCTGTAAAGAAATATTCTTCGCCTTCTTTTTCTCCCTCACGCCGTGGACGGGTTGTATAGATCGTTACATTTTTTAACTGTGGCATTCTTTTTCTCAGTTCTTTGTAGATTGTGTCTTTCCCCGTTGAACTTTTTCCCATCAGATAATATATTTTACTCATGTTTCCACACCTTTATCTTGCCTTCCGTCTGTATTCCTTCTATTTGAAGATTCTGTGTTTCATAATAACAAAGAAGTTCTACTGCTTCCCGGCTGATCCGCTCTCCGGGTACGATAACCGGGCTTCCCGGTGGGTAGAGATATGCGTATTCCAGAGAAATGTGTCCTTCACTTTCTTTCCACGGAATCTCTTCTGCTTCTCCGTCTTCCTCCCGGTCTGCTGCCTCCTGCGGTGTAAAATACTGCTCCAGTCTAGGAAGTTCTCCGGAAATCTCTATGCTTCCGGATACGGCTGTTTTTGCTTCCAGCTGACCGTCTATTTCCAGTAACGCAGCTTTTAACCTGTCCAGTCCTTCCTGCGTATCTGCCACAGTCGTCATCGCAAGTACATAGGTTCCTCCGGTCATTTCCATTTCCAGATGATATTCTTTTCGCAGCCGGTCCGCAAGCTCCGGACTTGTAATATTTGCATTTGCTGTGGAAATCACAACTTTGGAAATATCATAATGTTCTGTACGGAGAATCTGTAAATGCTGTAATGGCTTCAGTTCTTCTCTGAACTTTTG
>OLSA01003608.1_pt1 | contig 10676 bp, 8 predicted proteins | sample 1672731 | NCBI WGS metagenome assembly OLSA01 (sample SAMEA3136718, study PRJEB25190) | human gut metagenome | biome: human gut; feature: human-associated habitat; material: faeces | place: Austria | collected 2013
TTGCCGACCGCAAGACCACCATGATCATCGTCACCCACGAGATGCACTTTGCCCGCGACGTGGCAGACCGCATCCTCTTTATGGATGGCGGCGTGGTGGTGGAAGAGGGCCCTGCCAAAGAGCTCATCGACCATCCCAAGGAGGAGCGCACCAAACAGTTCCTGGCACACTATTCCGAATAAAACGCATCAGAAAAGCCCGTTCCGTGAAAGTTTCGCGGAACGGGCTTTTTGTGTCATAGGGGAGGAAAATCAGCGCTTGTGGTACTTGCGGTCCTCTTCCTCATAAACCGGCTCACAGGTCAGGTACATGCCCAGCCGTTTGATGGTATCGGTGTCCACACTGGACAGGATGACGGTCGAGTGCATGTCGCAGCCTTTCAGCATGGAGAGCTGGCGCAGGGCCTTGGCGGCAGTCTCGTTCTCGGCAGCCGAGCTGGAAAGGGCAATCAGGATCTCGTCGGTGTGCAGGCGGGGGTTCTTGCTGCCCAGATAATTGGTTTTCAGGGTCTGGATGGGCTCAATGGCGCGGCAGGAGACGAGGTCTTCTTCCTGGTCGATGCCGGCCAGCTTCTTGAGGGCATTCAGCAGGGCAGAGGAAGCAGCACCCAGCAGAGGGCCGGTCTTGCCGGTGACAACGGTACCGTCCGGCAGCTGGATGGCGGCAGCGGGAGCACCGCCGGTCTTCTCGGAGACAGCGTGAGACTGCTGCTCTACCGGGCGGCTGCCCACGGTGAGGCCGGCCTGATTGAGGAGCAGTTCCAGCTTGAACAGCTCACTGCTGGCGTTTCCGCTGACTTTCTGGTCGCACAGGGCCTTGAAGTAGCGGCGGACGATCTCGTTGCGGGAAGCTTCGCAGCAGGCCGCGTCATCCACAATGCAGTTGCCGGCCATGTTCACGCCCATGTCGGTGGGGGAGTGGTAGGGGCTCTTGCCTGCGATCAGCTCAAACATGGCGTTGACCACGGGGAAGATCTCAATATCGCGGTTGTAGTTGACCGCGGTCTTGCCATAGGCCTCCAGATGGAACGGGTCGATCATGTTCACATCGTTCAGGTCGGCAGTGGCGGCCTCGTAAGCCAGGTTGACCGGGTGCTTCAGGGGGATGTTCCAGATGGGGAAGGTCTCAAACTTGGCATAACCGGCCTTCACGCCCTGCTTGTATTCGTGGTACAGCTGGGACAGGCAGGTGGCCATCTTGCCGCTGCCAGGGCCGGGAGCCGTGATGACCACCAGCGGGCGCTGGGTCTCGATGTACTCGTTGCGGCCATAGCCCTCGTCGCTCACGATGCGGGCAACGTCGTTGGGGTAGCCGGGGATCTTATAGTGCCGGAAGGTGCGGATGCCCAGGCTGTTCAGCCGCTTCTCAAAGGCTTCCACCTCGGGGGCAGCGGTGTACATGGTCACGCATACGCTGCCCACAAACAGGCCGCGCTCCTGGAATGCATCGATGAGACGCAGAACGTCCAGATCATAGGTAATGCCATAGTCACCGCGCACCTTGCTGCTGACGATGTCCTCAGCGTTGATGACGATAACGACCTCGGCCTGATCCTTCAGCTGCAGCAGCATCTGCAGCTTGGAATCAGGCTGGAAGCCGGGCAGCACGCGGGAGGCGTGGTAGTCATCGAACAGCTTGCCGCCGAATTCCAGATACAGCTTGTTGTCGAACTGCGCGATCCGCTCCCGGATGTGCTCCGACTGCATCTGCAGGTATTTGTCGTTGTCAAATCCTTTTTTCATTCGTTGCTCCTCTTCCTGATTTCGGTTCCCTTATCCTGCCCGGGCAGCGGGTTCCACAGCGGAAGTGTGCCCGGGGAATTACACAATACAAAAACAGTATATCATATCAGAGGAGCGGGTGCAATAAAAAATCAACAAAAGTCCCGCTCCTTCCGGCAGAGAGCTTTTGCCGGAAAGAGCGGGGCAGGGAGGAACAGTGCGGATTACAGGGTCAGCTGGATGCCGCTGAGGGTCACGGTATCCGGATCAGGCTCCTCATCCTTTGCTTTGGCGCGGGTCAGCTTGGGCAGAGCGTCCTCGTGGACTACTTTGCCGCATTCCAGCTCAGGGATGGCAAAGAAGGCCGCTTCCAGAGCATCAGGCAGCTCTACTTCACCGGTAACATGCAGGAATTCGATCTGAGCCAGCAGGTCTGCGCTCTCTGCGGGGATGACAGCATCACCCAGCACATAGAGACGGGTGCCATACCGGCGCAGGGAAGAGGCGGTCAGCTCCAGGTCGTCCTCCACCACGGCGGTGCCGTCCGGCACGATGATCAGCTCGGTGGAATCCGGGAAGAGCGGGGCCAGAACGGGCGCAAGGCTTGCGCACAGGATGGCCTTTGGAGCGGAAAAGCTGCAGCCCTTTGCGGCCAGTGCGGCAGTGTCGAGCCTGGGGTCAACCGCCAGGAAGCGATGTTCATTCCAGTACAGGCGGCTTTGTGCCCGCAGCAGGAAGGTGTTGTCTAGCTTGATGGAGCTTCCCGGCAGGAGCACTGCATCATCGGGGTAGACCGCCAGCTTTCCGTTCAGGATGCAGCGGGCGGATACCACTGCCGAGAGGCACTGCGGGCAGTAGATCATACCGTTGACCAGAATGCAGGCGTACTTCTGTAAAACCTCTGCAGCATCCGGTGTGATCATCAGCTTGCCGTTGACCACCAGTACCTGCCCGGCGGCGGTCTGGCTGGCAGAGCTCAGCGTGACCTTGCCATTGACCACACCCACCGAGACCTCCTCCGGGACATTTTTGCAGAGCATCGAATCCAGAGAAATGTTGTGCTGGCTCAGGAGCGTCTGCACCCGGGGCGAGGTCAGCGCGATCATGCAGTCCAGCTTGATCTGCTCATAGCGGTCAAGAAAATCCTCCTGCACATTGCGCAGGTCCAGGATCATAGCGTCCACATTCAGGTTCTTTTTCATCATTTAATCCTCCGTAAGTTCAGTTTTGAGGCGATGGCGTATCTGGGCAAGGCGGCTGCGGACCGTGCCGGGCGGGAGACTGAGCAGCTGACCGATCTCGCTGGCATTGTAGCCCGCTGTATAGCGCAGGGTAAACAGCCGCCGTTCTTCCGGGGTGAGCAGAGCCAGCAGACTGGCGGCTTCCACCGTGTCCAGTGCGGAATCCGGTTCAGCACGGTCCTCTTCCGGGAAAAAGGTGCTGAGCAGCTGCTCCTCCTTTGCCGCCCGGCGGAGTTGGTCGCAGTAGAGATTCCGCGCTGTGGTAAACAGCCAGGCTTTGCACTGCCGTTCCGTAAAGCTGTTGATAAGGGTCCGGTTCTGCAGTGCCCGCAGAAAGACTTCCTGGGTCAGATCCTCCGCCCGGGCTTCGTCCCGGCAGAGATTGAAACAGAAGTGTTCCAGCCTGTCCCAGAAGGTCTCGTACAGCAGCTCCCACATGGGGCTTCCTCCTTTCATTGCGTCGTTCTGCCTGTAAGACGAAGGAGACCGGGGAAGTGTTGGATAGATTCGGAAAAAAATAAACCCTCAGTCTCGCTGGCGCTCGCCAGCTCCCCTACCAGGGGAGCCTTTGGCATGGCGGTAAACAGCGTGAAACTGAGGGAAACTCCTTGATTTAATGTTTTGCTTCCAGTGCTTCAAGATCTTCTTTGATCTCTTCCACATCTTCTTTCAGGAACATCAGGCAGAAGCTGACGGCCAGCAGCAGGCAGGAGAGCCAGATGGCCTTTGCGCCGCAGAGGTCCAGCGTCAGGCTGCCCAGGCCTGCGCCCAGCGCAAACAGGAGGATGATGCCCCAGTAATAAAGGGATTTTTTCAGGGCGGCAGGATTGCGGTTGAGCACCCAGCTGCAGAGGGAGTCCATGCCGCTGCGCATGTTGCCGATGCACATGGTGCTGGCAAAGGCATAACCGTTCACCTTGCGGAAGGTCTGCACCTGCATCGCACAGGCAAACGAGACCAGCGCATTGGCCATAAGATTCCACTCCTGCGGGAAAAAGCCCACCACGAACAGCATCACGATCTCACACAGCACCACCAGCTGCCGCCAGTGGAGCCGCTGCAGATTCTGCAGCTTCTGGTGCATCAGCTCTGCCGCAAACACGCCCAGCGCAAAGAAGCACAGGGGCACAAGATAATGCAGCACACGCCCCCACTCCCCGGCAAAGGCATGGACAGCCATCAGCACGATATTGCCGGTCTGGGCGTTGGCAAACACCTTACCCCGGAACAGATAGGTGTATACGTCCTGCAGGCCGCCGGACAGTGAAAGGAACATTGCCGTGCAGAAGGCTTCCGACATCTGGCCGCGGCGCTTTTTCTTGGAATTCATACAAATTCCCCCTCTGATTTTTTACCCCTATACTATAACGCGGGTTGACGGATTTGTCAAAAACAAAAGGTGATTTTTGGCGGTTTTGACTATGTAAAACGAATATGCCTGCCATGTTTTTTGCAATTGCATCCGGGTTGTGCTACAATAAGACCATTCATACAGAAAAAGGAGAATCCCCCCATGCCCAATATCATCGAGATCACGGATTTTCACGCGCCGGAGCTGGACCCCTACGCCCGCCTGACGCAGAACCAGCTGCGCAGTCGGCTGGAACCCGAAAAAGGCATCTTCATTGCCGAGAGCCCCAAAGTGATCTCCCGGGCACTGGATGCAGGCTTTGTGCCGGTCTCCCTGCTGATGGAGCGCAGGCAGATCACCGGCCCTGCGGCGGAGATCCTGACCCGCTGCGGGGATGCACCCATTTATACTGCTGACCGGGAGCTGCTGGCTGCACTGACAGGCTACGAGCTGACCCGGGGCGTGCTCTGTGCCTTTCAACGTCCGAAGCCCCGCACCGTGGAGGAGCTCTGCCGGAACGCCCGGCGGGTGGCCGTGCTGGAGGGCATTGTGGATTCCACCAACGTGGGTGCCATCTTCCGCAGCGCGGCAGCGCTGAACATGGACGCTGTTCTTATCAACCCCTCCTGCTGTGACCCGCTCTGCCGCCGGGCCGTGCGCGTGAGTATGGGCACGGTATTTCAGGTGCCCTGGGCGCAGATCGGCGAAACGCCTGCTGATTGGCCCGAAAAGGGGCTTGCTCAGCTGAATGCCCTGGGCTTCAAGACGGCTGCCATGGCCTTGAGTGACCGTTCGGTCAGCATCGATGACGAAGCTCTTGCCCGGGAACCGAAGCTTGCCATTGTGCTGGGCACGGAGGGAGACGGCCTTTCCCATACCACCATCGCATCCTGCGATTATACGGTCAAGATCCCCATGTCCCACGGGGTCGATTCCCTGAATGTTGCCGCCGCCAGCGCCGTGGCGTTCTGGCAGCTGGGCAAACAGTAATTCATAAACCACACAGCAAAAAACTCCCGCCCGGAGCGCATCCGGGCGGGAGTTTTGCTATGCCTTAGAAGGATTCAAAGGAGAAATTACTTCTTCATGTAGATGTGGTGGGGCAGACCTGCAATGTACAGCGGAGTCAGCTCAGCCTGGATCAGCGGGCGGGCATACTCGAGGAATTCCTCGGTCATCTGGGTGTGATTCTCGTTCATCCAGCTCAGGGGAACCTTCTTCTCGAGGTTTGCAACTTCACTGATGGGGTGCAGCTCGGTGATGTACTGATAGGGGCTGTTGGAGATGCGCTTCAGGGCGACCATCTGACCGGTGACACCCTCAAAGGCAGCCTTGGCAGCAGCGCCGCCCACCTGGTAAGCCTCGGTGATATCGGTGCGGCTGGTCAGGTGACCAGCGCAGCGCTGCAGGGTAGACAGCTCGATGCAGCGGGTCTTGGTATCCAGATTGCGGGCGACCACATTCGCCAGATAGCGTGCGGTACCAGTCAGTGCCTTGTGGCCGAAAGCGTCCACTGCGTGCACATCATCGGCCAGCTCACAGACGTAGCGGCCGTCCTCGAGCTTGACACCCTCGGAAACAGCGATCACGATGCTGGGCTTCTTCTCCTGCATGGCGCGGACCTTCTCAATGAAGTGCTCCACGTTGAAGGGGACTTCGGGCAGGCAGATCATATCCACGCCCTCGCAGTCATCGCTCTTGGCCAGAGAGGCAGCAGCGGTCAGCCAGCCGGCGTTGCGGCCCATGATCTCGACCACGGTGACATAATTGGTGCCGTAAACGGTGGCATCGCGGATGATCTCCTTCATCACCACACCGATGTACTTTGCCGCAGAGCCGTAGCCGGGGGTGTGGTCGGTCACCATCAGGTCGTTATCGATGGTCTTGGGAACGCCCATGAAGCGGATGTCGCTCTGGATGCGATTGCCGTATTCAGCCAGCTTGCCGATGGTATCCATGGAGTCGTTGCCGCCAATGTAGAAGAAGTAGCCAATGTTCAGCTTTTCCAGGATGGCGAACAGCTTCTTGTAAACGGTCTCGTCATCGTGCCAATCGGGCAGCTTATAGCGGCAGCTGCCCAGGAAGCTGGACGGGGTGCGCTTGAGCAGCTCGATATCCAGGTCATCGGTCAGCACGGTGGAAAGATCCACCACGCGCTCCTCCAGCAGACCAGCAACACCGTTGCACATGCCGTAAACGATCTCAGCGCCGCGGCTCTTGCAGCTCTCGAATACGCCTGCCAGACTTGCATTGATGACGGAGGTAGGGCCGCCAGACTGACCAACGATTGCATTTTTACCCATGATGATTTCTCCTTTTCTTCTGTTTCGGCTTTTATATTATCGTGCAGGAGCACGAAAACAGACCACGAGGGGGGAGGAAACGCGCAAATGAAACTTACAGGCAGATATGGCGCGGGGTACCGTTGACGTAGACCGGTGTCACTTCGTCCAGGATGAGCGGGCGGGCATACTCCTCAAATGCCGCCGTCACCTGCATTCCGTCCGGGGTGATCCAGTCCAGCGGCACCTTTTTCTCCAGGTTTGCCACCTGCTGGACATCCACCGACTCGGTGATGCACTGGTAGGGGTAATCGGAAATGCGCTTGAGCGAGATCATCCGCCCGGTCTCGCCCGCAAAGGCAGCGGAAGCGGCAGCGCCGCCCACGGCATAGGCCTCGTTCACATCGGTGCGGCTGGCCAGATGGCTGGCGCAGCGCTGCAGGGTCGAGAACTCAATAGCACGGCTCTTGCAGTTCAGGTTGTCGTGGATGAGATCGGAAAGGTACCGGCTGGTGCCGCTGAGGATGGCCTTGTGGCCAAAGGCATCCAGCTGCCCGGCGGTGGAGACCAGATCGCATAGATAGGTGCCGTCGGCTGTCTTAACGCCCTCGCTGGCTGCAATGATGACATTGGGCTTGACCCGCTGCAGCTCGTCCACCCGGGTCAGGAACCTGTCCGGGTCAAAGGGAACTTCGGGCAGCAGAATGAGGTCGGGGCCTTCGCAGTCATCGCCGCCGGCCAGACAGGCCGCACCGGCCAGCCAGCCTGCGTGGCGGCCCATGATCTCGGCCACCGTCACGCTGCGGATGTTGTAAACGGAGGAGTCACGGATGACCTCCTTCAGGATGGTGGCAATGTACTTGGCGGCAGAGCCGTAGCCGGGGGTGTGGTCGGTCAGGCAGAGGTCGTTGTCGATGGTCTTGGGCACACCGATGAACCGGACGCTGCTGCCCACCTGGGCACCGTAACGGGAGAGTTTTGCAATGGTGTCCATCGAGTCATTGCCGCCGATGTAGAACAGCGCACAGATATCGTACTTGTCAAACAGGGTGAACAGCTTGATGAACGGGGTAGAGTCCACGTCCGGGTCCGGCAGCTTGTAGCGGCAGCTGCCCAGATAGCTGGACGGGGTGCGCTTGAGCAGTTCGATGCTCATGCGGTCATCCAGCAGAACATTCAGTTCCAGCATCTCTTCCTTTAAAAGGCCCTCGATGCCGTACTTCATTCCGTAGACTTTATCGGCTCCCAGACTGCAGGCAGCTTTGTATACGCCTGCCAGGCTGGAATTGATAACGGCGGTGGGGCCGCCGCTCTGGCCGATGATGACATTTTTTGACATACGTCCTCCTTATCCAAAAGAACAACATTTCACGTCCTGCAAAGCGCGGCAAGTCCTTCTGTGTCCTCCCAGAGCCCTGCACTGCCCGGGGAAGGAGATTGCGGATGCGCGCCGCAAGTCGTACAAAAAGAATGCAGGATGTGCATCTGATTCAATGAAAACTGTGCAATTCCTGCAACAATACTATTGTAAACTATTTCTCTGTTGTATGCAAGACCTGATTGGTTGCACGGGCAAAAAAATTATGATACAATATTTGGCGTATCCTACAAAAACACAGGGTCGGTCGGAGTGCAGAATGCAAACTTTGCAATTTTTCGGGGATACTGACCGTAATGATAGAGAAAAGAAAACAGGGAAAGGCGGGAAAGAGAATGGGAATCTCACACGAATATCATTCCACCCATGGCCGGAGACGGCGCAGCAAGGCAGGCACCGGCCTGCGGCTGGCGGGGGGCATTGCAGCGATCCTGCTGCTGTCGCTGGCCGTCACGGCCATTCTGGAAAATGGCGAAAAGCAGAGCGAGGCTGTCCAGCAAAGTCCGGCGGCGGGCACAGCGGCCAATATCCTGGCTCCGCTGCCCATGCAGGGAGATACGGGAGCCTCTGCGGCAGACAGCGCCGGCGGTACGGCAGGGGAAGGCAGTGGAGCCGCCGATGCGTCGGCTGTCACGCTGGAACAGTTCGGCCCCGCCCGGCAGGCAGCGGGGGCCTATCAGGTCAAGGCGTATGACAGCAGCGTGATCCGTCAGCCCAGCTGTGGGCAGGTGGATCTGAGTTACTTTTCGGATGCGGCCCTGCTGGGCGACAGCCTGACCGTGGGCTTTTCCGATTACAGCATCAACCTGGGCGGGGCGCTCATCTGCGGCTATACCGGTGTGGGCCCCGATGCCATCGTGAACCGCAGCGCGGTCAAGAGCAGCGTGCGCGGCTCAGAGGTGGCAATGGATGTGCTGACAGCGGCCCAGCCGAAAAAGCTCTATATCCTGTTGGGCACCAACACGCTGACCACGCTGGGGGCGGCAGACCGCTTTCTGGCCTACTATGGCCAGATGTTGGATCAGCTCAGGCAGGCCCTGCCCGGCTGCGTCATCTATGTCCAGTCCATCCCGCCGGTGCGGCCCCAGGCCGCTGCGGAAAAGCCCGGTCTTGCGTCCGATGTCCTGCGCTCGGTGAACGAGCAGCTGGCAAAGCTGGCTGCAGACAAGGGCTGTGTCTACCTTGACCTGTGGGAGACCTTTGCCGATGAGAACGGGAATCTGAAGGAGATGCTGGCGGCTCCGGATGGAGTCCACTTCTCGGCCGGAAACGGCTATGGTGCCTGGGTCACCTACCTGCGCAACCACGCAAAGTATTCGGCTTCCAACTCCTGGACTATGGGCAGCGCATACAGCGCTGAATAAAGAGCGAAACATAAAAAACGGCATCGCAGACCGATCGGTTTGCGATGCCGTTTTTTATGTTGATCGGGAAGGGAAGCAGCTTACTTCAGCTTGCTCTTTGCCTTCATGCGCTGGTCGTGGTTCAGGATCTGCTTGCGGATGCGCAGATTCTCAGGGGTGACCTCCAGCAGCTCATCCTGTGCCAGGAACTCCAGGCAGCCCTCCAGGCTCAGCTTGCTGACGGGGATCAGGCGCAGAGCGTCATCGGAACCGGAAGCGCGGGTATTGGTCAGGTGCTTGGTCTTGCAGACGTTGACATCCACATCCTCGCCGGAAGCGGTGTAGCCGATGACCATGCCCTCGTAGACCTTTTCGCCAGCGCCCACCAGCAGGGTGCCGCGCTGCTGCGCGTTGTACAGGCCGTAGGTAACGGCATCGCCGGTCTCAAAGCTGACCAGAGAACCGGTGGAACGGTTGGCGATCATACCGGCCCAGACATCGTAGCCATCAAAGATCTGGTTGAGGATGCCTTCGCCGTGGGTATCGGTCAGGAACTGGTTGCGGTAGCCGAACAGGCCGCGGCTTGGCATCCGGAACTCCAGGCGGACACGGTCAGTGCCCAGGGACTCCATCTGCTGCAGAACGGCCTTGCGCTGGCCCAGGCCGGTCATCACAGCACCCTGATACTGGGTGGGAACGTCGATGACAACGTGCTCCATGGGCTCGTAGGTCTTGCCGTCGATGACCTTGGTCAGAACGTGCGGGGGAGAGACCTGCAGCTCGTAACCTTCACGGCGCATGGTCTCGATCAGGATGGACAGGTGCATTTCACCACGGCCGGAAACTTTAAACGCCTCGGTGGTATCGGTATCTTCCACCCGTAAAGAGACATCTTTTAACAACTCTTTGTATAAACGATCTCTTAAATGACGAGATGTAACAAATTTTCCTTCCCTTCCAGCAAACGGACTGTCATTCACCGAGAAAGTCATCTCCACCGTCGGCTCTGAAATCCGGACAAACGGAAGCGGCTCCGGGCAGTTGACATCTGTTAAGGTATGCCCAATGGTAATATTCTCCAATCCGGAAATACTGATAATATCGCCCACTTTGGCGGCTTCCACCGGGACCCGTTTAAGCCCGTCGAACTGGAACATCGTGGCAATCTTGCCGCGGGTTGTCCTGTCTTTTTGATAGTAATCCGTGATGGCCACCTCCTGCCCCACCCGGATTACGCCCCGGTCTACGCGGCCAATGCAGATTCGTCCCACATAATCGTTATAATCCAAGGAGGAAACCAGCATCTGCAGCGGAGCGGTCTCGTCCCCTTCCGGCGCGGGGATATATTCCAGGATCGTAT
>OLSA01003629.1_pt1 | contig 10639 bp, 8 predicted proteins | sample 1672731 | NCBI WGS metagenome assembly OLSA01 (sample SAMEA3136718, study PRJEB25190) | human gut metagenome | biome: human gut; feature: human-associated habitat; material: faeces | place: Austria | collected 2013
GGGTGCCGGCGACGAACTGCAGGGCATCAAGCGCGGCATCATGGAGATGGCCGACCTGATGGTCATCACGAAGGCCGACGGCGAGAACATCCACAAGGCCGAGCTGGCCAAGACGCAGTTCCAGGGGGCCCTGCGCCTCTTCCCCGTGCCGGAATCGGGCTGGCGCCCCAAGGTCTACACCTCGTCGGCCGTCACGGGCAGCGGTCTGGAGGAGGTATGGAAGGGGGTCGAGGAGTACCTCGACCACATCCAGGCCAACGGCTACTTCCGCCACAACCGCAACCGGCAGAACAAATACTGGATGTACGAGTCGATCAACGAGGTGCTGCGCAACTCGTTCTACCACGATCCGGCCGTCGAGGCCCGCATCGGGGAGTACGAAAAGCGGGTGCTCGACGACAGGATCTCCTCGTTCATCGCCGCCAAGGAGCTGCTGGACCTCTACTTCGCCGACAAGGCCGCACACAAATAAAATATGTCGCGGGAGGGGCCGAAGGGACAAGCCCTGCCCGGCACCGAAAGGCGGAAAAGCGACCGGTCGCTTTTCCGCCTTATTTAAGGTAGAGGAGACTTCCTACGACCGGACCCGAACGAAGACACTCGAGCGGTCCCTCCGTCGCCGTGCAGACGGCATCGGCTGCCGTCACCGAATTTTTGGGGAGCGGAAGCAAAAAAATAAAAAAAAACGTACAAGCGCAGATTTTTTGCTTATATTTGTTCGTCGATAACCGGTATTTTACTAAAATTTGTAAATAGCACCAGGCGTGTCGGCCGCTTTGCGGGACCCTTCCAAAACGGCTTCGGCCCTGTGGATATTCCCGGCAAAAAGGCAGAGAAAGAACATGTTCCACCACAAATTTTAACACCATGCAAAACAAACTTTTCACTCTTCTTTGCACGGGTCTGCTGGCCTTTGCATTGACGTCCTGCGACAAGAACGAGGACAATGACACTCCGAGCTCGAAACTGGCCACCCCGGTTCTGAACATCACGGAGCAGCTCAGTGACGGATTCACCGTCAGCTGGCAGGCCGTCGAGCATGCGGCCGGCTACAGCTACGTCTTCGGAAACGAAGCCGAGAAGAGCACCAACGTCACCTCGGTAAGCTTCACGGGCCTGGAGCCGGGAACCTACACCGTCAAGGTCAAGGCTACGGGATCGGCCGAGTGGTCCGACTCCAACTACGCCTCGATCTCGGCCACCATCGAAGAGGGAACCACACCTCCCACGGGAGAGATAACCTTTACGTTCGACATCACCGACATCACCGCCAGCAGCGCAGTCATCACCTGCACGCCGTCGGTCAACGACAAGACCTACTTCTTCGACTGCATGGAGAAGAGCCAGTACGACCAGATACACACCTCCGATGAAGTGTTCACCGCCGCTCTTCTCGAAAGCCTGGAGGCCATGGGTGCGGAGTACGGCATGACGCTCGAGCAGGTTCTCTCGCAGCTGCTGTCTACGGGTGTTGACGTATGGGATCCGAACGACCTCAAGTCTTCGACCGAATATGTAGCCTATGCGTTCGGACTCAATACGGACGGAACGGTCACGACGGCCATTACCACGAAGAGCTTCACGACCAAGGAGGCTGCGGGCGGCTCCGATACCGGCAGCTGGCTCGGCGAATGGGATGCCACCTCGACCGGCTCGCTCGTGTGGAATATCAGCGGGCAGTATCTGGAAGCCTCTTATGATGAGAACCGCCCCATGGACCTCCACTTCACCATCAAGGAGGAGCAGGGGCTGACGGTTCTCTACGGCTGGAGCCAGGTAGACGAAACGCTTCCTGCCCTCTGCGAGATCAACGCAAACGGCGACCTGGAGGTTTATGCGGGAGTCGCCGTAGGTTCCGAGAACCAGGGAAGCACCCCGACGTGGTCGGCCTACTGCCTCATCAACGGCTCGGAGTACTCGCTCGTTACGGGCACCTACCCCGCCTACACGTTCAGCATGAACGGGGATCAGGTCACCTGCCAGCGCTATGCGGGTGAGCTTTCAGACGGCGGCACCTTCGAGGTTATCTCGCTGGAAGTATACGCTCTGGGTGATACCCAGTACGCGGTATACGGCAAAGAGTTCCCCGTATACCACGTAGCCGGAGACATCGCAATGACCCGGGCAGCCGGTACGGGCTCGATGAAGGCTGCTGCCGTATGCAAGGCCGCTGCGAAGCCCGCTGCCGCCAAGCTGCTGCGCACCTCCTACGCACTGAACAACATGCGGGCCGCCAAATAAGGCACCACGGAACACGCTGCGCCGGCAGCTCGGAAGAGCCGACGGCAGCAGGGACACAGGCACCCCGGGAGATTCCCGGGGTGCTTCGTTTTTGTTCGCGATAGCTTACGGAACCGGCTCCGACAGCGGCACCGGGCCGGATCTGCGTATGATTGCTCGCGAAGGTTGAGCCCGGGCAGGACCAGCACCGCCGGAGTTCCGCATCTACGCCGGAGCCTGTACCGTCTCAAAATCGGACCGCTGAAACCGATTCTCCGAAACCCGCGCCACAGGAACCGGGCCGCTGTCGCCCTGCGCCGCATCGCCGCCGAAACCAGATCGCCGAAACCGGACCGCCGCTGATTCCGAAGGAAAAAAGTTGACAGCAGGAAACCGGTTTTTGGCTTTTTTTGGGTAATTTTGCCGCCGAAAACATCAAAATTCAACCGTTCAGCGTATGAAACGTCTGTTTTACCTGTTTGCAGTCCTCGCCCTTGCGGCGGGCTGCGGAACCCGAACCGGTCAGCCTGCCGGGGCAGCCTCCGACGACGATGCCGTCACCGTGCAGCCGGCCGACAGTGCGCTCCTTTCGGGTGAAGTGCTCACCGACGAGGAGCTGATGCGCGAGGCGATCCGCCTCTCGGAAGAGAATGTCCGGGCCGGCGGCGGTCCCTTCGGCGCCGTGATCGCCCATGACGGCCGGATCATCGCCCGGGGTGCGAACCGCGTGACTCCGAACCACGACCCGACGGCCCATGCCGAGATCAGCGCCATCCGTGCGGCCTGCCAGGCCCTCGGGACCTTCGATCTGACGGGCTGCACGATCTACTCCTCGTGCGAGCCCTGCCCGATGTGTCTCGGCGCCATCTACTGGGCCCACCTCGACAAGCTCTACTACGGCAACGACCAGCACGACGCCGCGCTCATCGGCTTCGACGACGCTTTCATCTACGAGGAGCTGGCGCTCGATCCCGCACAGCGGCGCCTGAAGGCGCAGGAGCTGCTGCCCGAAGAGGCTTTCGGCGCCTTCCGGCTCTGGATGGAGAAGAGCGACAAGGTCGAGTATTGATCTATTGATCCCGCCGGGGCGTGCAAACCCGCGCACCCCGGCGCGGCAAGACGGCGACTGCCGGATGCGGAAGCCCCGTATCCGGTATTTTTTGACACGTGCGCATACCGACGGACGGGGATTTTCACTATATTTGTCCGTAAGAAAGGAGTTTTTGTCATGAAAAAGATCGTGGTCTTCACCGGCGCGGGAATGAGCGCCGACAGCGGCATCGCTACCTTCCGCGATGCGGACGGCCTGTGGGCCAACTACCGGATCGAGGATGTCTGCACGCCCGAGGCGCTGGTCCGCAACCGGGCGCTGGTGATCGATTTCTACAACATGCGCCGCCGCGAGATGCTCGCCGCGCAGCCCAATGCCGGGCACCTCGCCATTGCGGGGCTGGAGCGCGACTTCGACGTCGAGGTGGTGACGCAGAATGTCGACGACCTGCACGAGCGGGCCGGGTCGACCCGCGTGACGCACCTGCACGGCGAGCTGCGCAAGCTGCGGTCGATGCGCAACCCCGACGTGATCGTTCCGATCGAGGGGTGGGAGCAGCCGCTCGACGCCACGGGCCCCGACGGCGCCCTGCTGCGTCCGCACATCGTCTTTTTCGGCGAGCCGGTGCCGATGTTCGAGCGGGCCGCCGAGATCGCCGCACAGGCCGAGGTGATGGTCGTCGTGGGAACGTCGCTGGCGGTTTATCCCGCCGCGTCGCTCGTGCGCTACGTGCGGCCCGAGGTGCCGATCTACCTGGTCGACCCGGGCAATCCCGACGTGTCGGGCATCCGTAATCCGCTGACGGTCATTCGCAAGCGGGCGACCGAGGGGGTTCCCGAGCTGGTCGAACTGCTGCGGCGGTAATCCGGCGCGGAGGACAGCTCCCCGCGCGGCGGCAGGGCCTTGTGCTGCGGAGGGTTTCCGATGCTGCGGAGAGTTTCCGTTGCGGCTGAGCGCCTCCTTGTCCGGCGGGCAATTCCTGGCATGCGGCGGGCAATTCTTGGCGTGCGGCGGATCGCATCTTGCCCGGCGGACAATTCTTGGCATGACGGGTCGCTCCCGGCACGGCTTCGGTGCGGCGGAAGGGTGCGGACTGCCCCTTTCCGAGGATCGTGCGGCGCCTCTTTCCGGAAAAAAGCGTTGCCGGGAGCCGCTGCCGGGATTTTTCTGAGAAAGGTTTTCTATCTTTGCAGCCTGATTTTTGCGGGGATCACCCGACAGAAACGGACTGCGAATCATGAGCGTATACTTTATTCTTGAGATGCTGGGGACGCTGGCCTTCGCCATCAGCGGCATCCGGCTCGCCTCGGCCAAGCGTTTCGACTGGTTCGGGGCCTACGTCGTGGGCTTCACGACGGCCATCGGCGGCGGTACGCTGCGCGACGTGATGCTCTCGATGACCCCGTTCTGGATGCTCGACAGCGTCTACCTCGTCGTCACGGCCGTCGCGCTGGGCATCGTCATCGTGCTGGGCCGCTACCTCATCCGGCTCAACAACACCTTCTTCATCTTCGATGCCATCGGACTGGGGCTCTTTACGGTCGTCGGCATCGAGAAGACCCTCGCGGCGGGCTTTCCGCTCTGGGTCGCCGTCATCATGGGCACCCTCACGGGCGCTGCAGGCGGCGTACTGCGCGACATTCTCATCAACGAGGAGCCGCTCATCTTCCGCAAGGAGATCTACGCGCTGGCATGCGTCTTCGGCGGCGTGGTCTTCTGGGCCTGCGGGCAGGTGGGCATCACGGGCGCCGTGCTGCAGATCACCACGGCCGCGGCGGTCATCGCCCTGCGCATCGTCGCCGTGCACTACGGGCTGAAGCTGCCGACGCTCAAGGGCGAAGAGAAGCGGTAGACCGGGCGGCTGCGATCATCCGGGTTCATCGCCGACCCTTTCCGGAGATTCGGACCGGAGCTTCTGCCGGACCCGCTTCCGTAATCTGTACAAACGAAAAGAAAGCACCCCGGGAGGGATTCCCGGGGTGCCTGCGTTCCGGCCGGCCGTCGGGTCCGGAGGGACCGACGAGCGGCTTTGCCTGCGATGCTTTAGTTCATTGCCCGCATGTTGGTCAGAACATAGGAGCTCGGGAGCAGCCTCCCGGGCGCCACGGATTTTTGAGCCTTCCTTAACGCCATCGCAAGCTTTGTCGAATTCAACCCGGCCGCCTTGGTCATCGTGATGTCGCCCGCCACATAGTATGAGGGGAAATCCTGGCCGTAAATTGCATACTGGTTATCGGACAAGGCGTAGATCTCCAGTGAAACGACCCGGATGGATTCTCCGCCTGAAAGGCTGCCTTCATAGCGCGTGCTGGTGGCCCTGTCGCCGCTCATGCTGAACGTATAGGCGGGATATGTCCCCGTAATCAGCCCGAAGTCCGAGTCAATGGAGCAGTAGGCCGACCACGTCGGAATGTATCCCTGATTTTCGGAGCCCACGCTGATGCCCGCATAGACCTCGAGGTCGCCGTTCTCGTTGACTTCACACAGGGCGGGAACCGTGCTGTCCACCTGGCTCCAGCCGTAGAGAAGAATCTGACCCTGCTCCTCGGTGATGGTGAATCGGAGGTTCATGGGGCTGTTTTCTTTGTAGGAAGGTATCAGATACGCCCCTTCCAGCGCCCATTCGAGCGTGCCGGTCGAGGTAGCTTCCCACTCGCCGAACCATTTGTCGACTTCAGGGTTCTCCGCTCTGGCTTCGGTCGTGAAGCTCTTGGTATACAAGGCAGAGGTGACCGTCCCGGTCATATCAATTCCAAAGGCGTAGACCACATACTCGGTCGAAGGGGAAAGACCTTCGGGTGTCCACATGCAAGGGCCTGCGCAAAGCAGCTGCGTGAGCACCTCTTCAAGGGACAAGCCATACGCCGCAGCCATGGATTTCATGCTCTCGATGATGGTGGTGGAGAAAGCCTCGTCGGAGGTGTAATATTGGTCGAACACGCTCTTCTCCATGCGGTCGAAGTAAAAGGTACTGCTGTTGTCGGACGGAGTGCACGTAATAGTTGCACTGTTGGCGGTAATGTCGGTCACGTCGATCGTAATGGTCAGCTCCGCCTCCGGAGCAGCCTCGATGGTAGCGGAAACCGAGGCGAAATCCGAATCGGTCCACTCGGCCGAATCGGATACGGCCTTGACCTGGACGGTATAGGTTCCCGGCTCCAGGCTGCCGAAGGTCACCGAAGTGTCCGTCGTGCGCTGCTCGGCGTCGTCCCCGAATACATAGCTGTAACCGGCAGCATGCTCAACAGCCTGCCAGCTGACGGTGAATCCGTCGTCGGACTGTTCCGTCACGCTCAAAACCGGGGTCTCCAGTTTCGAGGGGGCGGCCGCCTCGACGGTAACCATAATCGTGGTGAAGCCGGAATCGGTCCAATCGGACGAAACGGGTACAGCCTTGACCTGGACGGTGTAGGTGCCGGGGTCCAGATCGCTGAAGGTCAACGAAGTGTCCGTCGTGCCTTGCTCGGCCTCCGTCTCGAATACATAGCGATAACCGGCCGCATTCTGAACAGCCGGCCAGCTGATGGTGAATCCGTCGCTGAACTGCTCCGTTACGCTCAAAACCGGAGCATCCAGCTCCGTGGCCTTGTTGTACGCGTCCTCGATCATGTCGCAGGACGTCAATGCAAAGGCCAGCAGGCCTGAGCAAAGAGTTGTGATGAGTTTGTTTTGCATAGGGTTATTGTTTTTTGATGGGAATGGGTCTGTTGCGGTCCTCTTGTTTGTCCCGGTTGTTTGTCCCGGTTCTCTTGCCTGAAATATCCGCCCGGCCGATTTCGTCCCGGGAGATGTCTCCGTGACGGATGACGGCCTGCACGCTCTCATATCGGACAGCGTTTTTTGCTGTCTATCAGCAAATATAAGAAAAAATCCGCATTCCGCTCAATCTTTTCGTTTTTTTGCGACACGCATCCGGAATTTTCGCAGCAGGCGGGCCTTCCGGCTGCGGAGCGGCAACCGCATCCTGTGGCGCGGACCGGGCGACGACCGACGGAAGCGGTGTGCCCGGCTTCCGCGGTGCTGGCACCCGCACGTTCCTCAACGGAAAAAGGTCCGGAGAGCAGCGAAAAATCGGGCCGGGAGGGATCCGTTTCTGAAAAATAGCCGTAAATTTGCGCATGCGACCTTTGCGAACGACATACCTCCTGCTGCTGTTGGCCGTGCTGCTCGGCACGTGCACCGAGGTCCGTGCCCAGGGCGGCCGCGGCTTCTGGCTTCAGGAGTGGAGCGTCGAGCACGGCGACTCGATCGCGACGGTCCACATCCTGCCCGTCTACGTCTTCGACCGGCCGGCCGACCTGCGGCGCTACCGAAGGCTGGTCGACGCCGTGAAGAAGGTCTACCCCATTGCCAAGATCGCCCGGGCCAAGATGGCCGACATGGAGAAGGAGCTGTGCAGCCTGCCGACCAAAAAGGAGCAGAAGGCCTACATCAAGGGGGTCTACAACGAGATCAAGGAAGAATACACGCCGGTGCTCAAGCGCATGACCCGCACGCAGGGCAAGGTGCTGCTCAAACTCATCGACCGCGAGACGGAATACACCGCCTACGAGGTGCTGCGCGAGTTCCGCGGCGGCTTCATCGCGGGATTCTGGCAGGGGGTCTCCAAAATCTTCGGTCAAAACCTCAAGGCCGAATACGACCGCGAGGGCGAGGACCGCATCATCGAACAGATCGTACTCTACTACGAGGCGGGGCTGCTCTGACAGCCGCGACCCCCGCAGCCGGATGTATCGAGCGCCGGTCCGGCTGCAAGCTCGGTCGCAGGCCTGCGTCGGAATGCGGCCGCTCCCGCGTCGGGACATCGTCGCACGCCCCCGCCTGCCAGAATCAGAAATTGAACGCAACGCCGCCGCTCACCCCCATCCAGGAGCGCGAGGGACGCTGGTCCGCACGACAGAAATTGTCCGTCAGGTAGCAATGGTAGGTGAAGTCCACGTAGAGGCCGAAGCGCCAGACGGGGATAATGAGCCGCGCGCCGGCATCGAACGTACACGAGAAGCGCTGCCGGACCAGCCACGGCTGCCAGGCGGGATCCGCCGCTGCCAAACCGCGCCGCGAAAGAGGGCCGCACATCACGCCGGGCGTAAAGCCCGTGTGGAGTTCAAAGGCCGTGGGCAGGATCGAGAGCAGCAGGTTCCCCCAGAAACTGCCCCGATCGACGGAGCGCACGCCGTAAGGCCCCGCGAGATCGGAGTCGTAATACCCGCCGTATGGGTCGGGGGCCACTGCGACCGTCTCACCCCGGCGCCACGCCGAGGCGATACGTCCCGAGCGCCACGAGAAGTGCAGCGGCACGGAGAGGTAATTTTCGACATCGCCGTTCAGAAAAAGATTCACGCCGGTGCGCAGACCGATGTTGCGCCAGCCGTAGCGGGCATAGTCGAGGCTCAGGGCCTGCAGTTCGGGACCGTCATCGCGCCCCAGGCCGATCTGCGCTCCGAAGCGCAGGCCGATTTCGTTATCGAAGGTGCGCGGACGCGCCACGGCGCGCCGATCGTCGGAGGCCGTCTGTGCCGCAACCGTCCGGACGGCAAGCAGCAGGGCCAGCGTGGCAAGAAGTCTCATCATCGGTCAAAAGCGTGAGGTTCGGGCGGAAAGATAGGCAAAATCCCGTTACGGACCGCATTCGGAGGCAAAAAAGGCGTTGGGCCCGAAAAAATTTGGCACTCACGGCACTTTGTACTATCTTTACGGCCTAAAATCCGGAAAATCATGTTTGAGAACCTAACCGACAAACTCGAACGGTCGTTCAAGATACTCAAGGGCGAAGGGCGCATCACCGAGATCAACGTCGCCGAGACGCTCAAGGAGATCCGCCGGGCGCTCATCGACGCCGACGTCAACTACAAGGTGGCCAAGACCTTCACCGACACGGTGAAGCAGAAGGCGCTGGGTCAGGACGTGCTGAAGTCCGTGAAACCCGGGCAGATGCTCACCAAGATCGTGCGCGACGAGCTGGCCCAGCTCATGGGCGGCACGGCCACGGACATCCGCCTCGAAGGGACGCCGGCCGTCATCCTCATCGCCGGTCTCCAGGGCTCGGGCAAAACGACCTTCTCGGGCAAGCTCGCGGCCTACATCAAGTCGAAGAAGGGCCGGCAGGTGCTGCTCGTCGCGGGCGACGTCTACCGTCCGGCGGCCATCGACCAGCTGAAGGTCCTCGGCAGCCAGATCGGCGTCGAGGTCTACACCGAGGAGGGGAACAAAAACCCCGTGGAGATCGCGCAGAACGCCATCAAGTACGCCCGCCAGCACGCCTTCAACGTCGTGATCGTCGATACGGCGGGACGTCTGGCCGTCGACGAGGCGATGATGCAGGAGATCACGGCCATCAAGGCGGCGGTCAAGCCGTCGGAGACGCTCTTCGTCGTCGACGCCATGACGGGTCAGGATGCCGTGAACACGGCGCGCGAATTCAACGAACGGCTCAACTTCGACGGCGTGGTGCTCACGAAGCTCGACGGCGACACGCGCGGCGGTGCGGCGATCTCGATCCGCTCGGTGGTGGACAAACCGCTGAAGTTCATCTCCAGCGGCGAGAAGATGGATACGCTGCAGGTCTTCCACCCGGAGCGCATGGCCGACCGCATCCTCGGCATGGGCGACGTCGTATCGCTCGTGGAACGGGCGCAGGAGCAGTTCGACGAGGAGCAGGCGCGCCGGCTGAAGAAGAAGCTCGTCAAGGACCAGTTCAACTTCAACGACTTCATCGCCCAGATTCAGCAGATCAAGAAGATGGGCAACCTGAAGGACCTCGCCTCGATGATCCCGGGCATGGGCAAGATGCTCAAGAACGTCGACATTCCGGACGACGTCTTCAAACAGACCGAGGCGATCATCTCGTCGATGACGCCTGCCGAACGCGAGCACCCCGAGATCATCAACGCCCGGCGCCGCGAACGCATCGCCAAGGGCTCGGGTACGACGATGGCCGACGTGAACCGGCTGATGAAGCAGTTCGAGGATACGCGCAAGATGATGAAGGCCGTGGCGGGCGGCGGCATGAAGATGCCCAAGATGCCGGGCGGTTTCCGCCGGCGCTGACACCGACATGCGAAAAAGAGCAAGGGAGAGCTTCCGCCGCGGGCGGAGGCTCTCTGTTTTTTCCGGCGGTCAGGCATCTCCGCCGGCGGTCGGGACGGCAAAAATCGGCGGCAAATTAATCGCCCCGGCAGTTGCAGGGGTGCCATTTTATCGTTACCTTTGTCCAACTGTTTATACGAGAAAATGCACAAATCGGGCTTTGTCAATATCATCGGGAACCCCAATGTCGGGAAATCGACCCTCATGAACGCACTCGTCGGCGAGCGACTCTCGATCATCACCTCCAAGGCGCAGACCACGCGCCACCGCATCATGGGCATC
>OLSA01003632.1_pt1 | contig 10638 bp, 10 predicted proteins | sample 1672731 | NCBI WGS metagenome assembly OLSA01 (sample SAMEA3136718, study PRJEB25190) | human gut metagenome | biome: human gut; feature: human-associated habitat; material: faeces | place: Austria | collected 2013
AACGATGAATACTCCCGTATTGATGTGGTTACTAGACATGTAGATAAATCCGTCTATCGTATGATCGTATTTTGGACGAAGAGTTCTTCCGTTTACTTCTAAGGTTGTTCCCTTTTTTAATGCTTCGTTTCTAATCGATACCCAAGAATCAAAATCTGCTACTACGACATATTCATCTTGCTCTAATGTGATTTTCTCTAAATTGTAAAGCTCTGCTAAACGGTTGTAGTCACTAACAGAAAGTAACATTTCGGCATTGTCATACTGTAGATACGGATACATTTCTAACATTGTCTCATAGGAAGAACCTAAGGTGCTACGAATCGTAATATCGTTTGTCGCATAGATTGGTATCTCTACGATATCTCTTAAATATGTGTTTGGATCAAATCCCAATCTCGTTAACGTTTCTGAAATACTGACGTAAGAATCTTCTATTTGAGAAGCCGTGTATCCTGATTCTGGTGCAGATTCATCTAGATTCATTTTTTTGTCAATCTGGATATCTGCTGGTGCAAGCGATATTAAATTTGCTGTCATTGAATTTTTGATGGATAACGATGCTGACAAGACACAGATGGTTACGAATAACATCAAACAAATGATAGACATTTGACAAACTGCAGTGTTAATTTTACTACTCACTTGACGTAAAACAAAACTGTTTAATCCTTTATAATAAAGGTTCTTCATCGACATGACGATTCGTAACATCAAACCGGATATCGACCAGAATAGCAAGAAAGTCGTGATGATTCCGATTGCAATTGGAATATAGATCATACTTGCTTGCATATCGTTGAAACGTGCTGTTACCATGTAATAGGCATATCCTAAAAAACATGCCGATACGATAAATGCAATGGTACAAATAACTGGATTTTTTAATTTTATTTTCTCTGATTTTTTACTGGCATATAGCAAATCTATTAACTTACATTTACCGACGTTAATCGTGTTAAAGATCATGACAATTATGTACATGATACTGAAGTATCCGAGCGTTTTGATACAGGCACTTTTTGAAAATACAAACGTGAATTTGGTAAAGTCCGCTTCAAACATATTCGCAACTAAAAGACTCATGAGTTGTGATAACAGTACACCAAGGCCAAGTCCTACTCCTAAGGATACCAATCCGATTAGAAGTGTTTCGATAAATAGAATCATCGAAATTTTTCGTTTGCTCATTCCAAGCGTCAGATAAATACCAAATTCTTTGTTTCGTCGTTTGATTAAAAAGCGACTGGCATAGATGATTAAAAATCCTAGAATCAATGAAACAAAGACACTGACTCCCGATAACATATTGGTCATGAGAGTAATGATTTCTCTTGTGGATGCTGTTACATCCATCATGACTGTTTGACTTTCAATTGCATTGAAAACGTAAAATATTGCGACACCAAGAATCAACGTTACAAAGTAGATGGCATAATCTTTGAAACTTTTCTTGATGTTTTTGATGGATAACTTAAAGAGCATCATTTAAATCTCCACCTAACAATGTAACGACATCGATAATCTTATCGAAGAATTCTTTGCGGTTATTTTTGCCCCGATGAATTTCATTGAATACTTTTCCATCTTTGATAAAGATTACGCGAGAAGCATAACTTGCTGTGAACGCGTCATGCGTTACCATTAATATTGTGGCATCCATCTCTTGATTCAATTCTTGGAATCGTTCTAGTAACATTCTAGAAGATTTCGAATCCAATGCCCCAGTCGGTTCATCCGCTAAAATCAGTTTAGGTTCGGTGATGATGGCACGTGCCGATGCGACTCTCTGTTTTTGACCACCACTCATCTGATACGGATACTTTTCTAATACATTCGTGATGTCCAGTTGTTTGGCTACCTTCTTAATCTTTTCATCGATTTTAGAAGGAGCAGCATTTTGAATCGATAAGGCAAGGGCAATGTTTTCATATGCCGTTAACGTATCTAATAGATTAAAATCTTGAAAGATAAATCCTAACTCTTCCCTTCTAAACTTATTTAGGGCATTCCCTTTTAGTTTGGTAATGTCCATACCTGCTACATAGATATGGCCGGATGTAACACGGTCGATAGTTGAAATACAATTTAGAAGTGTCGTTTTACCAGAACCGGATGCACCCATGATGGCAACAAACTCACCTTTCTCTACGGAGAAAGAAATGTTGTCGATGGCTTTGGTCAAAGAAGACCTACTACCATAATACTTTTCAATTTTGTCAATTTTTAAAATTGTTTCCATAATAACTCCTTTCGTAAGTTCATATTACATCAGACAACATTCTTTGTCGTTCGTTTTACCTTACCGTATCTTACATTTTTGAAAGCTATCTTACGACGTCGTAATAGTTTTCTTTGGCAAATGTAATTATAACTTTCGTATACTTTCCTTCTTCGGACTCGATTTCTAGTTTATGTCCTAATTTGTTACAAAGATTGCTCGCAATAAACAAACCCATGCCGGTTGATTTGGAACGCTTTCTTCCATTCTCGCCCGTAAATGACTTTTGAAATACATTGGGAATATCGGATGCAGGAATACCAATTCCGTTGTCTTCGATTTCTAGTTTGACCTGATTATCCATGGCAATACCGCGGATTTCAATTCTTTTGATGCCTCGTTCTTTTTGATATTTGATGCTGTTGTTCACAATTTGGTTTAAGATGAATTCTAACCATTTGCTATCGGTATATACCGAGTGATGTAGATTTTTTGTTACGAGTTCAATTTTACTTTCTAAGATGTAATCTTTATTTCTTAAGGCAACCTCTCTGACGACATTGCTTAACTCTACTTCCTTAATCAAATAGTCTTTTTCAGAATTTTCACTTCGTACATAATATAAGATTTGTTCGGTGTAATCTTCCACTCTTTGCATCCAGCAAACTGCTTTCTTAGGAACTTGATCGTTGTGATTGTGGGCAAACAGTAAAAAACTAGAGATGGGAATTTTTACTTCGTGAATCCACATTTCGATGTATTCTTTAAAATCCGTCACTTGTAATTCGTAGTTCTTTACGTTCTCTATCATCGATTTATTGATTTCGTACATCGTATCCCACAAGATTTCGCCTTCTAAAAAGTTTGGTTTCTTCATCATTTCTAACACTAAGTACTTTTTATCTAATAATTCTGTGTTGCAAACTAGGGTTTTATAAAATGATTTCTTGCGGTAAAAGTCCGATAGTACCATCAAAATACCAAACAACAGAAATAGAAAAAGAATCGCATATAGCAAGGACGAATCCACTTTAAAAGCGATGAGTAATAATACGATAATGATGAGTAAAACAATATAAAGAAGAATGGATAGCCATTTGTCTTTTAAATAACTCGTGAATTTCATAATAAAATATATCCGATTCCCTTCCTAGTTTCAATCGCATCTTCACAGCCGACATCTTTTAATTTGGTTCTAAGGCGACTGATGTTTACGGTCAGAGCATTGTCGTTAATGTACTCATCATTATTCCAAAGTGTCGTCATTAATTCATCTCGTGTCACAATCTTATTTTGGTGTTGAAGTAGATAACCAAAAATAATCATTTCGTTTTTCGTCAAAATGATTTCTACATCATCTTTCTTAATCGTTCCATTTTGCATGTTGATTTCTAAATCACGGTATTTTGAATCTTCTTTACTTTGAATTCGTTTTAAAACGTTACTGATACGAAGTAACAAAATCGTCGGATTATAAGGTTTGGTAATGTAGTCATCCGCTCCATAACTCATCGATAGAACTTCATCTACTTCATTGTTGCGAGACGTTAACATGATGACTGGAACATCCGATTTTTTTCGTAAATTCTGCAGTAACATTTCACCATTGATGTATGGAATGTTGATGTCCAATAAAATTAAATCGGAATGAGATGCTAACAACGCTTCCTCGGCATGTTCAAAATCTTTTAATGATTCTGCTTCGTATCCGGAATTTTTTAGAAGTTGGACGAGTTCAGTACACATGTTTTTATCGTCTTCCATCACTACGATTTTTTTCATAAAATCACCTGTTCCTATTATAGCATTCTTCTCCTATTTTGAATGTTACAAGTTTGTAACACAAGTTTTTCTTGATTATTTTGTGCTTTTTCTCATATAATATATCGTGCGAAAGAAGGAATACTATGAACTTAGAAGAAGATTACCGCAAGGCTCAACGAGATGGTACGTTTGAGTTATATGGTTTTTTTGTTTCCAATTTAAAAGAATTAGATGAATTAGAAAGACGAACGGTCAATTTACGATATCAAATTGTCGAACTTTTAATTTCTTATCATCTACATGAATTAGAAGAAAAAAACCACCTAAAAATATTGGTAAATAAAGAGGAACTTCCTAATTTTTCTAATTTAGAAAAGAATCCCGTAACATTCAGTGATGTCTTTTACTTAGCCGTTCATTCTGGAACAATTTCAGAACAAGACGTCTTAGCGTTAATGAATCGATCTTTTCGGGATGCTCATATTATTCACCCGATGGAATTCATGCATTGTAAGTACGAAACAAATCAAGAATACGATTGGAATCAAGTACTCACTAGAAACAGAGCCATCTCTTTATTCGATAAAGTTCAAAAGGAAGGATCTCCTAAATACGTCAAACGAAAACAACTACATTAAAAAGGAACTAGTTATTTTCTAGTTCCTTTAAAAATGGTTGAAATGCGGTTGGAATGGCATAATCTCGTTTGATTTCTTCTAAATCTTTCCAAGTAGAAACGTTTTCGTTTTCAGTAAGGCAATCTGGTTTTTCAGACAATTCTACTACATACGATGTCATATGCCATTTTTGATGTGTAAAAATATGCGTGTATGTCTTTTGTTTTGTAATCTTACCCACTTGAAATGCTTTGTCTTTTAATTTTGTTTCTAGTTCTTTCTTAGAATATTTCCCTTCCATATTTGGAAACTGCCAAAGATTTTGCAAAATGCCTTTTTGCTTTCTTTTTTCAATCCAATACAGATTTTTATATTTTAAAATACAGACGGTGTATTCCAGTTCTTTCTTTTCTTTTTTCTCATTTCTAACAGGATAATTCATGTAGTCTTGGTCTTGGTAAGATAGACAAGCATTCTTTAACGGACATTCTTCACAAAGAGGAATTCCGTTTGGAATACAGATTGTCTCTCCTAGTTCCATCAAGCCTTCATTGAAGTCTCCTGCTTCTTTGGGCATAATTTGTTCTAATTCTTTCTTTAACTCTTTTTTAGTCTTCGCATCATCGATATTTCTTTTATCGTGACAAATACGGGATATTACTCGCATGACATTGCCATCCACGCAAGATGTCTTTTCGCCAAAGCAAATAGAAGCAATGGCACTGGCCGTGTACTCGCCGATTCCAGATAACGTGATAATTTCTTCATATGTATTAGGAAATGTTCCAGCATACTTTTCTTCTATCGTTTGGGCAGCCTTCTTTAAATTTCTAGCACGACTGTAGTATCCTAGTCCTTCCCAAAGTTTTAACAGTTCATCTTCTGGAATAGTGGCTAAAGTATGAATATCTGGAATTCGTTTCATAAAGCGGTCATAATACTTTTTAACGGCTTCGATTCTAGTTTGTTGCAACATAATTTCAGATATCCAAACATGGTACGGATTTTTATCCATTCGCCACGGAAGAATTCGTTTGTTTTTTTGATACCAATGTAGTAACTGATCGATATCATTCTCATTTAATCGTAACTGATTTTTTACTTTTTGATTCATAACTACCAAACTCCAAGTAGTAATTATACTATAAATTTGTTATTTTTCACAATCCTTGTTAGTAAAATCAAAAATTCCATCCGTAAAGCGATGGATGCTGGGAAAGAATCGTAACACATGACTTAATTTTTGTAATGCCAGTTCCTTGCCTTTGCATTCTAGCATGATGTCGACGGAATCATAGAAGGGCGCAATTATTTTTAAAAAATCGTAGAAACGAAATGGTTCAATCCATCTGTTATGGGCTCGAAACGAAGTGGCGCTTTTGGGAGATGAAAAATGCATTTTGGGAATTAAATTCGATTGCTTCCATGTATCTCTAATTTGAGGAAGAAGAATCTCTAATGATTCCTCGCAAGGGTTACACAAGTGATGATGATAATCGAACACAAATGGAACTTTGATTCGCTGACATAGTTCCAATACATCTTTCGTATGAAATGTTCGGTCATCGTTTTCCAAGACGATCATTTTTTGAAGAGATCCTGGGAGATTTTTCCAAGTGTTGATAAATCGTTCGATAGAAGCAGATTTTCCACCTTCGCCGGAGCCGACATGCAAAATCGTACAAGCAGGCAAGTTCATTGCATCAAATATCTTTTTATTAAATTCTAAGTATCGAATAGAGTTTTCGGTTACGGTTTTCTTCGTACTATTTAAAATACAAAATTGATCAGGATGAGTATCCAGTCGAATTCCATTCTTCTTTACATAATTTCCTATTTCTTGATACAACGTTTGGTATGGTGTAATGTAATCGAATTCTACCTCTTCTTTCGTAGCAAGTGGAATCATATTTTGCGAGAAGCGATAAAAATAAATTCCATGGGCCGTGTTCCATTTTAATACTTTTAATAAATTTTCTAAATTCTTACGAATCATTTGATCCAATTTTTGGTTTCGTTCTTCTACTGATAAAGTCTGATACGTACGATATGTCATGGTGTGAGCATAGCGCAATTCTTGTCTTCCTTCTGGACCTGCGACATATCCTAGACGAACTTTCATATCATCACCTATTGTTATTATGGAAAATCAAAATCGATTTATTCTTATCAATCAAAAAAGAGCGATTACTCGCCCTTTATTTCTTTTTTACATATTGATGAATTTCTTCCTGAATATCTTCAATCGGTCTCATTTTCGCACCATCGTTACATTGCACTTTATGCCAAGATAAATAATCTGCAACATACATTGCTGAATCATAAACTTTTCGCATAAATTCATCATCCCGTTCATGAATATCTTTTGAAATTCCTTCATTGGCCGTTCTTTTATTTCTAATTTCTGTAATCAAATCGTATGGTGCCCATAAGAATATGGTCTCATCTGGTGATGCAATTCCATTTTTATGATATTCATAATCCGTGACGTAGTGTATGAAATCTTCTTTTTCTCTACGATTATCAATTTCTGCCGATTGATAAATGATGCTAGAAGTCGTATAACGATCTAACAAAACTGTCTTTCCTTGTTGATACTCACTTGCCAATTCAGTATGCCATGTGACTGCACGATCTACTGCATATAAAGAATTAATGAAATATGGCGATAAATTATGAATCGTTCCATAACTTCCTCTTAAGTATTCTTCTACTAATGCACCTTGCTTTGTCCCATATGTTGGAAAGTGACGAGTGATAACTTGTTCCCCATCTTTGATTAAATTTTCTTTTAACAGACGAAACTGAGTGGTCTTTCCTACACCATCACATGCTCCTTCTATTACAATTAAACGTCCTTGATTCATCCGATAAACCTCCTGTATTGTTTCCTTTTATTTTATAAAACTTTTTATTATCTTTTTATACCATTATAAATTTAGCATAATGATGCATAAATATCAATCGAAATGATTTATAAAATAACAATTACAGTTTTTTCTTGGATAGATTGATAATTTACTCGGATGATTTTGAGAAACTTCATTATTATTAACAGAATCTTGTTTGAACTGATTGAATTTGTCTAATGCATCGTATAAATTGACTCTTGTGCATACTTCTACAAACTCTTGTTCTAAAAAAGATACCGAATGATTGATTAAATATTCCGATAGAATATTGGCAAGCGGATAACTCAGTAAAACGTTTACTAAATTTGTCATGTGATACAGAAGAATTGTCTTTATTTTCTTAGTATCAAAGGAAATAGTTTCTATGTTTTTCGTTTTTTGATATTGTTCCTCATAAAACAATTGATTTTCGATGGCAGTTAACATTTTCGTTTCTGATACTATACAATTATTTCTACGTGTTTGAACTAATGCGTGATATCCTCTCTCACTTAAAAACTTCTCTAGTCGTTTTTCCATGTAGAAAGCATAACTTTCTACCAAAAAACAATGAGAATCAGGAACGATTGCTGGTTTATGGTTATGGTCGATAAAATGAGCAAATTCATGAACCAAACAAAATACATCGCTATCTTCATGATTGAGTAAAATATAGGTTTTTCCCGATTTAGTATCTATATATGACTGTCTCTTCTCTAACAATGTAATTTGTTCAGATTGGATTCCTTCTATTATCCGTTTATAATTATCATCACTCTGCTCTTTATAAAATTCTAATGCAATGGCTAACGGATCTATGATTGTTTTGAGATATTCTTGTTTTTCTAGTTTTTCATTTTTCAAAGATAACAATTTTTGAATCATGTCTTTGGTAAGAAATTTTTTATAATTTTATTCCGTTTCTAAACTGGCAAGCCAATTCTTAAATCTTTTTTGGTTAGTTGTTTTTGTCATAATGCATCACTTTTTCTAATATAACTTTTATGGATTATTTGAATAACGAATGTTCTTTATATCTACAAGATTTTTTTGATTATCAAATGTTAATTGAAAAGTTTCACAATAATTCCATACTCCATCAAAAAATGGTTGACCACGAAAATAACATTCTGAACTATAATTCATTTCACACCATTTTTTGAATAAATAAGAAAGTGCCGTGGCATGACTTACAATTGCGACTTTCTTTCCTTCACATATAGTTAAAACTTGTTCTAACGCATTCTCCATTCTTTCTCTTACTTCTCGTTGTGATTCTCCTAATGGCATTTTAAACATTTCGTCTTCATTCTGTTGCTGTTCAAAGTCTTTTGGTAGTTCTTCCCATTTTTGTATTCCAAACTTTCTTTCACCAAATTCACTTACAATATTAACATTGGTCTTGTTATATGCCGCTAAATATTTAGCTGTGGCAATTGCTCGTACATAATTAGATGAGAAAATAAAATCTATATCTTGAAACTCATCATGAGCGAAATGATTTTGTGCAATTTCTTCCCCTTCAACCGATAGTACTTCTTTTTCATTTCTAAGTTGTAAAGAATCCTTATTAAAATCGTTGTTTACCTTCAAAGGTTTAGAATGACGAATCAAATAAACTGTTGTCATATAATTATTTTCCTTTCAATGTTATTATAACATAATGATAAAGTTTTTCCTATTTTTGTATTTAGAGAAAAAAATCCTGCTATATTTTAAAACATTTCCTTTGAATTTGTTTTTTTGACTCTTTATAATAGTTACATAGTATGTTACTTTAATTATTCTACATTCATGGGATGTTCAATTTTCATTCTTTTTTGTATGATGAAGGCAGAAAGGAGTTTTTATATGGATCAAGGAAAAATCGGTAAATTTATTGCAGATTGCAGAAAACAGAAAAATATGACACAGAAAGACTTCGCTGAAAAGTTAGGTGTCACGGATAAGACAGTATCTAGATGGGAGAATGGACATTATCTACCAGATATATCTTTGTTTGAAGATATTTGCAACATTTTAGAAATTGAAATATCTGAATTATTACATGGAGAAAAAATTCAAGAAAAAATGGATAAAAACGAAGTCGATAAAACACTAAAAGGACTGGTCCAAGTTTCTGAAAACAAAATTAAGAAAAGGAGCCAGTATGTTATTTTCATTTGTAGTATTATTTTACTACTCATCATTATTGGATTTGGAATTGCGATTTACACTATTTCTAAAAACGAAAGCAGCCTCAATTCCAAAATAGTTCCTGGTAGTCAAGTGTATTTCCCAGTTCAGTATGCACAACTAGAAAAAGAAGATGGTTGGACTTGTTACTTTGAAATAGAATACGAATCATCCGAATCAAACAAACCATATTATTATTCTTACAATTGCGAAAACTTCAAATATCCAAAATTAGATGGTTTTGTTTCTTCTGGTACAGAAAGTGACTCTACTGGCACATTTACTTATGAAATACCAGTTAATCATCCAAATTATATTTATCATGAACGTTATAGTGAGGAAGTTCGTCGCATCCAAAGTTATTTTCAAGAACATGAATTTCAAACAGTTATTTCCATGGAAGACTTAGATGAATTAGATTTAGAACTCATCGATAAACAAGAAGTTCTAGACCTATACAATAAGGCAATTTCTTCCAAGAAAATTGGAATTTACGGAAACTATCCTGAAATTGCACCTAGTTATTTATCTGTATCAACTACCAAAAATAATTATACATGGTATTTGGGATATATGAGAGTTGCTGGAAATATTCCATATATTTATTTAGATGTTAAAATTGGAAATGATTATTTGTCTGACATCATTCAGAATCAAACTGCAACAGATGAACAAAAAAGTATGTATGAAGCAATTCAAACCATCCGTTCTTATATGTTAGAAAAGCAAGCATTTGAATTACCTAGTCAATTTCAAACACTTCAACCATATGCTTTTTTAGAAGAAAACATTGGCGATATTCAACAAATGATACGTTAAAATGTTGCATTTATGTACGTCTAATCTATTTATGATAATTAAAACCCCAAATTGACTATAAAACTCAATTTGGGGTTTGTTATGAATGAATTTATTTTACTTAAACCCTTTTTGGTAAGCCGTCTTTTACAATTACTTTGTTTCGAATGCC
>OLSA01003634.1_pt1 | contig 10635 bp, 5 predicted proteins | sample 1672731 | NCBI WGS metagenome assembly OLSA01 (sample SAMEA3136718, study PRJEB25190) | human gut metagenome | biome: human gut; feature: human-associated habitat; material: faeces | place: Austria | collected 2013
GGATCTACTTCTGTCACGCGTGCACCACGATTGCCATTGCTAAGCACATTGCTCATTCCCGGACAAATTAATCTGTTACCCGTTTGTTCCAAATATTGCACCCCGGAACGGGCCGGAGTAAAATATGCGGTACCCCGTTCTTTTCCATATTGCCAAACTTGACGAACCGTACGGTTTACTTCATCCACTTCGTACTCTATTCCACAAGTATAAACATTTTTTCTATCCGTAAAATCAAGCTTGAAATTTCGCCCATAGCCATTATTGAAATAAAAGATATGTCCATTAGGCAACGGAACAGCAGTATGGCACCCCCAAGGCCATTCAAAATCATCACAATTCTTCGTTCCGGCTATCACATCAGGATCAGTAATGGGAGTTCCGTCGGCATGAAGAGGATTTAATAATAATTTCAAATATCTATCTCTCCAATACCCATGAGGCGATATAATCCACTCAATACCTCCAGCTTTATTAAACTTAAAGATTCCTTGATAACGAGCTGTAGCCAGATAATCATCTCCCCACTCTACTATACCATTATTATGCGCCCAATTACTGGCACTTTGTGCAAAAGGGTCTGAGGTTAGATCATAATCGGTCATTCCATAGCGAGCCGAATCCAACATGTGCACCAAATCCCATTCTTGCAAAATCTCCCCTTTTTCGGGATCCATCATAATAATAAAATCATTTATCCGTACATCTTTCCCATTGGCGATTTTAGCGGAAGTCTTGCTCACAGTCGCTAATATATTGCCTTGCTTATCTTGAGATATGGCATGATGCATAGTGTATCCCCTTTCCAGCATATCCCAATTATGAATTGTATTTCCCATCATATCCACCTCCACCATCCGATGATGGTTTCCGTCACCGGTCATATAATGTCCGTTCTGCATCCGGATCAATCCGCACCCGATTCCGATATATCGATGTTCATCCGACTTCTCCCAATCAAGAATCCAACGGATTTCTCCGTCAGCATCTATCATATAAGGAATAGAAGTGTCTGTTTCATCCTGTCCGGGGGAGTTTACCAAATTCATGCCTAGCTCCATTCGGTCATATTGAGCCTTTACCACTCTGATTTCCTTAGGCAGCCTTCTGCTTTCCAATGTTTTCGTCTGAAGCTTTAGATTGGACCGAGCACGTTCATTTCCTTGCAAATCCGTATAAATTAAAGTGATCTGGTTATTATAATTGGGATAAAGTCCCAATACCGGAATATTCTGTTTTAATCCCACATCTTTAAATGTATATTCCACGTCAGGCGTATGCTTTCCCGGTTTGCTGTGTACAATCAGTTTAATGCGTCCCAATACAGGTAATTTTACAACTACACTGGCCGATAATGGATTGCAACCGGAAGGATTGACTGTAGAACTCAATATCAAGTTGTCAATCGAAGTACCTAAGGTAGGTATAACATAAGTGCTTCCATTGGCAAATGTCAAAGTCGTTTTCCAGTTTTCCGCATCCACATCTACACTTTGGATTAACTCTTGCGGAAAAATTATCTTATTGGACTCAAATAACAAAACACATTGTTCACGTTCCTGAGAAACAGATTTCAATAAATCATTTTCCTTCAACTGGTTTTGTATATCCTGCATAGCTTGGGTACAATCCTGTTCTTCATCACGACATGACAAAAATACAAATATCATAACCAACAAAGAGCATAAATAATATCCTTTCCTTTTCATTTGGCTTCATTGTTTTTATAGAGGGAGAGATCCCCCTCCCTCTCATACTTTTTAATTATCAGTTCAATACAATCATCTCCATTCCGGCTTTTGCTCCAAATTCAAATTAGCGTCCACCTCTGCCTGAGGTATCGGGAAGTACAAGAATTTAGCTTCAAAATGGTCAAATCCTTGTGTATCCGAAATGCGGTCTGTCGGTTTATATCCTACCAATTCCTTTTCACCACTTTCATTTTCTTCGTAAAGCAATTCATAATGTTGAGAATCGGTCTTGCGTTCGTGCATGATAGCTTTCAACTTAGCAGGATCATTTCCGTACCAACGAACCATATCATCCCAACGTATATTCTCTCCGGCAAATTCCAGCAATTTCTGTTTCTGGAGTTCTGTCATTATAGCATCTTTTCCACTCAAGGTTTTCTCCGGCAAACCGGCACGTACACGAATCCGGTTAATATCTTTCATTGCTCCGCTTTCATCATTGGTTTCCAGACAAGCCTCAGCGTGAAGCAACAAAACTTCTGCAAAGCGCATAATACGTAAATTGTTGATACGTCCGGCATCGTTAGAATACATCGTACATCCTGTGGGAACCCACCAAGCTGCAAACTTCTTCATCATGAAACGCCCTTGAACACCCTCGATAACCGGATAAGCAGGAGCATATCCTTGCTTGGCAATACCATATTTGCCATCGCCTTCGGGCAGTACCGTCCATTTAAACATATCATCAAATTCCACTTTACCACCATAGAATTTTTCATCCGGCTTCACATCACCGAAATCAGAATATTTAAAGAAGCACGTAGTGTACAAACGCTTATCCCATTTGGAATCAGAGCCTTCCGGACGCTGTTCGGAAATGAATTCTTTTATCAAATAGGGAGAAGGCTGCATCTTATACCAACCACCGCCAATATTCTCACCTTTCAGTGTCGGGCCAAAATAATGAGCAAGGTTGTTTCCCATAAACGAGTCGTCACTAGTGCCATTGCCCCAAGCGTCACCCGAATTACCTTTGGCATCATAATTGATTTCCCAAATAGATTCAGCATTAAATTCCGTATCGTCACGGAAGTTATCCTCATACTTTTGAGTCAAATCGTAACCATAACCATTCATTATAATTTCAAACTCATCCTTAGCGGCCTGATAATCCCCTTTCCAGATATAAGCTTTACCCAACATGGCAATAGCCGCACCTTGAGTTACACGACCGTTTTCATCGCTTGAACGAAGTTTAGGCAAACGAGACTTGGCTTCCTTAAAGTCTGAAATAGCCTGTTCCAGCACTTCATCACCGCTAGACAGTCCATGAGTTTCCGGATCTGCATCCTGCGGGAGAGTACGGATAACCGCATCACGATAATCAGTACGCAAACGGAAGTACCAGAATCCACGTAAGAAATAAGCCTCACCTATCATTTGCTCACGTTTGGTTTCGTCCATATCAACCGTAGCCGCACGATATATGAATTCGTTTGCCATCTGAATGCCTTCATAGATGTTTCCCCAGCTCAAATCCTTTGTATTCGTTGTGTTGACAAACGACAAATATTCCCAAATATAAGGTTCTTCTCCACGAGTGGGGTAAAGGTCGTCACCGCGCATCTGAAGATGCATGATGCCTTCCAACCCACCATAATATCCACTGGTCATACGGCGGAAAGGATTATAAACTGCGGACAAGCCTTTCATCACATTATCCTCGGATGTCCAGAAAGTGGTCGGAGTCTGACGGTTAGGATCAATCTCATTCAGAAAGTCATCACTACAAGAAGACAACAACATTGGAGCTACAGCCAATGCAGCTATGTATTTTATAAAATTCTTTTTCATATTCTGCAAATATTACTTATTCCTAATTAGAAATTTACTTGTAAACCAAAGGTGATAGTACGTGCCATCGGATAACGACCGTCATCACAACCACGGGTCATTACACCCGAACCACCTGATGTACCGGCACCATCGGCATCTACCATACCCAAGTCAGGAGTATATCCTTTATAATCGGTTATAGTGAAAAGGTTTTCCATAGCCGTATAAACACGCACATTCTGCAAACCGGCTTTGGATACCCATACTTTAGGCAACGTATAACCTAATTCCAAGGTCTTCAAGCGCAAGAATGAACCATTTTCCAGCCAACGGTCCGTATAGCCCCAGTTTGTACCATTAGGATCGCTAGTACCAAACAAACAGCGAGGAATGTCAGAATGATTGTTTTCAGTCCAGCTGTTCATGCGTTCTGCATATTGGTTTCCTGTTGATTCATTATAAACCGTAGTATAATACTGGGCATTGTAAATCTTGTTGCCAAAGTTTCCGTCAAAGAACATATTCAAATCCAAACCTTTCCATTCAGCACCCAGACTTACACCCAAGTTAACTTTCGGGAAAGCAGAGCCTACATCCTGACGGTCATTATTGTCAATCTTACCATCTCCGTTATAATCCACGAAACGCAAGTCACCCGGTTGTGCATTAGGCTGGATCTTATTACCGTTCTTATCCACATACGCATCAATTTCTTGTTGGCTTTGGAATACACCATCCGTCTTTATCAAATTGAAATAACCTATGGAATGACCGGTCTTGGCATAAGTGATCGTTCCTTTGGCATGAGGATTGAATCCCTGCCATTCATCACGACTTCCGTTTACTTCCGTCAGTTCATTCTTGATAAAGGTGGCATTGACACCTACATGATAATACAAATCGCCTACATTATTACGGTGATTCAATGAAATTTCAAATCCTTTGTTTTCTACTGTACCTGCATTTACTGTAGGATTTCCACTCAAACCAAAACTCAAAGACTGCGGCATAGACAACAACATATCTTCTGTTTTCTGAATAAAATAATCAGCACTGACACTGAACTTATTGTTCAAGAAAGCAAAATCCAAACCCAAGTTCAAAGTCTTCGTCTTTTCCCAAGTCACATTCATGGGTGAAGTCCATTCCTTACCGGTAATGGCACCTTCCCAAAGTTCTGTACCCATTATGTTATTCATACCTTTATAAACAACAGACTGGGTAGCATAATTGCCAATGCCGCTCAAATTACCCAGTACACCATAACTGGCACGAATTTTCAATTCATTCATGGTTTCCTTGATATTTTCAAAGAAATCTTCATTCATCACATTCCAACCCAAAGATACAGACGGGAATGTGCCCCAGCGGTTTCCATCTGCAAATTTGGAAGAACCGTCCCGACGAACAGAAGCAGACAGCATATAACGATCGGCATACGAATACATCACACGCCCAAACATAGAAATCATTGTATTGGCCCATGCGCTACCCGATGTATTTTGTGAAGAAACCGAACCGGCGTCAATCACAGAGAAACCTTCCGGGAAACCCTTACGTCCTGCACCAAAACCACGTGCATTGTTACGCTGGGCAGAATAACCCACCAAAGCAGAAACCGTATGATTGCCAAACGTATTATCATAATTGATTGTATTTTCAATCAACCAATCGTTCTCCCAGTCTGTACTTTCCGACAATTCCGCTTCATTCTTTTGTGAAGTAGAACTGAAATAATAAGGAGAACTATAGGCATAATTACGTCTTGTATATTTATTTATACCTACATTGAATTTATATTTCAATCCTTTCAAGAACAAATCCACTTCGGCATAGCCATTCAATAAAATGTCTATCCCATGTCTTTGGTAATCATAGGCTTCTGTCCAACCTACAGGATTATCTCCTCTGGTCCATTCCGGAGCGACACCCCAAGTGCCATCTTCACCATATACATTCCACATAGGCACAGCTGTCAGAGCGGAGGTATATGAAACATCTTCGTACTTCTTTTTATAGAATTTCATCATCAACGTAGTCCCCATACGCAAATGATTATTGAAAAAAGAAAAAGTATTCTTAGAACGAATGTTCCATGCCTCATAACCGGTAGTATTTACAATACCATCCTGGTTAAGATAGCTTCCCGACAGATTATAGGTCGAAGTCTTGTTTCCTCCAGATACATTCAAGCTAACCTTGCTCACCATAGCCGAGTTATAAAGTTCTTTCTGCCAGTCTGTTCCAGCACCTCCATTCCAATTCAGCAACCCTTCTGCCGAACTATAACCGGTAGCCTTTGCCAAATCGCGAAGCTGATTACCATCCATTACATCAATGTATTTGGCAACCATCTGAACGCCTGTATAGGCATCCACTGTCACACGGGCAGGAGTTTCCAAACGACCGCCTTTAGTAGTGACCAATACAACACCATTAGCAGCACGAGAACCATAAATAGCAGCAGCCGAAGCATCTTTCAACACTTCAATAGACTGAATGTCAGCGGGATCAACCATATTGATATCGCCATACACACCGTCAATCACATAAAGCGGACTGGTGGCACTCAATGAACTGATACCACGGACATTAATATTCAAGCCTTCCCCCGGCTGACCGTTGGCAGCCGACACAGTAACACCGGCAACTCTTCCTTGCAAAGCAGCTGAAGCACTACGTGCAACATTTGCCTGTAACTCTTTACCGGAAACAGAAGCGACCGCACCTGTCAAATGGCTTTTCTTCACTGTACCGTAACCGATAACCACCACCTCGTCCAACAATTCACCTTCCGACAATTTCACATTAATCACACTGCGGCCATCAACCTTAACAGTTTGCTCCTGATAACCTACATAAGAGAATTTCAAAGACTGACCGGAATTTACTTTAATGGTATATTTACCATCAAGATCGGTAATAACACCATCGGTAGTTCCAAGAACTAAAACAGCAGCACCAATCAACGGATTATTTTCCGCATCCGTCACTGTTCCACTAACGGTGATTTGTTGTGCATATGTGCATATACTAAATATGCACAGCATTAGAGTTAATGTAATTTGTTTCATAAAATATGTATTAGAATTTGATTAAAATAACACTCTTTGTCTGTCGGTTTGAAAACATATTGAATCAAAACCGTTAAGAATGAATCATCTATAGGTTAAAGGCACTATATTAATTTCTATTTTGCTTCGTATGAGTAGAAAACAAGAAATTATACAAAGGATACTCCTGTTCCACTCTGTCATATTATGGCTTGTACAGCCAACAAACGCCAACGAAAGAATAATCAATAGAAATAAAGATTTCATCGTTTTTGTCATAAATTTGATTTTAAGGTTAATTTTTCACATTGCAAATATCCCGTTTCTTTTATCAACCTACAAATACAATTCAAGCATTATATAATGAAATCTTATCAATGGTAAAAAACATCCAGTTATTCAAGAGGTGACCGATTGGCAACAGAGAAAACCATATTTTTCATCCACAAAATATGCTGTGACATGATAGATAACGTAAAATAAGGTTCATTTTATAAGCGTGTGTATAGACTCCTTTCACTCCATCGCTGGTAGAGAGAAAAGAGATATCCAAACGGACATAATACAAGGAACGCATCGTATCTTTTCAACTTTATGGTTAGAAATTCTTTTGGTATAAATGCAAATAACGTAATTAAAATGGAATATCAAGATGGGAATGACAGATTGAGTGAATAGTATCAAAAGTTGATAATATAATATTAATTGACTTTTTCGTTTTTCTCTACTTTTGCAGAGACAAGGGAAAAGTGAATGTAACTTGCTAAAAAGAATGAAAAGACAAAGAATTATGCAGCATGATACCCGATATCTATTTTTAAGTATGACGATAAGTGGAGTAGCTTGTTTTCTGTTTTTCCGCTTCGCCTATCCTTATCATCTTCTTCACCGAGAGCAAATGCTATTGTTCACTTATACAGTCGATCAATTTATCGATTATTTCAATCATCCTGCCCCCTTATCATGTCTGGGTGGTGACTTTTTGACTCAATTCTTCCATAATATCAATATGGGGGCAGCTGTCGTTGCCTTAACTATGGCAGCATTAGGGACATTGACTTATTTCACTTGCCGTAAATGGACCAACCGATGGATAGCCATAGGTATTTCAATAGTGGTTTTTATTTGGGAAAGCCTGCGCTTCTGCCAAATTCAGTATCCATTTTCGGCGACCCTTTCACTCATCGGTGCTTTGTCCCTGTTTTTGCTGACAGACAAATTAAAAGGAAAATGGGATTTCTTTATCGGAAGCATTTGCGGAACCATGTTATGCTATAGCCTGTTCGGTTATGGTATGTTTGCTTTCACATTATTTACTATCCTTTCCGCCTTGAAGCGGAAACAGAGTTATGTGGTTATTTACGGAATGATACCGGTCGCTTTGGCACTGCCTCCCTTAGCTGCCCGCAAATATCTGGTCATTCCTTCGCAAGCATACTCTTTCCCGGCTACGCTTTGGTATGGAACACCTGATTTTGAGAACGAGCGCATATTAGGCCTGAATACCGAAGACTATTTTGAGAATTGGGACAAGATAAATGAATTGGTACACGACGGTGTTCCGGGAAATGCCATATCCGTGTGCTATAATCTGGCCAATGCCATGCAAAACAAGCTTCCGGAAAAGCTTATGGATTATTACCAACCGGCAGGATTGGGTCTGTTCATGCCTGTGAACGAAAAATCGACATATCTTTCCACCCAATTGTCTGGAGAGGTCTGGTTCCGCTTGGGCGATATGACCATGGCAGAACACGCTTCCCTCTTAAGCATGATATTTTCTCCTCAGAACAAGAGTGTACGCATGGTACAGCGACTGGCGGAAATCAATTTGATAAACGGAGATAACGAAGCGGCACGAAAATATCTGCGTATCCTCTCGAACACACTCTTTTACAAGGAATGGGCGAAAAAACGCACACCGGGGAAGGAAAGTCCGGAAGTGAAGGAATGGCTGAAGTACAAACGCTCGTACCTGCCCCAAAAAGATACCCTGAGGCTTTCGTCTACTGATGTCGTAAAATCGCTTCACCTGTTGATGGAAGCCAATCCCGCCAACCAAATGGCACGGGATTATTTACTTTGTTTCGATTTGCTGATGAAGGATCTCTCCGCTTTTCTGAAAGATTATAAGCGATACCATACCGGAGCACCTAACCGTCTGTACGCAGAAGCTTTATTGATTCATCTTTATCAAAAGCGGGCAACCGGTAGTGAAATCAAATCCACAGGCATAAACCCTGTCATCGTACAGGATTTTAATGAATACAACCGGTTGCATACACAAGGCAATTCATCTGCACTGGAAAGCAGATTCGGAAGAACGTATTGGTACTATTATCAGTTTGCACAATTTCAATAATGTTGATCATGAATAAGATGCAGTTGTTTTTCATATTTTGGCTGGCGGGACTGGCGGCATGTACTCCCATTCCCGAGAATGTGACGCGCGTAAAGGAATGTGCTCCCATCTATCCCGACTATACCGACATTACTATACCTTATAATATAGCTCCTATGAATTTTATGATAGAAGGAGCTGAAGGATTGCAGGTCACTGCCTACGGAGATACGGACAGTCTGCGGATATCGGGTAAAGACAAAGCCCGTTTTCCCATCGGCAAATGGAAGAAACTGTTGCTGCAACAAAAAGGGAAATCGGTGCAAGTACGTGTAACGGCCTTGATGAAGGGCAAATGGCTGGAATATCCCTCCTTTCAATGGCAGGTAGCTGCCGAGGCAATAGACGGCTATCTGAGCTACCGCCTCATAGAGCCGGGATATGAAGTCTGGAATAACCTGCAACTATGTGAAAGGAGTTTGGAAGATTTCAGCGAAAAGGTCATAGCGGACAATAAACTGACAGGTGGTAATTGTATGAATTGTCATACTTACGGAAAGCAAAGCGGTCGGCTTTCCATGTTTCATCTGCGTGGGAAAAACGGAGGAACCATCCTCAACCGCGATGGAAAGTTACGTAAGCTCAGCCTCAAAAATGATTCCATGATTTCAGCGGCGGTTTATGGAGACTTCCATCCGTCCGGACGTTATGCAGTGTTCTCGTCTAATATCATCATACCTGCTTTTCATGCCCAAGGCAGCAAACGTCTGGAAGTCTATGATACCGAATCTGATTTGGCAATTGCCGACTTTGAACAGAATCGGATGATTCTTTCTCCGCTTACCCGGGATAAAAAAGTATTGGAAACTTTCCCTACTTTCTCGGCAGACGGAAAACATATTTATTATTGCTCGGCTCCACAAACCACGTTGCCGGACAGTATCTGCCAGTTACGCTATTCGCTTTGCCGCATCGGTTTTGATCAGGAAAACGGTTCTTGGGGGAAACAGGCAGACACCTTATGGAATGCACGCGAACAACAAGGCTCCGTCTGTTTTCCCAAAGCGTCTCCCGATGGTAAATACCTGATGTTCACCCTGTCGGATTATGGAAACTTCTCCATCTGGCATCCGGAAAGCGAACTTTGTCTGTTGACAATGGATACAGGAGAAATACGGCTTTTAAATGAAGTGAACAGCAACGACGTGGAGAGTTTCCATACATGGTCATCATCCGGACGCTGGTTTGTTTTCAGCAGCAAACGGTTGGACGGGCTTTGGGCTCGCCCTTTCTTTGCCAGTTTCGATCCGGAAACCGGAAAAGCGGGGAAACCCTTCCTGATGCCCCAAAAAGATCCGGACTTTTATGACACGTTCACTAAAACTTATAATCTGCCGGAACTGATTAAACAACCCGTAAGAAACGGAAATGAAATGATAGAAGCTATACATTAATTTAACACACTTTATTCTAAAAGAGAGGGCTTTCTATTTTGCAATAAGCCCTCTTTTTTAGAACTTTGCAACATCACTCAATAAACATTTAATTCAGAAAAAACACATGAAAAACATTTTCCTTACCATGAGCCTGGGTATAGGACTGCTTTTTCCTTGCAAGCTACATGCCCAAAGCCAGTACCCATTTCAGAACACGACATTATCCACTGAAGAAAGAGTAGACGATCTTATCAAACGAATGACTCTGGAAGAAA
>OLSA01003639.1_pt1 | contig 10621 bp, 7 predicted proteins | sample 1672731 | NCBI WGS metagenome assembly OLSA01 (sample SAMEA3136718, study PRJEB25190) | human gut metagenome | biome: human gut; feature: human-associated habitat; material: faeces | place: Austria | collected 2013
CGCTATACTCGGTGGAGGGGGCCTCCATAGTGACCTCATCCTCCGCCTCTGCCATAACCTTGTGGCGGAGATAGGTGTTCTGCACCTTGGTAATGTTGCCATTGTTGCCGAGGATGCTCTGCGCATCGGCCATCATGGACTGCAGCTTATTCTGAAAGCGGAAAGCTTCTTTGAGATTCATATCGCTCACTCCTTTTTCTTGTCGTTGATATCATGATAACCTTGTTTTTTGAAGTTGTCATTGAACTGCTGGTTTAATAGCAACAAAAATAGAACGAGAGGGTCAAAGCCTCTCGTTCCAATATGCGGGACTATTTTCCAAGCACGATCGTTGCTTCCCCGTTGGGAGAGATATCAACATGCATGGTTTTAATGCACTTGTCATAAAATTGGTTCTTCTCTGCGGTCGTCATGTCAGCTCTGGTCGCCCTACAGGCCTCATCCAGAATATCTCGAACATTAAGGTGAAATGCCTGGTCGAGTTTCTGGCGAACCTCGCGAAGTACTGCCGCAACCTTGATATCATTACTGTTACCAGTACAAAAATCGTCGATATAGCAATAAGAAATGCCGGCATTGATCAACGCATTTTTGATGGTCGGACTGCATTTCTCGCTTTCTACCATCACGAAGAACCGAACCTCAGGCATTGCCGAAATCAGACCCCAATAGTCGGAGTCGCTGGATACAAGAATGAACGAGTCCACATTGTTCTGATAATACTCTCGGCAGGTCCCGGTAGTCAAACGAATGTCAACAAGTGACTTGTTTTCTTTGATGCGTTCGATCAGGACATGCTCAATTGGAATTTGGGTGAAGCGCTCCAAAATCTTCCACGCCGATGTGGTATGAATATCATCATAGAGGATGATTTTACAAATCTTATTGAGTAGTGCTTCCTGATTAAGATTGTTCAAGGTTGCGTACAGTTTGTAGGGATCGGAGTTTTCACAATCCACCACAACGACGACGCGCTCACTCTTGTCCAGGAACTTGTATATACCAGCCTTTGTGAGGTTACCGGCATCAGACACTTTGCTCAAGTCTGTGAAATAATCCGCATTGGCTTCATATAGAAGCGAAACAAACTTCTTGTCATTGTAGAGGATGTTGCCAGAGTCCATGTAGGACCAATTGATATAGACTTGGTACGGGTACTTATTTTTGTTGGCGTAATAATCTGCCGCTGCTGCCTTGATGCCCTTCTCGTTGAGGCCATCCGGCATGAGGAAGAGCTTCCGGACATATTCCCACTTCAGCCATAATGGAAACAGCGACTTGCAGTTGTTGATGCGGTTGCTGATATGCTTATTGATATCTACAATATACTGGGCAGGCAAAGCTCTGGATCTAACAATCGTAATACCATCCTGCAAGAGTTCGTTCAGGCTATCCTGCGGAACATACTCTGGAAGCGAGTGGAGATTGCACATATCGAAACGCATACGGTTATTGATGGCTTTAAAATTGAGTTCCAAAGCCGTTCGAATCATGCAGAGGTTGCGCACGATGCGGGCATTCTTGTCTGCGTGTAATTTCTCATACCATTCCATCTTTGGTGGTTCATATTCGTTTTCAAAAATGCGCTTTTGGACTCCGATTAAATAAGCCACCTTCGAAACAACAGTATAAGTACTGTTCTCATAGTCGGTATATGCTTTTCTCGGGTTCCGAGTCGCTGTATCATCGTATGCCTGGTTATTCATAAAAGCCCCCTATTCCACGGGTCACGGTACAGCTAAATACTGCAAAAACTGATGTTTTCTTGCGCTTAGAATACCATATTCAAGGGCTTCTGTCCATTGGTGCCGACAATTAACTGACCGAGATATTGGCCTGTCCTTCGTTCTCCCACTCAAAGAGTTCAGGCAGGGCTCGTGGCGCATAATCGCGAGAGCGAGTGCCCACAATGCGAGCTGATGGATTGTTCTCCACAAACCGCTCAGGGCGCTGCTCTAAGATGAAATCGATCCAAGCGATTGCATTCTTGCACTTGCGCCGGCGCACACGGGCATCGTGCAGAAGTTTATAGAGCTGGTATCCATGTGAGGCATCCAGGTTATAGAACTCCGCTGCGTGCTCGATGTCTTCAATCTCCAGCTCCGCCTTCCGCTGGCCGGTCACCAGTGTTTCTCTCTGGCATTGGATGGTGTGAATGAAATCGCTGAAATTCTTCAGCCGTGTCAGGTAGAATTCAGGCTTCAGTAGCTCCAGTTGCAGATCAGGATTTTCGGGATTGGGGTTTGAGATGAAGATGACCTTATACTTCAGGTTTTTCATCGCCTTTGGCAGCAAAGAGCAGTATTTCTCTGCCGTCTTCTTATTGTTGAATGTATGCGCGCGATCGATATAGGCAGTGGTGATCATCTGATTGTTGCCGATAATCTCCACATAGCTTTTTCCATTGCTGATAATCCAGGGCATATTTGATCCTCCTTCGTCCGAATAGAAATAGTGAGCGCACATGATGGTAATGCCAGTTCTGGGTGTTTGGTTGAACATGTCCTCCTATGTAGTATTGATATAGAGCCATCAGGAGGTTCTAAGGGCGCGTAGGAGTTGTGCACGAGCCACCTGCGCGGTCTGCTGTTTCACCCCAGCTTTCAAGTATTCAATGGCATCATTCCACTGAAAAAGTGTGTATTCTGCGGCATCAAAAGTCTCAAGAAATGCGGCTAAACGGGATCGACCGTTAGTGGACAGGAACCGCAGGTAAGAGAGGTATTGTACTTTCATGAAGGTTGCTGCTTCATCAAGTAGACATGGAGTGTGATTGGTCATATCGGAGTTCCTCTTGCAGATGCAACGAGGTCGCACCCTCTTTCTTTTCATTTGTGCCATATAGTTGGGAGGCATCGAAGTGATCGCAGCGAAACATCGTACCATCGGACATATAGATTTCCGCTCTGCCATCGGATTCCATCTCCACACGGATAATGTAGCTGGTGTTGACAATCGCGATACCGAGGTTGATAAATCTACCCATGTTTGACATTCCTCCACTTGTTTTGGAATAGAAGGCCGCTGCTGGAGCAGCGGCCTTCGTTATTTACTTGGTTGGAACGAATCCGGTAAAACCGGTATGGCCTTTATTGGCGATTCGCTCGATGTCTTTGTCTGTTGCAAAGACGAAAGGCTCAATTTTGCCGTCAGACATCAGCATTACAAAAGCGCAGGGGCAGATTTCGCTGTCGCCATCATCATCCAGATAGACAGCGCTGACGCCCTGGCAAGGGATGATGGAACGAATGGAGTTGTAGTCATTGACTTCGTCGTGAAGGTCGATCTCACTGTGGAAGTGCTGACCATCTTTGGTGAGGATGATGCATCCGCCATCTTCCTTGGGAATGATGCGGGCGATCATGTCGCTGTTCAGCAGCTCACCTTTGGTACCAATAGGTAAAAACTTGCTCATGATAATACTCTCCTCATGTTCAAAAGATCAGCCCCGAAGCGTGAGCTTCGGGGCTGGCGGGGGTTATAGGAAACGACCTCTCTCGAGATCAATATCCGGTCTTCGGCAGCGGCGTGGTATTGAAGCGACGGACGGTAGTGACCCAGGTGGTCTTTGCCGTCTGCCACTCATTGAGATACTGGCCACCAACATCGGCACGATTGATGATTTGGTAGCCATTGCTCACGGTACTAAGCACCTGCACACGCATGGTGGGCTTCACCACGGACGCAAAGCCGCTGGGCACGGTGCCGAACTCGAACCGGACATCCGTGACATACTCGCCCTGAGCAAGGCCGAGGGTTGCTGCATTGAGGCTCAGAGAGTAGTTGTTGGAGGTCAGCAGGTTGCTGGCCAGAGTCCGGTAATCGCTCAGATTGGTCTTGAAGGTGACCTTGTAATAAAGCCTCGCATTGTAGGTACCGGTGGTCACGCTGATTGCGCGTGTGGCATCGGTCGGAATACGGTCATGCCAGAAGAAACTGTTCAGCGCAACATTGGAGGTGTTGCCGATACCGGAGAAGTCATAGCTCATGACCTGTCCGGGCTGTACCTCGCGGTTGCCGGTCTTCTTAATGGTCACGCCGAGATTGGCGGACTTGTTGTAGGCGGAGAGCTTGATGATCTGGTTTGGATACTCGATCTCGGCCTCCATCTTCTCACTGCTGAGCTGATAGTACTTGGGTGCGGACACCTCCGTAACAAAGTAGCGGCCCAGAGGCAGAGGATCGGAAGCGGCGACGCCGCGTGCATCGGTCACAATATAGCCCACGACCTTACCGGAACGGGCCTGCGTGATCTCAAACACCGCGCCTTCCAGAGCAGAGCCGGCGCGCTGGCCAGTGACGAGGTTATCGTCAGCACTATACTTGCGGACCTGGATCTGACCGGTTACAGCGCTGTTCTCCCATTCGATCTGCGCGCACTTACCCGCCTCAACATAGACGGTTTTGTACTGCTCATCGCGGATGTAGCCCTCGGCCGCCTCCAGTTCACGGATATAGTACTTGCCGGGAGCCAGCTCGTCATCAATGTAGATGTAGCCATCCTGATCCGTCGCATACTCGCCAATGGGATTCTTGCCTGCATCGTACAGGACGAACTTGACACCATAGATACCCTCGCCGGTAGCCGCATCGACCTTATGGATCATAATCGACGCCATGCGCTGATTGGTGATCTCCACCGCGGTGGTCTCACCGTCCTTGACGCAGACATTGACGGGCGTGGCATCCAGCTCGTAGCCCTCGGCTGCCTTCAGCTCGGTGATGGTATACCATCCATTCTCCGCATTGGGGATGCTGATGACACCGTTGCGATCAGTCGTGTAGGTGCCAAGGATCTCGCCGTTGATCTTCCGAACCTCGAATTTGACACCCTTGATGCGTGCGCCGGTATCCTCATCAGATTTGATGATCTGGAGACCACCAGCAGGTCTGTTATAGAAGGTCAGCGTCTGAAGATCATCGGGATCGATTACGACGGTCTGGGATCTGGTCTCTTCATCGATCACATAGCCGGAGATGGTCTTCGTCTCTGTGACGACCAGCGTGCCAACGATGCCGCTGATCAAGATCTCACCGTTTTCGTCCGTCCGATAGATCCCGTTGGAAGACAGCTTGCCACCTTCATCAGGCACATAGCTGCCATCGGCGTAAGCCACACGGAACTCAACGCCTGCCAGAGGCTTGCGAGTAACACTGTCCAGTTTCACAATGCGCAGGCCGCCGAGAGGCTGATTGCGGAACTCCACCGTCACGACCTCGTGGGAGCGCACTTTGACGGTCTGTGGCGTGTCGTCCAGGACATAGCCGGATTTTGCACGCACTTCCTTGATGACCAGTGTAGTGTTGGGATCAAGGCCATCGATCAGAATGGTGCCGACGCTATCGGTTACATACTTACCGTTTCTGTTGCCCACGACGGTGCCGTTGGACTCTGTGACCATGAATTCCACATCGGACAGAGGCTCGCGGGTAATTGCATCAATCTTTTTAATCAGGACACTACCCTTGGCCTCATTCCCGAAGGTGACGGTGATGACATCCTGTTCGTTGCCACTCAAATATACCGTCTGAATATCGTTTTCGCTCAGCACATAGCCGTCTGGTGCGGAGATCTCCTCAATGACATAGGTGCCAGCCTTCAGACCTGTGAGGATGAAAGTGCCGTTGGAAGAAGTCTGACGCTCAGCGATGACTGTGCCTCCAGTACCGGAGGTGCCGCCAAGGAACCGCACGCGGAACCATGCACCCTGAAGAGGATCACCGGTGCTGGAGTCTACCTTCTTGACGATGATGGCGCTCAGGGGGGGGTTCTCAAAAGTGACGACCTTGCCGCGCCCCGCTTCCACATAGACCTGCTGGGAAGTGGGATCTTTGATGGAATAGCCCGCAGCAGGCTCCAGCTCGGTGATGGTGTACCAGCCGTCATCCAGCTTATCGATGAAGAACTGACCGTTCTCATCCGAGTAGTAGGTACCAAGATCACGAATCTCACCGGTAGAGGTCTTATCGGAACGGAAAGTAACATTGAACTTCGCACCCTTAATGGGATCGCCGGTAATGCTGTCGATCTTATTGACTGTCAGGGTGGGCTTGGGATAGTTCTGGAACTGGACGGTGCCAGTCCTGTTGGGAAACAGCGTGATCATCTGATGTGCTTCGTTGAGCAGATAGCCATCGGGTACTGACTGCTCCCAGATCTCATAGACACCGGGCATCAGCTTTTCCAGATAGCAGCGGCCATTCTCGTCAGAGGTCACGGTGGTCAGTGTGGAAGAATCCACACGCTTGACGGTAAAGGTCACACCGGCGACAGGCTTTCCAGTAATGGCATCAGTTTTTAGGATCTCCAAATTGGGCATCCGATCATTGGAAACGACCAGTTCGCTGTTCTGACCGGGGAACAGCTCCACATGATACTCACGGGAGTCCTTCACATATCCTTCCGGAGCATCCATCTCCACCACGGAGTAAATGCCGGGTTCCAGATCGGAGATGTTGATTTCGCCCTTGGTGTCAGTTACGCGATCCAGGTAATGCGAGCCGTCCTCAATCCGCGCAATTCTGAAGGTCGCACCAGCGAGGCCGAGGCCGCTGTAGCTATCCAGCTTCACCAGACGGAAGCTGGGCTTCTGGGTGTTGGTGAACACGAACTGGGCATTTTCGTTACCGTTAATCTGGATGACACGAGTGGCGACATCAATCAGGTAGCCATCCGGCGCGGCCTGCTCCGTCACCTTGTAGGCACCAGGCTCCAGATCGGTCAGGTCGATCTCGCCATTTGCGTCGGTGGTGTACTCCTTGGAGAAGGTGCCACCGACAAGCTCAATACGGAACCGTGCGTTGGGCAGAGGCTCCAAGGTGGTGCTGTCCAGCTTTACAAGATGGATACCCGGCTTCTGATCATTGAAGAAGATCAACTCCAGAATGCCATCGGAGCCTTCCAGCTCAATCTGCTGAGGTGTGGAATTGATGATGTGAGAGGAGTCGGTAGCGACTTCCTTTACAAGGTAGGTGCCGGGTTCCAGATCGGTTAACAGGATCTCGCCGAATTCATCAGTCTGGAAGGTGCCCAGAGACTGTGCATCTTTGGAAATTTCAAAGGAGATATTGGGCAGAGCCTCGTGAGTCTTAGAGTCATACTTGATCACACGCAGGCCGGGTTTCTCCTCGTTCACGATAGGAATTTCCACAGTGTCGCCGGAGATGACGGTTGCAGTATAGACTTCATCGGATTTGATATAGCCGGCAGGCGCTGCGATCTCCTGGATGCGATAAGCGCCAGGCTTGATCTCGGTGAAAACAGCAGTACCGGCATAATTGGTTTCTCCGGTATATACGGCACCGGACTCAATGTGCTCGATTCGAATCGCGGCACCGGGCAGCTGCATACCGGAGTCGGAGTACTTCTTCACCATTAGGTTGCCATACGGAGCATTTTCAAAAGTCACCGTAGCCTGCTTGCCGTACTCAACTTTGACATTCTGGGCGGGTTCCTCGCTAAGCAGGTAGCCATTAGGGGCTTCGCGCTCATAGACTGTGTAGTTGCCGGCCAGAGTAAGAGGAATAACGATTTGGCCCTTGGAGTTGGTGGCAAAGGTTCCGACCGATGCGCCTTCGGGATCAACCACTTCAAACATCGCGCCCTTCAGGGGGATGGTCGTGCCTTCCTCGTACTTGAGGATTTTCATGCTGGTCTCGGTGGGTTCCTCTTCAGGGGTGTCGGTGTAGTTGCTGTATGCCGTCAGAGCCAGAGGTGTGGTCGGATCGGTATCGCACATGTAATTTTGCAGGTTGCCATACTTGTCCTTCTCGGCGCACACAGCGTAGTAGATGGCGTACTTATAGACATTGGTACGAAAGCTCAGTTGGACGCTGCCGCTCTGTCCATCGACTGCGCTGGCAGGATACAGGACCTTGAACTGTCCGGCATATCCCTTTCCGGTGGCCTTGGTGGTGATGACATCAATTTCCTTGTTGTCCATATCAACGATCTTCGTGCCGGCAGGAACCGCAGAGGGATCGCTAAAGGCAACATTTACAGCGTAGTTGCACACCCAGGTTTCAGAAGTGACCGTGAAGATCTGCTGGAGATATTCCTGACCATTGATGGTTGCAGGATAGGCGGTCTCCTGGTCGGCTTCCACTGTGACATTAGGAGAAAGGACAGTGCTCCATACGGTGCCGCGACGGTAGATATCCTTCACGGCTGCCAGCATCTTATTGGCACGCTCCAGCTCCACTCCGGTCAGATTGGGGTTGACCTTCATGTTGTTGATGTCCCAGTTGGGCAGCAAGTACGCCCAGAGCGCCATTTTGGTCGCATAGTATGCCTGATACTTATTCTCCAGCTTGAGTTCGCTCAGACTGCGATGGGGATAGCCATTTGCAATGATGCCAATGACTTTGGGATCACTGCCGATTTCGTTGGCGAGGTACTTGATGCTCTCACCGGGAGCAACAGTCTGAGGTACACCCTTGATATTGGGGTTGACGCAGTACGCAGGGATTTCTTTCGTCTGACCGTTGCGATCCACATAGTTGTAGTAGGTATAGATCAGCTCACGCACTCTGCCGTTGATCGACAGGTAACTGAGCTTCTGCTCGCCGTTGTAGATGTTGACTTCTCCAAGCGCCTCTTCGACAGAACCGGCTGCCAGAGCTGTGCCTGGAAACATACCAAGCATCATGACAACTGCGAGAAGCATCGAAACAACTCGTTTTTTCATTTTGATTGACCTCCGTGCTTATTATCGTGAATGCATAAAGCATTCTTGGGGTGGATCGGTATGGAAAAAGGCAGTGTGCGTATTTCAGCACACTGCCTCCGCAGGGAACAATATTCAGTTTTCATTTTACGGAGATGTAATATTCCGTGTACTGGAAGGCTCCGTCACAATAGACATCCCATGCCTCAAAGGCGTACTCGCCGGGAGGGCAGGAATTGAAAAGTTCGACGATCTGGTCGGAACGCCAGGGCCAGAAGCTGTTGGCTGCCACGCTTTCGGGAATAGACAGCTTCACGGTCACAAGAGGGCTGCCATCCGCTCTGGTTACGGGCTTTCCGTTCTGCCAGGTCTGCGGATTGTCGCCGATGGCGTTATAGAGGGTGTACTGCATGCGACGGGTCTCAAAGAGGTTGCGCACGAACATGTACTCCTTACCACCGGAAGTGAAGTGGTTCGCCTCGGGTTCGGGCAGAGTCGGCTGATCCAGCAGGCTCCAGTCACAGGTGGGGTCCGGCAGGGTGTCAGTTTCCTGCATAGCGAACATACTGTTCTGGTACTTGCTCACATCGGTGATCTCATACACATAGCCGTCGCTGCAGGGGATCTTGTCGCCCGCCTTGGGCTCGGGCATGACATCCGCCTGTGTGTAGTCAGCTTTCTTAGCTCCCACTGCCACGCTCTGCGTCTTCGCGGGAGCTGTGCCGGTATACGGCTTATCGCTCTCAATCTGGACACAGCCGTTGGTGCTGTCCCAATGAACATTGAAACCAACCGCCTTGCCGATATCGCGGAGCATCACATAGTTGTTGCCGTTGATAGCGTATGCGGTCATCTTCACTTCCTGACCATCGACAAAGAACCGATGGCTGCTCAGCTCAGCAACGACGCCGGCCGCATAGGCCACGGAGCCGCCAAAGAGCATGGTGCCGACCAGAAGACCGGCGATAAAGGATCCGATTCTCTTCATTTTCTTTCACCTCATCAAGTGTATTCCAGCCACTCTCTGCGGGGGAAAGGCGTAGGGATGAATTACTGATTGCAGTAGGCCTGGAGGCCACGCAGGAAGATGTCTTCCTTGGTTGCCCGCCTGTTCTTAACCAGATCTCTCATCTGGTCATAGGACTCGCGAGGCAGGCGCAGCCGAATGGCTACGCTGGACTCGGTGGGGATGGGCTTGGTACGACTCTCACGATTGCGGGGCTTATTGGTTTTCATAGTGTTCCTCCAGTTCATTTATCGAATCTCTACTGCCTGCACGCACAGACGCAGAGAGGGCTGGTTAGCGATACAAGTGATCAAGGTAATTCGGTTATCTCCCATCTCATTCAGGTACGAATAGTCGGTATAGGAGATGGACCCGACAAAAGTCACTTGGTAGGTCTTGGTGCCGATCGCGGTCTTGTACTCCACGATGTCACCGATCTTCACATTCTTCAGCTTAGCAAAATAGGCATGGCTGCCACGATTGTGGCCGAACAGACCAATGTTGCCGGTATAGATGCCAGACGAGGTATAGTGACCAGCTCCTTTGGACATTGAGCTGTCAGTAGCGCCTTCATACACCTTGCAGCTCAGGCTGACACGGTCGATCGAGACTTTGCCGATGCTGCCATCTTTCTGTTTCAGATCAGTAATGGTGACAGAGGGCTGATACGGAACTTCGATTAGGCTGCCACCAGAGATGATGCTGGAATTGCTGAAATCGGACTCCGGATATACAGTCGTTGCGGATCCACCGCTCAGGCCATACTGGATACCGCTGCTCAGATAGGGGTTATTGAGCGAGGTCTCCAGGAACTTCTGGCTTAGGCCGTACTGGATTTCTGGAATGTCGTAGTCGATCTGGTTGCGGGCACCGTAGTTGTAGCCGGCATCATACAGATCCTCGTAGTTCGTGCTGCCGTAATAGACAGGGTCAGGAGAGGTTTTGAAGG
>OLSA01003642.1_pt1 | contig 10618 bp, 10 predicted proteins | sample 1672731 | NCBI WGS metagenome assembly OLSA01 (sample SAMEA3136718, study PRJEB25190) | human gut metagenome | biome: human gut; feature: human-associated habitat; material: faeces | place: Austria | collected 2013
GCCTGTGTACATTTACACAGTGTAGTGCCGTTATCTTTGTGTACATTATGGCACTGAAATGACTGGATATAATCAGCGTTTAGAGCGAATATGTACCTACCGAAAGGGAAAACAGAGAAAACGGAGGAAGATACGATGGAAACAAAGATCACAACAGCAGAAAAATTAGGAATGGTGTGTTTTGGAAATGGATACTCACTTTTAGATGTAATCGGCTTTGTGAATTGTAATAATTCAAAAAAAGTTAAGTATATTCAGCAGGAACAAGTCGTAGATGTGAATAAAACATATGATTTAGATTCTATTTGTTCCATAATTAAAGAAAAAGATATAGATACTGTACTGATTGCGATTCCTGAGATGGATAGAGAAGATTTAGATGCAATTTTTGAGGTGTTCAAGAATAAGGTTAGTGTCATTAAATATTTACCACAAGTAAATGGATTAGTAACATTTGATACAAAAGTAGAAGATTTTGATGGAATCTTAATGATTTCTAATTCTCGTGGATTAGAACATTTCTTATCTTATGCTTTAAAACGTATTATGGACATTTGTGCCGGACTGTGTGGCCTATTACTATTAATACCATTAACAATCTTTGTCTTTATTAAAAATCGTAAAGAAGGAGATAAAGGTCCTATTTTCTTTATGCAAAATCGTATTGGTAAGAATGGTAAAGAATTTAAGATGTTTAAATACCGTACTATGGTACTTGGTGCTGATAAGATTCTTAAAGAATTAATGGAAAAAGATCCAGCCATTCACGAAGAATATACTAAGAATAAAAAATTAGTAAATGATCCACGTATCACAAGTGCAGGTAAATTTTTACGTGAAAAGAGTTTGGATGAATTTCCACAGTTTATTAACGTATTGTTAGGTCAAATGTCTTTAATTGGGCCACGACCATACTTACCTAAAGAAAGAGAGGATATGGGAGATTATTATTATGATGTTATCGCATGTAAGCCTGGTATAACGGGTATGTGGCAAAGTCATGGAAGGAGTGATGTCGATTTCGAACATCGTTTATTATTGGATGAATATTATTATAGAAACTGGTCATTCTGGTTGGATGTGACATTGTTATTTAAAACTATTAAACAAGTGCTATATGGTAGAGGAGCAGTATAGAAAGGAAATAATTTATGAATAACGATTATATGAATGATGAAATGGAAATTGATTTGATAGAATTATTGAAGGACACAATTAAAAATATAAAGTTTATAGTAAAAATAACTTTATTGTGTGGAGTGGTTGTGTTTGGTGTTTCACAATTCATTTTACCTAAAAGTTATACATCAAGTACAGATATTACAATTGTGCCGGCAGAAACTTCTTTGGATTATACTTCTTATTTAACAGGAAGTAAGGTGCTAGATAAAGTGAGCAATGCGGTTGGTGTTGAAAGCTCAGGGCTAGTAGAGAGTATTGAAGTAACAAGAGATTCAAATAATACGTATAATTACAATATTAAGGCTACTACAAACAATCCTAAATTATCGTATCGTATTGCCAAAAATGTTGTAAATGAATTCAAAAAGTCAATGATATCTGAATTAAACTTAAGTAGTGTAACTACAATGAATGAGCCACAAATCAATACTACACCAGTGAGTCCGAATGTAAAAAAGAATACTTTGATTGGAACTTTCGTTGGTTTAGTAGGTAGTGTATGCATTGTAGTTTTACGTTTCTTATTTGATAAACATTTAAGAAATGCAGAGGAAGCTGAAATGTTTTTAGGGGTAGATGTTTTGGCTGAAATACCATTGAAGAAATAGGAGAAAATAATGGAACATAATATATCGAGTAGTTCGGCTTATCGAAAACTACGTACTAATATTGAATATAATGAAAAACATCCGCATATTCATAGTGCATGTTTAACTGGTGCAGACCATGGTGCAGGTGCTACAACGGTTTCAGTTAATTTGGCGGATTGTTTTGTGGCAAATACACCAAAAGTGTTATTGTTGGATTGTAATATAAAGGATCCACACATTCATGAATGCTTTAATATTAAAAATGATTTTGGGTTAACAGATATTTTAGAAGATAATAATTATACAAATTATTTGAAATACACTACAGTAATTAAAGACGGCTATTCAGGCAATGAATTACATGTTATTACAGCGGGTAATGAGAGAAAACATCCGATTGACTTATTAAGTGGTCAAAGCTTTAAGAAATTTATGCAGTTAATGAAATCTGAATATGATTTTATTATTGTGGATTGTCCTAGTTTAGAAAGTTGTAGTGATGTAATTCCAGTAAGTCATTTGGTGGATGGAACAATACTTGTTGTATCATTACCTGAAACAGATAAAAATATAGCTAAAAAGTCTATTGAACGTTTAAAAAGAAATGGTGCTAAAGTATTAGGTACTGTATTAAATAAAGTGGAATAGGCATATATCCTATTCCTTTTTTGTAAATATAATTATTTTGTAGTAAAATATATGGGCATGAGGAGATTTTTGTTATGAAAAAAGATAAAAAACAAAACAAAGTTGGTAAGGTACTTGGAATTATTTTCTCTATCTTACTGGTTACTGCAACAATGTATTTGTTGTTTAACATTATTAAATTGAATGTATTGCCTACAAAACTATTGTTTTTAATGACAATTGTATTTGTATTATTAGATTTGATATTTATCTTATTGTTGTGTTTTTCAACAAAAGGTGTTGTATCTAAAATCATTTGTATTATTTTTACCGTTGCAATTTCAATAGGATCTTGTTTAGGTGGATACTATATATCGAAAACAGGTGGTTTGCTTTCTAATATGACGAATGTTGCTAAACATTCTAAAAATACAGTAAGTGTAATTGTTAAAGAATCGAGTGATATGAAAAAGAAAGCCGATTTAGCAGGCCACAGCGTAGGAACTTTGGCAAATATAAATACTGTTGGTTCTAAAAAGATTTTAAAAGAACTAAATAAATCGGGTATCCAGATGGAAAAAAGAGAATATGGCAGTTTAACTGAAATGCTAGAATCTTTCTATAATGGAGAAGTAGATTCAATTGTTATTAATGAGTCAAGTCGTAGTCAAATTACAGATATTGATGCATATAAAGATTTTGACAACAATACGCGTGTTGTATACCAAACTTCGTATAAAGTAGAAAATACAGATAAGGCCAATGCAGTAAGTAACATTACTACAACACCATTTAATGTGTTGATTTCCGGATCAGATACTCGTGGTGGATTTGACGAAAATGGTCGTAGTGACGTAATTATGGTTGCTACAGTAAATCCTAAAACTGGAACAATTTTGTTAACTTCAGTACCTCGTGATTTCTATGTTACAACAGCTTGTGATGCAGGTGATGGATGTCAAGAAGGTGCATTAGATAAGATTACGCATACAGGTATTCATGGAACAAATACGACAAAGCGTACTGTAGAAAAATTATTGGGTATTGAAATTAACTATACATTTAAAGTTGGATTTGATACAGTAACAGATATTGTTGACGCTGTCGGTGGTATTGATGTAAATGTTGAACCAGGCTATGAATGCAATAATTTCTTACATGCTCCAGGACTTAGTGTACATGCAGGTGTGAACCACTTGAATGGTGAACAAGCGTTAGGATATGCTCGTGAGCGTTATGCATATAGTGAAGGGGATCGTCAACGTACTAAGAACCAACAACAAGTTCTAATGGGCATTGTTGATAAGATTACTAGTCCAGCGATTGTTACTAACTACGCTCAAATCATGGATAGTATGTCAAATACATTCTCAACAACTATGTCAAATGATGAAATTTCATCATTGATTAAATATCAATTAAATAAGAATCCTAAATGGAAAATGGAACAATATATGGTAAATGGTACAGGAGATACATTAATGTGTGCCGAGCTTGGTAATGCGGCTTATGTAATGGTACCAGATCAAAGTACAGTAACAACGGCTAAGAATAAAATCAATGCTGTTCTTGCTGGTAAATCAGCGGATGATGTAGAGTAAGGATATATTCCTTGCTCTTTTTTTTGTTTTATAGGTGTATACTTTATGTAGTGAGGTGTTGTTTATTATGGAAACTACAGATTATATACAAAATAGAATTCATACGAATGTTCGTAAGTTTGAAGAACTGAGCAAGAAGTATCATAGATGTCATATAGGATTGCTTGTTTCTTCTTTTAGTTGTTTCACATGTGTTCTTATCTTGAATGTTATTTATTTGATTGTTCCAGTTATATGGTTAATACTTTCCGCATGTGTATTGGTATTAGCAGGACTATTTTTATTATTCTTTGATGTATTGAATGACTATTCATCTAAGTCATTGGAATATAAATATAAAGCTAATTTATTGAACTATGAAAAGAACTTATATGAAGCAAAACAGGCTGGATTTAAAGGTTTTGCGTTTCGTTGTGAAAGGTTTATGTAATCTCGCACTCTTTGTGTGAATTTGCCAACTCATGGTCATTTATTATATAATATGTAATTGTGAGCTACAAAAGAGTTTATAGGAGATTTTAATATGTCTAAAAAGGATGTAAAACTTTCGCAGAATGTGAAAAAGAAAAAAAAGAAAAATAAGCGTCCTATCAGTAAGTTTTTAACTGTATTTATGTTTATTGCATTAGGCTTATTTATTTTTCAAATGATTCGTTTGAATTTATTGCCTTTTAAATTAATAATATTAGTTTCATTGGTGTTCATACTATTAGCCTTAATTCTGACTATTTTAATGAGGTTTAAGGCGAAGAAGTTCTTTAGTCGTTTTATATTGGGGATTATTTCTTTATGTATGTGTATTGGGCTTGCGTATGGAAATTATTTCTTATTTAAGACAAAGGATACGTTTGATGTCGTAACAAGCCTTGCAGATAGTAAGGCGACTACTACTTCGATTGTTGTTAAGAAAGCTTCTTCAATCAAGAACGAGAATAATTTGAAGAAAAAGACAATTGGGACAATGTTGAGTGTGGATAAGAAAGCTACTCAGCGTATGTTGGATTCTTTAGATAAGAAGAAGATATCTTATAAGACAAAGGATTATGATTCATTAGATGATTTGATGACGGCTTTCTATGATGATAAAGTCGATGCGATTTGTTTAAATGAGAAGTATCGTGATATTCTACATGAGAGTGAGGCGTATTTTAGTTTCCAAACGGATTCAAAAACAATTTATCAAAATGTAGAATATACAAAAGTAGACAAGACAGATAACCCGAGTGATCCAGTTAAAAATATTACTAAAGATGCGTTTACTATCTTAGTAAGTGGCAATGATTCATATGGATCTTTACAGGATAGTAATACGCGTAGTGATGCGAATATGTTATTGACGGTAAATCCTAAAACAGGTCGTATTTTAATGACGAGTATTCCTCGTGATTATTATGTTGATTTGGTATGTGATGAAACAGGGGATAATGCTTGTCCTGAAGATAGTAAAGATAAATTAACGCATTCTGGTTTAATGGGTGTGAAGTGTACGGAAAGAACAATTGAAAAAGCGTTGGGTATCAAAATCAATTATAATATTCGTATTAACTTTTCAAGTGTAGTGAACTTAGTGGATGCACTAGATGGAATTGATTTGGATATTCAAAAGGGTGAAGAAGTTGATATTCTTTATGCGAATGGACAGCCTGGTTTAAGTGTTGGTCAACATCATGTGGATGGTGAAACGGCATTAGCCTTTGCACGTGAAAGACATGCCTATTTGGATGGTGACAATCAGCGTGTGCGTAATCAACAAAAAGTATTTAAAGCTATTTTCAAACGTATAGTTTCTCCTAAGATGATCACGAACTATGGTAAGTTTATGGATGCATTGGCTGTAGCTTTTGATACAAACTTATCGAATGATGAAATCAGTGATTTTATCAAGTATGAATTGAATAATATGCCAGATTGGAAATTTGAATCATATTCACTTGTAGGTGATTCAGATTCTAGGTTCTGTTATGCTTCTTCTAGCTATGCTTCCGTTATTATTCAAAATGAAGAAATGAATGAAATCGCAAGAAAAAAGATTCAAGCTATCTTGGATGGTAAAAAGGCATCTTCTGTAAAAGATACTTCTGGTTTTTCTCAAAAACCAAGTGAAGATAATTCAGTAGGTAATGCTCAAGAGTTTGCTGAGATGAATAACAATAGTGAAGAAACAGATGAAGATTATTATACGTATGAAGAACCTTCTTATGAGGAAAATGATGAATATTACTATCAGCCAGAAGAACCTGCAGAATACGATTATTCTGAGGATTATGCAGGATAGGAAACCATTAGCCATTTCGTAAAGAGATGGCTTTTTTACTTTTTATATGTTTTAAGATATAATAAAGAATTGTAAAAGAGGTTTTCAACTTATGAATAGTTTATATAAATCAAATATTTATCAAAAATATAGAGGAATTCTAATATCACTCATTGATGTATGTATTGTCATGTTTTCTTATTTAATGGCATACATGATTCAAAATAATTTCTTTATCAATGAGAAGACAATCGCATTGACAAAACTTTTAGCGTTAGGATTATTCTTCATGCTTTTGTTGCATTTCATTGTTTTAAGATTGTTTAAAACACAAATGTCATTATGGACATATACAGGGCCAAATGAAATTATTCGAACATTTTTAAGTTGTTTGGTATGTTTTGGTGTAATGTCTTACTTTGTATTAAAAGTACACCTATTTAGTATTGAACTAATCGCACTTGCTGAGTTGTTATGCTTTATATTCCTTTTAGGAGCACGAATGCTATATAGGATGGCAAGACGCTATATAGTAGATGTGGATAGAGTAGACAATTGTTTAATTGTGGGTGCTGGTAATGGTGGATATTTATTGATGAATGAAATTTATCATAATATGGCCTATCCATACAATGTGATTGGTTTCTTGGATGACTTTAAGAAAAAGGGTACTATGCTAAGTGGTAAGCCAGTACTTGGAACAATTTCTGAAGTAGAGCGTATTTGTCAAGAGAACAATGTTCGTTGTATCTTTATTACCATTTCTTCTGTAAGCGACGAAAGAAAACAAGAAATCTTAGACTTATGTACATCCACTTCTATACCAACGAAAATCATGCGTATCTTTGTTGGAAATGATGAGAGCAATCATATTTCATTTGAAGATATTGATATCAAGGATTTACTAAATCGTCCAAGTATTGATTTAAAAGTCGATCAGATTGGTTCTTATCTTACGAATAAAGTGGTTTGTGTTACCGGAGCCGGTGGTTCTATTGGTTCTGAATTGTGTCGTCAAATTATTCATTTTAATCCTTCTAAATTGATTATGGTGGATATTAATGAGAATGCACTATATATGCTTAAACAAGAATTCTTAGTTATGAAACGAAAGAAACAGATGAATGATTCTATTCAACTAGAATCTTTAATTGTTTCCATTCGTGAAAGAGAAGAAATCTATAAGCTTATGAGAAACTATAAACCAGATGTAGTTTATCATGCGGCAGCACATAAACATGTACCTTTAATGGAAGATCGTCCTACAGAAGCTATTAGAAATAATATCTTTGGAACAAAGAATGTGATTGATGCTTGTTGCGACTGTGGTATATCTCGTTTTATTATGATTTCAACAGACAAAGCGGTAAATCCAACAAATGTAATGGGCGCTACTAAACGTATGACAGAAATGTATATGCAATCAAGAAATACTAAGGGTGGTATTCATATGGCTGCTGTACGCTTTGGTAATGTATTAGGATCCAATGGCTCTGTTATTCCTATCTTTAAAGAACAAATTAAAAATGGCGGTCCAGTCACTGTAACACACAAAGACATTAAGCGTTATTTTATGACTATTCCAGAAGCAGCTCAATTAGTACTACAAGCAGGCTTCTATGCGAATGAAAGAGAAATCTTTGTTTTAGACATGGGAAAACCAGTCAGAATCTGGGATTTAGCCGACAAAATGATTCGATTGGCAGGACTTGTACCAGGAAGAGATATTGAAATTCAAGAAATTGGATTGCGTCCTGGAGAAAAGATGTTTGAAGAATTAGCTCTAGAAATGGAAGAATGTCATAAGACAGACAACAATTTAATCTTTGTACACGAAAAGATGGATATTGATTCAAAAGAAGTAGATTCTAAATTAAATAAGCTAAAAGAATTAATGAATCAAACAGATGACAAACTTCAAATCAAAGAAGTCTTAATGGACATGATCAAAGAATAGAGATTCAAGCTGGGTAGATCCCGGCTTGTTTTAATGTGTATTCCATGGTGGCGGAGCCACCATGGAATACTCAAAAGTGAATGTATTGAATGATAAAACTTGAAACGGTAATAATTGTACTGTTCGTTACAAGGGTGTTTCTTTCTGCCTGACGGAATATTACGTATGAGCAAGCCCATCTAATACGGTAAAAAAAGTCCGGTCAATACGGTGACGAAGTCCATTGAATCCTTTGTATAAGTCCACACTGCATTGTAGATATAAAATATTATCCTCCTGTTGTAAGATATTAACAGGTAAGTAAGTATACTTATCTAGTCTTGCAATTAGGTGTATAAATGGCTTTGATTAATGGGTTAGGTGGCTCTAAATGATGGAATGGGTGGCTCTCAGTGCTGGACGGTATGGCTCTGAGTGCGTGGAATACTCACTTCTTCAATTTCCTGAAAGAAATCAGGCAAACGAGTATGTTGAACTCTGTATCTTTTCATGCATGCATTAACCCCAAAAACGTTTGAAATCCAAGTCTTACCTGATCCAGATGCACCAATCAAAATAATATTCATTTGTACCCAATTCTTCTATTAAGCTTCTGTTGATTTCATGGTCAGTTTTATAATTAATATCCTTTAGATTTCAATCTCAAAATCTTCCTCTTTTTCAATACTGAGCTTTTTTTGATTTCCTCAAACTCTACTGGGCAGACAAACCATACACCTGCATAATCGTTTTCATAATCACAGTAAGGCTTTGTGGTGTTGAGGATATACAAACTCATTTCATACATTGAATGGCATGTCACTTCCTGGTATAGTATCCCCATTAAAATTGGTTACTTTTCGTTAAATACATAAAGGATAAAAACTTCTAATTGGTTTAGAGAATATGAGCGGGGTGGAAGCTATTTAAACTCCTTTCATACCTCACGCATATGGTAAGGTAAATCAGAAATATAAGTTCAGCCAATCTGTTACTTCATATTCTCAAAAAATATCTTTCAAGTAATACCTCCAACCTTAAAATTAGGCATGAAAAAAGCAGCAAACTTTTAAGATTTACTGCTAAAAAAGAAATATACTATTTATAATAAATCTTACATCAATCTAAAATCAAAATTTTTACTGCTAATATCATTATAAATCAAGTTAAGATTTCTTAAATAAATTGGATTGAAAAATAAGTTTTTACGTTTTTCGATAGGATAATTTTTATTAAACATTTCTTGAACACAAAGAGAAAATGCCCAATTCTGAGGAGGAATAACAAACTTTATATTGGTAATGGATACTTTAGTTAATATTTTTGCATATTGTTCCATTATCCATCTGCTATCGGTATCCCATTCTCTTTTTTCTTCAAAACGGAGCATAACCTCATTGACGCATTTTGCAAATGTACTTACTGCATTATCTGCTATTTGGATAAGTTCTTCTTTCTTGCTATCTACAAAGTCTAAGTCTATACCAAAATCGTTAAGCTCCGATGTAAATGCTTTATCGTATCCATCAATTCTATCATGGTGAATTTTAATTGTAGAATTTGATAAATTATTTTGCCATTTTAATGCGAGAATCAGTTCGGAAAGGCAATTCAAATTTATGACATTCACATAATTAGGATTTTCATAACTTCCATAAGACAGAATATCCTTTATCCAACAGTCATAGTCTTTATCTGCTAATATTTTATCGGCCATCATAATTAAAGGATTATTATTAGGTGGAATCTCTTTGTAGTTATGATGGGTGATTTTTTTTAAAAGTTTTGGCTTAACAGATACATTGGTGACATGTTAATATATTCGACATTAATGATGTCTATTTAAGAATTATTGTATAGGTGTAAACGAAAGAGAGACTACACTTATGACAAGAACCTCAAAATATTTAAACCAAGATACTATTGCTACTTTACAAGCTTTTCAAATCGAAAAGATTGATCGTGAAATCACTGATTATTTAGATACAAACAATAAAATGAATACGTATCATTTTGAATACTGTCCTAAATGCGGATGTTATCATCCTCATTTAATTAAGAGTGGTTTTGCCAACTCTGGTAAACAAATGCTTCGTTGTAAATCATGCGGAAAACGTTTTGTTGTAGACCGCGGTCAGCTTACTTTTTATTCTCACCAAGACCAATCCAAATGGAATGAACTTATTCTGGATACATTGAATGGTGTATCTCTTAAAGAAACGGCTGCTAAAATCAATGTAAACGAACGCAATGTTTTTAATATGCGTCATAAATTATTGGTTAGTCTAGGAACTGAGGAACGTCCCATACACAGTGGGAAATGAAGTTGAAATGGATGAAAAGTATACTCCATACAATCATAAAGGGACTAAGATTGATGGAGTAGAACCTAAACATCGTGGAACACCTGCTACAAAAAGAGGATTAT
>OLSA01003654.1_pt1 | contig 10589 bp, 9 predicted proteins | sample 1672731 | NCBI WGS metagenome assembly OLSA01 (sample SAMEA3136718, study PRJEB25190) | human gut metagenome | biome: human gut; feature: human-associated habitat; material: faeces | place: Austria | collected 2013
CGAGCAGGCGGTTCGGCAGGTTTTCCCCGCGCGCGCGGCGGAGGTGACAGTCAGCATCCCCGGCGGCGAGGAACTGGCGAAAAGGACGTTCAACCCCCGGCTGGGCGTGGTCGGAGGGCTGTCCGTGCTGGGGACGACGGGCGTTGTGCGCCCGATGAGCGAGGAAGCACTGAAGGAGACGATCCGGCTGGAATTATCCGTCCGCAAAAGTCAGGGCGCGGAAGAAATCGGGCTGGTTTTCGGCAGTCAGGGCGAGCGCGCGGCCAACGCGCTCTTTCCCTGCATGCAGGCGGTGCAGATGAGCAACTTTGTCGGCTTTGCGCTGGATTGCGCGGCGGAATTGGGCTTTGCGCGCGCCACGCTGCTGGGGCAGCCGGGGAAGCTGGTCAAGGTTTCCGGCGGCAGCATGCAGACGCACAGCCAATACGGCGACGGACGGCGCGAAACGCTGATCGCGCATCTGGCGCTGATGGGCGCGCCGGTTGAGCTGCTGGAATTCGTGCATCAGAGTGTGACGCTCGACGGATGCATCTCCCCGATTTACGACGCGGGGTTTGACGCGGTTTGGACGCATCTGGCCGACGCGGCGGCGGCTTATGCGGCAGCGCGCATTCACGGGGAAATGCGCGTGGACGCGGTGATGCTGGATGCGAAGGGGCAGATCTTGGGAAGGAGTACAAGCCTATGAAACCAATGGAGATCGAGCAGGCGAGCATGGCGATCATCGAGCGCGAGTTGCAGGTGGCGCTTGACCCGGAGATCAAGCCCATTGTCAAGCGCGTGATTCACGCGACGGCGGATTTTTCCTTTGCGGAATCGATGGTCTTCACGCCGGGGGTTGTCCCCTATGCGCGGGAGCTGCTGGCGCGCGGCGCAATGATCGTCACCGACACGCAGATGGCGCTTTCCGGCATCAGCAAACCGGCGCTCAAGAAGCTGGGCTGTCAGGCGGTCTGCTTCATGGCAGATGAAGATATCGCGCGGGAGGCGAAGGCGCGGGAGACGACGCGGGCGCGCGTTTCGATGGAGCACGCGCTGGCCATTCCCGGCTCGAAGCTGCTGGTCTGCGGCAATGCGCCGACGTTTTTGGAGCCGCTGGAAAACCACGCGGATTTGAAGAATACGGTCGTCATCGGCGTGCCGGTCGGCTTTGTCAATGTGGAGGTGGCAAAGGAAATGATCCTGCACACCGATGTGCCATGTATCGTGAACCGGGGAAGAAAAGGAGGCAGCAATGTGGCTGCTGCGATCTGTAATGCACTTTTGTATGAAGTGCGGCGGGAGGATGCAGCGAAAAAGGTGGATTGATATTTACAAATGGAAATGGAGATACCTATGCGTTACGGATTTACGACCGGAAGCTGTGCGGCAGCGGCGGCAAAAGCGGCGGCATATATGCTGATCACCGGAAAAATAAAAAATGAGATAGAGATCGAGACGCCAAAAGGGATTCGGTATCATGCTGAAATCACAGATATCCGGCGAAGTGAAACTGCAGTGAGCTGTGCCGTGATTAAAGATGGCGGAGATGATCCTGACATTACGACGGGCGCACATATCGTGGCAGCGGTTTCAAGGATTGACGGCGGCATACAGCAAAAAGAACCGTCCGTGCATCGGCAAAAGAGTACGATGGATGGCAGCATGCAGCAAAAAGGGCAGTCCGCGCATTTACAGAGAATTGTGATCGACGGGGGATATGGTGTCGGACGTGTTACAAAACCGGGATTAGACCAGCCGGTCGGAAATGCAGCCATCAATCATGTGCCGCGTGAGATGATCGAAAAAGAGGTGCGGGAAGTCTGTGCGCTCACGGATGAAACGGCAGATCTTCTGGTGGAAATTTCCGTGCCGGAGGGGGAGACGCTTGCAGCGCAGACGTTTAATCCGAGACTTGGCATCACAGGCGGAATCTCCATCCTTGGGACGAGCGGTATTGTGGAGCCGATGAGCAGCAGGGCACTGCTTGAAACAATCCGGGTAGAGTTAAATCAGAAGCGAGCCATGGGGTATTCCATTGTGGCAGTCTCACCGGGAAATTACGGACTGGATTATATGAAACGGACTTATGGTTATGATCTCGATAAGAGTGTAAAATGCAGTAATTTTATAGGAGATACGATCGATATGGCGGTGGAAAATGGATTTGAAGCCATGCTTCTGACCGGTCATATCGGCAAGCTGATAAAAGTCGCCGGCGGCATCATGAACACACACTCGCGGGAAGGAGACTGCCGGATGGAACTGATCACGTCATCTGCTCTGTCAGCGGGTGCCGATGCAGATACGGCACGTCAGATCCTTTCCTGCGTGACAACGGAAGAGGCGGTTAATGTGTTGAAAAAAGCCGGATTGTGCGAAAAGACGATGGAACTGATCATGCAAAAGATAATGTTTTACCTGAATAAAAGAGCCGCAGGGAAAATTGCGGTCGCGTGTATTTTGTATTCCAACGAGCACGGAGGACTTGGAGAGAGTGCAGGGGCGGCAGAGCTGCTTGCGAGACTGAAGGAGGAGAAAAGATGATTTATTTTGCAGGTGCCGGCTGTGGGGCGGCGGATCTGATCACGGTGCGTGGAATGAAACTGTTAGAAAAGGCGGATGTGGTGATCTATGCAGGATCACTGGTAAATCCGGAGCTGCTTTCCTATACCAAAGAGGCATGTGAGATATATAATAGTGCCACGATGACGTTAGAGGAAGTGATCGAAGTGATGAGAAAGGCAGAGTCGGAGAGCAAGATGGTAGTGCGCCTGCATACCGGGGAGCCAAGTCTTTACGGCGCAGTCAGGGAGCAGATGGACTGTCTCGATGAACTTGGAATTTCTTATGAGAGCTGTCCGGGAGTTTCCGCCTGCTTTGGTGCAGCTGCATCTCTGCAGATCGAATATACACTGCCGGAGGTCTCACAGAGCCTTATTATTACCCGCATGGCAGGAAAAACATCGGTGCCGGAAAAAGAGAGTATCGAGAGTTTTGCAGCACATCAGGCATCCATGGCGATCTACTTAAGTACCGGTATGTTAGAGGAACTTTCCAGACGTCTTGTGGCAGGTGGGTATACGAAAGACACCCCGGCAGCGTTAGTGTATAAGGCGAGCTGGCCGGAAGAAGAAGCATACCTGTGTACAGTGGAAACATTGCCGTTGGTTGCAAAGAAACATAATATTACGAAAACAGCACTGGTTCTGGTGGGAAATGTTCTTGCAAATAAACGCTGCGCGCGCTCAAAACTGTATGCGCCGGATTTTGAAACGGAATTCCGTAAAAAGAAGGAGTAACACATGCAGATCGATATCATGAGTTTTACCAGGCGCGGGATAGAACTCTCGGCAAAGATACGGGAATGTCTGTATTCGTGTGGGAAAGGGTACGAAGTGTGTCTGTATACAAAGTATGGCAGATATCAGGAAATATCAGATGCAGAGATACAGACTGAGTGGATCCGGGAACACAATCGTGCCAATGGCAAAAATCCGGTTTATGTCAAAGAAAGCATCTACGACTGGATGCGCGCGCGTTTCGAACAAAACAGAAATGGGAAAAAGACAGCAGTCATCTGGATCGGCGCATGCGGAATCGCGGTGCGCGCCATGGCACCTTCTCTGCGTGATAAACTGACAGACATCCCGGTTCTGGTGGTGGACGAGGCGGGACAGTTTGTTATCCCGGTTTTGTCCGGACATTATGGCGGAGCAAATGAACTTGCAGGACTGCTTGCAAAACGGATCGGTGCAGTGCCTGTCATAACAACGGCAACCGATGTCAATCATGCGTTTGCCGTGGATGTTTTTGCGAAAGAAAATGGACTTTTCATACAGAATAAAGAGGAAATTGCAGGAGTTTCGTCGAAAATTCTCGATGGAAAGAAGATTATGATAATGACAGGTGGGCGGGTGGAAGGAGAGATACCAAAATCGGTACTGATATCTGACATAACAACATGTGAAGAAAATCCGCCACAAAAGTGGTCGGTGAAAAAAGAACAGGACCATATATCTATGCCGGATGTTGTGATTTCTGCAAGGTATCCGGTAAAAAATATTCCAAAGAGTCAGGTCATAGATGAACAGGTGGATGTTAAAACGCATACAGATCCGCTCTGGCTGATCCCCCGCACCATCATCCTTGGCATGGGCTGTAAAAAGGGAAAATCCTGTGAGGAGATCGGGCAGTTTGTCTTAGAGACATTAGAACAGGAACAGATATCCATACAGGCAGTTACAGCGCTTGCCACGATCGATCTGAAAAAAGAAGAACCGGGATTTTTAGAATTTGTAAAAAAATATGGGCTGGACTTTCTGACGTATCCGAAAGAAGTCTTAAAAGAAGTGCCGGGAACCTTCAGCGGTTCGGCATTTGTGTCACAGACAGTCGGCGTGGACAATGTGTGTGAACGCGCAGCGCTTGCAGCATGCAGGAAAGAAGATAAAGAGAAAATAAAGCAGCCTGGATGTGGCAGTGAGGGAAAAGAAAAATCGTATATGCAGCAAAATTGTGACAGCAGGGAAAATCAGAAAAAAATGTTAGTACAGGGCAGGTTACTGCTCAAAAAGAAGGCAAAAGACGGAATGACGCTTGCGATAGCTGAGAGGGAATGGAGTGTAAGATTTGATGAAACATAAAATATATATTGTGGGAATGGGACCGGGAGAAGAAGCAATGATGACGATGCAGGCGTATGATACACTGCTGGCATGCGATACGATCATCGGCTATCAGGTTTATTTAAAACTGTTAGGCGAAGCATTTGCGGAAAAAGAGCAGCTTTCTACACCGATGAAGCAGGAGCGGGAGCGCTGCATCCTCTGTTTTGAGAAGGCGAGGGAAGGGAAAAAAGTTTCCCTGATCTGCAGTGGGGATGCGGGGGTCTATGGAATGGCATCTTTGATGTATGAGATCGGGGAAAGTTACCCGGACTGTGAACTTAGTGTCGTGCCGGGCGTCACCGCTGCACTTAGCGGAGCAGCGTGCCTTGGAGCACCATTAAACCATGATTTCTGCGTAATCAGCTTAAGTGACTTACTGACGCCGTGGGAAAAAATAGAAAAACGTTTAAGAGCGGCGGCGGATGGGGATTTTGCGATTGCGATCTACAACCCGTCCAGCAGAAAACGTGCGGACTATCTGATGCGTGCCTGTGATATTCTGTTAGAGACAGTTGAGGAGACACGCCCGTGCGGATATGTGGAAAATATCGGAAGAGATGAGTCAAAAATGGAACTTTGCACGTTAAAAGAATTGCGGGACCGTCAGGTCAACATGTTTACGACCGTGTTTATCGGTAATTCAGAGACAAAGATCATAGACGGACATCTCGTCACTAAAAGAGGATATCATATATGAAACGGATATTGATTTTTTCCGGCACCACAGAGGGCAGACAGTTAGCGGATATCTTAGATGCATCCGGGATCTGCGCGGATGTCTGTGTCGCCACGGAATATGGGCATGAGGTCATGACCGAGGGGCAGTACCGGAATATTTACACCGGAAGACTTACGGAAGAAGAAATGAAAGAATTCATGCAAAAGGGAGACTATGCTGCAATCGTTGATGCAACGCATCCCTATGCGGTCGTGGTTTCTTCTAATATCAGGCAGGCGTCCGCACAGGCAGGACTTCCATATTATCGTCTGCGGCGGACACTGCAGTCGGCCGGAGATGACAGCGATGTAATTTATATAAAGTCACAGCAGGAATGTGTCCGCGCGTTAGAGCAGACCAGTGGCAATATTCTTCTTACAACGGGAAGTAAGGAACTGCACTGTTACTGCGAAAATGAGGCATTGAGGGAGCGGCTGTTTGTCCGTGTCCTGCCAGGGACAGAGAGCATAGAGATCTGTCATAAAAACGGCATTTTAGGGAGACAGATCATTGCCATGCAGGGCCCGTTTTCCGAGGAAATGAACCTTGCACTTCTCCATCAGTATCAGATCCGTTATATGGTCACAAAAGAGAGCGGTGCGTCCGGTGGATTTTCAGAGAAGATCAGTGCCGCGAAAAAGGCAGGGGTATCGGTATTTGTGATCGAAAACCCGGAGGCGGAGAACGGGGAGCAAAAGGAAAACCTAGAGGAAATTCTTCAGGAAATAGAACGTTTGACCGGTAAACACATTCGAAGAAAACAGATGCAGGTATCTCTTGTCGGGATCGGCATGGGAAATACAAAACTGATCACAGAGGAAGCGGCGGAGCGTATAAAAGGCGCAGATCTGTTATTCGGGGCAAAAAGACTGCTGGATGCGGTGCCGGCGCAATGGAATGTAGCTGCGGAACGACTGCCATATTATCTGGCAAAAGACATTCTTCCATGCCTTGATGATGCAGGTGAAAAAAGTGGGAAAGCCATTTTCCATGCAGTCATTTTATTTTCCGGCGATACCGGATTCTACAGCGGTGCAGAAAAAATGGTGCAGGCATTGCAGGGCAGGGAGAACACGGAGGTGTCCGTCTGTCCTGGGATTTCCTCGGTTTCTTATCTGGCTGCGCGCAGTGGTAACAGCTGGCAGGATGCTAAAATCGTCAGCCTGCATGGGACAGACCAGATGGAGCGTTTGATAAAAACGGCAGGGATGAGAGAAAAAGTGTTTGTTATTACATCCGGTGTTTCGGACGTCCGCGAAATCGGGAAGCGGCTGATCGAATGTGGATTAAAAGAGACGACTGTGACGGTCGGATATGCGCTGTCCTATCCGGCGGAACAGATAAAAACATTGTCCCCGGAAGAATGTATGCAGCTTACCGACGAGGGACTTTATACCTGTCTGATCCAGAATCAGGGGATTTCGGGAGAAAAAAAGAATTCTGATCCAAAATTCCTGACGCATGGTCTGCCGGATGACGCATTTTGCCGGGATAAGGTGCCGATGACAAAGGAGGAAGTCCGGGAGGCGGCAATCTGTAAAATGCACCTGACACCCGACGCGGTGGTTTATGATATCGGAAGCGGGACAGGCTCAATCGCGGTCGAGATGGCAAGGCTGTCAGACAATCTTACCGTCTATGCCATTGAGCGAAAACAGGAGGCTGTCGCACTGATCGAAAAGAACTGCACAAAGTATGGACTTGCCAATGTAAAAGTGATCTGTGGGGAGGCACCCGGGGCACTTACAGGGCTTCCGGTTCCAACTCATGCATTTATCGGTGGAAGCAATGGCAGTTTAAAGGAGATATTAACGGATTTATACCGGAAAAATCCGCGTATGCGTGTGGTAGTGACGGCAATTACGTTAGAGACGGTTGGGGCTGTTTCTTCTATATTAAATGAGTTTCCGGTGGAACAGGAAGAAATCATCCAGATGTCAGTCAGCCGTGCGAAAAAGGCGGGACGTTACCATCTGATGCAGGCGGAAAATCCGGTGTTTATCCTGTCGTTTTATTTTGCAGGAGGGACGGAGTCATGAGGACACCAAGAATACTGATTGGCGCGACAGGAAGTGGAAGCGGAAAGACTACGATCACCTGTGCACTGCTTGAAATATTAAAAAGACAGGGGAAAAAAGTACAGGCATTTAAGTGTGGACCGGATTATATCGATCCGATGTTTCACCGCACGGTACTTGGAATACCATCGAAAAATCTGGATACGTTTTTTACCGGGGAGAAAATGACGGCAGAACTGTTTATGGAGTCTGCAGTAAATGCAGATATCTCTGTGATGGAAGGCGTAATGGGACTGTATGACGGGTTAGGCGGGATCCGGAAAGAAGGATCTGCCTATGACCTTGCGACGGTGACAGACACGCCGGTCATTTTAGTCATCGATGCGCACGGAATGGGGAGGAGCATTCTTCCGCTGATCGCCGGTTTTCTTTCCTATGATACGATTCATCTGATCCGTGGAATTATTTTAAACCGCACCTCCGGCGCATTTTTTGAGACGATACGGCAGGAGATCGAGAAGAGTTTTCCGGTAGAAGTTCTTGGATATTTTCCAAACCAGAAGGAGATTCTTTTAGAGAGCAGACATTTGGGACTTAAACGCCCGGAAGAAGTAGAAAAGATGGCAGAACTGCTGGATAAAACGGCGGATATGTTAGAAAAGACCGTCGATATAGACAGGCTTTTCGCAATCGCGGAGGGGGCATCAGAACTGCCGGAAGGCAGCACATTAGAAAAAGACAGTTACGGTAAGCAGAAAGTACATTTGCAAAAAAGCGGAAAAAGACCAGTGATTGCCGTGGCACGCGATGAAGCGTTCTGTTTTTATTATGAGGACAACTTAAAGGCACTTGAAAAAGCCGGCGCAGAGATTGTATTTTTTTCACCGCTTCATGATGGAAGTGTGCCAAAAGAAGCGGACGGTCTATTGCTTCCGGGAGGGTACCCTGAACTCTATGCGAAAGAATTATCTGAAAATAAGACGATGCTTGCGGCTATCAGGGAAAAGGCGGAACTCGCGATGCCGATCGTTGCTGAGTGTGGCGGATTTATGTATCTGCATCAGACGATGGAAGATACAGAGCATCATGTTTATGAGATGGCAGGCGTTGTGCCGGGAGACTGCTTTTACACAGGGAAACTGGTTCGTTTCGGGTACATCGAACTTACGGAAAAAGAATCAAACTTTCTGCCGGAAAATGGCAGCATAAAAGGGCATGAATTTCATTATTTCGACAGTACCGCAAACGGTGATGACTGTGTGGCATTAAAACCGGTAAGTGGGAAAAAATATGACTGTGTTTTTGATAAAAATTCATGCTTTGTGGGATTTCCGCATCTTTATTATCCATCTGCGCCGCAATTTGCGGAAAATTTTGTAAAAAAAGCAAAAAATTATGCGGACAGGTCAGAAGTAAATAGCTAAGGAAGCATTTTAATGCAGCAGGATAAATAAATCGTTGTGAAATACAAAAAATATGAAGTGAAAACACAGGAACAGAATTTAAGTAAAAACAGGGGAATACAACCGTGAAAAATACAGAAAAAACAGGGATCCTCTACGGAATCGGCGTCGGACCTGGTGACCCGGAGCTGGTCACATTAAAAGCGGTACGGATCGTTGGAGAGTGCGATACCGTGATACTCCCGGCAAAAAGCAAAGAGGACTGCATCGCCTACGGAATCATGAAAGAGGCATGTGGGAAAATTGCAGAAAAAGAATTGATATGTATGCCCTTTCCGATGACAAAGGATGAGAGCAGACTTACCGCGGCGCATGAGCAGATCTGTCTTGAGATAAAAAAATTGTTAGATAACGGCAGACAGGCGGCTTTTTTGACGATCGGAGATCCGACGGTTTACTCCACTTACCAGTATATCCATAAACGTGTGGTAAAAGGCGGCTATGAGGCACATATCGTAAACGGAGTCCCGTCTTTTTGTGCGGCGGCGGGGGCACTTGGAATATCGTTAGCGGACAATAAAGAAGAGATCCATGTGATACCGGCATCCTATGAGATAGGAAAAACAGCAGAATTTTCCGGAACCAGAATTTATATGAAGTCCGGGAAGAAATTAGGGGAATTAAAGCAGATGCTGCAAAAACAGCAAAAAGATAGCAGACTGGAAGTGTATTCGGTAGAAAACTGTGGTATGATGAATGAAAAAATAACCACAGAGGTGGAAAAGTTAGATGATACCTCCGGTTATCTTACCATTGTGATCGTAAAGGAGCATTGACCTTGGAAAATTCCTATCGTTATTATGAAAACAGGGCATGTAAATATTATCCGTGTCATGAGGTGGAAAATGATGAGATGAACTGCCTGTTCTGTTTTTGTCCGCTGTATGAGAGAGAACACTGTCCGGGCAATCCGGAATATATTAACAGTAAGGGCAGAGTCATCAAATCCTGCATGCACTGCACATTTCCCCACGAAGCGGAAAATTATGATATTATCATGCAGTTTTTAAAAAAGAAAGCAGAGACGGAAAAATAAGTGACAGAAGAGAAATTTATTCATACTAATTTAAAAAACGAACTGACATACGATTTCCTTGTGGAAATTTTAAAGCATTACCATTATGAGCAAAAAGATATGGAAATGCTAAAGGAAGTTGCAGGGGAACTGCGCGAATGCCTTGCCGGGGAGGAAGGATTTTACTGCATGACGAGGCGTCAGTGTGAACAGATTCTGAATCTGTGCAGAGAAGAAAATTATGCAATCGGGATATTTACGCTGGGGAGCAGGGTAGATGAGCTCGAGAACCGTTATAGCAGCACAGAGCGTTTAAGAGAAGCATATGCAGTTGAGACGATCTGCTGGGAACTTTTGCGGAAAGGATATGACATGTTTCAGAGGTGGGCAGAGGCACATTTGAAACAGCGCCTTGAATCTTATCATTTTTTTGGCTCGGAGGAGGGGCTTCCTTTTGAAAAAATGGCACAGCTTTTAGCAGAGATGGGACAGAATCGGATTACCTGCAATCAGGCATACTGCATGGAACCAAAAAAAAGCGTGATGTTTTTAGCGGAACTTTCCGGTGGAAGTCTGAAAGTGGAATCTAAGCGGAATTTCCGGGAAAAATCCGGGGAAAGTTCCGGTGCAGGAGTAAAATGGAATGCTGCTGAAACAGAAAAATGTGGTGACAAAAGTACCGGAATCTGTGCATCCTGCAGCAATAAAGAATGTGCTTATCGAAGA
>OLSA01003655.1_pt1 | contig 10588 bp, 10 predicted proteins | sample 1672731 | NCBI WGS metagenome assembly OLSA01 (sample SAMEA3136718, study PRJEB25190) | human gut metagenome | biome: human gut; feature: human-associated habitat; material: faeces | place: Austria | collected 2013
AGGCAAGGGTCTGCAAAACCCTCATTCCCCAGTTCAAATCTGGGTGTCACCTCCATATGAACGCGGCCCGTGTTTCGAACTTTTTTATCGAAACACGGGCCGCTTCGTATTCGGAAAGCCTTGATTTATCAAGGCTTTCCGTTTTTGCGTATTCTTGAGTACTTTTCTTGAAAGGCCAAAATCGAAAAGAAGATTTCGCTATCCACCCCCGCTATTTGAACACGTCTTTTCGATATAATCGTTGGTATATGCAGCCTCAAACGCCTGCGGTGTCTTATATTTTAGTGTCGCATGTGGGCGGACTTCATTGTAGAAACAAATGTACTCGTCTACGCTTTGCCGGAAATGCCGTTCAGATGTATATTCTCTGCGGTAGGCTTCTTCCTTTTTGAAGGTCGCAAAGAAAGCTTCCGCCACAGCGTTGTCATGAGGACGGGCAGTTGCGGAAAAGGATTGTTTGACACCAAACTGTTGCAGTAGTTTGGAAAATGCATCAGAAATATACTGTCCACCTCGATCACTATGAAAAGTCAAATTTTTCGGCATTCCGCGTTCAGCATAGGCAGCACGAAATGTTGTTGTCACGAGCCGTGTACTTGCAGAACGAGAGATGCGGTGAGCGATGACTTTGCGGGAAAATAAATCAATAATGACGCAAAGATAGAGCCAAGATCCTTTGATTTTAAAATATGTGATGTCACTTACCCAAATATGATTTGGATGATCAACACGAAACTCACGATTAAGGAGGTCTTGCTTTTTGCGTTGCTGTGCTTTATAAAGCTTCTTTGCATCCGTGCGAACACTATGCAGGCCAAGCTCTTGCATAATGGCTGATATGTGTTTTTTGCTGACATGCAGACCATTTGAGATCAAGATTGTGCGAATCTTTTCCGCACCGTAACGCTGCTCGCTGTCATCAAAGATTTGCTTGACTTTCAATGCAAGCTGTGCTTGTTCGCTTTCATATTTACTGCGGTCAGCACGACGGAAAATATGATTATAAAATGTGCCTCTGGCAACATCCAATGCCTCGCACAACTCATGAACGCTGTAAACCTTCGTAAATTCAGTATGGAGATGTTCCAAAGTCGCTATCCTATCCTGCAATGGGACTTTGGAAAGATATCCCGATAGCTGAATGATCTCAAGCTTGTGTTCCGCTTTTTGAAGACGCCTTGTGATGGAATCGAATTCTTTCGGCGTGTAAGTGTGCGTTGCGGTTTGGATGGAACAGTATTCCCGCCGCCAATGATATAGCGTACTCTGAGATATGTGCAGTTCTTGACATAGGGATTGAATGGATTCACCCTTCTCATAGCGCCGAATTGCTTTGACTTTGAATTCATCTGGATATTTTTTGGGCATGACCTCATCTCCTTTTGCAAGATAAGGACATTATAAACCACACGGTGACATTTAACATAAAGTAAAAACAGCAGTTGTATAAAAACAGATTTCATGGTAAAATTCAACAAAACAGAGGGCGTAAAATAAAGACAAGGAGGATTTCCAATGAAGTTGCAAGAAGTGATACTGAGAAATTATAGAGGCTTTCGCATTTCTCTCCAATACATAATTGCAGCCAGAGAATATGATAAAAAACTGAAATGGTGAATTCTGTGTTCTGATCGTTGTGAAGGATTAAATGTAAACCGTTGGCAAGGGTGGGCAACTATGACCAATTTGAAAGAGCAATTCTATCAAACGAAAAATATCGAGTTTCTCAAGAAAACACTGGGAAGAGAACTTTGGGTCCAGGTGTCGGGAAGCAAAGATATAAATGGGGCTTCTGCTGCGTTTTGGGCAGCTTTAATGCCTGTAGAGAATATCGACGAAGCTTACAGAGATTATTCTTGGAACAGTTATATAGGAACACAATGCCCCGGCTTTATAGAATACGGGGACAAAATAACATATGAGGCAAATCCCCTGAATTTTGATTCATGCTTGAATATAGTGCAGTATAGGGAATTCTATGGAATCAAGCCAAATTATGTCGAGATTTCAGAAGAATTTCGCTTGCTGAACAATTTATATCATGACATAAATACAAATATTTTTTATGAAATTGAAGAAAACGGAGAATGCACCGAAGTTGCTAAAATTATAAACAATGACTGCGCATATATAAAACTTAAAAGCTTGATGAAATTTGCTGCAGCGAAACAAATGGCGCTTCTACTATTCTTTGATATTCGTGTTAAGATTTCCGGCTCACTACAGAAAAACGGACTCAAAGAGTTCTCTACTACTGTAAATGAAGACGGATTGTTTTTTGGACTATGGGGAGGTGAACAGAGACTACTTGAAACATATTCTTACAGTATTTTGATGGGGAAAAGAATTTTGCTTCCCAAACCTGTTGAGGAGTGCGGATACGAACCATATTCTCGCAATGAAGAAAACGAGTATCCTGAATATATTATTGGAATAGATGAGTATGGAGAGCCAAGAAGTTATACATCAAACCCTGCGAAGTTATCAAATTATTTTGGAGCAAATCCCGGTGCTCCCCATTATTTAACGCCAGTCTTTTTCAAGAAAGAGGTGTTGCAAAGATATCTATCTCGGCCTAATATTTTTAGTGTAGAGGCAGGTTACCTTCGTTGCCAATCCTTGTGGGGAATCGAAATTGACAATGAACACAAAGACATGGTATCGGTATATCTGGGAGATCTTGGGAGGGATTTGCCAGTTCAGGAACACTCACATTGGAAACAGTATAATATTGCGACAGATGCAAGACTCAGTACAAATGCGGTGAAAAGAGATTTTTTATGTGCCTTTACGCAACCGGAAATTTCTGATTTAAAGTTCAAATCGAATTTTAAGCAGTTTGTAAATACTTGGAGAGAACAGTATCAATGGGATTTATTCCTCCCCCTTTCTCAGAATGATGAGTACAATTTTAAAACTTTACATCTCCCGATAACAGATGGGCAAGAAGAATTTGACCATTTGGTTTTATCCTTGGTGAAAACAATGATTGACTCACTAAACGAAAAAGAAATTGTTAAACAATTCAAAAATCCAACCGATCTCAAAGGAGGAATTAGTAAGTTAGAATACTGGCTTTCCGAGTTAAACTTTCCTGATTACCAGCAACAAATTAAGTTCTTGCGCAATCTACAAGAACTTCGGTCAACAGGAACCGGACATCGAAAAGGAAAGGGATATGAGAAAGCTGCCGGAGTTTTTGGACTGAATACCGACAATTATGTTGATGTATTTGACAGAATCTTACTGCAAGCCAATGCATTTATCCTCTTTTTAGCTAAAAATTTCTTGAAGGATTGGACCGTTACCCTTTCTTGAGAGTGATATTGCCCAAAGCGGTCGAAGAAAAATATCCGAATTGAATGAACACCACCCGTGTTTCGAACTTTTTTATCGGAACACGGGTGGTTTCTTATTCGGAAAGCCTTGCAATGCAAGGCTTTCCGCTTTTTTATGTACATCCAATGCATATCAGGAAACATCAAAATTGCAAAGATGTTTTCAAATGCCGACATCGCTATATGAACATGGCTTTTCGATATAGCTACTTTGATATGTTGCTTCAAACGCTTGCGGTGTCTTGTATTTCAGCGTTTGATGGGGGCGAACCTCATTATAAAAACGGATATACTCATCCACGCTCTTCCGAAAATGCCGTTCAGAAGTGTATTCACGCCGGTAGGTCTCCTCTTTTTTAAATGTGGCAAAGAATGTTTCTGCGACCGCATTATCGAGAGGTGTGCCGCTTGCTGAGAAGGATTGTTTGACATTATATTGCTGTAAAAGTTTACTGAAGGCTGCGGAAATGTACTGCCCACCCCTATCACTATGAAATGTCAGATTTTTCGGATTACTTCGCTCTTCATAAGCGTTGCGAAAAGTGGCTGTGACGAGACGAGTACTGGCTGCATGGGATACTCGATACCCTACGACTTTGCGGGAGAAGAGGTCGATAATAGCGCAGAGATAGACCCATGCATTTTTGATTTTGAAGTAAGTAATATCGCTCACCCATACTTGATTTGGGTGATCCGTGGTAAATTTTCGGTGAAGCAAATTTTGCTTCTTCCGCATTTGATTCTTGTAGACCTTTTTCGCGTCGGCGCGAATACTGTGCAAGCCAAGCTCCTGCATAATGGACAAGACTCGTTTTGTACTGATGCGCAGACCATTTTCAGCCAAAACAGTATGAATCTTATCAGCGCCATACCGCTGTTCACTATCATCGAAGATCTGCTTCACTTTCAGCATGAGTTGAGCCTTCTCGGATTCGTATTTGCTTCGATCTGCGCGGCGGAAAATGTGATTGTAGAATGTACCGCGGGACACATTCAAGGCTTCGCATAATTCGTGAACGCTGTACAAATCTGACATTTCGTTGTGAAAATGCTCCAGAGTGGCCAACTTGTCCTGTAGAGGCACTTTGGACAGGTAACCGGATAACTGAATAATAGAGAGCTTGTGCTCCGCTTTTTGAAGCCGCCTGACAAGAACATCAAATTCCGCTGGTGTGTAGGTATGGGCAGATGTCTGAATGGAACGGTACTGGTTTCGCCAGTGATAGAAGGTGCTCTGCGATATGTGCAGTTCTTGGCAGAGAGCCGGAATGGACTCACCCTTTTTATAGCGACGAATCGCTTGCTTTTTGAACTCGAGCGGGTATTTCTTGGGCATAGCATCATCTCCTCATTTCAAGATAACGCCATATTATAATATTTTCTTTGTGTATTGTGTAGCAACTGGCGCCATTCGCAGAAGAATGCATTTCAATGCCTCTCGACGAACAAGCGATTTCCTGCTATACTGAAAAAAATATCTCAGGAGAGCGAGTGCGATGAAGAAGATACTCTTTGTGTGCTTGGGCAATATTTGCCACAGCCCGATGGCGGAGTTCGTGATGAAGGACTTGGCAGGATGTGTTGGCGGGATGCCAAGGACTTCTGAGAGAATTATTGCAGGAGCGAGGTGAACAGAATGGATAACGAGCTTTAAACGAACTATACAACAGAGCAAACCTATCATTCAATCCGCCATTCCATTGTGTCTGCACAGCGCAGTTTGTGCACAGCAGTAAACTCCGCAATGGTGACGGCCTATTGGGAAATCGGCGAGCAGATCTACAAAGCCTGCGGAGAAAATGACCGCGCAGGATATGGAAAAAAGCTGCTGCAGTACCTGTCCGCACATCTGACAGCGGAATTTGGGAAAGGATTTGACGAGTCAAATTTGCGAAAAATGCGCCAGTTCTACTGCGCATATCCAATTCGAGACACACTGTGTCCTGAATTGAGCTGGTCGCACTACCGACTACTGATGCGCATTCCCAATGAGAAGGAGAGATCCTTCTATGCGGAAGAATGCGCGAAATCCGCATGGAGCGTCCGGCAGCTTGAACGGCAGATCCACACGATGTACTATCAGCGCATCTTGGCAAGTCAGGATAAACCGCTTGTCGCTGCTGAGATACAAACGACGGAGCCGAAACCGGAATATGAAAAAATCATCAAAGACCCCTATGTAATGGAGTTCCTGCAAATCCAACCGGATACGCATGTGTATGAGGGAGAATTGGAGCAGGCATTGATTGACCACCTGCAACACTTCCTGCTGGAGCTGGGACGAGGCTTCTCCTTTGTAGCACGACAGAAGAAGTTTACGCTGGATAGCCAAAGCTTTTTCATCGACCTTTTACGCATCAAGATCTTGGCCAGATGCAGATGTACGTCAACTACTATACTCGTGAGTTGATGAACGAAGGGGACACACCGCCGATTGGCATTGTCCTTTGCGCCGATAAAAGTGATGCTGTTGTGAAGTACACTTTACCGGAGGATAATCACCAGATTTTCGCATCCAAGTATTTTACCTATCTGCCGACAGAGGAAGAATTGAAGCGAGAACTGCGGCTGGATGAGTTCCAAAAGCTGGACGAATAATGCCTGTGTTAAATTCGGACGGGGGTTCGAATTGCGTCAGCGAAAATTTGTAATAATCGCATTCTGAATTCTATGGAAAACTCAAAAGCATTGCGGTGCAAGGCTTCCAGGACGAAAATATCCGAATTGAAGCCGCCTGACAGAGGGAATCCCTGTAATCTCAATGGTTACAGGGATTTTTTTGCCCTCATTTTTTGAAAAAACCCTTATTTTTACCCTTATTGGCTTTTTAGCCGGAAATGCGGCAACAGGGCACTCCGTGCATGCGGCACTTTTCCGCTCCGCTTCTATTCCTTATGGGCTGCCCTGCCGGATAAAATATGACGATGCCGAACATCGGCACCGTCCTGCTGTATCGTGTATTCAGTTCGCCTTTTTCAGCTTTGCAATATCCTCCGCCATTTGGCGGCACATGAGCTTGAGGAATTTCACCTCGTTCTCCAAATCGTCCATGCGGGAGCGAGGCACAAGTTTTTCCTGAATGTCCTTGATACCGTCCGCCAAAAGGCTGAACTTCGGCGTGACATCACTCTCAATAAGTACGGCCATGCTGCGGGTAATTCTTTCTTCCATCTCCTGCAGGTAAGCAATTTCCTTTTCATCAAGCATTTTTCTCTCCCTCTTTGCCTTGCATTATACGGTGCCGGTATTCGGTTGTCAAGGTGCGCTCTGCCGCCTGCCGGTATTCGAATTTTCTGCTTTCCCCATATTTTAATCAATAATCTTTCAAATCTTATGAATATTGGCTGTTGCATCTTCCGCCGCTTTGCCGTATACTCCTATATTATTTCGTAGTAGGATGGGATGGAACCGTATGAAAACCTATTCATTTGCCTACGGCAGCGGCACGGTGGAGCTGCCGCTGGATGAGAAAAATGTGATCGGCGAGCTGCACGGCAACGCCGTCGCCCCGCTTGCCGATATCCGCGCGGCGCTGTGGGCCTCGCTCGACGCACCGATCGACAGCGCGCCGCTGTGCGAGCGCGCCAGGGCGGGCGATACCGTCGCGCTGGTCGTGAGCGACATGACGCGCTTCTGGATGCGGCAGGACCTCGTGGTCCCGCATCTGGTGGACTATCTCACGGAGCGCTGCGGCGTGCGGGAGGAGGACATCACCATCGTCATTGCCAACGGCACGCACATCGGCGGCGACGAGCAGGAGCTGCGCACGCTCGTGACCGACGCGGTCTACGACCGCGTCAAGGTCAAGAACCACGACTGCGAGGCCAAGGACCTTGTCTATCTCGGCACCCCGCCGCACGGCACGCCGGTCTCCATCGACCGCACGGCGGCCGAGGCCGACCTCGTGGTCTGTCTCGGCGCGGTGACGCATCATGTGATGGCGGGCTTCGGCGGCGGACGCAAGAGCATCCTGCCGGGCATCAGCGGGCGCGAGACCATCTTCCACAACCACGCCTTCTCGCTCGACGCGGCGCAGCTGCGCTCCAACCCCGCCATCGGCAACGGCGTTCTGAAGGGCAACCCGCTGCACGAGGATATGTGCGAGGCGGCGGGGCTGGTGAAAAATCTCTTCATCGTCAACCTCGTGATGAACGCCCAGATGCAGCTTGCCGCCATTCTCTCCGGTCACTACCTCACCTCGTGGGAGGCGGCCTGCCGCATGGTGGACCGCATCTATCAGGTGGACGTGCCGGAAAAGGCGGACGTGATCGTTGCCAGCTGCGGCGGCTTCCCCAAGGACATCTCGCTCTACCAGGGCACCAAGACCATCGACAACATTGAGTCCGGCCTCAAGCCGGGCGGCACGCTCATCCTCATCATCGAGGCGCGCGAGGGCGGCGGCCCCGCCGAATACTTCGACTGGGCGAAGGACCTCGTCGCCGGTACCATCGAGCGGCGGCTGCGCGAACATTTCACCGTCGCAGGCTACATTTTCTTCCTCAACTGCGAGCAGGCGCAGCGCTACAACATCCTGCTCTATTCGAGCATTGCCCCGGAGGACGTTGCGCCCATGGGCATAAAGGCGTTTTCCGACGTCAACGCCCTGCTTGACGCCGCGCAGCTGGAGGGCAAGTCCATCTACGTCATTCCGAACGGCTCGACCGTCATTCCACACGTCAAGGAGGCCTCCAAGCATGAAGCGTAGCTACATCGCCAAGCGATTTCAGCGCAGCGGCGCCGGACTGTCGCTCGACACCGAGGCGCTTGCCAAATACAAGGACATCATCGACCTGAGCATCGGCGACACCGATTTCACCACCGATGAGAGCATCATCAATGCCGCCTTCCGCGACGCGAAGGCCGGTCACACGCACTACGGCGACCCCAAGGGCGACCCCGAGCTGATCGACGCGGTCTGCCGCGCGTGGGAGGAGGACTTCGGTCAGCGTCTCCCGCGCGACCATGTGCTCGTGAGCGCGTCGAGCTGCCTCGGCATGGCGCTCGTGATGCTCGCCATCCTCAACCCCGGCGACGAGGTCATCGTCTTCTCGCCCTACTTCCCCATGTACCGCGAGCAGATCGAGCTGGCAGGCGGCGTATGCGTGGACGTGCCGACCTACGCGAGCGAGGACTACGCCATCGACGAAGCGCGTCTGCGCGCCGCCATCACCCCGCGCACCAAGGCCATCGTTTTCAACAATCCCACGAACCCAACCGGCATGGGCTACGACATCAGGACGCTCGAGCTGCTTGCGCGTGTCGCGCAGGAGCACGACCTGCTCATCGCCGCCGACGAGATCTATACCACCTATCTCTACGAGGGCGACTTCCGCCCCATCCGCACGCTGCCCGGCATGGCCGAGCGCACCATCACGCTCAATAGTTTTTCCAAGAATTTCCTGATGACCGGCTGGCGCGTGGGCGTGATCATCGCCGAGCCGGAGCTGCTAGCGGTGATGAACCGCATCAACGGCTCGCTTATCTACTCCGCGCCGTCCGTCTCGCAGCGCGCCGCCATTCAGGCGCTCGCCATGCGAAAGGAGATCCGGGAGAAATACGTCACCGCCTACCGCGACCGCATCTTCTACTCCGCCGACCGCATCGAAAAGATCCCCTACCTGAGTCTGGTGCGGCCGAAGGGCACGTTCTACCTTTTCCCCGGCGTGGAGAAAACGGGACTGGACGAAAAAGCCTTCTGTAAGGTCCTGCTCGATCAGGCCCATGTTCTCGTCAGTCCCGGCACACCCTTCGGCGTGAGCGCCGCGGGCCACTTCCGCATCGCCTGCACCGTCGGCATCGACCAGCTCAAAACCGCGTTTGACCGCATGGAGAAGCTGTCGTTCTGACAGCTTCTCCGCCTTTTTGCATAAATTGCACAATAAATCTGGATAACTTTTCACTATCATCGTTCGAGACGGCTATTTACAAACCCGTTCCGCAGAGTATAATTATCCACATCAAATACGAAATCGCGCATACAAATGCACGGAACGGAGGAAAAGATGAAAAACTTTAACATGATGAAGAAGCTGCTGGCGCTGACGCTCGGCGCCGCGATGCTGCTGGCCGTGATGACCGGCTGCGGCAAGAAGGACACCGCGCAGGAGCCCGCTGACGATCAGCAGCAGCAACAGGAAGAGCAGCAGCCCACCGAGCCCGCCACCCTGCTCGAGCAGATCAAGGCCAAGGGCAAGGTCGTCGTCGGCACCGAAGCCCAGTACGCTCCCTATGAGTTCAAGGATCTCGACGCCAACTTCGCAGGCTGCGACATCTGGCTGGCACAGCAGATCGCCGATTCGCTCGGCGTAGAGCTCGAAGTCGTCGACATGGCGTTCGACGGCATCATCCCCGCCGTCAAGTCCGGTCAGGTCGACATCGGCATCGCTGCGTTCACCAAGACCCCGGAGCGTGCAGAAGAAATCGACTTCTCCAACCTCTATGAGACCAGCGCGCAGCTGCTGATCGTCAAGACCGGCGATGCGGACAAGTATTCCACCAAGGAAGCGCTTGCCGGTCAGAAGGTCGGCGCGCAGAAGGGCACCATCCAGTCCCAGCTGATCCTCTCCGCACTTCCCGACAGTGAGCTCTTTGAGCTTGAAAAGTATCCGGCGCTGGCGCTGGAAACCCAGAACGGCAACATTGCAGGCTTCGTTGTCGACCAGGCGGTCGGCGAGGCTCTGGTCGCAACCAGCGACGGCAAGCTCGAAGTCTCCAACTTCCAGTTCACCGCAGAAGAGGCTTCCTTCGGTAAGGCAGCCGTCATTGCCAAGGGCAACGAGGACTTTGTTGCCGCTGTCAACGAGGTCATCGACAAGGTCGTCGCCGACGGCAGCTACCAGGCAGCCTACGACGAGGCAGTCGAGTTTGCTGCAAGTCTCGGACTGTAAGCAAAAGCTCCGCTTGACAAACCCGAATCACTATCGTATTTTAACTGTAGCTTTTCTACAAGGCTTCGCTGCCGGCGCGGCGAAGCCTTGAAGCCTGTCCTGCGCAGCTGCACGGCGGGGTATATATTATAGAAGGAGGCTCCCATGACTTTTTTTGAGACAATAGGAAAAATCATCGAGCGCTATTCCAGCTTCTTCGCGCAGGGCGTTGTGAACACCCTGATCATTGCGGCATTCTCCGTCCTGCTCGGCACGATCCTGGGCACGCTGATCTTCATGCTGACGGTGAACGTGGGCATCACGTTTGTCGTGGTGCTGCTGACGCCGCTCTCGCTCTTTGTGGCGAACTTCATCGCGCGCAGG
>OLSA01003658.1_pt1 | contig 10585 bp, 8 predicted proteins | sample 1672731 | NCBI WGS metagenome assembly OLSA01 (sample SAMEA3136718, study PRJEB25190) | human gut metagenome | biome: human gut; feature: human-associated habitat; material: faeces | place: Austria | collected 2013
CTATGACCTTATCAGTGCAGGAATTGGAAGCAGACGGAGTTACACCCACAGGTCAGAAGTACTCTTATCAGAGAGTGGAATAAAGAACTTATTCATACTAAAAGTAGGCAGCATTTGAGGAAACTCTTATGCTGTTTTCTTTTTTATATAAGCACTACGAATGTTACATACTAACAACCCAATTCTTTGGAATATAGGAAACTAATATTTAACTTTGTACCGTAGGTTTAGCTGTTGACTAATTGTTGACTGATAAACTTCCAATGAGATTATTAATACGTTGACATATTGCAATTTAATAGGATGAAATTTAGAGCCTCATAATCTGGAGGTCCCTGGTTCAAGCCCAGGCTGGTCCACAAACTAAGAGGCTCATTCCTAAGGGAATAGAGCCTCTTTTAGTTTGTAGAACCTCACAGATATAAGCCTGTTGCTTGGGTAATATTAGTGTGGAATATAGTCAAAACGCTCCTTCGGGCAGTGTACAATTAGTATGGTCACTTCCCAACTCGGCGAGCATCTCACCACAGCATTTGCTTGACAGGGAAAAAAAGACGGAACTACACTAATACTCCTCAAATCAGCCGAGTCGTGGATGAATGCCATAGCACAGGCTACCGGATGTGTCTATAAAGGATTTTACCCGGTAGGACGCAATTGGATAGGTGGTATTTACTTCGTAAAAGAACATCCCCTGTTTAATGGACTGCCCACCAACACAGCTATGGGCCTTACCAAGCATTGGTGCACGAGGGAGATAAGAAATTAGGGTTCTATTTGGAAGGTGATGAAATGATTGTAGGCTCCTATCGTACTCCCCCCCCTTTGCCTAGGTTCTACTTTGGGAATCATTCCTTATGGTAAAGGGAGAATAATCTACTCTACACTTGATGTTGTAGACAACTTACTGTCACAAGAACCGGCAGCCGAAGTGGCTAGAAAACTTTTTTGCAATATGCTTATTAGTAACTGGTAAAGTAATCTGCAAACTAAAAGATGGGTAGCCTGCTCAGACTACCCATCTATAAATTATTAATGTAAACTGAAAACAATCTTCACCTATTTAGCGGAAATCTTTCAATTCTTCCTGTAACCTCTGACGAGTAAAGAAAATACGGCTTTTTACTGTTCCCAAAGGAAGATCTAGTTTTTCAGCAATCTCACGATACTTAAATCCGGATACGTGCATAGCAAACGGAACTCTATATTCTTTTGGAAGGGCATTAACCACACGGCGCATCTCTTTTAAATCATAAGCGCTCTCCGTACTTTCAAATCCTGAATCTTGTGGCAGGTTTATATGGTAGAGGTTATCAGTCTGATCGACGAACGTTTGGTCTCGTACCACTTTACGATAGTTATTAATAAAGATGTTGCGCATTATAGTGTACATCCATCCTTTGAAGTTTGTATCGGGGGTATATTTATCTTCGTTATCCAAGGCTTTTAATGAAGTTTCCTGCAACAAATCGTTTGCTTCTTCGCGATCGGTTGTTAATTTATAAGCGAAACGGAGCAATTCTTCCTGTACTCCTACCAGGTCTTTCTTGAAGCTTAAACTTTTCATATGCGTTACTTTTAATTTGTGAATACTTGTTTCAATTCGATGATGCAAGTTTACGAGAATTCGATGGAAGCAATGAACCGAGAATAAACATTTTTTAGGGGAAAATCTATCCGCCGACTATTTTTAGGTCATTTCTGATAGTTTTTGGGTGGTGTTCCGGTATGCCACACAACAAAAAATCCCATTTTGAAGTCACACTTGACTCAAAATGGGATAACACAAACAAACAATATTAGCGATTTTCACAAACAGCTGTCTTTTTTATATTCTAAAATTCATAAGACTGATTTAGATTATGTTACTAGAACATTTTTATTATGGATACAAATGTATTACTTTATCAGCACATTACAGGTAGGAAGGAGAAATAGTTATAAAAAAAAATCCATCCACATATAAAGAATAGTACATATACACAAATAATTATATACAAGGTAGGACTATCACCTGAGAATGAATATCTAAAAATCGCCCATTTCATCGGAAGAAAACGGGAATAAATTATATTTTAGATATAGCCTCATTTGCAAGCTAAAAGCAAAAAGAGTATCTTTGGCATACAAAATAAAAAGTATAATGATGATACTGAAATGCTATCTGCCTATTCTCTACCTACTACTAACATGGTGCCCGTACATTTCCGGAGTACCCCCAAGAACCCCTCAACCTAAAAAAAGTCCGATGGCTCTATACATGGATTCTCTAGGATTGATAAACGTTACTGAGCTAGACAATAGTCTTGCTGTACAGCTAATGTACAGCAAGACTAATGTACACACAGGATGATAACTTCACCGGGGAAGTCCTTTACGATAATCTGACAGAAGCTTATTTGCACCCGGACGCCGCATATGCTCTCGTGAAGGCGCAAAGAGCTTTAAAGGAATTACACCCGTCTTATAGCCTCATCATTTACGATGCCGCCCGTCCAATGTCTGTACAGAAAAAAATGTGGAATGTAGTGAAAGGAACCTCCAAATACAAATACGTCTCCAATCCGAATCGGGGTGGTGGACTACATAATTATGGCTTAGCCGTGGATATCAGTATTCTGGATTCATTTGGACAACCATTGCCTATGGGAACGAAAGTAGACCATCTGGGTGTAGAAGCCCATATCACACAGGAAAACGAGCTGGTACGCAATGGAAAAATAAGCGAGACGGAACATCAGAACCGGTTACTGCTACGGACAGTAATGAAAAAAGCCGGATTTCGTGCACTCCCCAGTGAATGGTGGCATTTCAATTATTGCAGCCGGGATGTAGCTAAACAGAAATATAAATTAATTCCATGACCGGCACCCCATCATTAATCACATTATCGTATCATATAACCATATCTTTATGTATATCTCCTCTGAAACCCGACTTTTTATCCGCGAACATTCAACAGACGATGTACGTACTCTTGCTTTACAAAGCAAAAAATATCCGGATGTAGATATGCCGGTTGCTATCACTCAGATTGCAGGACGGCAAATCGCCGCAGAAAAGATTCCATCGTGGAAAAAGATAGAAGATATAAGATATCCCAAGCACCTGTCCTTAGAACAATGTTCTTCGGAGATCACCGCCTATTACAAAGCCGGTCTCCTGCAAGGAGATTCCTTAACTGATCTGACCGGAGGATTCGGGGTAGATTGTTCATTCCTTGCCGAAAAATTCAAATCCGTCACTTATGTAGAACGACAAGAAGAATTGTGCGGTATAGCCGCACACAACTTCCCCATATTGGACCTAAACCACATTAATGTAAAGAACGAAGACGGAATAGCTCACTTGAAAGCAATGTCTCCGGTAGACTGTATCTTTCTCGATCCCGCCCGCCGCAATGAGCACGGAGGTAAAGCTGTCGCTATCTCCGACTGCGAGCCCGACGTAGCCGCACTCGAAGGACTCTTACTAAATAAGGCCAAGCAAGTAATGGTAAAGCTCTCCCCTATGCTCGACCTTTCATTGGCACTACGAGAACTGCAACAGACACAGGAAGTCCATATTATATCCGTCAATAACGAATGTAAGGAGTTACTGCTGATTCTCGGTCAGACAATACCGCAAGAAATCAAAATCCATTGTGTCAACCTCTCCACCAAAGGAGAGCAAGAAGGACAACACTTTACATTCACCCGTGAACAGGAGCAATGCAGCCAATGCAGCTACACAGATTCTTTAGATGAATATCTGTATGAGCCTAATGCCTCCCTTCTGAAGGCCGGAGCTTTCAAAAGCTTGTCATCCGCTTTTCCTATAAGGAAATTACACCCCAACAGTCATCTTTACACCTCCGACACCTTGATTGATAACTTTCCCGGAAGAATATTCCGGATTGTCAATCAATGCAGCTTCAATAAAAAAGAAAGCAAAGAATGTCTGGCCGACCTCAAGAAAGCAAACATCACCATCCGCAACTTCCCGGCTACGGTAGCCGAACTCCGTAAACGGATCAAGCTATCGGAAGGAGGAGATACTTATCTATTTGCCAGCACATTAAATAACGAACAGAAAGTCCTGATCCGCTGCGAGAAAATCAAGTAGACATCTCAAATGCCGTAATATAAACGTAACATATTTGTTATGCGTTCTTCAACCAACTGTAAAAAGCAAGAAACGTCACCCCTCTACTTTTGCAGCAAATAATTAACGCACGCTAACATTTATGAAACGATTTATCAGATTACTCTCATTAGTTCTTTTAATTATGAGTACAAGCGGTAACACTTTTGCAGAAGAAAAAGTGAACGTAGTCAAACAAGGTACTATCCGCGGACGTATTGTGGATACTTCCAAACAGATTCTGCCGGGAGCCTCCATCTATATTGAAAAATTACACACCGGAGTAACAAGTGATATCAACGGTTACTACACATTTGCCAATCTTACTCCCGGCACATACACCGTAAAAGTAAGTTATGTAGGTTACTCTCCTGTCGAAATGAAGATAACCATTCCTGCCGGAAAGACACTCGAAAAAGATGTAGTGCTCAACGAAGGATTGGAACTGCAGGAAATAGTGGTAGGCGGTGCTTTCCAAGGACAACGCCGTGCCATCAATGCACAGAAAAACAATCTGGGAATCACTAATGTCGTTTCAGCCGACCAAGTCGGTAAATTCCCCGACTCTAATATCGGAGATGCGTTGAAACGCATCAATGGTATCAACGTACAATATGACCAAGGAGAAGCCCGCTTCGGACAAGTACGCGGAACTTCCGCCGACCTTAGTTCCGTAACCATCAACGGCAACCGCCTTCCTTCCGCTGAAGGTGATACGCGAAACGTTCAGCTCGACCTGATTCCCGCCGATATGATACAGACCATTGAAGTGAATAAAGTAGTTACTTCCGATATGGACGGAGACGCTATCGGAGGCTCCATCAATCTCGTCACGAAAAGCACTCCGTACAAACGTACTTTCAGTGCTACTGCCGGAACCGGATACAACTGGGTCAGTGAAAAAGCCCAATTGAATCTGGGGCTTACCTACGGTGATCGATTCTTCAATAATAAATTAGGAGTAATGGCCGCTATCTCCTACCAAAACGCTCCGGTAGGATCGGACGATGTGGAGTTCGAATATGATGTCAACAAGAAAGGAGAAGTAGTCATGGTAGAAGCACAAAAACGCCAATACTACGTAACCCGTGAACGCCAAAGCTACTCATTGGCCTTCGACTACGATATAAACCCGAACCACAGACTGACATTGCAGGGTATCTATAACCGCCGTCATGACTGGGAAAACCGTTACCGTGTCACTTATAAGGACCTGGACAAGACAGGACTGGATGACGAAGGTGAAATGCAACAATCCGCACAAATAGAAACTAAAGGAGGCACACCCAACAATAAAAATGCCCGTTTGGAACTACAGCAGACTATGGATTTCAGTCTGGGTGGAGAGCACCAATTCGGCAAACTATCTATGGATTGGGGAGCTTCTTACGCACGTGCCACCGAAGATCGTCCGAACGAAAGATATTTTAACCTGAAACAGGACTTTCTCGGATTCGACGTCGTAGATGCAGGCGACCGTTTTCCATACGTGACAACAGATGTAAGCCTCCACAATGGAAAAGCAGACGGTGAAAGAGGAAAATGGAAAGTAAAGGAACTGACCGAAAGCAATCAGGAAATCTATGAAAATGACCTGAAATTCAAAGTCAACTTCGAACTGCCTTTAACCAACGGTATCTACGGCAACAGTCTGAAGTTCGGAGCCAAATATGTTTCCAAGACAAAAGACCGTGACGTAATCTGCTACGACTACGCAGATGCATATAAAGACACCTACGATACAGAATACATGAACAATCTTACCAGTCAGATCCGAGACGGCTTCATGCCCGGCAGCCAATACAAAGCTACGGATTTCGTCTCCAAAGAATACTTAGGATCACTCAATCTGGCCAATATGGAAGGCGAGCAGGTTCTTGAAGAGTCTTCCGGCAATTACCACGCCAAAGAGAACGTCACTTCCGCTTTCTTCCGTTTCGACCAAAATCTCGGAAAGAAAATAAAGATGATGTTAGGACTCCGTATGGAAGCCACTCATATCAAATACAACGGCTGGAATTGGAACGTAGATGAAAACGAAGATGAAAGCCTCGAACCGACCGGTGATCATAAAAACGACTATGTCAACTGGCTCCCCAGCGTCTTATTCAAATACGATGTAAACGACGATTTCAAAGTACGCGCATCTTTTACAGAAACATTAAGCCGTCCCAAATATTCGGCTTTGATCCCGTGCGTGAATATCAACCGTAGCGACAACGAGCTGGTGATGGGTAATCCTGATTTAACTCCGACTATATCCTACAACTTCGATTTAAGTGCAGATTATTACTTTAAAAGTGTAGGTTTGGTCAGTGCAGGCATTTTCTACAAGAAAATCAACGATTTCATTGTAGACCAGGTAATAGGAGATTATATCTACCAGAATAACGAATACAAAAAATTCACTCAGCCCAAAAATGCAGGTGATGCAGATCTATTAGGCGTAGAACTTGCTTACCATTTCAGTTTCATTGCTCCCGCACTGAAATGTATCGGATTCTACGGCACATACACCTATACCCACACTAAAGTGAACAACTTTAACTTCGAAGGACGTGAAAATGAAAAAGACTTGTCTCTTCCCGGTTCTCCGGAACACACAGCCAACGCCTCTCTCTATTTCGAGAAGAAAGGATTCAACGTACGTCTCTCTTATAACTACGCCTCCAGTTTTATCGATGAAAGCATCGTAATAGCGGTCTAGTGCGGCAACTTCTCCAGTTTTATCGATGAAATGGGAGAAGTTGCCGCACTAGACCGCTATTACGATGCTGTCAATTACATGGACTTGAACGCCAGCTATACGTTTGGGAAGAAAATAAAGACTACGTTCTATGCGGATGCCACCAATTTGCTGAACCAGCCGTTGCGTTATTATCAAGGCGTCAAAGACCGTACAATGCAGTCAGAACACTATGGAGTGAAGATTAACGCCGGAGTAAAAGTCAACTTCTGATACGGGCTGATTTGTTCCTTTTAAACCAACAGCTCCTCAAAAATCAAAACAATTGCATACATTTACAAACATCTAATATACAACAGAATATGAATATAAAGATTAAAGGTTTATTGATTCTAGCATTGATTTCCGTCTGTACATTCGCTCAGGCACAATTGACGGATTATTCTATATTTGATCAGAAGTTCAACTTCTATATAGCGAACGACTTGGGACGTAACGGATACTATGACCAAAAACCGATTGCCGAACTGATGGGTACGATGGGAGAAGAGGTCGGTCCCGAATTCGTCCTGGCTACCGGGGATATCCATCATTTCGAAGGAGTGCGCAGCGTGAACGACCCTCTGTGGATGACCAACTACGAACTTATCTACTCCCACCCGGAACTGATGATAGACTGGTTTCCCGTACTTGGCAACCACGAATACCGCGGCAACACGCAAGCAGTAATGGACTACACCAACATCAGCCGCCGCTGGACCATGCCCGCCCGCTACTATACAAAAGCATTTGAGGACAAAGGAATCACTATCCGTATCGTCTGGATAGACACAGCCCCCATGATGGACAAATACCGCAATGACTCCGCCACCTATCCCGACGCTTGCAAACAAGACTTGCAAAAACAACTCGCCTGGATTGATTCAGTGCTGGCCAATGCCAAAGAAGACTGGATTATCGTAGCCGGACACCATCCTATCTATGCATACACCCCGAAAGAAGAAAGCGAACGGATGGACATGCAGAAACGTATAGACCCTCTCTTGCGCAAATATAAAGTAGATATGTATATCTGCGGACATATCCACAACTTCCAGCATATCCGCGTTCCGGAAAGTGGCATCGACTATATTGTCAATTCCTCTGCATCACTGGCACGCAAAGTAAAGCCCATCGAAGGAACAAAATTCTGTAGTCCTGAACCGGGTTTCTCCATCTGCTCTATCAACAAGAAAGAACTTAATCTACGCATGATAGACAAGAAAGGAAATGTGCTTTATACAATCACCCGAAAGAAATAAGTTCTCTTAAAAAGATAAATTCTACTCTCAGAAAAAACACACGACATAGGGTGTCTCTTTCGTGATGAAAGGGACACTCTAACTATATATATCTATCGGTCACAGTCATTTCGGCTTACTTTCTTGGGCAGTCTTATCTGTAGGACTTGTATTTCTCAAATCATCTTTCGGAATCGTCGTCTCATTACCATCCCGCATAGCCATATAATGCGGTGACATGATTTCAATACCCGCCTCATTAAATTTATCCTGAATATTCTGATGCAGGTTTGAATAAATCTGAGGCATTTTATCAGCTTCCTTGATATAAGCATTCACCTGATATACCGGATACCAGTCACTTAAAGAAGTTTCCAGAACAAACGGACGCGGGTCGTCCACTACACCGGGAGTATTCAATGCCGCATCAATCAACAATTCATTTACTTTCCGCCAAGGGATATCATAACCAATGGACACCTCAGAATGAATAATCAGCCCGTATTCACGTGCTGACGTGCTATAATTCACGGTATGAGACGACATGACGAAAGAGTTGGGTACAGTGACCACCTCATTCTTAGGCGTACGGATACGGGTGACAAGCGGAGTTTTCTCAATAATGTTCCCTGTAGTATCATTCAACTGAATCCGATCTCCTATCTTGAACGGACGCATATAAGTAATCACCAATCCGGCAATGATGTTGCCGATAACCGTACTCGAACCGAGTGAGACAATCAAGCCGACAAACACCGATATTCCCTGAAACACTCCGGAGTTGGAACCCGGCAAGTAGGGATAAATCATCGCAATCATAAAGGCATAGAGCAGAAAACGGATAATATGGAACGTCGGCATTGCCCAATCCGGATAAAAGCCGTTGATCTTAAGACGCCCTCCCTCTACTTCACGTGCCAGATACAATACGAAACGCACCAGATATTTCACTGCATACCAGATCACAATAATGGTAAACAGTTTAGGAATGTAGTCAATGATACCGACAAAGATTCCACGAATCGGATTCCAGATATAACCGAGCAGACGATAAGCCAACCCTTCCGTCTGTGGGAAAATAATAAAAATCAGCGGTACGGTAAACAGTAATTGTAATCCCATAAGGATATACCGCCCTACACTGGCTAGAAAGACTAACAGATTCGCCTGCTTCTGTGCGTCCAACAATTCATATCCCTGAATCGACACCGGTTTTATCTTCGTATCTTTCAAGCGTAGAATGCGTACTTTCAACTTACGGAACAGCCAATTGGTAAGACGGAACAAAAAATACTGGCCTACAATCACCAATACAAAATAGAGAATACGTTTTGCCATTCGCCAAATCCCGTGTTCCGCCTTCATCTCGTGCAGTTTGTCAACAACGTTCTGCCGTCTCTCATTCGCCAGAGAATCGCGGGAAACGCCCTCCCATAAAGCGTCCTGATCCGTAAGGGACAGCAACACCTTATTGCCATACATCAAATCGGAAACAATATCCGAATGGTCTACAGAAACCGAATCGGGACGAAGATTGAAGCGCCTTCCCAATTCTTCAATGGCGCTACCGGTCATTTGCGCCCTTTGTTGAGGAGTATACCCACCCCGTTTTGTATAAAGATAAAATAAAGTGTCGCCATCCGCCACTACAGGAATACCTTTGGTAAACTGACGCAAAGAATCGATGCGTTGTCGTTGCCGGGCATACTTCACCGAATCGGCTGCAGCCATCTGAAGCTTCATCTGCTCCATCTCCATCCGCATATTCGCCTCATTAAGCCGGGCAGTCTCCAATGTCTTTTGCAAATTTGCCACATAAGCAGAGTCCGATCCCTGTTTCATAGAAGCATGTACACCGGTTATACTATCCCCCGCAAATATCTTTTTGACAGCCTGCTCCAACTGCGCCTGTGCCCCAATTGTTGCAAAAGACATCAACAATATCAGCACCAACCGCTTTATTTTATTTATTTCCATATTCTACTATTCAAATGATTACAAATTAAGGTTAATCCACTTCTTTTTTACTAAAACAGAGCAAACATACGGATTGTTTTTGACATTACAATTCCTAAATTGATTATCTTTGCAATTCAAACAGAAAAAGCTATGAATATATTATTTCTTATAGGAGGACTTATCCTCATTCTTCTAGGTGCCAACGGATTAACAGACGGTTCTGCCTCAGTAGCCAAACGCTTTCGCATTCCGCCTATCGTTATCGGGCTTACTATTGTCGCATTCGGAACTTCTGCCCCAGAACTGACGGTCAGCGTTTCTTCCGCTCTCAAAGGCAGTGCGGACATCGCTATCGGTAATGTAGTGGGAAGCAATATTTTCAATACATTGATGATCGTAGGCTGCACCGCCCTATTTGCCCCGATTGTCATCACCCGTAATACGCTCAGAAAAGAAATACCGCTCTGCATACTCTCTTCAATCATTTTACTGGTTTGTGCCAACGATGTCTTTCTGGACAAGGCATCAGAGAACATTC
>OLSA01003662.1_pt1 | contig 10577 bp, 8 predicted proteins | sample 1672731 | NCBI WGS metagenome assembly OLSA01 (sample SAMEA3136718, study PRJEB25190) | human gut metagenome | biome: human gut; feature: human-associated habitat; material: faeces | place: Austria | collected 2013
GACGCGGATAATGAGGCGGATCCTGCGTTCTTGTCGGAAATGAACCGCGCGCTGGACCGTACTGCGATCGTCAAGAGCCGCATTCTCGCCAAAAACCGGACACAGGCCGGGATCAGCGCCTGCTATGAGATCTACTTCTGCAGCGCCAATCATTTTCTGAACCGCGCCAGAGAGGCCGTGGGCCTGTCGGCCCGCGTGATCGGCACCGGTTTTGCGATCCGGCGGGATCTGCTGGAGGCGCTGGACGGGTTCCCCTGCCGCACGCTGACAGAGGACGCCGAGCTGTACGCGGCCTGTCTCTGCCGCGGCGCACGGATCGGCTACTGCGAAACGGCCGTTACATACGATGAAGAACCAGTCACATGGCGTGCGTCTCTCGTGCAGCGCAGACGTTGGATGAGCGGTATTCTGCAGGTCGCGCGCCTGACGCTGCCGGAGCTGCTCGCGAATTTCCTGCGGCAGCCAAGCCTCAACTGTCTGGACGGGCTCCTGCAGCTCAGCTTCCCCTTTCTGCAGGCGCTGACGCCGTTTTTTGCGCTCGAGGCGCTGCTTGCCGGAAGCATGTCTCTGCAGGGGCTGCCGGTCAGTTTGCTGACAGCTTATGCCGGCTGTCTGGCCGCGGCTGTCGCCGCGCTGGCACTGGAACGGCGGCTGGATCGGAAGCTGGTGGGCGGGATGCTCCTCTACCCTGTTTTCATGGCCTGCTTCCTGCCGCTGCAGACGCTCAACAAGGTCTTTATGTACAACTGCGTGGGCGACAAGACCTACGATAACTGCTGGGACTTCGTCGCCGAGGGCGAGCATGGTCTGTACATGGACATCGACTCCGAGATCGTCGGCAAGAACTTCCTGTATATGCTGACCCGCGACGACTACGCAGCGTGGCTGAAGGAGTCCTTTGAGGCTCTGTCCGCTGACGAGCAGGCATACTTCCAGCCCACTATCGCAGAGATGGAATCCGAAGCTGCCGACCTCGGCCTCGGCGCTGACGGCGCTTACGCGCTGGCATGGATCAAGCTGTGGGTCGAAAGCTACAACGCCCAGACCGACGACGGCCCCATCTGCAACACCCTTGTCGACGCTTCCGCGAAGGATCAGTTTGGCCTTCTCGTTTACTCGAAGCTCCGCTCCGTCGAGGAGTCCAGCTCCGTCTCCGTCAACAACATCAAGGTCGCCGCGTATGAGGACGGCTATCAGGGTATCGGCGGCTATGGTTACTGCCATTACCTGTTCGTCACCGACAACTCCCCGCTGCCCTGGACGGCCTGCGCCTTCATCGCCTACATGACCTGCACCGCCGACGGCTTCTCTGCCTGGGGCAAGGACATGGGCGGCTACTCCTCCAACCCGACCGTGGCAGAGGAGACTGAGGCCAACTTCCATCACTCCATCGGCGGCATGGCCGAGGACGGCACCACTGTTGAATTCGCAGCAAAGAACGACCGCGGCTATGAATGGTGGACGACCAACGGCAAGCTCGTGCTCGAGGATCCGGAATACTGCGCAGACGTTGCATTCACCGTCGGCAGCTGGATCGAAATGCTGAGCAAATACTCCGCAGGCTGATCTGTCAACCAGCACCTTACCGGCGCCCCTGGATGCGCATCCAGGGGCGCCTTTGCAAAAACATACCCCATCATCCGCCCTTCAAACCTGAGAAAAGAGGAGGAAGCCATGAGCCGACCCACTACCCTCCGCGCAAGCAGATCCACGATTGTGCTCAATAAGGTCAAGACCTTCTTTTCCAAGCCGCACAACGTCATTCTGCTGCTGCTTGGCATTGTCCTGACCTTCACCACGGTCGCGCCGATCGTCGCCATCGTGGAAGATACCTTCAAAATTCACGCCGGCACCATCGATGCCCATCTGACCGGGCAGGCGACCGGCTACACGACCGTCAACTACACCGACCTTTTCACCAGCCGCATGGCAAAGACGAATCTGTGGACGCCGCTTCTCAACACGGTGCTCCTCGCTGTCGGCACGTGCGTGGTGTCCATTCTCTACGGCGGGCTGTTTGCGTTTTTGATCACGCGAACCGACCTTGCGTGGAGAAAATATCTGAGCTCCATCTTTATTTTCCCGTACATCATGCCGCAGTGGACGCTGGCCGTCGTGTGGCAGAACCTGTTTAACTCCAACGCCGTCACCGGCACGTCCAACGGTCTGCTTGCCGCCCTGTTCGGCGTCAACATGCCGATATGGTGGTGCAAGGGCCTGTTCCCGAGCCTGATGGTTCTGGGCCTTCACTACGCGCCGTTCGCCTATATCCTGATCGGCGGCATTTTCCGCAACATGGACGCCAATCTTGAAGAGGCCGCGACCATTCTCGACACGCCCAAGTGGAAGACCATGTTCCGCATTACGCTTCCGATGGTCAAGCCCGCGATTTTGTCCACCATTCTGCTGGTCTTCGGCAGCGCGATGGGCTCTTACCCGGTGCCGCATTATCTGGGCCTGAGCACGCTGTCGACCAAGTATGTCTCGATGAACTCCAAGTATACGGGTGAAGCGAGCATTCTTGCCATCATCATGATGGTCTTCGGCGTGGCGATCATGCTTCTGAACCAGATCTCGCTCAGAAGCCGCAAGAATTACACGACTGTCACCGGCAAGTCCGGCCAGATCTCCAAGATCACGCTCGGCAAAACCGGCCGCGTCGTCATCGCCTTGATCCTTGTGATTCTCACGTTCTTCACGAGCATCTTCCCCATCATTTCCTTCGCGTTTGAGACGTTCCTGCCGAATCCGGGCGACTATTCGTTCCTGTACACGGGCGACGCGTCGAACCTCACGACCAAGTGGTGGGTCACGGCGGAGAACGTCACCGAAAACGGCATGTACGGACAGAAGGGCATTTTGTATAACGAGACGATCTGGCGTGCGTTCAAGGGCACGATCCTTGTCTCCGTGGCCTGTGCGCTGCTGGCCGGCTCCATCGGCACGATGATCGGCTACGCCGTCTCGAAAAACCGCCGCAGCCGCTGGGCAAACTATGTGAACTCCGTCGCCTTCCTGCCGTATCTCATGCCGTCCATCGCTGTGGGCGTCGCATTCTTCATCCTGTTCTCGACGGAAAAGCTGAACCTGTTCAATACCTACACGCTGCTCATTATCGTCGGCACGGTCAAATACATCCCGTTTGCCAGCCGCAGCAGCCTCAATTCCATGCTCCAGCTGTCGGGCGAGATCGAAGAAGCGGCCATCATTCAGGATATTCCCTGGATCAAGCGCATGACCCGCATCATCATCCCCATCCAGAAATCCTCGATCATTTCCGGTTTCCTGCTGCCGTTCATGACGTGCCTGCGTGAGCTGTCGCTGTTCATGCTGCTGTGCGTGCAGGGCTTCATCCTCTCGACGACGCTGGACTACTTCGACGAGATGGGCCTCTACGCATTCTCCAGCGGCATCAACCTGATCCTGATCGTGACCATTCTGGTCTGCAACACCCTCGTCAACAAAATCACGGGCGCAAGCCTGGATAAAGGAATCGGAGGTTAAATCATGCCTGAAATCAGATTAGAGCATATCACCAAGCGCTGGGGCAAGTTCTATGGTGTGGACGACCTGAATCTGGTCATTGAAAATAACGCGTTTGTCACCCTGCTGGGCCCCTCCGGCTGCGGCAAGACCACCACCCTGCGGATGATCGCGGGACTGGAGACCCCCACTAGCGGACGCATCACCATCGGCGACACGGTGGTATTCGACAGTGAGCTGGGCATCAACATCCCCGCCAACAAGCGGAAGGTGGGCTTCCTCTTCCAGAACTATGCCCTGTGGCCCAACATGACCGTCTACCAGAATATTTCCTTCGGCCTGTCAAACATCAAGGAGGAAATGCCGAAGATCAGCTTTGAGGCGAAAAACGCTGCCCGTCTGGCACAGATCCTCAAAAATCCTCAGGATGTGGTAAAGACTCTTGAGGAATGCCGGGATAAAAACGGCAAGCTGGACGAAAAGAAGGCCATCATCAAGCTGATCGATACCTACACCATCTCCCAGTACACTGCCAAAAAGCTGTTCGGCTATCATTTGGAGCAGGGTAAGGACGTGTCCGCCGAGGTAAAGGCTCTGGAAGAAAAGGTGGAGGCCGCTCGAAAGGCTCAGCCCTTCAACGAGAACTTTGAGCTTCTCAAGGACGGCAAGGTGGAAACTGCTGTGCGCAAGCTGACCAAAGAAGAGGTCGACCTGTCCGTGCGCCGGGTGTCCCGCATCGTCAAAATCAGTATGTTCATGGACCGCTATCCCGCGGAGCTGTCCGGCGGTCAGCAGCAGCGTGTGGCCATCGCCCGGACGCTGGCTCCCGAGCCCAGCGTGCTGTTCATGGACGAGCCGCTTTCCAATCTGGATGCCAAACTGCGTCTGGAAATGCGCTATGAATTGCAGCGGCTCCATGTGGAGACCGGCTCCACCTTCGTATACGTCACCCACGACCAAATGGAGGCCATGACGCTGGCAACGCAGATCTGCCTGATGAACAACGGTGTCCTTCAGCAGTATGCCGCGCCGCTGGAAGTTTACAATCGCCCTGCCAATCTTTTTGCGGCAGACTTCGTGGGCAACCCCTCCATCAACTTTGTGGAGGCCAAGGGCTGGCAGGGGCCTGAGGGAAGCATTGAGCTGACGCTGCTGGACGGACACAAGGCAGTTTTCACCCCCGAGCAGCCATTGCAGCTGCCCCAGTGGTTCCACCGGCGGGACGAGGAGCTGGAAGCCCAGGCGCAGGCTCTGAAGGCCCGTGCGGGAGAGAGCGGCTACGTGGAAAAGAGCAACAAGGACGAGACCTTCCGCTACCACATCGCCAGAGTCAACGACGAGGACGACGGCATCCACGAGGAGCCGATGCTCACCAACGAGGATCTGGTGCTGGGCATCCGCCCGGAGTTCCTGTCCATCACCGGCGGTGGAAATGTGGAGTGCGAGATTTACGGTGCCATGCCCACCGGCATGGAATCCACCGTCAAGGTGCGCATCGGAGAGTATTTGCTCACCGGCGTGGTCTTCGGCAGCACCCTGTTTACCATCGGAAGCAAACACCTGCTGGATATCACCGGCAGCAACGTAATGCTCTTTGACCGGTCAAGCGGTCGGCGCATCACCTCCGGCACCCTGAAGCTGCTGTGATCCGGGGACTGTTATTCGATCTGGACGGAGTTCTGGTGAACACTAACCCCCTCCACGCCCGGGCGTGGCAGGAGCTTGCCGAAGAATTGGGAATTCCCTTCACTCCGGCAGACCAGGAGGCCTTTCTGGGCATCAGCCGGGCACAGTGCCTGGAAATTCTGCTGAAAAAGGGAAACCGCTCCCTTTCGGAATCCGAAAAAGAGAGGCTGTGCACCCGGAAAAATGACCGCTACCGGGAGATGATCGGCACTTTGACCCCGGCGGCGCTGCTGCCGGGCGTGTCGGAATTCTTACGCGTTGCCCGGGCCGAGGGATACCGGACAGCTCTTGGCAGTGTCAGCAAAAATGCGGAGTTTGTCCTGAAAAAGCTGGAAATTACGGCGTTTTTTGACGCCGTCATCGACGGTAGGAAAATTGTAAACGGCAAGCCCAACCCGGAGGTGTTCCTCAAAGGAGCGGAGGCTCTGGGACTCCCACCTGAGCAGTGCCTGGTTTTCGAGGACTCAGCCGCAGGTATCGAGGCCGCCCACCGGGGCGGAATGAAAGCCATCGGCATCGGAACGGCCCGGCTGCTCCCGTCGGCAGAGCTGACCATCCCAGGCTTCTCCGGCGTAATGCCGGACGCGCTTCTGGCGCAGTTGCTATAACACTTTTATCAGATTGATACCGTGTATCGGGGAACCTCTGAACAGTTCTGTTTCGGCTGGACAGCGAGTCTTTAGTCCCAGCTGTGCAGCTCAAAAAATGGGAAAAATATCCGCATTTTCATACTGACTTTCATTCGTGAGGATGGAAATTTTAATATGAAGATCATAAAGCGACGGGTATCCATGATTTTTCATTTCGAAAATTACGGATGCCAGATTGGAACAGGAGCATGCCGAAACCTATGCCCAGTTCAAATCCATCCGGGAGGATTCTCAGCAGCTTTGGAAAATTAAATTCTATGTGGACTCTGCCCGCAAGAATTTTGAACAGGCGCAGCAGCGCACATCCCACAAACAGGATCAGGAAAGTTGATTCCTTCATTCTGTCAGAAATGGGATAAAAGCATAATTTCAACGGGCAGCATCTGTAATCACTTACGGATGCTGCCCATCTTTTCTTTTTTCTGTGTTGTAATACTATTTCCTGATTAAAATCTTTGATTTTAATCAGGAAGGCATCGCCTAATGGCGCTGCCAGTTTTGTGATTTATAAGGAAAGAAATCACAAAACAAGTCTCATATAAACTCCTTGCCTTTCGGGCAATTAAAATCTTTTCTAAAGATTTTAATTGGAGTTCAGTATAAAACATCACCGTTGGTAGTATGATATAGGCTATAGTCCACAAAAAGGATAAAATCACTTTGTGCGATACACAGAAAAACCACGCATCAAAGGGAACAGGGGAAATTTATCCTTGACAAATCGCGTGCCACTTTGTACTTCATCAATACTTACGATATTGCCATCTTTTAATGCATATATCAATTTCGAGTGTGTTGTCACTGTACTATCATTCCTTCCTAAAAAATATATCTTGTTCTGTTAAAGCGTCAGCCCTTCACCCCCGCGAGGGCGAGGAACTTCTTGTCAGACTGAATGGCGTGGGTCACGAACTTCCCGTCCCGGAACAGTGCGTAGGTGGTCACCGGGGCGGGGAGATTCTGCGCGGTTTCTTTGTCTGCGATCCGGACGGTTTTCAGGGGAATGCCGTGTGCCGCGGCCGCTTCCGCCACCCGGGGCACCCAATAAAAGGTGAACGGACACTGATCCGTATAGTAGAGAACGAAGCCGCTCTCCCCGATTTGCGGATGTCTGGCGCATTCCTTAAACTTTGGCCTCTCCGCCGACGGCGTCAGCGGCAGATACATGAGGGTGATCCCGCAGTCCGAGGTGTCCGCGACGGTGAAGCCCTTGTAGGCCAGATACTTGGGGTCGGAAAGAAACTCCCGCTTCCTGCCCTCCGCAGAAAGGACGCATATCCCCTGCCGCCCCTGCGCTTTGGCGTCCCGGATGCACTCGCCCAGCAGGTCGGAGGAATAGCCATGCCCTTTCATGGACCCGGCGATCCACAGGCAGTTGATGTAAAGATACCCCGGCGCGTCGATGGGGACCCACGCGTTTTCAGCCGGGATGTACTCGATGAAGCACTTGCCCCGTTCTTCGCTGCGGTAAAAAACCAGCCCCTCCGCGAACCGCTCCTTGAGCCACGCCTTTTTCGCGACGCTCTGCTTGCCCGACATGGCGCAGCAGATGTGCTCGGCGTCAATGTTTTCCTTTGTGATGCGGATGTAGCGCATATGGTTTCTCCCCTTTTACGACACTTTGATAAGCAAAGTGTAGCACAGCCTGTTCCGGAATGCAATCGGCGGCAGCAAAAAACCGTGCCGGAGGGTCACTCCGGCACGGTTGGAAACGATATACGATTAGCCGAACACGGACAGCAGGAAGCCGGCCGCGATGGCGGAGCCGATAACTCCGGCCACGTTGGGGCCCATGGCGTGCATCAGCAGGAAGTTGGAGGGGTTGTTCTTCTGGCCGACGGTGTTGGACACACGGGCAGCCATGGGAACGGCGGACACGCCGGCGGAGCCGATCAGGGGGTTGACCTTCCGGCCGGTGAGCTTGCACATCACGTTGCCGCCCCACAGACCGCCGGCAGTGGAAATGCCGAAGGCTACGACGCCCAGAACCACGATCTTCAGGGTGCTGGCAGTCAGGAAGGTGGAGCCGACCATGGTGGCGCCCACGGCGGTGGACAGCAGAATGGTGACAATGTTCATCAGCGCGTTCTGCGCGGTGTCGCTCAGACGGTCAGTAGCGCCGGTCTCCTTGAACAGGTTGCCCAGCATCAGGCAGCCGATCAGAGGCGCGGTGTCAGGCAGCAGCAGCGCCACGAAGATAACGACCACGATGGGGAAGATGATCTTCTCGGCCTTGGAGACGGTACGGGTCTGCACCATCTTGATCTTGCGATCCTCGGCGGAGGTCAGCAGGTTCATGATGGGGGGCTGAATCAGCGGGATCAGCGCCATGTAGGAGTAAGCGGCCACGGCGATAGCGCCCAGCAGCTCGGGAGCCAGGCGGGTGGTCAGGAAGATGGCGGTGGGGCCGTCCGCGCCGCCGATGATGCCGATGGAAGCGGACTGGGGGCCGGTAAAGCCCAGCAGCACGCCGCCCAGGAAGGCAACGAACACGCCCAGCTGTGCGGCAGCGCCCAGCAGCAGGCTCTTGGGATTACTAAGCAGGGGGCCAAAGTCGGTCATGGCGCCCACGCCCATGAAGATCAGGCAGGGGTACAGGGAGGTCTTGACGCCGATATAGAAGATATCCAGCAGACCGCCTTCCCGCATGATGGCGCCGTAGCTGTGATACAGGTCACTTGCGGGATTCATGAAGTTGTCCCACAGCTCCTGATGGTAAAGACCGCCCAGGGGCAGGTTGGACAGCAGGCAGCCGAAAGCAATGCCCACCAGCAGCAGCGGCTCAAACTTCTTGACGATGCCAAGGTACAGCAGCACACAGGCGATGATCAGCATCACCAGATTCTGCCAGCCGCCGTCGGCAAAGCCGACGAAAATGGCATTGAAGCCGGACTTCTGCCATAGATTTAACAGGACTTCACCAATATTGATGCTCATGGTGTATCCTCCTTAGCCGAGGACGACCAGAGTAGCGCCGGTGTCAACAGTGGCGCCCTTGGAAACCAGAACCTGCTTCACGGTGCAGGCCTTGGGGGCCAGAATCTCGTTCTCCATCTTCATGGCTTCCAGAACCACCAGAACGTCGCCTTCCTTCACGGCCTGACCTGCGGTGACGTTCACCTTCAGGATGTTGCCGGGCATGGGAGCGGTGACGGCCTCACCGGCCACGGGAGCGGCAGCGGCGGCAGCCTGGGCGGCGACGGCCTTCTGCGAACGCTTATAAGCGCCGGAGACGACACACGCGATGATCGCAAACAGGATCGCAACGATGGCCAGAATGACGATCGCAACGAACTGGGTGTGACCCGTGAACTCGTAGGTGACAGGGTCGGGAGCCTCGCCATAGCGGCCAGCCTCAAGGCACAATACCGAATGCAGACGGTAAGCTCCTACGAGGTATTCCGCCCCTATTGTTCCATCGAATATGTCGCACCTTACACCACGGCAGCCATGCCCCGCAATGTCGCATTGGAAATAGACGCTGCCGGAGCTGCCAGGAACGCGACGAAGCCGAACGTCGCGGATTTGAAATCCCCGGCGGACTATGCGCTGCTGATACATCGGGGAACGACCGCAGGACTTCGCTTTTACAGCAGGAAAGTTTCATCCGGACAAACGAATCTCTCGCTATTCGACATGTTCGTATATGCCGATACGTCGGGAGGATCGGCAATATTCATGCTGCCGGACAATCCTCCGCCCAATCAATTTTACCTCATTCGGAAACTCAAGGCGGCGAACAAGGTGATCGTTTCATCTCCGTCCAGCAGCAAGGACCTGATATATCCAACAGGAAACGACGGAGCTACGCAAAAAATAGAATGGACCGGACGACGGGCCGGGATATTACAATACAGCGAAGACCTCGGTGCATGGGTCCTCGAATTTACTTACGAAGCATAAACGAACATTCAATCATACAGACTATGGACAACAAGACACAGATCGACTTCACGAAGTTCAGGCTCTACACGGGAATATCCCGAAAAGAAACACACCCGTTCGACGTCCGCGAGGAGCTGGCCAACTCGCTCTACCTCGCGGGACGAGGAATCCGCATGCACGACCTCGCAATGCGCATTTTTCATTCCGACGGGCCCGTGGAGCTCGACGAAGCGGATGTGCAACTGCTCAGGGAGTTCGCACTGACCCTCTCGCCGGCATTCATCGACAGCCTCGATCAGAACTTAGGCACCGAGACCGGGGACGGAAAATAGGCTCTTACCTTAAAATCATAACATTATGAAAAAGACACTTATTATCATTGCAATCGTCGCGGCGATCTGCCTGCTGCTCATCGGAAAAACCGCCATCCCCTTCATCCTCGGAATGGTTGCCGGGGTAATAGGAACCGTGTACGGACCTATCTGTTGGAGTTGGTTGCAGGAACGATTCCGCAAATAACGTCTTTAGGGGGCAGGCGTAAAAAAGCCCCCGCCTTCGCTTGCAGTCCTCTTACCTCCTGCAAACGACAAAGGTGCCACAACACCAAGACGGAGACATATAGTCCCTACGGTGTTGTGGCACCTATTGTTTTTATGTAAGAGGATTACAAATTTACAAACTTTCCCGAATATGTGCAAATCCGAAATTTTCAACCGTATCCTCAATACGGTATCGCAGGAGACAGAGATAACCATTGATGAGATTCTAAGCCGAAGCCACCGAAAGGAAATTGTGGATGCACGTTATCTGTTCGTGTATTTTTTACGCAGCAGGGGGTTCATCCCCGCCGAAATCGCCCGAAGATTACGGCTT
>OLSA01003664.1_pt1 | contig 10576 bp, 10 predicted proteins | sample 1672731 | NCBI WGS metagenome assembly OLSA01 (sample SAMEA3136718, study PRJEB25190) | human gut metagenome | biome: human gut; feature: human-associated habitat; material: faeces | place: Austria | collected 2013
CCCGGCTCGAGCTTGCCGGCCGGCACCTCAAGCAGCGTGCGCGAAAACGGATAGCGGTACTGCCGCACGCACCAGACCGTGCCGTCGGGCTCCAGCGGCAGGACCGTCACGCCGCCCGGATGCTCCACGACCTCACGCTTGGCCGTGCTGCCGTCTGGCAGGCGTGCCTCGTCGAGCCGGACGTTGACGATCACGCCGTGGTAGCTCGTGAGTGTCTTGAGCTTTTCTTCGATCAGTTCCATGAAACATCCACTCCTTTTTCAAATGGCATGATACCATATTCCTGCGCCGATTGCCATATATTTTGAGTAGCGAAACGCGGTCGCGGACGCTATACTGAATCTAACCGGGCATCTGTCCGGAAACCAACCCAAAGGGAGGCAATTTCCATGCTTGTGGAAACCGCTGACACCAGCGCCGTGGCCATGCGCATCGCACGCGCCGAGTGGGCCGCACTGAGCGAGGACGATATCCGCACCGCCGTCGGCAGCGCGCTCGAGACGCACGGGCTCGCGCCCTGGACAAGTATGAAGATCGAACTGTTCGTCGCCAAAAAGGAGGTGCTGCTCATCGCAAGACCCATTTCCGTCCCGCCGCGCCGGTTCCGCTTCCGCTCGTTTGCTGACCTGACCGCCGCGCTGGGCTGTTTTCCGGCCGGGCTCGACTCGGATGTGGTGTACATAGACGGCGGCTGGGAGCTGTTCGTGCGCGCCGGAGACGAGGCGCTGCCGAACGCGCTCTTCGAGTTCGGCGAGCCGCTGCCCTGCACCGAGGAACTGTACGCACACATCGGTGAACACGGCGACGTGGTCGCCCGCCGCGATGCCGTTGGGACCCTTCAGCGCTATTTCTGCTGATTTCGCTCTTTTCATTTGCCGCCGGATGTGCTAAACTATATCCACGATTTCGCACGAAGGAGGTCCCCGCCATGCCGAGAGCCAAGGGCGTCAAGCAGGTCGCGGCCAACCGCAAGGCCCTGCATGACTATTTCGTGCTCGAGCGGTTCGAGGCCGGTGTGGAGCTCTTCGGCACCGAGGTCAAGTCCATCCGCGCGGGCACGGTCAATCTGAAGGATTCGTTCTGCACCGTGAAAAACGGGGAGCTGTTTGCCTACGGCATCCACATCAGTCCCTACGAGCACGGCAGCATCTACAACCGCGACCCCGACCGGCCGAAGCGCCTGCTCATGCACCGGCGGGAGATCACGAAGCTCTACGCCCGCACGAAGCAGGATGGGCTGACGCTCGTGCCGCTGTCGCTGTATTTCAAGGACAGCCGCGTAAAGGTGGAACTCGGCCTGTGCAAGGGCAAAAAGCTCTACGACAAGCGCGACGCCGACGCGCAGCGCAGCGCCAAACGCGAGATCGACAGAACGATAAAGGAGAAAAATTACTGATGAGCAATCCGATTGTCACCATTGAAATGGAAGACGGCGGCATCATCCGCGCCGAGCTCTATCCGGAGATCGCGCCGAACACCGTCCGCAACTTTATCAGTCTCGTCAAGAAGGGGTTTTATGACGGCGTGATCTTCCACCGCGTCATCCCCGGCTTCATGATCCAGGGCGGCGACCCGACCGGCACCGGCATGGGCGGCCCGGGCTACAGCATTGAGGGCGAGTTCACGAGCAACGGCTTCAAAAACGACCTCAAGCACACCCGCGGCGTGCTGTCCATGGCCCGCGCCATGGACCCGAACTCCGCCGGCAGCCAGTTTTTCATCATGCACATGGACGCCCCGCACCTCGACAAGCAGTACGCTGCGTTCGGCAAGGTGACCGAGGGCATGGACGTGGTCGACGCCATCGCGCGCACCCCGCGCAGCATGTTCAACGACAAGCCCACCCACGAGCAGAAGATGAAAACCGTCACGGTCGAGACCTTCGGCGTTGAGTATCCGGAGCCGGAGACCTGCTGAGGAAACAAAACATCGACAGTTTCGTCTGATTTTTCAGAATGTGTTCCTGTCCGCGCCGCTCTCGCGGCGCGGGCGGCCGACGCACCCGACATCATGGGGATGTACCGGTTTCGACGGGGGTGTGGAGGCAGGAATAGCGGGCGGCGGCGCCTGACCGCCATAAAACGGGCATCTTATAAATTAAAGAACAACAACGAAACTGTTCTTCTCGCTGCTTAATTAGCGAGCGTTCCCGCCGGGAGGACCACGGCCCGGCAGCGGAGCGTCGATGAGTGGTGAACGTGCGCACGCTAAGCTTTGCGCGTGCCATGCATGATGAAGCTACCGGACGGACAGGCTTGCCGGTTTGCCTGTCCTGAAGGGAACGGGGACGCACGGCGTCCCGCAAAAACCTGCTGCGCCCGGAGAAGTTCCTGTCAAAGCGCTTTCGGACGGGGGTTCAACTCCCCCCATCTCCACCAACCGGAAAATCCAGCAGCCCGCCGCGGCTGCTGGATTTTTCGTTTTCAAGGCACCTTGTCATGGCACGAAAACTCCGCTATATTTGGAAAAACAGTTCACACAGGAGGATACAGCATGAACAAAGCGGAAATTTACGATCTCTTGCGCACGCGCGGGATCTGGCACGAGATCACAGAGCACAAGGCGGTCTACAACATGGCCGAACTCACGGACGTGGCGCTCCCCTACCCGGAGGCCGACGCCAAAAATCTGTTCGTGCGCGACGATAAAAAGCGCAATTACTACCTCATCACCGTCCGCGGCGACAAGCGCGTCGACCTCAAGGAATTCCGGCACAGATACGGCACCCGCGCGCTGTCGTTCGCGTCCGAAAACGACCTCATGCAGGTGCTGGGGCTCATTCCCGGCGCCGTGACGCCGCTCGGCCTGCTCAACGACGCCGAGTGCAAGGTGCAGCTTTATCTCGACGAAGCGTTTTTCGCCGCACCGGGGCTCATCGGCGTGCACCCGAACGATAACACGGCCACCGTGTGGCTGCGCGCGGACGATCTCGCAGCCCTGATCCGCGAGCACGGAAATCCGGTGCACATTGCGGAGCTGTGAGCACGGGCACATACGCACAAAAAAGCAAGGCTTCCCGAATTCGGGAAGCCTTGCTTTATCTATTTCTCTTTTTTGCAGTCACAGTTTCTGCCGCACTGCGCACAGTTGCCGGTGCAGCCGCTGCCGCAGCAGCCGCCCTTTTTCATGGCGCGGCGCCAGACGCGAAACGCGATGACGGCGCACACGGCCACGACGGCCAGCAGGAGATAGTCGATCAGCCGCATCACACCAGCCCCGCGATCGCATATGCAACGAACGCCACAACCCACGCGACCGAGCACTGCAGGACCACGACGCCGACCGTCTTGAGCCGGGAATCCAGCTCGCGGCGGATGGTGGCGATTGCGGCCACGCACGGCGTATACAGCAGCGTGAACACGAGGAAGCTGATGGCCGAGCGCGTGGTGAGCAGCGACGAAATGGCCGCGCCGCCGAGTAGCACCTGCAGCGTGCTGACGACAGACTCCTTGGCAATGAAGCCGGAGATGAGCGCCGTGGCGCACCGCCAGTCGCCGAAGCCAAGCGGCCGGAAGATGGGCGCGATAAACTGCCCAATGAGCGCAAGCAGACTGTTGGCGCTGTCGGCCACGACGTTCAGGCGCGTGTCAAAGCTCTGGAGGAACCAGATGATGATCGTGGCCAGAAAAATGACCGTGAACGCGCGCTGGAGAAAGTCCTTCGCCTTCTCCCAGAGCAGCAGCGCCACGCTCTTGAGCCCGGGCATACGGTAGTTCGGCAGCTCCATGACAAACGGCACGGGCTTGCCGCGGAAGGCCGTCTTGTTCATGATGAGCGCCGCGATGATGCCGATGAGGATGCCGAGGACATACAGTCCCAGCATGACGAGCGCACGGTAGCGCGGGAAAAACGCCGCCGTGAAAAATGCGTAGATTGAGATCTTCGCCGAGCAGCTCATATAGGGCGTGAGCAGGATGGTCATCTTGCGGTCACGGTCGGACGAGACGGTGCGCGTGGCCATGATGGCCGGCACCGAGCAGCCGAAGCCGATGAGCATTGGCACGACGCTGCGGCCGGACAGGCCGATCTTGCGCAGGGGCTTGTCCATGACAAAGGCGACACGGGCCATATAGCCGGTGTCCTCCAAAATGGACAGGAAGAAAAACAGCGTCACGATAATCGGCAGGAATACGAGCACGCTGCCGACACCGGCGAACACGCCGTCGATGATGAGACTATGTACCACAGGGTTGATGCCGTAGGCCGTGAGCGCAGCGTCCACGACGCCGGTCAGCGCATCGATGCCGAGCTGCAGCAGATCGGACAGCCACTGGCCAATGACGTTGAACGTGAGATAAAACGTGAGGAACATCACAACGAGGAACGTCGGCAGGGCGGTATATTTGCCCGTGAGGATGCGGTCGATCTTCATGGAGCGCGCGTGCTCTTTGCTCTCATGGCACTTGACCACGGACGACGCCACGACGCCCTCAATGAACGTGTAGCGCATGTCCGCAAGGGCCGCGTTGCGGTCGAGCCCGGTCTCGTTTTCCATCTGCACGATGCAGTGCTCGAGCAGCTCCCGCTCGTTTTCATCGAGCTCGAGCGATGCCGCAAGGTCGTCGCCGCCCTCGATGAGCTTGGCCGCGCAGAATCGCGCCGGCACGCCGATGCGGTCGGCATGGTCGGCGATCAGATGCACGACCGCATGGATGCAGCGGTGCACGGCAGAATCATCCGAGCAGAAATCCGTCACCTTCGGCAGCGCCCGGCTGCGCGCAACGGTCAGCGCCTGGTCCACGAGTTCGGACACGCCCTCCCCTTTCGCCGCCGAGATCGGCACGACGGGGATGCCCAGTGCCTGGCTCATCTTCTGCACATCGATAGCGCCGCCGTTGGCGCGCACCTCGTCCATCATGTTCAGCGCCAGCACCATCGGCACACGCAGCTCAAGCAGCTGCAGCGTCAGGTACAGGTTGCGCTCGATATTCGTGGCGTCCACGATGTTGATGATGCCGTCCGGCTTCTGATTGATGATAAAATCGCGCGAAACGATCTCCTCCTGCGTATACGGGCGCAGGGAGTAAATGCCCGGCAGGTCAACGACGGAGCAGCCCTTCTCGTCGCGCATCTCGCCCATCTTCTGGTCAACGGTCACACCGGGGAAGTTGCCCACGTGCTGGTTGGAACCGGTGAGGGCGTTGAAGAGCGTCGTCTTACCGCAGTTTTGGTTGCCGACAAGTGCAAAGATCATGCCGGCACCCCCTCGATCTCGATCTTTTTCGCTTCCTCCACGCGCAGCGTCAGCTCATAGCCGCGCACGCGGATCTCGATGGGATCACCCATCGGCGCCACCTTCTGCAAAGTGACGCGGGTACGGGGCGTGAGCCCCATGTCCAACAGCCGGCATCGCAGCGCGCCGTCCCCACCGACCGCTGTGATGACTGCTGAGGAACCGATCTTCAATTCATCTAGTGTCATTGCCATTGCCTTTCTGTGTGAATTCATTTCCCTAATGAAAAAGCTAGCACGGCGGGCACGATTTTGTCAAGAGCGTGACAGGCATTTCCGAACTTTTTGACGAAAGACGACGAAAAAACACCCCGGAGCGGTAAAGCCGCTCCGGGGTGCCCCGTTAGGTTTTGGAATGCTTACAGGTTGGAACCATCCTTACGAATGCTCGATAACCGACTGGTCCTGGGGAGCACTCGGCTCTGCCGGAACACTCGGCTCCGCCGGAACACTCGGCTCCGCCGGGACGCTCGGCTCCGCCGGAACACTCGGCTCCGTCGGAACGCTCGGCTCCGTCGGAACGCTCGGCTCCGTCGGCTCCTCGGGCGTAAGCGGGAGGACGTTCATCACATACATCGCCATGATCATCGCGAACTGTTCGCGCGTCGTCACGCCCTGCGGATCGAGCACCGTCTGGTGATCGACGACAGCGCCGGAGATCAGGCTCTCGGCGACCGCCCAGGTCATGGACTCCTTCGCGAAGTCGGAAACCTTGTCCATGTCCGTAAACGCGGACAGATCACCGTACACGTCCACATCGCAGCCCTTGAACATCGCATATTCATGCAGGATCGTCGCAGTCTGTTCACGCGTTGCATCGCCGTTCGGGTCAAACTTGCCGTCGCCAATGCCGGCCACGATCTCGTTCTGTGCCGCCCAGATCACCGCGTTGGTGTACCATTCGTTATCCGCAACGTCGCTGAAGGGGTTCTTGCCGGTAACGGCAGGCTCACCCTCGAGCGCGTAAAGGATCTCAACGATCATTGCGCGGGAGAGCTTGGTCTCAGGCTCGAAGGTCGTGGCGCTCGTGCCGTAGAAGAGCTTGTGCGCAACGACGAAGTCGATCGCATCGTGCGACCAGAAGTCGACTGCCGGCATATCGCTGAAGAGATAGCCCGGGCAATGCTCGTCGCCTGTGCACGGGATGCTCATCGGATCCTGCTTCTCGCAGACCGTGCAGTAGCCGTCAACATAGTGGTGCTTGGCCGGAATGCGCTTCTGGCCTTCCAGCGTCGCGCCGCAGACCGAGCAGACCATGCCGCCCGCTGCGCCGTCCTTCGTGCAGGTCGCCGGAGTGATCTGTGTCGCCTTCGGCGTGTGCGGTGCCAGCGGGACCACCGTCTGTGCAACGAGGATCTCACCGCAGACGGAGCAGTGCTTGCCCTCCGTCAGGCCGGTCTCCGTGCAGGTCGCAGCCTTCGCCGGGTCGACCACTTCCTTGTGGCCAAGCGCCGGGATCACTTCCTGCGCCGTGAGCACTTCACCGCAGACCGAGCACTTGCTGCCCTCGGTCAGGCCGGTTTCTGTGCAGGTCGCGGCTTTCGCCGGGATCACTTCCGGCGTGTGCGGCTTGAGCGGGATGCTCTCAAGCATAATGTTTCCATTTTCGCAGGTGTAGGTGCGAACGCCGTACTCGGAGCAAGTCGGCTCCTTCGTCACAACACCATTGTCCCAGGTGTAATTAAACTCTGCGCTCATCTTCGCAATGCGCGCGGTCAGCCAGGTGTTGAGATCCGTGACGGTATCGGTATAAGTCGTACCACTGGGCCAAAAGTGATTATCCGAGCTCGGCTTGCCGACACGAATCAGCGGCCACTGCCGATAGTTCATCGCAGCGCTGGCCGAGATGCGGTTGTAGTAGCTCTGAACCTTGCCGTTGTCGCCGACAAGCGCCTGTGCCTGCGCCAGGAACGTGTTGTGGTAGTAGTTGCTCACCGCGGCGCGGAAGCCGGGGATCTTGATGAGCGCCTCTACGAGGTAGCGGCCGTTAATGAAGGTGTTGTCCGAGGTAATAATGCCGGACCAGCCGCCGCCGCCAGTCAGTTCCATATCCCAGACGGGGCCGGCGTACATGATGCCGTCCACGTCTTTGTAGAAGAAGAACGAGGAGTAGCCGCGCATGAACGAGATCTTCTCGTCGAGGGTCAGCTGTGCGATCCGGGCGTCGGCCTGCCGGTAGGCCTCGTCCCACGCTACGACCTGCTGGGCGGCGGCCGGTGCGATCGCCGCGGCTGCCGTTGCGAAGGCGAGCAAAAGTTTTACGGAGGTTTTCATCGTTTTTTGAATTGGTTTGCGTTTCTGTCTTCTGCAAAGTTAGCGCATGAACGGCCCGCCGGAACGGCTCTTCGGAAAAATATAAACGATATGAACTGTCAGTTTTCTGAAAACCAGTTGATTGATGTTTCGGATGGCGTTGAATTATACAAATAAAACAGGTCCGATAATTTGCTTTTGCATGCTTTTTATCGTTATATTTGTGCAAATCCGTTGCCTGAAATGAAAAAACTGCCTCTCCTTTTCGCGGCCTTTCTCGTCGTCTCCGCATCCGGTCTGCGTGCCGGGGAACCTTCGGACATACATACGCTGCTTCGCCGCCTGGACGGTCTGCTCGACCGCCGCGAGGAGTTCCTGCTCCGCCACGAAGCGCGCCTCGACTCGCTCAAATCCCTGCTGCGCGGCGACACCCTCGGGTTCGGGGCGCGTTATGCCGTCACGGCGGAGATCGCGGAGCGTTATTTCGCCTACCAGAGCGACTCGACGATCGCCTACCTGCGCCGGAATGTCGCGCTGGCCGAAAGGGCGGGGAATGCCGACCTGACGATCCGCGCCAAATCGGTCATGGCGATGTGTTACAGCATGAACGGCCGCTTCCTCGAAGCCGACCGGGTGCTGGCCGGAGTGACCGACACGCTGCATATGAGCCGTGCGACGCAGGCGGCCTATTATGCCGCGCAGCACCGCCAGAACCGCGAGTGCCGCAGCCAGAGCGAGCCGGGGGCGGAGCGCGACCGGTTTCGGGCCTGCGAGGAGTACTACGCCCGCCGTGCGCTGGAAACCACCGGCGACATTTCGAAACGTTTCTATTTCGCCTACCTCGTCGCCGTGGACGAAGGGGATTACGACCGTGCCGCCGCGGCCTGCGACAGTGCGTTGGCATGCGCTCCGCCCGTGTCGCACGACTATGCCCGGGCGGCGTTCTACCGTTCGGAGACCGAAAGGTTCCGGGGCGACGAAGCGGCTCGTTTCGAATGGCTCGTGCGCGCCGCCATGGCCGACGTGCAGGGAGCTGTCCGCGACTACGGCGCCTTGGGCGGCGTAGCCGAAGAGCTGCTGCGCCGGGGCGACGCCGCACGGGCGATGCGGTGTATCCGCGTTGCGATCAACGACACGCAGGCCTACAATTCGCCCATCCGTTCGTGGCGCGACATGGCGATTCTGCCCCAGATCGAGCAGGCGTACAGCGAGCGCAATGCCCGTCTGCGCGCGATGTACGTCGCGCTGATCCTTCTGGCCTTTCTTTTCGCCCTCTCGGCAATCGGAGGCGTGCTGTTCGTCCTGCGCCAGAACCGGCGGCTCAACGCCGTGCAGCAGACCTTGCGCGAGTCGAACGGGAAACTGGCCGAGCTGGCTGCCAGCCTGCGCGAAACCAATGCCGACCTGAGCCGGCAGAACATCCGCATCGCCGACGCCAACCGCATCAAAGAGGTTTATATCGGCGGGTTCCTGAAGACGATCTCCGAATATATCTACAAACTGGCCGACACCTACCGTCATGTCGGCCGGATGCTGCGCGACGGCCGTTCCGACGAGCTGCGCCGCGAGTACGCCGGAACCGATGTCCGGAGCGACGAACTGAAAGAGTTTTACCACAATTTCGACACCACCTTCCTGGGGCTTTTCCCCTCGTTCATCGGGGAGTTCAACCGCCTGCTCGCCGACGATGCGCGCATCGGGGTCCGCCGTCCGGGAAGCCTCACGACCGAACTGCGCATCTTCGCGCTGGTCCGGCTGGGCATCACCGACACGGCGACCATCGCCGCACTGCTGCACTGTTCGGTCAATACGGTGTACAGCTACCGTTCGCGCATGCGGCTGCGTTCGCTCGTTCCGGAGCGGGATTTCGAACAGCGGGTGCAGTCCATCGGTCTCGGGGACGATGCCGCGGAGCTTTCCGGAACCTGATCGGAACGGGGCCTCTTGTCGGCGAAACACGGAGTTTTTTCGCTCGGGGTGTACGCTCCGACGCGGAAATGCGTATATTTGCAGCTCGCATATACCGATACGATGAAAGATTTTGCAGCCATAGATTTCGAAACGGCCAACGGCAAGCGCACGAGCGTCTGCTCGGTGGGCGTCGTCGTCGTGCGCGGCGGCGAGGTGGTCGATACGTTTTACCGCCTGATCCGTCCCCGTCCCAATTTTTACAGCCATTTCACGACGGCCATCCACGGTCTGCGTTATGAAGATACGGCTGATGCCCCCGATTTCGCGTCGGTGTGGCGCGAAATCGAACCCCGTATCGAGGGGCTGCCGCTCGTGGCCCACAACTCGCCCTTCGACGAAGGCTGCCTGCGGGCCGTCTTCGAACTGTACGGCATGCCCTGGCCCGGTTATACCTTCTACTGCACCTGTCGGGCCTCGCGCCGCACCTTCGGCCGGTCGCTCCCCGACCACCGACTGCCCACGGTCGCAGCAGCATGCGGCTATGACCTGCAGCAGCATCACCATGCCCTCGCCGACGCCGAAGCCTGCGCCGCAATCGCCCTGAAAATCCTCTGAGGACGGCTGCGACGCGAACCGTTTCCGTCGCACACACTGCCGACCGATTCCCTGTCACCCAATCGGTACAAAACACAAAAAGCAATTTCCGCAGGCTTACGGAAACGACCTTTCAGGCCCCCTATCGTGCATCTCCAGCTCCTGCCGACACCCGGTCGCGGCGACGCAGCCACCGTTCCGCAAAGAATGCCCCCAGCATGCCGAGTCCGCCGCAAATACACAGGAGTGCAAAGACGACCATTTCGGCATGTTCCCCATACGCATCCTCATTTTCCGGCATTATCAGCCAGGACACCAGAAAGCCTATTCCCAGCCCGACAATGAACCCGCACGGCCGCAGCACACCGTACACGTCCCGCAATATCTCCATTCTGAACGAGCCGCCCCGCTCCCGGCACAGTTCCGGTTCCTGCCCTGTAAACTGCTCAATCTCTCCAAATCGTCTTGTATATTCTTCGATCTGCTGCTCCGTCAGGGAAATGAAATCACCGTCCGGGGTATCCCCGCAGATAAAAAATGGACCGCAGATGATATCATCACCATTCCTGCGGTTCGGCTGCATTCC
>OLSA01003669.1_pt1 | contig 10573 bp, 6 predicted proteins | sample 1672731 | NCBI WGS metagenome assembly OLSA01 (sample SAMEA3136718, study PRJEB25190) | human gut metagenome | biome: human gut; feature: human-associated habitat; material: faeces | place: Austria | collected 2013
CGGGAATGCGCATTGTTATCGAGCTTAAAAAGGATGTCAATGCAAACGTTGTGCTGAACAATCTGTATAAGCACACTCAGCTTCAGGATACTTTCGGCGTTATCATGATCGCGCTTGTGAACGGCGAACCCAAGGTGCTCAACCTTCGCGAAATGCTTTATCACTACATTGCGCATCAAAAGGATGTTGTCACCCGCCGCACGCAGTTTGACCTTGACAAAGCACGCGAAAGGCTGCACATTTTGGAAGGCCTTATGATCGCACTCGACAATATTGACGAAGTCATTGCCATCATCAAAGCCAGTGCAAACGGCGCAGAAGCAAAGGAAAGGCTGATTGCGCGTTTCGGTTTCAGTGAACGGCAGGCGCAGGCGATACTTGACATGCGGCTGCAAAGGCTGACGGGGCTTGAGCGCGAAAAGTTGGAAGCCGAGTACGGCGAGCTTAAGCGCACGGTTGAATACCTTGCTTCCCTGCTTGCGGACGAAGGCAAACTTATGGGCGTTGTTAAAGATGAAATGCTCGAGATTCGGCGCCGCTTTGCCGACCCGCGCCGCACCGAAATCACAAAGATCGTTGAAGACATCGATATGGATGACATCATCCAGGAAGAAGACATGGTTGTTACCTGCACCCATCACGGCTACATCAAGCGCATTGCGGAAGCAACCTATCGCACGCAGCGCAGAGGCGGCGTCGGCATCAGCGCGGGAGCAACCCGTGAAGAGGATTTCCTTGAGGATATTTTCGTCACAAGCACTCATTCCTATATCATGTTCTTCACAAACAAGGGCCGCGCTTTCCGCATAAAATGCTATTCCATTCCGGAGGCAAGCCGCACCGCAAAGGGCACGCCCATAGTCAACCTGCTGCAATTGCAGACGGGCGAGTTCGTTACCGCCGCATTCCCCATCGGCAGGCAGACCGAGGGCGGCTATCTCGTTCTTTGCACACGGCAGGGTGTTATCAAAAAAACCCCGCTCTCCGATTTTTCAAACATTCGCAAGGGCGGCTTGATTGCTCAAAACCTCCGCGAGGGTGACGAGCTTATCAGTGTTGCGCTCTCCGCAGGCGATGATGAGTTCATTATCGGCACACGGGACGGAATGAGCATCCGTTTCAGCGAGCAGGATGTTCGCTCAATGGGCAGAAATGCCTCCGGCGTTCGCGCCATCAAACTCTCCGAGGGCGACTGCGTTGTTGATATGTCCATGGTCAAACCCGGCAGCTGCGTCATTGCCATCACCGAAAACGGCATGGGCAAGCGCACGGAAGAGGACGCCTACCGCGTTCAGGGCCGCGCCGGCAAGGGCATTATTGCAATGAATATCACCGAAAAAACCGGCAAGCTTGTTTGCCTCAAAGTTTCCGAAGGCAATGAGGATCTGATGCTTATCCGTGATGACGGCGTTGTCATTCGCGTTCCCGTCGATACGATTTCCGTCATTTCCCGCAATACGCAGGGCGTTCGACTGATGAAAATCGACGAGGGACACAGGGTTGCAAGCGTTGCGCTTGCGCCGCATAACGATGACGAACCGCAGAAGGGCGGGGAAGAGTCCGACGGCGAAATTTCAAATGCCAATGCAGACTCCGGCAAAACAGCACCCTCCGATACGGCGGAAAATTCCGATACACCGGAAGACCTCCGATAACCGCAGCCGCCGAACCTGCCGCGCGGGCTGAAGTTCTCCGCTCTGCCGCAGTGTTTCGCAAGCAACCGGTTACTTCTTCAAAAACAAACACGGGAAGCCTTCCGTAACGGACAGTGCTTCCCGTGTTTTCTGTTGGTTTCGACATTGTCTCTCGCGCTCGGTGTCAACCGTTGGGTAATTGGAGACAATATCACCGAATCCCCGAGTGGATTAGCGCTCAAGGTATAGATGCCCAAGCTATCATCAACTGCATACGTTATATCACGCAGTAAAAAAATCGGCAGTGCATACCAGCTAACGTAAACACTGCCGAGAAGAGCAACCCAGGGGCGATTAACCTGCCTGTATCGCCCCTTGATTATATCAGAGCAGGAGACAAAGGTCAAGGTGCAAAAGGATGGTCGACTGCATGGCAGCGGCATAGATTGCCCGTATGCACGATGTGATGCTGTAGGCTATGGTTTCAGCTATAGCATCCTTTTTATCCCTTATCAACCGTTTAGCGCACGTTCGGTAATAAAATATGTGCGCAAAATACTTGGAATATGAAACAAAATTAATTCATTTGCAACTGATGAGGAGCACCCCCGCAGATGCGGGGAAAACTAAGAAAGAACCTCGCACTCAATGCTACCGTTCGGATCACCCCCGCAGGTGCGGGGAAAACCACGTTCATGGCGGATATTGCCGCGTGTATTTGGGATCACCCCCGCAGGTGCGGGGAAAACAAAAAGCAGCAGCGTTAGACTATTTGCCCATAGGGATCACCCCCGCGGATGCGGGGAAAACTAATCGGTTATATTATACCTTTATCCGTCAAAAAAAGCAACATATGGCATTCAGCGTCATTCTTTCTGTTCACCACAAATATTGACTTCGCTTATTGTGTGTTTACATGTTCTTTTTATATTTCTAACAGTACTATTCCTTCATTGAGACATATTCAATTCGATATGATAAAACGCTGCTGTACATTTTTATGTTCCGCTGCGATAATATATTAATTTTATCTGTATTGCCGGCGTTCGAACCAAACCGGATTGCCCTTCGTTTTCACTTGAAATATTCTTAAATATGATGTACAATGCAATCGGGAGCCGTCATTGGGCAGTGCAATCTGCAAGTGATTTACAAATTTGCGTGCAGTGCCGGTTCCGATGCTGAGAGGAAACGGAGGAATAGCTTTGGAGCAAAAAGACATAAATGTCAATGTTTTTTCCGCCGCGCCGCAAACCTGTTCGGGAGAGAAGGTTTTTAATCCGAACATTTCTTCAGCTGCGCCGCAAGCATGTGCGGCAAAGCGCGCACCGACCTATTCCGAACGATTGGACAAGCTGCGCATATTTGCCGATGAAGCGGCGGAGGAGCTTCCGCAGGTATTTTACCGTGAGCTGAACGGAGGAATCATACTTTCTCCGATTACAAAAGCGCACCCGCAATCCGATCCGAAAAAACCGCTGCTTGTGTTGGGTGAATACAGGAACTCGCCGCAGATGGGACGGAGCATTGTGTTGTACGGCGGTTCGATTTTGCGCAGTTACGGGAATTTACCGGACGAAAAGCTGAAGGCCGAGGTTCGGCACATCTTGCGGCACGAATTCACGCATCACCTTGAGTCACTCAGCGGCACAAACGATCTTGAGATTGACGATGCAGTCAAGCTGAACCGCTACAAGGCAAGCATTCATGCGGAATAAATTTGAAAATGCGGAACAGGACAGCAGGATGCGGATGAAGTTATTGCTAATCAGTTTTTAATTTATCCATTGTAAGGAGTCTCGTAAATGAAATCAAAAGTGTTTTTTTCTTCCGAAATCACGGCTGAAAAGGTGGTTGAGCTTTTTCATGCGGCATCGAATGACCTGCCCGGCGGAGTTCTTCCCGGCAAAGTTGCCGTAAAACTGCATTCGGGCGAACCCGGAAATCAAAACTTTTTGAAACCGGGATTTTGGCAGCCCGTCGTCAATGATGTGCACGGAACCGTGGTTGAATGCAACACCGCCTACGACGGCGGACGCAACACAACCGAAAAACACCGTGAAACCATGGAAAAACACGGTTGGAGCAAGCATTTCACCGTTGACATTATGGATGCGGAAGGGCCGGATGCCGAGCTTTTGATTCCGAACGGCAAGCGCATCAAAAAGGTTCAGGTCGGCAAAAACATGCTTAACTATGACTCCATGCTTGTGCTTTCCCATTTCAAGGGGCATCCGATGGGCGGGTTCGGCGGCGCGCTGAAGCAGCTTTCCATCGGCTGCGCCTCCTCCTACGGCAAGGCATATATCCACGGTGCAGGCGAGCCGGAGAAGATTTGGACAGGCGACCACAACTCGTTTCTTGAATCCATGGCCGATGCGGCGGAAGCCGTCGTGCGTCATTTCAACGGCAATATGGTTTTTATCAACGTCATGAAGAATATGTCCGTTGACTGCGATTGCTGTTCCGTTGCGGAGGATCCCTGCATGGCCGATATCGGCATTCTTGCCTCGCTCGACCCGATAGCTGTCGACCGCGCATGTCTTGACCTTGTTTATGCCTCCGACGACCCCGGCAGGGATCATTTGCTTGAGCGCATTGAAAGCCGCAACGGCGCACACACGGTTGATGCCGCGGCGGAGTTGGGGTTCGGCAGCAAGGAATATGAGCTTGTAAAGCTGTAATCCGCCGCCCCCGCGCTCCCGTTGGGCATTGGAATTAAAAAATTTGCAAAAAGCTATCCGCATTTTAATCATAAACTGCGGATAACTTTTTTGTTTTTGATATTCGTTTTTAAGGAAACATCCGAATAATCCGTTTTTTGCGAAACGAACTTTAACTCGGAGCTTTTCGGAAATTTTGAACGGGCGTTGAACGCTTTCGCGCTGTAAAATCCCGTCACTCCGTTTTGCCGTGAAGTATTTTTTGCAGCTCCGCAATAAACGAATCCACGCGCTGCCTGTTCACGGAATAGATTATTTTTTTGCCGACGGCATGGGAATCCAGCAGCCCCGTGCCGTTAAGGCTTGTCAGATACTGTGAAACGGTACACGGGGCAAGGCCGACCCGCTTCGCAAGCTCGCGTCCGTAGGCAGGCTTTTTTGCGATTTCCGAAAAAATATTGAATTTCGTCTGATCGCCGAGATAGCTCATAATCCGCGACACCTCGGCTGCGGAGTTGAACTGCTGCCTGCTTATTTCAACAAAATGCCTGTATAAAACGCCGAGATCAACGCTGCAAAGCCCGCTTTCCGCGTCAACATCTATATAATAGGACGAAAACGAAACCACACTCGGATAAATTACAATATCCTTAACCCTTTCGTCCGAAAAATGCAGCAACTCGTCGAGAATCTTCTCCTCTCCGCCTTCATTCGAATATGAGTCCGCAAACACACTTATAAGCGGCAGCCACAACGCTCTGTTTTCCGAAAAGGTTCGTGCTGCCGACGTCAAAGCAGCCTCAAAAGCATCGATGTATTTATCGCGTGTTAAAGTTAAATCGATAAGGTCAAGCTTGGAACGGCGTGACAGTTTTGACCCGTTGATCATGCGCAGCACGCTCTCGACCGTGCAGCAGCAACCGAGGTCTTCGGCGTCCCCGTTGTCAAGTTTATCCTCCTCCGCATCACCGCAAACCGCCGCCGCAATGCGCTGCCAAAGCACATTTTCGGGTCTGCCGCGAATGACGGCAAACGGGTCTTCACGGCAGAACACGCTTACCTCTTCAATCAACAGCTCCGCAATGCAGTCTCCGCGGCCGCGATTTGAAGCTCTGCGACCCTTTGTTGAAAGCGGACCGAAAAGCACGTCCGTCATTTCATCATCGACCGTTGCTCCCGCAAGCGCCTCGTAAACCGCAAACAAATGCACAAAATATTCATCATACTCCTTTTCATGCGTCGGATGCCGCTTAATCAGATTATCAAGATAATCCTTCAACGAAAATCCGAATTTTTGCGCACGAAAAAAATGAAACGCTTCGAGCAACGGTATCGGCTCGCGATAAATCATTTGCTTTCCTCTCCTCCTCCAAATTCACAGTCCGAACTGTTTGATTAGAATAATAACATAAAAAGATTAAAATTGCTATTGACTTTTTTGCCTAAACGGAGTATATTTGTATTAGCAACCACTCGTATGTTTTATTTTTTTCAAACATATGGCGTTTGCAAATTAACAAAGAGGATTATCGTTATGAACAGAAAGACCCGCCTTCCCGCCGCCCTTTTAGCAGCGGCCGTCGCCCTCATTGCAGCCGTTTTTCCTTTGCTCTCCGCAAAGCACGGCAGCATTGCCGCAGAGCCTGCTTATTCGGCGACCGAACAGCTCCCCCGCCTTTACGAAAGTGCCGCGCGACGCACGGCAAACCGCACCGCGCCCAAACTTTCCGCCAAAAAGCCTTCCGCAAACTCCGAATTCTATAACGAACACGACCTTAACGCCGCGCTGAGCTTTCTTGAAACTGCCGATTCCAACGGCGTTAAAAACGGCACGAAGCTTTGGGCGGACTATGATGCGAACGATCCCGAAACATGGATTTCCGTCGGATGGACGGAGGACGGCAGGCTCTCCATATTTGATGCGGACTTTTCGTCCCATCTTGCCATTCAGAGCAACGTTGCCGATGAAGTCGGGCCGGTGGGGGAACTTGACCTTTCCGGCTGCGAAATGCTCGGGAGCGTGAGCCTCGTCAGCACCTGTGTCGAACGACTGGACGTTTCCAACTGTCCGAATCTGTTTCTGGTTTCCGCATTTTATGATGAGCTTAAGTCCATCGACCTTTCCGGATGCAGCAGCCTTTATTTTCTCTGGGTTTGCTACAACAAAGACCTCCGGCAGATCGACCTTTCGGGGCTTTCCGAGCTCGGCGCGCTTGCGCTGAGCGGCAACGGGCTTGAGAGTCTCGATTTCAGCTCCAATCCCCATATTACGGAGATTGACTGCTCCAACAACAGCCTCACCGCGCTGGACGTTTCCATGCTTTCGGAGCTGCAAAGACTTCGCTGCGAAAATCAAGATTGGGAAATGCCGAACAGCAACCGCATCTCCGAAATTGACCTGAGCCACAATCCGATGCTTGCGGAATTCGCCTGCTATAATGCAGATGTTTCCGCCGTTGACCTTTCCGGATGCACCTCGCTGCAAATTCTGAATGCGGACAACTGCCCGCTCAATGAACTCGACATTTCGGACTGCTCCATGCTTTCCGTTCTTTCGATTTGCGGCACGAACGTTTCCGAAATCGACCTTACCTCTTCAGGCAGCATGACCACAATCGCCCTTGCCGGCTGCCCCATGAGCCAAGCCACCGTGGAGCAATGCGTTTATAACCATCCCGAGGTTACGGTGCTTGACCTTGGGCGCATGGGGCTGACCTCATTCGACGGTTCGCTGTTTAATCAGCTTGATGAGCTCTATCTCAACGACAACAGCTTCACGGAGCTTTCGATATCCGCACGCGATATCAACGTTGAAAATCTCGGCTCGATTAAAAAGCTTGAGCTCTCCTCCCGCGGGGAATTTGGCAGCATCGCCATGAGCGGCACAACTGCCGACACGCTCAGCCTCACGGCGGACGATTTATGCAGTTTCCGCGCCAACGGCTGCGGCTTCGACTCGCTTCCCAACGTTGTTGCGGAATCCGAAAATATGCTCGTTCTGCATATTGCAGACAACGCGTTTTCCGGTTGCCTCGATCTGCGCGCATTCAGCGGACTTGTGGATTTCGACTGCTCCGGCAATGCCGTGACCGAACTTCTTTTAAACGACGATTGCGACATCAACCTCCTTGATTGTTCGAACACGCAGCTCACCGCTCTGCGCATTCCGTCAAGCTATGTTGACGGCAGCCTCTCAATTGAAACGGACGGCAGCGGGTTCATCGGCGCTGTTTTCAACGGGCAAATGACCCCCTATGTTGACGACTACGGTAATTTTCAGGAATCCCTTTCCGCCCAAGCCGTTCTGAGCGCCGTTCCCGCCGAGGGCTTTGCCTTTGACGGCTGGTACGGCTCCGGCGGTGAAAAGCTCTCCGAATCCGCCGAATTCACTTTCTCCACAGACTCCGAATGCAGCCTGACCGCAAGATTTTGCAAGGCGCCCGAAACTACGGTCGCGCCCACGGACACTCCCGCGAATCCAACGCCGACCCCCGCACCCGTTCCCGCAACCGGCACCGTTGGGCTTTCCGCCGTCGGAATCCTGTTTCTTGCCGGCGGTGCAGCAGCCGCTGCACGTTCTAAAAGGGATTGATAATCGACCGTCCCCGGTTGAATCAACGAACCTCCGAGTAATCCGACCTTTTGCGAAAAAAGGCTTGAATCTGTTGGCTTCTTCCGCAAAATAAGCCTTATATCGGAGCTTCCTTAATCATCAAGTTAACATTTCGGGAAATCTTTGATTTAAAGTTTTTTCAGGGATTCTTCACACAAAGGGTTATCCGCATTTGCGCCCAAACCGCGGATGACCTTTTGTTGCGTTAAAAAATCTCTGCAAAATAAACGTTGATGCCGAGTTTCCTTAATGCAATAGAGGCGTCGGGGGAGTAATGCGTTACGAATCCGTTCAATATATTTTTCTTTCACGGTCGTCCCTGTTGACTCTGCCATAATGTGAAGGCTTATAAGGACCGTGAGCTCAAAAAAAGCGGAGGTGCCGCCACGATGTTAAAAATCGGAGAATTCTCAAAACTGACACAGGTCAGCGTCAGGATGCTTCCGCATTATGACGAAATCGGTCTGCTGAAGCCTTCGGAAACCGACAGGCTCACGGATTACCGTTATTATAAGGAAGAGCAGCTTCCCGCGATGTGCAGGATAAAGGCCCTTAAGGACATGGGTTTTTCGCTTGCAGATATCGTTCGGATAATGCAGCTTGACGGAAACAGTGCCACTCTTGACGACTTTCTTGAGTCGCGCCGTGCGGAGCTCTGTGCCACCCTTGCGGAAACGGAATACAGGCTGAAGCTTATCGACATTGCAAAAAACAAATTACGAAAGGCAGAAACAACGAAGTGTAACCCGACAATCAAAACCTTCCCCGCACGCTATGCCGCAACGCTGCGCACAATTATCCCCCGTTATGAAGACAAGGGCACGGTTTGGGCTCTGCTTTGCAGGGAAACCGACCCGCTGAACATGAGTCCCGCCGATCCCTGTCTTTGCGGAGTAACTTTTCTTGACGGCGAGTATAAAGAAAAAGACGTTGAAGTTGAAGCATGGAAAACCGTTAAAGGCAGTTATGCCGACACCGAACATGTCCGTTTTCGCACCCTGCCCGAAGTTACCGTTGTAAGCTACACCTGCAAGGGCGGTTATGAACAGATGGGGGAGGTCAACACAGCCCTCCTTGAATGGATCGCCGCCACCGGATGCCGCCCCAACGGCCCGATGTTCAATATCTACCACGTCAGCCCTCACGAGACAGCCAACTCCGATGAGTTCATAACCGAGGTATGTTACCCCATTGAAAAACGATAAAGCCCCGCTGCCGCACCCCGTGCACGGAGTGCCCGCCGTGCAGGCTGAACAGCTCCGCCTGAGTTGAACGCAAAATCCATGAAAGTTATCCGCAATTTAATCATAAACTGCGGATAACTTTTTTGATTTCAGCTTTAAACAAAAGTTTTCGAAAGGTCTTGACAAAATTCGCAATATGCGGTAAGATATATTTAGATTAGTGTATCCGATTAAGAATGAACCTTTTAATTGTAATTTGTGATGAAACTGTAAGGAGTATTTGTTGTTTGCATGAACTCAAATTATTATTTTGCCAACCGTTTTTCAATGCTCCCGAACAACACCGATTTTCTTCCGTACGATACTAACGTGCTTAAGAAAATCCAAGAGGAGTCGGAAAGACGAAAAAGACCGAAACTGAACTATAGTTTTCACACGCTTTTCTCGCCGTTTATCGCAGATGCTGTCGGTGCTTCTCCGAATTATGACATTGAAGCAAAGGCCGTTGAGCTGTTGGACAGGAAGAAATCGTCCGTATACAGTTACCACACATTCATGCTTCCGTTCAATATCGAAGATCCACGCGGAAAAACCGAATTTGACTTTGAATCCGTTGTAGAATACTTTAAAGAAAACGGTATGTGGTACAGTGACGAATGCTGCTCCGAAAATGGCAAGCAAAAACCCCCGTTTAACCTTCTGTCAAAACGCAAAAAGAATTCCTCTGCAAAAGGCTGCGCATGTTTGGATGTTGACAAAATTTTGCGGGCAGTGACCGCGCTTGACGGCGATAAGGAAGATGCCGAGCTTGAAAATATCCGGCTTGCATATCAGGAATATCAGTATTTCAACCCTGCAATGCGCAATGCGCTGTATACCTCTTTGAATAACAACTCGCATTCGGAAATTTCACACACATTTGAATTCCGTCCGGAAGGCAGGGACAAAAAGCTGCAGGCGCATTATTATATCACGCGCAATATCACATATGATCTGCATGTTAATGCAGTGCGTGTTATGCTTTTTAACACCGGAATCGGCATATTTATGCTTGAATGCGAAAATCACGGCCTTGCAAAGGACGGAAAAACGAGTCAGGCAAACATTGAATCCGTTAAGGCCATCAACGAATACGGCCGAAGGATCAATCTTCCGCTGCTGCCCGTTCCCGATCCCGAAAGATATTTTTCGCTTTGTGCCGACAGCTTTGACTTTGAGTTTGCAGCGGGCAGGAATGCGGACGGGTCGCCTAAAATCGAACGTTTTTCGGATAATTTCAAGGATTTTGTTTACAAATGCCGAAACACGGAAATGCTTTTTGAATACCTGTCCCTCACGCATGTTGCAAACTTTATCACCGATGTTCTGAATTATTCTTCCGCGCCCGAAAAAGCCTCCGGCAAATCGGGCGATCCATCTGATAAAAAACATAGTGAAAAAACTTTTTCTTCCAAGCGCGGCACAAACTCAAAATATCTT
>OLSA01003671.1_pt1 | contig 10571 bp, 9 predicted proteins | sample 1672731 | NCBI WGS metagenome assembly OLSA01 (sample SAMEA3136718, study PRJEB25190) | human gut metagenome | biome: human gut; feature: human-associated habitat; material: faeces | place: Austria | collected 2013
TGCGGGGGTCATTGCCCTCGGTAAAAACGATCGTCTTGGGGTTTGCCTTCAGCTGTGCTACCAGCGGTGCGAACATATCAGCCATTGTTGATTACCTCCGAATTAACTATCCAATATTCACATCCGGGTGCCTGTTGGACACAAGGATGCCTTTCTCTTTTATTCTAGCACACCCGGCAAAAAGTTCAAGACAAAATTGGCTTTTTGTGCTATTATTTTAGGAGAAAACCATTTTTTATTTGTGAATAAATTATCATTCAGCTGCAAGGAGATCAAACCGTTATGGATTGGGATACATTAAAGGCCGAGTGCCTTGCCTGCCGCAGATGTGAGCTGTGCACTGACCGCACCCATGTGGTGTTCGGGCAGGGTGTCCAGACTGCTGAGGTGCTGTTCGTGGGCGAAGGCCCGGGCCAGAGCGAGGACGAGCAGGGCCTGCCCTTTGTGGGCCGCAGCGGCCAGCTGCTGGACAAATACCTGTTTGCCATCGATCTGGACCGGAGCAAAAACTGCTACATTGCCAACATCGTCAAGTGCCGCCCGCCCCAGAACCGCGACCCGCTGCCCACCGAGAGCGAGGCCTGTATGCCCTGGCTCCGGGAACAGTTCAAGCTGCTGCAGCCAAAGATCGTGGTCTGCCTGGGCCGCATCGCCTCCCAGCGGATGATCCGCACCGATTTCTCCGTGACCAAGGAGCACGGCACCTTTGTGCAAAAGAACGGCGTATGGTTTATGGGCACCTTCCACCCCGCTGCCCTGCTCCGGCAGGCACAGAACAAACCCGCCGCCTTTGCGGATTTTGTGGCTCTGCGGGATAAAATAAACGAAGTCTGTCTGCATACCTATTAACCCCTCCGTCCAAGTATCATCTTCCTTCATTTTTGCATACCCTAAAGCAAAAGTGAGGTGTTCTGATATGAAAACGATCCAAAGCCGTTCCCCCGATTTCTTTCTGGGGGCCACCACACCGGCGGGCTTCAAGGGTTATTTTGAGCCGCTGCGCCGGGAGCCCGGGATGCAGATGCTTCTCATCAAAAGCGGGCCGGGATGCGGCAAATCCACCTTGATGAAGCATCTGGCCCAGGCCGCCGAGCAGCAGGGCCAGCGCATCGAAAAGATCCACTGTGCCAGCGACCCGGACAGTCTGGACGGGGTCATCTTCCTCGACCAGAAACGCGCCATCATCGATGCCACCGCGCCCCATGTGGTGGAACCGGACGCGCCCGGGGCTGACGAGCTGGTGGTGAGCCTGTACCACACCATCGATGCCGGAAAGCTGGCTCCCCACCGGGACGAGGTCAAGGCCCTGTTTGCCCGGAATGCCGCCCTGCGGGGCCGGGCAGCCCGGTATATCGCATCGGCGGGCAGCCTGATGCTGGACAGCCGCCGGGCCGAGGCCTGCAGCGCCAACTTTGAAAAGGTGCGCCGCTACGTCAAGCGGCTCTGCACCCGGCTGCTTCCCCGCACCGAGGGCACCGCCAGCGAGGAGCTGCGGCTGCTCTCAGCCATCACCCCCAAGGGGATGGTATTCTACCGGGGCACGGTAGAAGCGCTGGCCGACCGGTATGTGGTATTCCGGGATGATTATGGGGCAGTCTCCCGCCTGCTGCTGGAACTCATCCGGGCCGAAGCGCTGGCCCGGGGCTACCACATCATCACCTGCCCCTGCGCCATGCACCCTGAAGATCAGATCGACCACATCTTCATCCCGGCCCTGCGGCTGGCTTTTTTGACCGACAACCTCTGGCATCCCATCCAGCTGCCCGGCGTGCAGGCCGTGCGCTGCACCCGCTTTGTGGACCGGGAGAACCTGTCCGGCTTCCGCGCCCGCCTGCGCTTCAACGACCGTGCCGCCTCCGAGCTCATCGACCAGGCTGTCGCCCTGATGGCTCAGGCCAAGAACTGCCATGATGAGCTGGAGACTTATTACCGGGCCGCCGTGGATTTTGACCAGGTGAATGCTGTTGCAGCAAATTGTCAAAAGATCCTGGGTCTCGGGTAGGCCCTGCTGTTAAACCCCACCGTCAGCCCTTTGGGCTGCCACCGCCCCTAGTAGGGGCGGCCTTGGCAAAGCGATGTAGTTTGTGCGTAAAGGGGAACCCCAAAAAACTTTACGTAACGCCAGAGGCCCCACTATTAGGGGGGGCTGGCGAGCGATAGCGAGACTGAGGGGTTTAGTTTCCCAACATACTGTGCACAACCTGAAAGGAAGTGAACCCCATGCCAACCATCCGTCTCTCTGTCCGGGAGCTGGTGGAGTTCCTGCTCCGCACCGGCAGTATCGACAGCCGCTTTACCGGCTTTGACCGAGCCAACGAGGGCGCACGCATCCACCGCAGGCTCCAGAAGGCGGCGGGTGAAGGCTACGCCGCCGAGGTGTTCCTCACGGCAGAGCGGACGATGGAGGGAATCGGGTTCACCATCGAGGGCCGTGCCGACGGCATTTTTACCGATGAGGACGGCACGGTGGTCATCGACGAGATCAAGACCACCGCCGCGCCCACCGATGCCATCACGGAGGACATGAACCCCTGCCACTGGGCGCAGGGCATGGTCTACGGGGCCATCTGCGCCGAGCAGCGGGAGCTGGAAACACTGGATGTCCGGCTGACCTATTACCAGATCGACACCGATGAGATCATCCGCTATACCCGGCACTTCTCCGCCGCTGAGCTGGATGCGTTTCTCAACGACCTGCTGCGGCAGTATCTTCCCTGGGCACGGCGGCAGCTGGACTGGGTGGAAGCCCGGAACCGGAGCCTTGGGGCCCTGCAATTTCCGTTTCCAGCTTACCGTCCCGGGCAGCGTGCCCTTGCCGGGGAGGTCTATCGCGCCTGTGCTGCGGGCAAGACAGAGCAGAAGGGCGGTACCCGGCTGTTCTGCCAGGCACCCACCGGCATCGGCAAAACGATGAGCGCCCTCTTCCCTGCCCTGAAAGCCATGGGCGAGGGCAAGGGGGGAAAGATCTTCTACCTGACCGCCCGCAACACGACACAGGCCGCTGCTGAGGATGCACTGGCCCGTCTGCGGGCGGCAGACCCGGCGCTTTCCCTGCGCAGCGTGACCCTTTCGGCCAAGGAGAAGGCCTGCCTGTGCAAGGATGCTGAGGGCCGTCCCGCCTGCCTGCCGGAAGCCTGCCCCTACGCCAACGGCTACTACGAGCGGCTGAAGGATGCGCTGGCCGACCTGCTGGACAGCACCGTCCCCTATGACCGGGCCGCCCTGACCGAGACTGCCCGGCGGCACAGGGTCTGCCCTTTTGAGCTGGGGCTGGACCTGAGCGAGTGGTGTGATGTGGTCATCGGAGACTACAACTATCTGTTCGACCCCACCGTGCACCTGCGGCGCTTTTTCGATGCGGCGGGCGACTACATTTTTCTCATCGACGAAGCCCACAACCTGCCGGACCGGGCCAGAGCCATGTACTCGGCGCGGTTCTGCAAGAGCAGCCTGACCGATGCCAGACGGGCCATCGGCAAAGGAAAAAGCGCACTGAAAACCGCGTTGACAAAGGCAGACAGGGGCTTTCTGGAAGCACGGCGGGCGGTAACGAAGCTGGCCCCCCGCCGGGGTTCAGCGCCCACCGAATCGCCGGCAGAGGATTTCACCCAACAGACCAGCCTTCTGGACACCGAACCGGCAGAAGCCGTCTTCCCGCTGCCGGAGCCTTTGCTGGCGCAGGATGGCACGGTCTTTTTGCAAGAGCTGCCGAAGGAGCTGCTCCGACTGCTGTTCAGCCTGCAGGCCCCCCTGCAGGACTGGCTGGAGGCCAACCCGGAGGCCGATGCCCACGCCCAGCTGCTCGAGCTCTACTTTGCGTTGCAGGATATCACCCGGGCAGCAGAGCGATACGACGCGCATTTTGTCACCCAGCTGACAGCCCGGGGCAGCGAGCTGGAATGGGAGCTGCTCTGCCTTGACCCTGCCCCCTTTGTGGATGCCAGCCTTGCCGCCGGGCGGGCCGCGGCGCTGTTCAGCGCAACGCTCACCCCGCCGGGCTACTACCGCTCCGTGCTGGGCTGTCCCGATGCCCGGGCTGTGGCTCTGGAAAGCCCGTTTCCGCCCGAACATCTGGGGCTCTACTGCCTGCCCGGCATCTCCACCCGCTACCGGGATCGGGAGGCCAGCGTGCAGGCCGTCTCGGATGCGCTGGCCGCACTGGCCCGGGCCAAGGTGGGCAACTATCTGGCCTTTTTTCCCAGCTACGCCTATCTGCGGCAGGTGCACGAGGACTTCACCGCCCGTTACCCGGACATCGGGACGCTGGCCCAGGAGAGTGGTCTGAACGATGCGGCCCGGGCGGCCTTTCTGGAACAGTTCGGCCCAAGCCCCGCAAAAACGCTGCTGGGCTTCGGAGTCATGGGCGGCATCTTCGGCGAGGGTGTGGATCTGGCGGGCGACCGGCTCATCGGGTGCGCCATCGTGGGGGTGGGCCTGCCTCAGGTGAACCCCCGGCAGGAGATCCTGCGCCGCTACTATGACGAAGCGGGCGGCACCGGTTTCGACTACGCTTACCGCTTTCCGGGCATGAACAAGGTGCTGCAGGCGGCGGGCCGGGTCATCCGCACGCAGGAAGACAGGGGCGTGGTGCTTCTGCTGGATGACCGCTTTGCCCGCGCCGAATACACCCGCCTGTTCCCCCGCCACTGGCACCAGCTCCAATACCTGCGCAGCACCACAGAGCTGGAGCAGCAGCTTGCCGTCTTCTGGGCACGGAACCAATAGAAAAAGCCTGTCAGCGCAAAAACCGACAGGCTTTTTCTCATGCTCCGGACATTTTCCGGCTCTTACTTCTTTCTGGGCAGGGACCTGCGCAGTTCATCCCAGGCGGTCATCTCCACCAATGTGGTGGCGCGCAGGGCGGCAAACGCTTCATCCAGATACTGCATCTCGCTCACCGCACGCATGGCGTGATCCGAAATGCACCACTTCCCAACGACCGTCTGCGCCATCCAGTAGACCATCCGCTCGGTCTTTTTCCGCTGTTTGGTGCCCTCGCGGTAGCGGTCGGTGTTCTCCGCATCGTTCACGGGTACACCTGCCGCTTTCAGCATCTCACAGCACTCCCAGGCTGCATCCACGATCATCCTGCGCTGTTCCACTGTGGTGCGGGAAAGTTCCCCATCCACCGCATAGCAGGCATAGGCGCAGGGCAGGATAAAGGCGATGTGGCTCTTGAGCCACTCGTCCATATCGCTGTAATAGGTCAACTTGTAGTGGGTGCCTTCAAAAGCAGCCTGCAGCCGCAGGCGGAACGCGCCGGACAGGGGTGCGGTTGCTCCGCCGACGGTCATTCCCATCCCCATGTGCACACTGACCAGCCGGTCATGCTCCCGGCGGCCTGCATTGTTCTGGAAGCCAAAGGCGATTTTATCCACCGGGCGCTGCATGGCCTGCAGCATCTCCTGCGCATAGGGATCATTGCCCACAAAGATGAAGTACTGGCTCCGGTTTGCTTTGAGGATGGGCAGCACATCGGCCAGCTGCCCGGCCTGCACCGTGACAAACACAAGGTCATACACATCCTCGGGGGCCAGCACATCTGTTGTCTGCATCCGATCCACCGTTGTTTTCCCCTGGAGCATGTGGCGGATGGTCAGGCCCTTCTGGTCGATGACCGCCTTCCACTCGCCCCGGGCCAGCAGGGTGACCACATTTTTCTTGTTCTGTGCCAGACTGTGGGCCAGCTGACAGCCCTGAACGCCTGCGCCGTACACCAAGATCCTCATAACGAGATACCTCCTGTTTTGCATGATCAGCCCGGCCAGAAACACCGGGCTGTTACTTTTTCAGGAACGAGAAGAAGCCCTTTTTCTCATAGGGCCGGGTCTGCACGCCGGTCACGGTGTAGCCCGTTTCGGCAATGGCAGCCTTCAGCGCCTCCACATCCACCGGCTGCTCCGAGACGATGACCGTCTCGCCCTTGGTGTGGGAAGAAGTCACCTTGTTCACCCGAGCGGTCTTGCGCACCACATCATTGATGTGGCTTTCGCACATACCGCACATCATACCATCGACCCTCAGGATCGTTTCTACCATTGTTGTCCCCTCCATACTGTACTGCGGGCACCCCTGTCAAACTGCACAAGTCCAGCCCGCTGTTTTCGTCATTTTGTTAGTTTTAGCTAACTCATTGTGGAAACAAAAAGGCTCCTGCCCCGCACAGCACTGCTCTGCGGAACTTTGCCGATCTGTTTTCAGTTTTATCATACCATACCGGTGGGCAAATTTCAAGCTGCCCGCAAAACCGGCCGGGGGACTTTTCAAAGGGTCAGTTCACGGAAAACAGCGCTGCTTTCCAGCTCTTTCCATTGCATCGTGTTTCCTTCCAGGGTCATGTAGCTGTGGGGGCTGTTCTCCTTGGGGATGCTCACAGAACCCGGGTTCAGGTAAAGATTTCCCTGCCCGAACTCTGTCCAGGCCGGAACATGGGTATGCCCGTGCAGCAGCACATCTCCCGGGGCCAGCGGCGGCAGATTTTTCACATGATAGATATGCCCGTGGGTCGCATAAATGAGCCGCTGCCCCACCGGAAGCACCGCATAATCGGCCAGCACCGGGAATTCCAGCACCATCTGGTCCACCTCGGCATCACAGTTGCCCCGCACGCAGAGCAGCTTCTCCTTTTTCCCGTTCAGCAGGGGGATGACCTCCTTGGGGGCGTACTCTCGGGGCAGGTCGTTGCGGGGGCCGTGGTAGAGCAGGTCGCCCAACAGGAACAGCCGGTCGGCTCCCTCCCGCTCAAAGGCCTCCAGCATTTTGCGGCAGTAGTAGGCTGACCCGTGCAGGTCTGACGCGATCATCCATTTCATGGCAGATCCTCCTTTTGTGCGTTCTGTTCTTATTTTACCGCCGCCGCGCCCCATGTCAAGGGCAAGGGCCCGCTGTAAAGAGTCATACTTTTATTTCAAAAAGTCCTTGACAAGTATCCCTGTGATGTGGTATCTTTGAACCAATAAAATATCGTGTGGATTTTTACAGCATTCTGCAACTTTTCGCCACACAATGGTACAAAAGCCATTGTGTGGCTTTTGCTTTGCCTTCAAATCCAAATCTGACCCTCAGGAGCAATGAAAATGAACGATACTTTTATGAAAACCAGACCGGTGTTCCCGCTGCTGCTCTCCATGGCCCTGCCCAACGTCATCTCGATGCTGGTGAACAGCCTGTACAACATCGTGGACAGCCTCTTTGTGGCCCAGATCAGCGAGCAGGCCATGACGGCGCTTTCGCTGGTGTTTCCCATCCAGAACTTTGTCAATGCAGTGGCCATCGGCTTCGGCATCGGCATCAATGCCCAGATCGCGCTTTACCTCGGCGCAGGCGACCACGAAAACGCCAACCGGGCCGCCACCCATGGCATGATGTTTTCCCTGCTGCACGGCGTGCTGGGCATGGTCCTCTGCATTGCCATTATGCCCGGCTTCCTGCGCCGCTTCACTACCGATCCCGCTCTGGTGGACATGGGCGTGACCTACTCCACCATCGTGTTCCTGTTCTCGCTGGTCAACATGGCAGACCTCGCCTTTGAGAAGATCTTCCAGTCCGTGGGCCGGATGAACGTTGCCATGGTGGCGCTGATCACCGGCTGCGTGACCAACATCGCCCTCGACCCGGTCCTCATCTTCGGCCTTGGGCCGGTGCCCGCCCTGGGCATTGCCGGTGCGGCCCTTGCCACCGGCATCGGGCAGGCCGTTTCCCTTGTGGTCTACCTCTATGTCTACTGCACCACCGAAGTCGCCGTCCGCTTCTCCCGCCGCTGCCTGCGGTTCGATGCCGCCCTTGACGGCAAGCTCTATGCCATCGGTGTACCGGCCATCCTGAATCTGGCCCTGCCCAGCCTGCTGGTCACCTTCCTGAACGGCCTGCTGGCGGTCTACTCCCAGAGCTATGTCACGGTGCTGGGCATCTACTACAAACTCCAGACCTTCCTTTACCTGCCGGCCAACGGCATCGTGCAGGGGATGCGCCCGCTGGTGGGCTACAACTACGGTGCCCGGGAGCATGGCCGTGTGTCCAGGCTCTACAACCTGACACTGGGCCTGAGCGCCGGGATCATGGCCATTGGCACCCTGCTCTGCCTGACCATTGCAGGCCCGCTGATGGGTCTGTTCACCTCTAACCCCGAGACCATCGCCATCGGCCAGACCGCCCTGCGGATCATCTGCCTGGGATTCATCGTCTCGGCAGTGTCTACCACCTCCTCCGGCGCGCTGGAGGGTCTGGGCAAGGGCGTGCCCTCGCTGGTCATCTCCCTCTGCCGCTATATCATCTTCATCATGCCCATTGCGTGGGTGCTGTGCGGCCGCATGGGCCCTACCGGTGTCTGGCACGCCTTCTGGATCACAGAGGCCCTCTCTGCCGTGATCGCCTACGCAGTATATCACAAGGCAGTCCATCAGAAATAACCCTCTCTAACAAAAATTCCCGCTCGATGGAGCGGGAATTTTTTGTTATCATCTCTTCTTTTGTGGAAGGCTGCTCTCAGATCAGGCCCAGAGTTTTGAGTTCCCTTGCCACGCCGTCCTCCGTCACAGCCGGGCAGATGCGGTCGCAGAGCTTTTTCAGGTTGTCAGAGCCATTGGCCATGCAGACGCTGATGCCTACCACATCGGTCATCTGCAGGTCATTGTCGCTGTCGCCAAAGCCGATGGTATCGGCCAGCGAACACCCCAGCTCATCGCAGATAGCCCTGATGCCGGTGCCCTTGTTGAACTTGCGGTTGATGAGCTCCCCGTTGACGATGGCTGACGGGTTATCCCCCAGCCGGGACTCGCAGAAGATGAACTGATCCTCATACAGCTGCTTTGCCTCGGCAAGGCAGGCCTCGTTGGGGGCGATGAACACCACCTTGTAAACCGGCTCTCCGTGGTATTCCTCAATGGGCCGGATGGTCATGCCATACTCCATCGTTTTGCGCCAGCGCTCGGCCTCGCTGTTCAGCTGCCCCGGCTTGCGGGGGAACAAATGGGCGAACCGCTCGATCATCCTGATGCCGCCGTAAGTATCATCCCGGGCTTCCAGTGTGCACTCGGCACCGGCACGCCCCAGCACCTCCCGCAGGCCCTCGACCTGCGCAGGCTCCATGGGAAGATCCACGAGAATTTTCCCATCACAGCCTACATAGCCGCCTGCAGAGCAGACAAAGCCATCGAAACCGTAGGCAAGCAGCGGTTTCGTCATGCGCAGGTTACGGCCGGTGCACAGAAACACCTTGTGGCCGTTGGCCCGGGCCTGCCGGATGGCCTCCACGGCACTGGCCGGAACGGTCATCTCACCGGGCGGCAGCAAAGTACCGTCAATATCCAGAAAAATCAGTTTTTGCTTCATAGTTCCCTCACTCTTTCACTGCCAGTTCATGGTAAAGCCGCGAATCAGCAGACCCACGGCCAGGATTGCCAGCAGTACCAGCAGAACGGTGCGATTGGCCTGTTTCTGCTTCTGTCTGGCCCGGGCACGGCTGTTCCGGCTGCCGCCCTGCTTCCGGTTCTGGGATCTGCTGCCGGAGTTGCGGCCGCTCGTGTTCTGCTTTGTGCTGCTGCGGCGGGAAGCACTGCCGGAAGCCCCCTCTTTTTTCCTGCCCGCAGTGTTCTGGCCGGACTTTGCCGCGCGGGGTGCTTTCTCTTCCGGGGCCGCCGACGCAATGGGCTTTTTGGCCCCGCAGCGGCTCAGATAATCCTCAGCCAGCCGGTAATACTGGCCCAGCTCACTGGTGCGCAGGGGCGCGCCTGCATAGCCCTCTTCCAGTGCTTCCACGGCCTCGTTGAAGAGGATCGCCGCCTGCGCAGCCGCCGTGCGGTCAGAAGCATGGGCCGCTTCATTGCGGGCGGTGCGCACCGCGTTGCAGGCCCGGCGGGCAGCAGCAGGGTGCTCCGTATTGCCCAGCAGATCCAGCGGACGGGCAGCATCCTTTTCAGGGTCCAGCAGCACCCGCATACACAGGGTGGTATCCAGCTGCTGCCAGCTGTTTCGGCCCGCCAGATCGGGCAGACGGTCATAATATTCGGGGCTCTCCTGCTGGCGGATACGGATGTGATCCAGCAGGGCTCCCAGGCTGTGCTCCCCGGGTTTGTTCTCCCAGTGCCAGCGCAGCAGCTTGCGGCTGATCTCATCGCAGGTAGTTTTGATCTCAAAAGCGGTTTGCAGTGCTTCGTCGGGCATAACGTTTCTCCTTCGTACAACCAAAAAACGGAGGAAGCGCAGCCTCCTCCGTCATTCATTTACATCATAAACTGATAATAGACGAAGCCCCACAGCGCAATGCCTGCGCAAACGATGGCGGTGATGGGCGGGACCCAGCGGACGAGGGTCTCGGCAATGCCGTCGCGGCTCTCTTCCACATCGTCCTCCTCATCGTACTGCTCCACCTCGGGTTCCGGCTGGCGGGCCGGGGCGGCACGGCGGGCAGCAGGCATCACACGGGTGCCCTCGTCATCCACAGCCGCTGCGCCGCTGCCGGGGAACGCCGCGCGGGTGGCGGCATCCAGCACCCGGGTAGGCTCTGCTTCCGGAACAGGGGTGTGTTCCACCGGCGGTGCAAAGCTGGTCGGAGCGCTGACAGGCTCTGCCGG
>OLSA01003673.1_pt1 | contig 10565 bp, 7 predicted proteins | sample 1672731 | NCBI WGS metagenome assembly OLSA01 (sample SAMEA3136718, study PRJEB25190) | human gut metagenome | biome: human gut; feature: human-associated habitat; material: faeces | place: Austria | collected 2013
TGCCGTGCTGTTTGGCTTCTAAAACCTTGTGTGTCCTTGTCAACTGATGGTATAACTGAATTATACTACCGACATGCAGGTTGGGCAATGGCTTTGTGGCACTCATGCAAAGCCGCGTTTTCATTGGGACGGTTATGTGGTAAAATATTTTTATCTTTCAGGGAGGATTGAGATATGGGAAATGATCTCCACAGGAAGCTTAAAAATATGAAAATGGGCAGCGCAGTATGATGACGGGAAAATGCGGCATAATATCCGGCGGAGAGCGGGATACCCTAAGCGGCATAGAGGACTGCGGGCTCATCATCGCCTGCGATAAGGGATACGAATACGCAAGGGCTGCAGGCGTGCGCCCCGGGCTGCTGGTAGGCGATTTCGACTCATATACCGGCCCATTGCCTGAAGATATCCCCCGGCTGGACCTGCCCGCAGAAAAAGACGATACCGACACCATGGCGGCGGTGCGGTACGCCATAGCTCAGGGCTATGGCGAGATAAGGATATACTGCGCCCTGGGCGGCAGGGCGGATCACCTGTTGGGCAACATACAGGCACTCTCCTTCTGCGCGGAGCGGGGCGTAAGGGCCTCCATAGTGGGAGGCTGCTGCCGCATAGACGTGATAAAAAATTCTGTTATTTCCCTTGAAGAACAAAATGGGTATTTTTCCGTAATATCCCTGAGCGACGTCAGCACCGTCACCATAGAGAACGCCAAATATGAGCTCTCTGACGCCCGCCTGACCAACTCCTTCCCCATAGGCGTGAGCAACCGGTGGAAGAATGGCGAAGCACGGGTGAAGGTTAAGGACGGGACTGCGGCGGTGATCAGGGTAAAAGAATAGATGCCGTATATCTTTCCTGTTTTTCGTCCATACTATCCTCCGAGCCCCCTATGCGGGCAAACAAATACGGAAAATATCAAGGAGGAAACTCAGTATGATGAAGAAGACAGCGGCGATGATGCTGGCAATGGCGTTAATAGCGGCATTTGCGGGCTGCGCGCCCCAGAACACACCTGCCCCCAGCCCCAGCCCGGCGGCGGTAGCTACCCCCGCGGCTTCCCCCGCGGTTTCGCCTGAGGTCACCAATAACGCGGGAACAGGCCCTAATACTCAGGGCAATACCGATGGCGTTATAGAGGGCTTCAAGGAGGGCGAGGTAGTGGATGCGGACAAGCTGCCCGACAAGGTGAAGACCGCCATAAAGGAAAAATACCCTGAGGCGACCATAAAGACCGTCACCTTCGCCACCTATGAGAATCAGCAGCTCTATAAGATATTGCTGCAAAAGACTGAAAACGACACTACCGAAGAGGTGTACGTCACCGCCAACGGCGCCATAATACCCGCGAAGGCTACCGCCGCAGCAACTCCCGGCGTCTCTCCCGCAGGCACAGCGGCTCCCGCAAAGAAAAAGTAACGCGATTAAAAAGCGGCCTCGCGCCGCTTATTTTTTTGCCAATTTAGGCCGAATTGCAAAAATACATCAAAAAAACACAGCAGACGGGAAATTTCCCACAAACTCTGGTATAATAAACAAAAACGCACCGGGAGGTCTGTAATATGTACGGATATTACGGCTACGACACGCTGTTCCTTGCGGTAATAGTTGTGTTCATACTGGGCATATGGGCTCAGATAAGGGTAAAAAACACATATAAGAAGTATTCGCAGGAGTACGCCTCCTCAGGCGTTACCGCAGCCAACATGGCGGAACGTATGCTGCGGGAGCACGGAAGCTCCGTTCAGGTAACTATGATACCCGGCAGCCTTACGGACAACTACAACCCCCGGACGGGGCTGGTCAGCCTGTCACAAAGCACCTACGGCAGCACGAGCGTAGCGGCCCTCGCCGTAGCGGCCCATGAGATAGGTCATGTCATGCAGCATCAGGAGGGGTATATCCCCATAAAGATACGCAACGCCATACTGCCCGCCGCCTCCATAGGCTCCACCGCAGCCCCCTATATAGTCATACTGGGCGCGATAATGGGCTCCTATAACCTTGCCATGATAGGCGTGTATCTCTTCCTCGCCATGCTGATATTCCAGATAGTGACGCTGCCGGTAGAGCTCAACGCCTCGGGCCGGGGCCTTGAGATGCTGGAGTCCGGCGGCTATATCTCCTACGATCAGCGGGGCGATGCTAAGGCGGTGCTGAGGGCTGCCGCCATGACGTACATCGTTGCGGCGCTTTCCACCCTTGTATCCTTCCTGAGGCTGCTCATGATAGCCAACAACAGCAGGCGAAGGAATTAACGGCATAAAAGCTCGAAAAAGTGGCGTTCAGCCACTTTTTCGACAGTCATAAGGCGCGGAGAACCGCGCCTTTATTTTACCCTCGTTTCACCTTCACATCGAACCTTACCGCCTTTTCCGCGCCGAACATGTAGCCGGTGGAAGCCTCCAGCTGCTCGAAGGAGGTCTCGGTGATGAGCATCGTATCCCCATAGAGCCGCACGCGGTACTCCGCAGGCGCGCCGTACTCCGGTGCGCCCGGCTCCTCCATCATGTCCCTGTCCTCTGCCACGAGGGGCAGCGGGCATATGAGGTCGAGGCCGTTGCCATAGCCCATGGTAAGGTCTATGGAGAACCTTACGTATATCCGGCAGCTTTGGCCGGGGTCCAGCTCGTTCAAAAGGGGCAGAGTAAGTACCGGGCCGTCCAGGGTATAGTAGGCCATTTCCCCATTGAGCGCTACACCGGTCACCTCCATGCATCCGGGAGCCACGGCGTTTGGATAAAGGCCGATATCAAGGGAGTATACCGTCTCCACCTGCCTGCTCACGTAGTCTATGAGCACCTGCCCTTCTGCCCGCCTGTCCTTGGTGTCTATGTATAGAGAGGCGGCGTACAGGCTGTCGGTGCGGCCGGCCGGCGCTATGTCCGGCGTTGGGGCGGCGGCAGGCTCCGGCGTAAGGTCGGGTATGATGGGCTCCGCTGCGGAGGAGGTATTCTCCGCCTCGCCCTTAAGCGGTATGGCTCCCAGCCCCGTCCATACCAGATAGCACAGCGCGAGGAATGCCAGAACCCCCGCCGTTATGAGAATGCCGCGCTTTAAGGCGCGCTTTTTTCTTTTTCGCTTTGCCGTGTTTTCCATGTGCCTGATTATACCACATATCGCCGCAAAAGTGTTTGAACAATGGCGAATCTTGCCCCTATTGCACCAATACGCTTTCCCCGGTGGAAAGAAGGTGTATCCAGCACTCCTTTACGGGGATGCCTGTCAGCTCCTCAAGGGCGCTCTTATAGAGCCTTAGCTGCTTTGCGTGGCTCATTGCCACCTCCTTAGCCCTGCCCTTTGGAACGTAGTCCGTCTTGTAGTCTATAAGCACCCATTCGCCGCCTTCAATAAAGCAGCAGTCGATTATGCCCTGCAAAAGCAGCGTCTCATCCGTATCCGCATCGAATACGGAATTTGCCTTTACCCTGTGGTTAAAGGCAAGCTCCCGCTCCACCCTTGGCGAAGCGAGCATACGGCTGCCCAGCCCCTTTGAGAAGAAGTCCACTATATTGGCCGCATATATGCCCTCCGCCTCCTTCTTTGTGAGTGTGCCCCTATCCGTAAGCTCCTTCAGGCAGGCATTCACGGAGGCGAAGGTATGCTTCGCTATGGGCAGATGCTCCATCAGCTTGTGGGCGGCAGTGCCCCGGCTGACTGCCCGCTCCGCCATGCTGTCCCTCATAAAGTCCGGGTACTGGCCCAGCTCTGGCAGGTTGCCTATCAGCTGGGATACGCTTATTTTGGAGGGCAGCACAGTGTCCGCCCCGTAGGGATAGCACCAGGCGAACAGCTCCGCGTATTCCCCGGGGCCGTCCTCTACGGCCTGCCTTGTGAAGGCCAGATATTCCTCCCGCGGCAGCGCCGCGCCCAGTGCGGATATCTGCAGCGCCGGGTGTACGGCGCAGAGTATGGTCTTATGACCGCTGAGGGGGGGCATTCCAAGGTATTCCCTGAGTGGGTTGCCTGAGGGGGAGGAAAACAGCACCGGCAATATCCAGTCGGCGAAGCGCTCCGCCCCGGAACAGGTATTTGGGGTGACTGGTATGCGCCCGGCCGCAAGGCCTTTTTCCACATCCCTGAAGGAGCAAAGCATTATGAGCTTTTCCGAGGCGCGGGTCATGGCAACGTATAAAAGGCGCATGCGCTCGGATATCTCCCTCCGCCATATGCGCTCCGCTATGGCGGAATGGTAAAGGTTCAGCTCCCGGCTGCTTCCCCTGGCGGCCTTCAGGCCTATGCCGAGGGAGGAATCCAGCACCAAAACGCTTGAGCGGCTCTTTTTGTTGAAGTTTACCGAAAGGCCGCCCAGTATCACCGCCGGAAACTCAAGGCCCTTGCTCTTGTGTATGGATATGAGCCGCACAACGTTGGCCGAGGCTATCTGCGCCGCCCCCAGAGAGTCGCCGGAGCGGGCCTTTTCCATAAACCGCAGGAAGCCGCGTATGCCGTGACCGGAGTTTGAGTATATGCCCGCGTTCTTTATGAGCGCCTCAAGGTTGGCGTGCCGGGACTGACCGCCGGGCAGCGCGGATACGTAGTTCTCAAAGCCGGTATCCTCCAGCAGCATGGCTATGAGCTCGGTTATGTCGTAAAGCTCGCCCTGTGCGCGCCACCTTTTCAGTCTGCCAAGGAATCCGCCGGCCTTATGGCCCAGAGGCGTGTCCCTATCCGCCCCGGCCTTGAGCGCCTCGTAAAACAGTCCCTCCCTGCAGTCAGCGCGGAGGGTTATGAGTTCCTCTGTGGAAAAGCCGCCTATGGGGCTCCTCAGTACGCTTATCAGGGGTATGTCCTGCAGGGGGTTGTCGATTATGGCCAGGAGATTCAGGAATATCTGCACCTCTATGGCGTCGAAATAGCCGCCTGTCAGCTCGGCGTATACCGGTATGCCCTCCCGGGACAGCGTGCGCACCCAGGCCTCCGCCACGTTCTTCGGGGAGGAATGCAGTATCACTATGTCGCTGTATTTATAGTTTCGGGTATTTCCCTTCCTGTCGGTAAAGCTCTCGCATAGCAGCTCCCTTATGCGGCCCGCGGCGAAAAGAGCCTCCGCCTCGGCGGCGAGAAGCTGCTCCTCCGTGTTTTCGTCCGCCGCGTCACCTGTGTCCAGCGGCGCGCTCCGGGATATGACGTGGAGCTCCGCACCGCCCGGAGAAGCGTCCCTGCGGCCGTGTACGAGGCGGGCGTTATCATCGTAATCCACGCCGCCTGTCTCTTTGGTCATTATTGGGGTAAATATGCTGTTGACGCCCTCTATGACCTCATTGGAGCTTCTGAAATTGGCGCTCAGATGCAGCGCCGCATCCCGCCTTGAGAATTCGTCTATGCGCTCTGTGAACATGGTAGGCTCAGCCATGCGGAAGCCGTATATGGACTGCTTCACGTCCCCCACTATAAAGAGGTTGTCGGGACGGGCAAGGGCCGAAAAAAGGGCGTTTTGCAGAGGGCTGCAATCCTGATACTCGTCTATGAATACGAAGCTGAACCTGTCGCGATACTCCTTGGCCACGGCGGGGAGCCTTAGGAGCCCCAGGGCTATGTGCTCCATGTCCGCATAGTCTATTATGCCTGCCTGCTCTTTCTTTTCGGAATACAGGGCGATAAAGTCCCCGGTAAAGGAGTACAGCATATCCAGCAGCGGCTTTATGCCGGCGAGGAGCTTTGCCTGCCGCCCTATGGGCTTGCCGGACAGGGCGATGTGCTTCTTAACCTCCTTCTTCATGTCGTCCCGGGGCTTTTTGACGTACTCGCTGTAGGATTTTTCCGCCCCCCTCATGCTGAAGGTGGCGAACGCACAGGCGGAAAGCTGGTTGGCGTAGCCCCTGAGGCTCTTTTGCAGCAGCGCCCCGCCCAGCTGCGTAAGGTCGTCGTCCAGTATGGCGGCGGTTTTAGGGTAGTCCTCCGCGATCTCGTCCCGCCGGGAGCGCAGTATGTCCATGCACGCCCCAAGTCGCACCTTCAGCCCCTTCAGGTATTCCTCCGCCGCGGGGCAGAGGGGCAGCGCGTCTTCGGCAATGTCGTATTTGTCTATGGCCTCCTTCAGCCACTCCATAGGCTCGGGCTGCGCCATTATGAAATCATAAAGCCTCAGGAACTGGGCGGAGAACTCCGCCTCCTCACCGAAGGCGTCCACAAGATCTGAAAAGCCCTTTTGCGCGTAGTACCGCTCCATGAGCTCATCAAGGGCCTCCTGTCTGAGGGCAAGGTTTTCCGCCTCTTCACCCGCCCGGAAGGCGGGGTCCAGGCCGGCTATGTCGAAATGCCTTCTCAGCACATGGGAGCAGAAGCCGTCTATTGTGGATATGTTGGCCCTGCCTATGCTCTCCGCCGCCCCGTAAAGCCTCGCGGCCTCGTCGCCCTGTTGTTGAGCCGCCAGGGCGGACAGCCTGTCCCCTATGCGCTTTTTCATCTCGGCAGCAGCGGCACGCGTGAAGGTCACTACCAGCAGGTCGTCCGGGCTTGCGCCCTCCAGTATGTGCCTCGCGATGCGCTCCGTAAGCACGGCGGTCTTGCCGCTGCCTGCCGCCGCGGAAACTATAAGGCTGCCGGGGGTCTCTATGGCCCGCCGCTGCTCCGCCGTCCAGTTAGTCGCCATTTCCGCCCTCCTTGCCGTTGTCACCATTCTCCTCAGCTGCGCCTATGCGCTCAAAAAAGGCCTTGTCGCTCAGGGTTCCGAGGCTGCGCCTTTTGCAGCCCGGCAGCTTTTCGTCAAAGCCGCACACGCTGCGGTTGGCGCAGGTCTTGCAGCGGTCGGCGCCGCTTTTGAGCTTTGCCGGGGATACCGCCGCCCTGCCCTCGAATATTTCCGTCAGGGTGTCGGTGGATTTTTTCAGCGCGTAGCCTATGAGGCCGTCCAGCTGCTTTTCGGGTATCACGGTCCTTGCCCCTGTGGATATTACGGGGCAGCCCTCTCCCGCCGTGGCCTTTACCACTACCGGGTCGCTCAGGGTGAGGCCGGAGAGCCGGAAGCTCTCCATCACCTTTTCCTTTACCGCCTCCTCGTCGGCTGCGGTATCCGCAGATTCGCTGACCACGGGCGAATCCACCTTCATATAGTACATGCCGGCGGCCCTTCTGGCCTTTTCCACCGCCCCTATTGCCGCGGCGTAAAGGGGTAATTGGAGGCTCAGGCCGTAGTAAAGCCTGGTGTAGCTGAAGTCGCCGCTGCCGGTCTTGTAGTCGATTATCCTGTAATAGTCCTGCCCCGCTATGGTGCAGCCGTCTATCCGGTCTATCCTCCCGCCTATGTAGAACCTTTCGCCGGTGGGCAGCTCAAGGGTCAGGGCGGGCAGGCCGCCCATGCCGAAGGACACCTCGGTCTGCTCCGGCACAAAGCCCCCCGACTGTACCTGCTGGACTATTGCCCGGGCCGTGGCCTTCACCTTGCGGATAAGCCTTGCGCAGAGCGCCATGTTCCGGGCGCTGGAAAGCAGTACCCCGTTGTTATGGGAAGCCATAAGAGGCGGCATTATGCCGTCTATTATCTCGTCGCACTGTGCGCCGCTGAGCGCCTTTATGTCCCTCTTCAGCGCCTCCTTTACGAAGGAGTCCAGCGCGCTGTGGCAGAAGGTGCCCTCGTCCAGCGGCCGCTCCCTGAATTCCCGCCGCTCTGTGGCCCTGAGACCGTAGGTCACGAAGTGGTCGAAAGGGCAGGCGTTGTAGCGTTCAAGGCGGGTGGCGGAGCCGAAGAGGGAATCCCCGTATAATTTAAGCGAAAGCTCGTGGCCGAAGGGCTCCGGGGAGCAGCGGTAGTACAGGGCGTCCTCAAGGCCCTCCAGTGTGTGGCGGTATTCCGGTTTCCCGGCGTACCACGCGTAAAGCGGCACAAGCCCTTCCCATGGGGTAAGGTCGTCGCCGTAGGCGCGCAGCTCCTTCGCAAGGCGGGCAACTCCCCCCTCAGGGCTTACGGGGGGCAGCGGCTCAAGGTCGGTATGCAGGCCCACATTTGGAAATATCTCCCGTATCCTGTCCACCAGCGGCGCGGGCAGGGCAGCGTCCGTCCCCGCGCTCATGGTATAGGATATGTATAAAAATTCCTTTGGGGCGGCGAGGGCACAGTAAAGATCCATAAGCTCCCCCTCCGCCTTTTCCGCGCTGCGGCCCCAGGTCTTTGCGCCCATAGAGGCGAGGTGGTCAAGCTCCCTGTCGTTTATCATGCCGTCGTCGTTGAAGTAGTGCGGGAAGCTGCCCTCGTTTGCGCCTAATATGAACATGGCACGAGGGCTTTTTGCCATTGTCCTGCCCAGGGTGCCCAGGAGCAGCTGATCCGCCGTGGCGGGTATGGCGCTTATCTCGTATGCGTCGAAGCCCTCCTCCAGTATAGCGGCGAAGCGCCTTGCGGATACCGCCCCTTCTCCCATTATGGCGTAAAGCTGATCCAGCACCGTCAGCATCAGCCGGTACACCTGGGCGTTTTCCTCCGCAAGCTGGTGTCGGCCCTCAGCCCTGAGCCGTCCCACAAGGCCGTTTATACTGTCGTAAAGCCCCATGCTCTCCATAAAGGCGAAAAGCGCCGCCGCCTTGTCCCGGGCGGTGGGTGCGTTTACGAAGGCGGTGTGGAAATTATCTATTCTGGATATTATGAAGCCCCGGACTTTTTCGGGTATCTCCTGATCAAAGGGCTTTTTGAAGCCTGTGCCGCCTATGCCGCAGCGCAGGGCGTAGTTTTCGAACAGATCGATGTCTCCTCCCTCTATGCCCGTGAGGCCGGTGCGGAGCATGTCCATTATATAGTTGAGATTGTATCCTCTGTTTACGCACTTCAGTGCGGATAATACCAGTCGCGGCGCGCCGTAGGCGGAGAGCTTGCGGGCCCCGTCGCTGAAGCAGGGTATGCCCCGGCGCTGCATTGAGCGCAGCAGCTGCAATTCGTAGGCCGGCTCGGTGGCTATTACCGCCATGTCACGGTAGCGCATTCCCCTTTGGGCGCATCTCAATACCGCCTCCGCCGCCATTTCGCACTCCGCGCTCACGGACGTGGCGGCGGCTATGCGCAGAGATGGGGCTTCCCCGCCGTATATCTTATACGGATATGCGAATACCTCGGCCTCAAGATGGGCAAGGGCGGGGTCGGTCTGCCTCTTCGGGTTGCCGTCCGGCAGCTGTATGACCCTTATGTCGCAGCCGTTTTCCTGCGCCGCCCCGTAAAGGCGGGCATAAGCCCTGCGCTTGGGCGCAAAAAGCTTGGCGTCCCTTCCCTCCTTGGGGTCCATGCGCAGCGATATGTACATGCTCTCCGCGTGCTTCGTCATTGCCGCCATAAGATGATAAAGCTGGTCGGTGAGCAGGTCGAAGTCGTCTATGACTACCTCCGCACCCGCTATAGGTGAGGAGGGCAGGTTCTGTATCAGCGCCGCGAACATGTCCTCGCTGTCCATGTACCGGCCGGAAATGTAGCTTTCCGTCTCGCCGTAGAGCAGTGCAAGCTCTGTGAGCTTGTTGGCAAGCAGGCTGTCCTCCCCCGCCTTTTCCGCCCCGTCGAGCAGGTCTGCGGGCGTTACCTCATACCGCTTGCAGGCGGTAAACAGCTCGCAGAGCCGCTCGGAAAACCCGGGGCGATCCTTTACCCGGGCGAATATCCTGAGCTTGCTGCCCTGCTCGGTTATGGTCTTGCGGACGGCCATGCGCCGCCCCTGACGGGAAAGAAAGCCTAAATAGCTCCCCTCCAGCGTCTTTTCCGCAAGGGAGGAGAAGGAGTATACCTCTATATCCATAAGGCCGCCCAGCTCTGAGGCCAGCTGCCGCTCCGTCTCAAAGGTGAACTGCTCGGGCACTATCACCACCACCCGGCGGCCCTTATCAAGGGCCTCCTTTATGCAGCGGTGCAGCCGCCTCGTCTTGCCGGAGCCGGAGCGCCCCAGCAGGAACGTCACCCGGGCCGGCATTATATTTTCTCCCTGTGAAGGGGTATGTATACCATCTCCCCCTTTTCCCGGCGGCTTTCGAACAGGGTTATGGCCTGCACGGTAAGGGAGGCGTTGGCCCTGATGCTGTTCTTAAGCTCCATGGCGGTGAGGTCGTCCTGCTCAACGCTGCGGCCAAGGGTGATATGGGGCACAAACTTCTTGCGTTCCCGGGAGAAGCCCCTGTCGTAAAGGGCGGACTCAAGGGACTCGTGCATGGCGGTAAGCTCTCCAAGATCGCCCAGCACCTCCATTACGGCGGTGCGGCCGTGGCTGCCCTTCTCCAGGCTTGTATATTTGCCAAGGTGCAGCGTAAAGGGGCGTATGCCCCGCACCGCCTCGTGCATGGCCTCTGCGGCGCCTGCGATATCGTCGCTTTCTCCTATAAAGTGCAGCGTTATGTGGAAGTTGTCCTGGGGCACGAACCTGCCCCCGCAGGATATCCCCTTTACCTCCTTCTGTATCCTCGCAAGCTCCGCCTTAAAGGAGCGGGGCAGGTCTATGGCTATGAAAAGGCGCATTATACATATCCTCCGCATGTTTTTCAGCTTAATGATAACATATTTTATGCACTAAAAAAAGGACGGCGGGAGCCGTCCCTGAAGTCTGTCGAAAAAACTTGGGGTTGTTAAGGGGCCGCAGCCCCTTAAGTTAATTCCGGCT
>OLSA01003679.1_pt1 | contig 10554 bp, 6 predicted proteins | sample 1672731 | NCBI WGS metagenome assembly OLSA01 (sample SAMEA3136718, study PRJEB25190) | human gut metagenome | biome: human gut; feature: human-associated habitat; material: faeces | place: Austria | collected 2013
AATGGTGGCTTTCCGCGTGTCAGGAAGATGCCTCATCCTCCTTTCGACGCCTGCAATGGCTATACAACAGGGTCGCCGCGCCGAAGATCAGCGCCAGGCCGCCTGCGGTATAAGAGGTTGTTCCGGCTCCGCCGGTGTCGGGAAGCTTGTAGCCCCAAAGGGTGTCCTGAATGGGAAGCTCCAACACCTTGGAGTCGGTGCCGGTGGTAACGGTCAAAGCCGTTCCGGTGTCGGTGTCGCTGGCCTTTTCCAACGTTCCGTCCGGGTTCTCCGTGGCCGGGTAAAGCGTCGCGTCTTCGTCCCTGACCTCCAGAATCCAGGGTCCTGCCGTCATGTAATTTGACGGCGCCTGTGTCTCACGCAGATCGTAGGTGGTATTGCGCCGGATGCCTTCAAAGAGCGCGATGCCGTCTTTACCGGTGGCGACTTCCACGGAGGTTTCTGTCCCCTGTTCTTTCAGGGTGAACTTTGCGCCTTCCAGCAGCTTCGAAGCGTCCACGCTATCCGTCTTCGTGATTTTCAGATTCAGCTGGGTCGTCATGGTGTTGGTAAAGGCGTCTCCCGGGATGGTCAGGGTGTAAGACCCGTCCGAATTGCTCCCATGCCCAACCGCATCGCCCGACCCCGAAGAGCCGGTGGCGGTGTTTCCTATTACGGTTTCATAGTCGAACCGCACCTCTTTGCCCGGTGCATAGGGGACATTTGTAATGTCCTTTGTTTGCTTACCAGAACCATTGTTGAAAACATAATTGTAGGTACCCGTTCCGGAAACACTTAGCTCTGCAACATAATAACCGTCCGAACCCTGTGTCATCTGCATTCCCGGCCAACTTGTAAGCGGATTACTCGAATCGGCCCATACGTGCATGTACACGTGCTCCCAGCCTTGCGTGTTCTTAAAGTGAACCCTGAACGTCCCCGTCTCGGAACCCGTTCCGGAGCCAGAGCCGGAGGAACCGCCGCTTTCACTGCCGTCCAACGTAACGGAGGACACATAGTAGCTTTTGAAGTCCACACCCAAAAGGGAAACGGTTTTCTCCGAAACTGTCACCTGAATCGTATGTACATTCGTATCATAGGTGACACCGGCTCGATCGCCCTTGACCTCGCTGAGCGTGTAGGTATGGGTTCCGGTCTGGGAATACTGCACGTCGGGCGAAATCGAAAATTGTCCGGTAGCAGCATCGGATGTTGCCGTTCCGACTTCCTTCCCCTCACTGTCCGTTAACTTAAACTGGAAGTTCAGTCCCTCGTTCTGCTTTACGCCGTCCTTGAGCAGAGCCTTGGTACCGGTAATGTCCAGCTCCGGCGTGGCCGTTACAACCTTTCCACCCGGGTCACCCAGAATCAGACCGCCGTTGGTCATGATGCCGCCGCCGTGGATGTTGGAATGGTTGCCGGTGATAATGACCTTCGCGGCATTGACTGCCTGGCTCTTGGCGGCACCATCCGGGTGCGCATCCAATCCGAACAGATATTTCGCGGCCGCGTAGCCGCTCGGGCCGATACTGACGGGCTGCTCGTCGCAGCTTCCCGTCCAGTTCGCCGCGCCGCCGCCAGCCATCAGGCCGGTAATAAGAGAAATAGGGGCGTTTGCACCCTCTTTTTTGCGGACACAGAAGTAATCCGCATAGCCCTTGCTCATAAAAACTGTGCTATTTAGCGCCAAAGTGGAATCATAGGTTTTGTTGTTGCCGCCGCCGGACATATTTGTGCCGGAAGCCTCGTTCCCATAAATAGCCGCACCGTCTTTATTGACGATCAGGGTTTCACCCGTAGGACAGGCACCCACGCCGCCGCCAAAGCCGCCCGCGGTGTTTCCGGTGATCAGCGCATTCATGATCGACAGGTTGCCTTTTTCCTGAACGAAAATGCCGCCGCCGCCCCAGTCATTGTTGGAATTCGTTATGTTATTGGTAATGTATACCTTGTTCGTTGCCTGAATCACGCCATTGGTGCCGCCGGCGATACGAAGACCGCCGCCCTCGCCCAGTTCGGCGCAGTTGCCGGCAATGGTTCCGCCGCTCATGGTAAAGCGGACATTGTGGCCAAAGAAGCCCGCGTAAATGCCGCCGCCTGCCAGACCGGAATAGTTGCCGGTGACATAGCCGCCGGTCATGTTCATAACGGAACTGTTCGCCAGGGCGATGCCGCCGCCGCCGTGGGTGTTGTTGACATCGTTCCGGCAGTCGTTGCAACCGCATTCTTTATAGTTGTTGGTGACATAGCCGCCGGACAGGTTCAGCGTTCCGCTGTTGACGTAGATGCCGCCGCCGTTGTCCGAATGTCCGTTGATGACCTCGTTTCCCGTCACCGCACCGCCGGAGATGTTCAGCGTTCCGTTTTGAAAGAAGATACCGCCGCCGGAACTGCCACGGTTGGCCGCAATGACACCGCCTGAGATGTTCAGCGTTCCGTTGTCAACGTAAATACCGCCGCCGGGCGTGCCGTTACTGCCGCCGCCCACAATATAGCCGCCATTTATGTCCAGCGTTCCGCGGTCCACGGTGACTATATGTTTGCCGCCGGTGTTTTGGAGTACACCGCTCTGTAGTTCCAATGTACCCTTGACCAGAATCGCCTGTTCAGAATCCTCCCCACACAGAAGCTTTCCTGCGCCGGTGAGGGGGACTTCATGCCTTTTCAGTGTTTCCTTGGTGCCGGTGCCGGTGGGCGTGGATTCTGTGATGTAATACGTCAGGGTAGAATTGTCTTCACTCAGGCTTGCTGTATTGCCGTAAAGCTTGTCGCCGCCCGTGGTCACAGTCTCCTGAGGTGCTTGCGAGTCCACAATGGTGAGCTTCGCACCGTTGTGCACATCAAAGTACTGACTGGCCTTGCTGATCTTCAGGGTATGCCCGTTCAAATCGATGGTAGTGTTCTGCGTAATGCTCAAATTCGCACTACTGCCGTTGTCCGCCGTCCAGGCATCGCCGGTCAGCTTAAAGTTGCCGCCCTCGGAGAACTTATCCCCGATATAGCCGGACAGATCTTGGAAGGTCAGAAGCCGTAAATCATAGAGAGAGAAGTGATCCGTGTCTACCGTCACGTCGCCGTTTTCTCCGGTTTTCGTTTCCATGTCCGTGGCGGTCTGGGCATTCGTGTCAATGTGGTAGACCTTGGGGTAAAGCCCCTCCGTGTCAATGCCGCTGAAGGTCACGGTCACGGAGCCGGTTGGCTCGATCTCTTCCTCTCCGTGCCACAGGGTGATGTCCAGCAGGTAGCTCCGCTCCGGTTCGGCCTGTTCTTCTCCCAAAATCTGATCGCGAATCGCCCGACGCTCTCCGTCCGTCACCTCGGTCACCGTTACCGTGATTTCCCTTGCCGGATAGGGCAGGGAGGCACTCTCGCCGGTGATGGTCACGGTGATGCCGTTTTCGGTCTGCGCCGTCAGGGTGAATTCCTTCGGCCCCTCCGGCAGGTTGATATAGCCCAGAATCCCGGGGTCGTCCGCCCCATAGGTCAGCAGACGCACCGCGTCCTCCGCGTCGCCTTCCATGGCGGCGAAGCCGGAATCCGTGGTCTGCGCCACCAGACCCGCACGGTCGGCCGTGCCGTCCCCGTCCCGGTCAAAGAGCACCAGATCTCCAACCGCCGGGGTGTGGGACTGTGTCGGTTCAAAGGCGTCCGCCCAGGACGTGACCCAGCCGCCGCAGTCTCTGTCGACGCCCTCCACCCCGGCGTAATGCAGGCAGAAGGTCAGGAACATGACGTTCCAGTCGCCGTAAGGCTCCCCGCACCACGCGCCATAGCGGGTGTAGCCCTTAACCGTTTCGCCGTCCTCCGCGACAAGGTAGTTTTTCGTACTCTCGGTATAGCCCAGCTGGGTTTCGGCGATGGCAAGGGTATCCTGCCGCCAATTCCCGGTCAGCGTCACCCCCGCAAAGGTCTTCTCCCATAGCTCCGCCGTCTCCACGTCCGCGCCGGGGTCCGCGTAACAGGCAAGACTGTGGGTGTGCTCCTCCGTCCCGCAGACCAGCTCCCCGTTTTCGTCCCGGCAGGCTTCCCCGTGGGTATGGGCGTCCTTACCGCAGAATACCGTTTCTTCCGGCTTGCAAGCCTCGCTGTGGGTGTGTTCTTCCTGTCCGCAGACCAGCTCCCAGGTGCCGTAGCACCGGGCGGTATGCACGTGCGCCGTATCGGTGCAGGTCAGCGTCCCGGTGTCCACCGGCTCCGCCACCGTCTCAAAGCAGGCATCGGAGTGGCGGTGCTCCAGAATCTGGGTCTGTCCGCATATCAGATTGCCGTCAGCGTCAAAGCAGTCGGGCGTGTGACGGTGGAGGACGATCTCCGGTTTCGTGCAGACCAGCACCGGCTGAGCATCTTCCGCCGGCTCCGTGGGCAGGTCGCAGCTCAGAACCTGCTCCCATTCATAGCAGGCATCGGTATGACTATGGTCGCTGTCGATGCCGCAGGTCAGTTCCCGGGACGTCTCATAGCAGCTCTCGTCATGCCGGTGTTCCTCGGATTCTTCCAGGCCGCAGGCAAGCACGGCGGTCTCGGTGTAGCAGGTATCCGTATGGACATGCTCCCCGCAGACCAGATCGCCCCGCACCGACGTATAGCAGCCCTCCGCGTGGGTATGTTCCTCCGGCAGGGCATAGCAGTCGGCAGTGTGCCGGTGTGCCTCAATCTCGGGAAGCGGACACCAGAGATTCCCGGTTTCGTCATAGCAGCGGGAATCATGGCTGTGAACCACAAAATCGGCATACCCGCACGTCGGATTTCCGTCGGCATCATAGCAGTCCGCCGTGTGCCGGTGAATTTCCAGCGTCTTCGCGCTGCACACGGGAACCCTTTTCTCAACCGACGTCACCTGCGCATAGCAGGCGTCCGTGTGGGTGTGCTCCGGGATGTCACATTGCTTTTCCAGTGTGATAGCCGGCAGAATCAGCGCATAGGTGGTACAGAATACCACCACACCGGCAAGCACGGTCACTACCCGATGCCGGAGGCGCTTCCTCTTATGCACCTTCGTGTATTTTTCCGCACCCCGCAGAACATCATACTTCATATATCCCTTCACCATCCTTCCTATTTCAACGCGCCGAAGTCCGGCAGAGGCCAGACCCGGAATACGATTCTTCCGACGATTTGCTCATCGGAAATGCAGCCGACCGCGGTACTGCGGGAATCCACCGAGGTGGAACGGTGATCGCCCACACAGAAGTAACGGTTATCCGGCACCTGATAAGGCAGCGCAATGTCACATTCTCCAAGCGCTTTTTCCGTCAGGTACGGTTCCTCCAGCAGCCTTCCGTCCACGGATACATTTCCGTTTTCGTCGATATCCACCCATTGGCCAGGGCCGGCAATACAGCGCTTCACCAGAATCTTGTTTCCCAGGTAGAACGCCACCAGGTCGCCGGGTTCAAAGCCCGAGCCCTTGACGGAGAGGACAATATCCCCCTCATTCAGCGTGGGCGTCATGGAAGACCCGTAGATCTGCAGCACGGGCATCCAAATGGTAGCAACCAGCACGGCTACAGCCGCAACAACCACAAGCGTATAGACGGTGCTGCGAAGAACGCGTTTATACCGCCGTTTGCATTTTTCTCTGCCAAGCTCCGCCTCCAGCTGTTCCAGAGTCGGGGGCTCGGGAGATTTCCACGATTTCGACTTCATAACTCTCCGCTTCCCTTTTCCGACATAAGACGCACGTTTTCCAGATATTGCTGCGCGGCTTTGTCCGCGGCCTCAAATACACGATTCAGCTGCAGCGCCGCCTCCGCAAGGGAACCGGCTTTTTCAACCGCTATTCTGCGATCCCGGAGCTGCGCCTCCGCACGCTCCAGCCTGATTTTCAATTGACGGTTTTCTTCCGTCTGCGCAATCAGCATTTCCAGCAGCTCGCTCCGGCTTAACCGTCTCAGTTCCTTATCCGTCATCCGACTTCCCTCCAATCTGCGCTTACGGCTGAAAGCAGAAAAAAGCAGCGGTCATTTTCCTGCCCGTCATTCCCACAATGTAGCTAAAAGACCTGATTCCCGGTGATATACGGGAATTGGAATCGTTTCCAACCTCTTAATACAGATGATATCACGTTTAACACGTAAATGCAACCATTGATCGTCGAATATTGTGTGTCAGAATTAACGAATTTTCAGCTTTATTTTTGTTAATTATTTCCCCACTCCGGAAATAAGACGAAGCATTCCCGCCATCCGTGCGCTTCTGCGCAGGAGATTCTGGAGGACGTATCGGAAATGCCCGAATTTAGAGAAGAGAAAAAGCTCACCCGCAGTGTCAGCTACTGAAAACTGCGAAAGGGAAAGCCGGGAATGAGCAGTTTTACCAAAGCGGTGATATCTTTTAAGACTAGTATAGTGTATTTTACCGGATTCGTCAATACCCTGTAACAAGCAATATTCCCCACCCTTTCACACAAGGCGCCTCAATTTCTCTGTAATTTGACAGTATTTTCTTCGCGAGAGGATATGTCACAATCCGGAAGCTCGGTTCCTTTCCGCAAGTAAGGGAACCGTGTCCCCATTGCGGCGTTGCCCTAAGCGTGTCGGAGTTCTGCAAGCTATGTACAATAAATAAAGCAGCACGCCCTGCCAATCAAGGCGGGGCGTGCTGCTATTTTGGAGCAGGATACGGGAGTCGAACCCGCCTTCACAGCTTGGGAAGCTGTTGTACTACCGATGTACGAATCCTGCGTACAGGTGCATTATAGCAGAGCCGCATGAAAAAAGCAACCATTTTTTGTCGGAAAAGGGAATCCCGGTTGAGGAAAAGCATCAGATGTGCTATATTAGGGAAAAAGGACAGCCCGGCAAAATGCCGGGCAGAGCCGTGATTTGTAAGGAGAAGCGCTTATGGCAGAATACGAGCTGGTTTACGAGATCAAGAACCTTTGCCGCAACAACCAGATGCGGGACGTGTTCTTTGAGGAGGTGGAATGCGACGACCCGGAGGAATATCTGCGGGGCCGCCTGAAGGGGAAAAACGTGGAATTTTCCACGGAAAAAGGCGCGGGCGGCAGCGTGACCATCCACGCGGTGGTGGACGGGCTGATCCAGAAGTACGTGTTCACGCCGGTGTAACAAAAATATCCACTTGCAGCCGTCGGATAAATGAGAGTTGGGCAAGTTTTCTGAAAAAATTTCGCAAATTATGGGTTGAATTTAGATGGCATATGTGATACGATAAGTTAGTACCGATATGGGCGAAGTGCGCCCGTAGGGCAAAGTCACCATCCGCAGTCAAAAACGGCTCCCGAGCCATGAGTGCGCGTGGTGACGCGGCCTGTATGGACAAAATTCCGACCTGTCGGCCGCTCCTTTTCCGCTTTCGCGGAAGGGAGAAAACGCGGGAGGGGCTGCGCTCCGAACCAGCGTTACGCAAAATCACTTTTAAGGAGAACCAGACTATGGCACCTCATACCATTGCCGTTGCCGGAAAGGGTGGTGTGGGCAAAACCACTACCTGCGGCATGATCATCGACTACCTGTGCGCAAAGAAGCGCGGCCCCGTCCTTGTGGTGGATGCCGACGCCAATTCCAACCTGAACGAAGTTCTGGGCGTGGAGGTGGAGACCTCTCTCGGCCAGATCCGGGAGGAAATGGCACAGGCAGAGCTGAAAGGCACCATTCCCAAGGGCATGACCAAGGCGGACTACGCGGAAATGAAGTTCGGCGACGCCCTGATCGAGGACGACGATTTCGACATGCTGGTCATGGGACGCACCCAGGGCAAGGGCTGCTACTGCTATGTCAACGGCGTGCTGCAATCTCAGCTTGGCAAGTATCTGCCCAACTATTCCTACGTGGTCATGGACAACGAGGCGGGGCTGGAGCATATCGCCCGGGGGACCCTTCCCCACGTGGACACCATGCTTCTGATTTCCGACTGCTCCCGCCGGGGCGTTCAGGCCGTGGCGAGAATCGCCGAAATGATCGACGAGATGGGATTAAACCCCGGACAGATGGGTCTGATCATCAACCGCGCGCCGGACGGAAAGCTGGACGACGGCGTCCGCGCCGAGATCGAAAAGCACGGTCTCAAGCTCTTCGGCGTTCTGCCTCACGACGAGGCGGTTTACCGCTGCGACTGCGACGGCAATCCGTCCGCGAAGCTCCCGGACAGCGACCCCATGAAGGTCGCGCTGCGGGGAATTATGCAGTCTATCGGCCTGTAAGCCGGTAAACCCGCAGGATGCCGGGCGGCATTCCGCGGCAGAAACACATCCATAATTGCGCCGGGCGGTTTCCGCCCCGCGTGTGGAAAAAATATCAAGGGGGATTACAAATTATGGCTTTCACTCCTAAAACGGCACCCTTCAGCGGCAAGATCAATGCCGTGACGCTGGGCACCGGTGACAAGGCAATCGTCATCGGCGGTCAGAACGTGATGCCGTTTTACACCTTCGATGCTGCCATCGAACACGCGCCCAAGATCGGTATTGAAATTTCCGATCTGGCAACACAGTGGGATGCTCCTGCTCTGAAGGAGTTCTACGCCGGCTGCACCACTATGGTCGATTTTGCGAAGAAGGCAGAGACCATGCCCGGCGCGGATTTCCTGTGCCTGCACTTCGAGTCCGCAGATCCCAACGGCGCCAACCGCTCCGTTGCCGACTGTGTGGCTGACGCCAAGGCTGTCGCCGAGGCGACCACTATGCCCATCGTGGTCATGGGCTGCAAGAACATCGAGAAGGACGGCGAGCTGTTCAGCAAGATCGCTGAGGCGCTGCAGGGCAAGAACATTCTGGTTCTGTCCGCCCGGAACGAGGACTACAAGACCGTCGGTGCTTCCGTCGCTCTGGCTTACGGCCAGAAGGTCGGCGCTGAGACCGCTGACGACATCAACCTCGCCAAGCAGCTGAACATCATGCTCAAGGGCCTCTCCATCAACCCTGAGAACATCGTCATGAACATCGGCACCGCCGCCGTGGGTTACGGCTTCGAGTACGTGGCCTCCACCCTGGACCGTGTCCGTCTGGCCGCTCTGGCGCAGTCCGATGCCGACCTGCAGATGCCCATCATGTCCCCCGTGTCTCCCGACGCCTGGGCCGTGAAGGAATCCACCGCTTCCGAAGAAGATGAGCCCGAATGGGGCAGCCGGGAAGAGCGCGCGATCGGGATGGAAGTCTCCACCGCCGCTGCCAACCTGACCGGCGGCGCTGACGCTGTCATTATGCGTCATCCCGCAGCCGTTGCCACCATCAAGAAGTTCATCACGGATCTCGTGTAATCGGAAGGAGGATACATACAATGGCTTTGAAAGGTCTTGACATTTTTAAGCTGTCTCCTAAGAAGAACTGTAAGGAGTGCGGCAGCCCCACCTGTATGGCATTCTGCATGAAGGTGGCGCAGGGTGCTGTGTCCATCGACAAGTGCCCCTACTTCTCTGACGACGCAAAGGCGATGCTCAACGAGCAGACCGCGCCTCCCATGAAGACCATCACCGTCGGCGATCACAAGCTGGGCGGCGAGACTGTCCTCTTCCGTCACGAGAAGACTCTGGTCAACAAGAACCTGTACGCAGTTTCCGTCTGCACCTGCATGTCCGCTGAGGAAGCCGACAAGAAGCTGGCCGACCTGCAGAAGGTTGACTATGAGCGTATCGGCGAGAGAATGTACGTTGAGTTCGTTTTTGTCGCCAACAAGCAGTCCGATCCCGCTGTCTACGCGGAGCTGGTCAAGAAGGCCGCTGCTACCGGCCGTGACCTGATCCTGGAGTGCTGGGATGTGGAGTGCGCCAAGGCTGCTCTGGCAGTCGCGGGCAAGAACGTCATTCTCGACGGCGCTACCCCTGACAACTACGAGGCTATGAACGCTGTCGCCAAGGAGGCCGGTGTTGTTCTGGGCGTTCACGCCGACACCATCTCCGACCTGTACGACACCGTGAAGAAGCTGGAAGCCGCCGGCAACAAGAATCTGGTGCTGGACGTCACCGGCAAGACCGCCAAGGAGACGCTGGCCAATGCCGTTCTGGTGCGCCGCACCGCCATCAAGGATGGCGACCGCAGCTTCGGCTATCCCTCCATCGTCAACGTAGGCCGCATTGCCAGCGGCGATGACCATCTGCAGACCGCCTACGCTTCCATGTTCACCGAGAAGTACGGCTCCATCATCGTCATGGAGCACATGACCTACGCCCAGGCGCTGCCTCTGTACGGCCTGCGTCAGAACATCTTCACCGATCCTCAGAAGCCCATGAAGGTGGAGAGCAAGATCTATCCTCTGAACGGCGCCGACGAGAACAGCCCCTGCGCTCTGACCGTGGACTTCGCTCTGACCTACTTCCTGGTTTCCGGCGAGTTGGAGCGTTCCAACCAGCCCGTGAACCTGATCATCACCGACGCTTCCGGCATGTCCGTTCTGACTGCCTGGGCTGCCGGTAAGTTCTCCTCCTCCACCGTCAAGAAGACCTTCGAGACGCTGGACATCGAGAACAAGATCAAGAACCGCACCCTGATTATCCCCGGCAAGGTCGCCGTTATGAAGGGCGAGATTCAGGAGAAGCTGCCCGGCTGGAACGTCGTTGTCGGTCCCACCGAGGCGGTTCAGCTGCCCAAGTACATGAAGGACAAGGAATACGAGGCCG
>OLSA01003684.1_pt1 | contig 10544 bp, 4 predicted proteins | sample 1672731 | NCBI WGS metagenome assembly OLSA01 (sample SAMEA3136718, study PRJEB25190) | human gut metagenome | biome: human gut; feature: human-associated habitat; material: faeces | place: Austria | collected 2013
AGGAGCCTTCGCCTGTTTTCAGTCAGGATTGCGGACTTGTTTCGCAATTACCTAATTTTCTATAACAAAACTGCCGCTTGCATATAAAATCGCAAGCGGCAGTCTGTATAATTGAATCTCTTTCAATCGCTTTTACAGTTCTTCTATTTTGTTACATACAAATCTCAATACTTTCCTTAAATCTTTAATGTTTATAACTCCGTCCTTTTCCACATCTGCGGCAAGTTTCTGCTCCTCGTCCAACTCAACCTTCTGACATACATACCTCAAAGTAGTACGAACGTCTGAGATCGTCACTTTTCCGTCCGAATCTGAATCACCTTTTATATAATCCGGCTTCATCGCCTCGAACGTAAATCCGTTTTCTTTTGCGTACTTCTCCGCAGCCGATCCTGCTACTCCCCGGATTGTAAATCCTTCTACCTTATATCCCTGCTCATATTGCTTGCTCGACAAATATCCTAAAGCCTCTCTTCCGATCACTTTTACAGATTCGGGGATTGTGACTGTCTTCAAAGATTCACATCCCATAAACGCCACTTCTCCGATATTATTGACACTGTCAGGAATTGTAACATTCTTCAAAGATATGCAGTCCATGAACGCCGCTTCTCCGATATTATTAACACTATCAGGAATCACAACTTCTTTCAAATTTCTCTGCATATAAAATGCATATCCTGCGATACCTTTTGTACCGTCTTTGATCGTGACTACTGTATCCGTCGGTACTTCTCCTTTATATTTGTAGTAAACTTTTCCTGCATATACATCTCCGTCAGCTTGCGCGTCATACCATGCAGTATTTCCTGGATTTATATCACTTTCAAATGCAAAACCACCGATTGCCTCGACCGAATCAGGAATTTCGATATCGCTCAGATTCTCACATCCTGCAAACGCCCCGTACTCGATCTCTGTTACGCTGTTTGGAATCGAAACTGTCGTAAGATTTTTATTCTGGGCAAAAGCCGATTTTCCTATTTTCTCAATCTTGCCTCCCCACATAATCTCCGTCAGAGCACATGAATAAAATGCGCTATACGCTACATAAGCAAGATTATTTCCGATTACCGCTTTTTTCAATGATCCACAACCGTAAAACGCCTCTTCTCCGATACTGGTCACTGAATCCGGTATCTCAACAGACGTCAGTCCTGCATAGCTAAATGCTCTATCCGAAATATACGTAATATTATCCGGTATCTCAATCTGTTTCAAATTACCGCAGCCAGAAAATACGCTTTCTTCAATGCCTTTCAAACCGCTTCCGAGAATAACATTATCCAAAGAACACCCAGCAAACGCACACTTACCAACCTCTGTCGTGCTGTCAGGAATACGAATTCGTGTCACTCCCGAATGGTAAAATGTATAGTTATCAATCTCTTTTAATCCATTTCCGAGATCAACTGTTCCAAGATTTTTACAATAAGCAAATCCTTTTTCTTCGATTGTCTGAACACTGTCAGGCAGGCTGATCGACTGAAGCTTTGAACAATTTTCAAATGCCCTTGCCGCAATTTTCTGTAATTTGCTTCCTGCCTTAAATGTAACTGTTTCCAAATTTGCACATGACGCAAATACGCCGTACTGTAAATCTGTAACCTGCGCCGGAATCGTTACACCGACAATATTTTCATTCTCTGCAAACGCTCCGTAACCGACACATTTAACTACTTTATTATCAATCTTATCAGGCACTGTTACATTGCTCTCTGCACCGGAATATTTCAAAATTTCTACTGTATTATCAGACAGCACACGATATGTATAATCCGATGACTCTTTTACTTGCTCGATCTTCCATTTTGCTTCTTTATCTGATAACGCAATGCCCAAATGATATGTTTTTCCCTGTTCCAATGAAACTTTCACACCAAATTCAACAGCTCCGTTATACCAGTATCCGTCTATTTCTTTCCAATCGGAGCTGTATACTTTTCCTGTTCCTCCATCTTTTGAAGAAAACATATATTCTCCTGACTTACTTGGAACGAAATCATATACTGGAGTTTCCTCTTCTGTCGTTGTATACTCAGTTCCTTCTTCAACAGCTTTTACAGATGCCTTTGTAATGCTCCACTGAACCTCTCTTGAACCATCTCCTCCTATTGAAAATTCATATGTCTTTCCCTTTTCAAGCAAAGCAAAAAAATTAATTTTTCCACTGCTATTACCGAACCCAATTATCTTATCAGATTCTTTCATGCTCAGATTCATCTTATCCTGCTGAGACTTGAACCTATAAACTGCCGTCCCGTCCGGGGTAAACGTATAATTAACATATCTCTCTTCTTCGAGAGACGCTGTATATGTTTTTCCCGCCTGTACCGCTATTGCTTCCTGTTCGCTTGCCACATATTTTTGGATACTCCAATATCGAGCTTCCACTGTAATGTAATAAGTTTTTCCCGCCTCCATTTGTACAGCGGCAACGTCGGATTTACGTTCGATTTCTTTCCAATTTTCATCATAAATAGTTGATCTTTCTTTTACGACATATTTCCCTGTCGTTTCCGGCACGAACACATAATAAATCTCTTTTAAGTTCTCATTCCGATAAACTTGTCCCAACTCTACCGGAATCGCTTTTCCTTTTTTCACACTCCATTTATTTGATAACACCCCAGTATTATTTACACCGACATAATAAGTATGACCCTGTTCTAATTTACAGAACGACCACGAAGAAATATATTCGCCGGTCTCTTTATCTCTCACGCTCATTGACAATGCGTCATAGCTAAAGCGATACCATCCCGTCTCATCCACTGTCAGATTGTAAAAAATCTCTTCTACATTTTCGCTTAATTCCGCTTCAAATTCTCCCGGTTTAATATCTCTTACTTTTCCGGCATACCACTTTAAAGTTTCCAACGCTTCTTCCGAAGATTTTTCTATCTCTAAATAATAATTTCCATCTTTACGAAGCTCATAGCTGTAAGATTCATTTGACAAATAGTTGTCTCCCTCATCTGTTCTTTCAAAAAGAGAAACATACGCACTTACATTCCAATCTTTAATTAAACCAAAGTAATACTGCCCGTCTTCCTCGATATTCAAACGATAACGAACCATTGTCTGTTCTGTCGAAAAAGCAACTTCTCCATATTCCGGTGTTCCGTCTTTTTTCAGAGTGATTGTTCCTGCCACTTCTTCCTGCTGATCGACATTCAGCATCTGAGGTGTTCTCGTTTCTTCCTCATATGGCGCTGTCGGCTGATCTTCTTTTTCCTTTGCCGCACCACCCGCCTCAACTGTATCCTGTTGTACCTTTTCTGATGCCTCATCACCTACAGTTATGTCGTGCGGTACATCGCCCGCCTCATCACCTGCAATTATATCATGCGGTACATTTTCTGACATACCATCCGGTATCTGTACATCCTTCACTGTCTCATTCTGCTGTACGCCGCTTACTGCTTCATCCTGTGTCCGCTCTGCTTCTGCATTTACCGAAACTGGAACTGCAAATATCATCGACAGACACATCAGAAAAGCCGTAAGTCCTGCAATCACTTTTCTCTCAAATTTTGTGATCATGTTCTTTTCCTCCCTTGTTTCTTTTCATAATATTTCTTTTTTATAAGTAAAAATATCGCCTCCTTCAAAACATACTTTTTAACACTTATTCGATAAAATAGTATTGTTCTATACGGTATAAATATTATCGACATTCCTCGCACAACTTTGAAAATGTTCCTTCTTTATAATATCCGATACCTGTTTCTTGACACTGTTCTCCTGCCAAAAGTCCGCTCTTTTTGCAGTATACTTCTTCTTTCACACCGGTTGGAATCGAATATTGCTCCGATGCATCTGCCCCGATTTTTTCAAAGACCCCTTTGCATATCCGAGCGGCGTCTGCAGTTTCAGCGTCCATATCTTTATCAGATTTATACCATACCGCACATACATTTCCCGGAATCATTCCGACAAACCAATGGTCTCCATACTCGCTCGTTCCTGTTTTCCCACACACGTCAAGTCCTGTCACCTGTGCTGATATACCTGTTCCGTCTGTCACGACTTCCCGAAGCATCCGGTTCATAATATTATAAGCCGTATCTTCACTGAACACTTCCGATTCTTTCTGCTGCGGCGTCCAATAGGTCTCTCCTGATTTTTCTATTTCTTTCACAGCACAAAGAGGCGTATCTTTTCCTTCATTTATAAATACCTGATATGCGTCCGCCATTTTGGAAACCGTCACGCCGTTCTCCAGATATCCAAGCGCTATGTTGCTTAAAATTCTGTCTTCTCCTTCCGCCAGATATCCACTCGCTATATTGCTTAAGGTTCGGTCTTCTCCTTCCTCCTCTAAAATCTTTTTCTCATTATCCACATCATAACCGAGCGTATCTTCCAAAAAACGAACCGACTTCTCAACACCGTAATCTTTCAGTACTTTCACGGCTACTGCATTATTTGACTCTTTCAGTGCATCTGCAGCCGTCACATTTTTCCCTGTAAACGGCACGACATTTTCCGGCCATTCTCTGGCAATCCCGTTGTCTCCTGCCACAACTCCATAAGCGCTATCTTCGTACAACGATGACCAACATATCGTTCCGTCCTCAATCGCCGGGCCATATACACTAAGCGGTTTCATCGTCGATCCTGCAAACGCCGGCTTTGTCACATTGTTATAGTTGTCGTTTCCTTTTGTATCACTGTAACACGCCGTCAGATGCCCTTCTTTATCAGTAACCGCCGCTCCGAACCGCTCACATGCCATTCCTTCACCGTCATTATAAGAGCCGATCACCGCATCCAAAGTTTCCCGGTCGAGCCATGTTTTCACTGTTATTTCTCTGTCTGCCAGTATTTTTGCCGCAGTTTTTTCATTCACACCTTCGCGCTCTTGAATCATTTTGACCGCTTCCTGCGAAACGATATCCGCATAAGACTGATATTTGTCTTCACACTCATAACTGATCTTTCCGTCCTGCAATATAAGTTTTGCAATCTCATTTCCGGCCTGATCAAGCACGACCGCTCCACTTTTTTGCTAAGCATCATCCCCGCCGCCGCAAGGACTCCACATGCTCCGACAGCCAATGCGACCCCGACAATTCTCTTTTTATTCATCCATCCGCCTCCTCATGTCCTCAATGATCTCAAGATTCTCATGAGACAATGTCACTTGCGGACGATCTACGATCTTCCAGCCCAGCGCGCTCGTATTTTCTTTTACCTGCTCCAGCATCTTCGGGATTTCTTCTGCCTTTTCCACGCAAAATCTTACCCCGTCTTTATCGCCCATCTGGTGATACAGGTCATTGCAGTATACTAAAACTTCAAGATAATTCTCGTATTCTTCATACTGATACGGCGCAAGTTCAATCGCTTTTAATTTATATTCCGTAAACTGTTCTACGTCCCCATCCGCAAAAGCCGCCTGTGCCAATGCACTATATGGAAGAGACACAGACTGATTATCCACGATCACTTTTTCCGCAATCGCTTTCATTTCCTCTGCCTTATCCGCTTTCGTAAGAAGAGCCAACTGCGCCATTGTATTTCCACTGTAAACTTTTTCAGCCGCTTTATAATTTCCCGACGTATAGCAAACGTCCGAAACCCCGCACATAATCGAAAGCGCCGCTGCCGCCGCCCCGGTCAGACCTACAACCGTTCCGGTTAAAACAGGCACTTTCTGCGTCTTAATATTCCGCATGTCAAGAAACAGGATCAGCACAAATCCCATCGCCAGAAACTGAAAGTCATAATCGAACAAGCTATGTAAGATCATAATGCTAAGAACGATCCTGTTCCGGCTTTGCGTCCTCTTCGTAAATACAGAACGTAAAACCGCCGCGCCCATAAATACCGCCGGGATCACGCCTGCATCAAGCAAGATCTGAATCAATTCATTATGTGCATTTACAACTGTATACACACCAGTCTGTACTGACTGCTGTATAAAGTAATAACCATAATATCCGAGTCCGAAAGGATGTTTTAATATAAGCGGGAGCGCATCCTGCACATACAAAATTCTTCCGAGAAACGTACTTGCTCCGAAGGAAATATTTGTAAATCGCTCAAGAATACCTGCGCTTCCTGCTGCAACAGCCAATATCACCGCCACAACGGCGCCTGCCGCCAACACTGAAATAATAACTTTTTTCCCCGAGGACTTTGCCGCAAACACCCATATAACGGCAACAGCAGTTAATACGAATACCGTACGGCTTCCGCTCATAATAATTCCAAATACAGCGGCAACACCATACACGATATCGAGCCAGTCAATTTTTTTGTAATCAAATCTCCACATTACAAGAATCAGACAGATTAGCATAAACAATGCATATGTATTCGGATATTGAAAAAATCCCGACAACCTGCCTGCAACCGATACCCATTGTTCAAAAACTTCAAACTGCATCATAACAAATGAAAAAGCAGTCATAAGACATCCAAGCATCGGAAGAGACGCGATCATTTTCTCTCTTTCGTCCGTCAGACCCGATACAAGTACGTAGAACAATAACAACGGAAGGAACTTCACGACTCCCATAAGAGCCATTCCCGAATCCACCGCCCATAAACAAGACAGAAGATATCCGAACACAAGCACGGCAAAGGCAGCCATATTCAGATCCCACGCTGCTGTGATACGCTTCTTCACATACATTCTGTAAAACAAAACTCCGGTCAGTACGATTCCGGTTACCGCAGACACCGATACATAATACCCGCCGCCCAATATTCCGACTATCACTATACACGTCATTAAAATCAGCATTTTTATCCCGCCCCCGCTCTCGCAGCTTTTACTTGCTTTTATTTGTTTATCGCTATTTTCTGATTTTATTTTTATCACTGTTTTCTGACTTGTTTTTACTTTTGTTTGTTTCCGTTTTTCTTCTTTATCAAGTAAACAACGACGCCTGATAAAATTATAACTCCGAAAAATGCAGCCAGCGCTTTAAAATCTTCAGCTGATAATTTTTTCGATTTCTTATCTTTATCCGCCTTATCAGCATCTTTTTTCCCGCTGTCACCTTTCCCTTTCTCATCTGATTCGGACGAATCTTTTTTATCATCGCTTGATTCCTTGTCAGATTTTGACTTGTCTTTGTCCTTATCTGATTTTTTGTCCGATTTATCGTCCGACTTCGATCTGTCTGATTTGTTCTGATCTGTTGAAACTACGGCAAGATCTCCCACAACTTTCTCCTGAAATTCTTTATCCACACCGGAAACTTCTCCTGTAATCGGGTTACTGGACTCCGTATTGTCTACCACTTCATCCGGCTTCATTCCGATTGGGAGCTTCTCCGTACAGTCTTTTTTTAATTTAAACTTCAAATCAACGATAGATCCTTCATTTTTCACTGTATCCGGAACTACATACACAACGATTATTTCTGATGATTCTTCAATATGGTTATAATCAAATATTCCGCCTCCGGCTTTTTCAATCAAATCTCCTGCCTCCAGCGACTGAAATTCCAGAACTTCTTTGTCATAATAAATAGAGATCTGAAAGCCGCCGACTTCCTGGCCTGTATTAAACTCTACCGGAACTGTTACGACGTCTCCCGCTTTTCCTTTTTGATTATCTACATGAAACTCCGTATATACATCTTCCGCCTGAACATTCATTCCGAAAAGACAGACCATGCATAAAATTAAAATAAACTGTTTTATTCTTTTTCCTCTCATCAACCTCTATTCTCCTTACGCTCTTTCCCTTTTATAACATATATTTTTTGCACCTTTTCGGAGCTTTTTGGTATCAAAAGAAATACAATATCATCTACTGTTTTTCTTTCTTCTGATACCAAAAAGCTCCCTGTCGGTCAGTCGCCAACAAGGAGCTTTCTTTTAACTTTTATCTATGCGTTCTTTTTTTGAAAATTACTACGCCTACAATCGCTGCTATGGATAAAAGCATTGCTACTACGAAACCTGAGATGTGGTTGCTATCTCCGGTCTTTACTGCACCGCCGTCAGCCGGTTTCTCATTCTTATTGTTTGTACCGTTTGCTTTTGCTGTTACTTTCAAAGCGTACTCAGCCGTCTTATCTCCAACCTTCGCTGTGATCTTTACATTTCCGGCTTTTACAGCTTTAACAACACCATTTGCATCTACTGTTGCTACTTTTGTATCAGAGCTGCTCCATACAACTGTTTTGTCATCTGTTGTATTTGTCGGATTGAATACTACGTTAAGTTTTGTTGTCTTTCCTTCTTCAAGAGAAGTTACATCACCTTTGATTTCAATCGACTCAAGCGGAATTTCTTCTACTGTTATATCATAAGTAAGTGTTTTCTCAAAGTCTGTGTTTGTTGTTTTTACTGTAATAGTAATCGTCGCTTTGCCGTTTTTTCAAAGCTGTTACCATACCATTTTTATCTACAGAAACAACTTTTTCATCAGATGATGCAAATGTATATATTACATTATCTGTTGTATCGATCGGATTCAGTCCGATTTTAATTTGATGTTTCTCACCTTTGAAAAGTTCAGACGGATTCTTCATCTCATCAAGCTTAACATCTGTCAGGTGAATTTCTTTTACTGTCACTGTACAAGAAGCTGTATGTTTTCCATCGGCTGTTGTTGCTGTGATTGTAGCTGTGCCTTCTTTCAGTGCTTTTACTGTTCCGTTTGCATCAACTGCAGCTATATCCGCCGCGCTGCTTGTCCATTTTACTTCACGGCTATCTTCTGTATTGCTCGGAATAAACGATACTTCAAGTTTCTCTGTTTTACCTTTCAGAAGATCTGTAATTTCTGTTTTATTCAGCGCAATACTTTCTGTATGGATCGGAACTTTTACTTCACATACTGCTGTGATCTTATTGTTTGCTTTTGCTGTTGCGATAACTTTTGTTTTTCCGCCTGCAACTGCTGTAACAACACCATTTTCATCAACTGTTGCTACGCTCTCATTTTCGCTCTTCCATGTAACAGCTTTTTCATCTGTTGTATCTGCCGGAAGATATGTTACATTCAGGTTTGCTTTCTGACCTTTTTCAACTGTCACCTTGTCCGGTGTCACTTTGATGCCTGTCAATTTTGCATTAACCGTAACTGTACATTCAGCTTTATGTGTACCTACTGTTGCCGTAATCTTTGTTGTGCCTGTTGCTTTCGCTGTAACGACACCATTTTTTACTGTTGCGATCTTTTCATCGGCGCTTGACCATGTAACTGTCTTATCATCTGTTGTATCTGCCGGTGTATAAATCACTTTAAGAGCTTCACTGCTCTGACCTTTGGAAAGTTCCAAAGCTGTTTTATCAAGTGAAATTCCTGTCAGTTTCTTCTCCTGTACTGTAAGTGCACAAGTTGCTGTAAGTTTTCCGACCTTTGCAGTAATTGTTGCGCTGCCGTCTTTTAATGCTGTCACTTTACCGTTTGCATCAACTGTCGCTACGCTCTTATCGCTGCTCTCCCATGTTACTGCTTTGTTATCTGTCGTATCTGCCGGATCATATTTCACTGACAATGTCTTTGAAGTACCTTTTTTCAATGTAAGAGTTGCCGGATCTACAGTAATTTTTTTCAACGGATTGTTTACTGTGATCTTTACACTGTCGCTCTTGCCTGCTGCTGTCGCTGTAATTGTTGCGTTTCCAACTCCGACAGCCTCAACTTTACCTTTTGAATCAACTGTCACAACATCTTTATTAGAACTCTTCCATGTAATTGTCTGACCTTCCAACGCTTCTGCAGGTGTTCCTGTCACTGTAAGTGTCTCGGAAGTACCTTTCGTCATTGTAAAGTCTTCTTTGTTGATCTTAAGAGAAGAAAGTTCGATTGCAACCGGGATTTCTCCGTTTTCAATCTTATTACCATTTTTATCTAATGTTGTTAATGGAACATCTTTGCCGTCGATATCAGTTCTGTCATTATCATTTGTTCCTGTCTGAATTCCTACACAATTAAAGCCCATAAGACCTGAGCCTTTTGCATTCTCATTAACTGTTACATCAAACGTAAAAAGTAATACATCTTTATTTACCGGATTACCTTCCTTCATTTCAAGCAGTACTGAAAATCCACCTGCTGTATATACGTCTTCCTCATCTACAATAAACATAAGATTCTTTTTGAGAACATTATTTGGATCTTGCTCCAAACTGTCCTTCACATATGTATATACCTTTGTGTCAAAATCAAATCCGCCGACAACCTGCATCACGTTTCCATTTGGCTTAAGCCAACATTCAACATGAACCTTATCACCGGGTTTCATGTTTGTGACATCCGTCTTAGTTATAATTGACGGTACATCGTTCGCAGCCTGTACATCCATCTGCGGAACTGCCACAAATCCCGTGATGACCATGACCAGAGCCAAGACTAAAGCTGCGATCTTGTTTAGCTTCTTTTTCATCCCTTTTTCTCCTCTCCTATATTTTGATGATGTGACTAGTATTCCTAGTAAATCCACTTAAACATAATTATTATAGGACTTTATTTTTATTTTTGCAACGCCTATAAATGAATATTTACCTCTGCTTCTTGTAGGATTACAATACATGTGTTACAACTGAATAATTAAAAAGCGGAAATA
>OLSA01003689.1_pt1 | contig 10536 bp, 9 predicted proteins | sample 1672731 | NCBI WGS metagenome assembly OLSA01 (sample SAMEA3136718, study PRJEB25190) | human gut metagenome | biome: human gut; feature: human-associated habitat; material: faeces | place: Austria | collected 2013
AAGGGGGTGCTTGCGGAGATATGGCGGTTACAAAGATTAAGCCTATTAAAAGCACTCTAAGCAAAGCCCTTGACTATATCGAAAACCCGGACAAGACGGACGGAAAAATGCTTGTGTCCTCTTTCGGCTGCTCCTATGAAACGGCAGATATTGAATTTGAATATACCTTGTCCCAAGCACTCCAAAAGGGGAACAATTTAGCCTTTCATCTGATACAGTCCTTTGAGCCGGGGGAAGTCGATTATCAGAAAGCCCATGAAATCGGAAAGCAGCTTGCCGACGCGGTAACAAAGGGGCAGCATGAATATGTACTCACGACGCACATTGACAAAGGACACGTCCACAATCACATTATTTTCTGCGCCGTAAATTTCGTAGACCACCGCAAATATAATTCCAACAAAAGGAGCTATTACGGCATACGGAACATGAGCGACAAGCTGTGTCGGGAAAATGGCTTGTCCGTCGTCGTTCCCGGCAAGGGCAGCAAGGGAAAGAGCTATGCGGAGTACCAGGCAGAAAAGACGGGTACAAGTTGGAAAGGCAAGCTAAAGATTGCCGTTGACGCGCTTATCCCCCAAGTTTCCAGTTTTGAGGAATTGTTGCAGCGGTTACAGGCGGCGGGCTATGAGATAAAGCCGGGGAAATATGTGTCATGCCGCGCCCCCGGACAGGAACGCTTCACCCGTCTTAAAACCCTCGGCGCGGATTATACAGAGGAAGCCATAAGGGAACGGATAGCGGGCAGACGGGCAAAGGCGGCGAAAGCCCCCAGAGAGCAGCGCGGCGTTTCGCTGCTTATCGACATTGAGAACAGTATCAAGGCGGCGCAGAGTAAGGGCTATGAACAGTGGGCGAAAATCCACAATCTGAAACAGGCAGCAAAGACCATGAATTTCTTGACGGAACATAAGATTGAACAGTACGCGGATTTAGTCAGCCGGATTGAAGAAATGGCAGCGGAAAGCGGACAGGCGGCAGACGCATTGAAGGACGCGGAAAAGCGGCTTGCGGACATGGCGGTGCTTATCAAGAATGTTTCCACCTACCAAAAGACAAAGCCCGTCTATGACGCATACCGCAAGGCAAGGAACAGGGAGAAGTACCGCGCCGGACAGGAACAGGCGATTATCCTACATGAAGCCGCCGCAAGGTCGCTGAAAGCGGCGGGCATTGCAAAGCTCCCGAACCTTGCCGCGCTGCAATCGGAATATGAAGCCCTCCAAGCGCAGAAAGAAGCCCTTTATGCCGACTATGGGAAGCTGAAAAAGAAAGTCCGGGAATACGATATTATCAAGCAGAACATTGACAGCATTTTACAGGCAGACAGGCAGCCGGAACGGGAAAAGGGAACAGAGCGCGGATAAGGATAGCAAAATCCCCGCCGCTGTGCTATGATAGGGCTATCAAAAAGCAGAGGAGCGTTGAGCATGGAAAACCAGAAAATGCCGGAATATGAAACCATACGCGCCGCCGTTGCCGGGGAAAAATGGGCGGTGGAGAAAGTCGTGGAGTGCTACAAGGACGAAATCGACAGGCTATCGACGGTAGCGGTCAGACAGCCGGACGGAAGCACGAAACAGGAAATCAACGAAGATATGCGCCAGTCCATCACAAAGAAGCTGATAGAAGCCCTCCCGCAGTTCCCGCTTGAAGAAATGGAAAAGGGAAATGTCAGATAGGCAAAAAAAGAACAGGGCGCGGAAGCCAGTATATGACTTCCGCGCCCTGTCTTTTTATGGGTGCTGTTTTCGTGAATGTTACGCAGTAGAACGCCATTTTTGGGGGTAAAGGTATAAAGTATCGCCTATCCGATTTTCACGCCCGGAAAGCCCTGTAAATCAAGGGATTTTCCGCGCCTACTGCGTAACAGGGGCGCGTCTTTTCCTCATGCGCTCGGCGGCTTGTCTGCGGGTGATACGTTTCCGGCAGACGGGGCAGTATTTGACACTGTTAGAGGTTGACGCAAAGAACGCGCCGCACTCGGTACATTTCTTCTTATCCCCTGTCTGGTAAAGCTCCGCATAAAGCAGCCTGTCGGCGGGAAGCACCGCAACCCGGAACCACTTGCAGAGAAGCGAATAGGAAATGAGCTGCGGACATACGCACTCGTCCCCGTCGTCCAGTAAGATACAGTTCCCGTTATCATAATTGCAGCACGTCCGGCGCACAAGGGCGTTGACTTTCCGGCTCTGGGGCGGCGTCAGCCGCTTAACCCCGTTCATACTTCATCAGCGGCGTAAATGGGAAGCTCTGCAAATTCCGCTTCGGTCAAAGCGTCCACTTTGGAAAGGGTGCGCTTTGCAAGCTCCCGCATATCCGCGTCCATGTAGGGCAGCGCGGCGTTGACATTCTCAATCAAAGCCCGCTTGCCGCCCTCGTTGTAAATGCTCAAAAGGTTTGTTTCTTCAACAGTCAGTCTAATCATGCTCATACCTCCATATCGTGATTTTTTGTTTTTGCCGCCGCCTTTTTCGGGGCGGTCTTTGCCTTGTCTGCTTTAAGCTGCGCCCGGATAGAGGGGCGGGGCTTCCTTATCTCCCTGTCCCGGTTCTCCCCCTTGTCAATCAGCGCATACGTCCCATGTCTGCCCTCGATTATGGAAAAGGAAAGTGTCTTGTAGGGCAGCATGGAGAAAAGGCGGTCAGTGTCCTTTGTAGCCGCAAGCCGCATGAACGCCGGGGAAAGCTCTGCCATGAAATGGGTCTTGTTCGGGCTGTTCGGCGTGTCGTGCCGCTTCATTTCCCGCACAATGCGCCGCGCTTCCGTTTCAATCAGCCCGTCCCGCAAGGTTGCGATATGCGCCTTGAAATCCCCCGGCGAAAGCTGCTCCCGGCTGCGCCGTTCTTCCTGTAAAAGAGCTTGCAACGCATCCGGGTCGTTGGGTAGGGCTTCAAAGCGTTCAAACTTCCCAAGCTGCGGGTCTGGGGTTCCGTCAAAATATCTCCCGGCTTCCTGTACCCTTTCCCCATGCTCATAAATCAGCTTCACCGTATCGGCGGGCAGCTCCTTTTCCTTGACACGCTCATAATGTTTAGCGTAGTCCAGTTCGTACAGATTGCCCTTGATTTTCCCGCGCTCCTTGCCCGTCAGCTCGATTGCATAGGCAAGTACGCGGTCGCTTGTCTGCTCCATGTAGAAACGCCATGTGTTGTGGGGCGCGGTATCTTTGAGGAAAACGTCGCGCTCCCGGAAGCAATGCGTCCCGGACGGGCGGCAGAACCACAAAAGGGTCTTGTCCTCCCTGTGGGGGCTTGCCGCCGCCTTTGCGATAATCTCTTTGTCAATGTCTAAGTCGCTCTGGTAAAAGCCTGTGTTCTGCTTCATAATCGCTTCAAGGGAAGCGAACAAATCCACGTTTTCAAATCTGCTCTGTTCCGGCATGGGTCAGCTCCTTTCCAAGTCCTGTGACTTCTGCTTTGCGTTTTTCTTCTGCGCCTTTTCCTTGTCGGCTCTAAGCTGCGCCCGGATAGAGGGTTTCTTTTCCGGCTTCGCTCCCTTGCCGCGCTCCTTGTCGGCTTTGACAGCGTTAGCCAGGTCAACAAGGGAAATCTGCTCGCCCGCCTTTACCTTTGCTTCCAGTTCGTCAACGGTGGGGGTGTTGTTGATGATACCGTCAATCATGTTTCCGTTCTGCTCTATGGTCTGCTCGGCGGTTTTCAAGGGATTGTCCCGCTGCGCCTGTTCTGCGGCAACGGCAAACGCCCGCGTCCCATTCCCCATAATCAGATACTTTCCGTCGTCCGACTGGTGGTGAAAGCCATATCCGGCGGCTTCTATCTGCTCCCGGCTCATGGCGGTTACATGGAAAGTCCCTCTCGGTGTTTTGACAGTTTCGCCCGTTTCCAAGTCGTCCGGGGTAAGCTGCTTTTGCTCCTGTAAAAACTCCGGCACTTCCCGGAAACCTACACTGTCAACGAAATGCGCCGCGTCCTGTCCGTCCTGATGAAGCACTACCACGTCCGAAACGGAAAGGCTGTGTCCCTTAAAGTCTTTGGGGTGGTCGATATTGAAGCGGGTGTAAATATCTTCAAGGGAAGTTTCCGGCGCAAGGGGCGCGGAATAGACAAGCTCATAGTTCGCCCTGTCAACCACATTTCCCGCCGCCTGCAGGCGGTCGTATGGCTCAAAGCGGAAATCCCTTGTTTCGTCCCCGCCCTTTATCTGGTAAATGGAAAAGGTGTCTTTGTCCTGTCCGGCGGTCTGCGCCGTTTCCTGTGCCTTTGCGTAAAGCTGCTTTATGTCGCCCTCGGTCAGCTCGCCGCTTTTGAGCTGCCCCATAAGCTCGCGGCATTTCTCCGGCGTTCCCGTATAAAGCACGTCGCCCATTTTCGCCCGCCCGTTCTCCTGTGTCACATAGGCTTGCAAGAGGTAGCTGTTATCCCGGCTGTCGCTGTAAGGGTTCCGGCGTACTCTGTAAATCGTTTCCGGGGTAAAGGCTTCTTTCGGGGCTGTGCCCGCTTTTTCCTGTGCGCCGGATTTTCCCGGTGCGGCTGCTTCCGGCTCCGGCTTCTCTTTTCCGGCTGTATCTGCCTTTGACGGGGTTTCCGGCTGCGGCTGTTCTTTCGGGGCTGCCTTTTCCTCTCTGGTGGGCTGCTCCTGTCCGGCGGTCTGCTCCTTGTCCTGTGCCTTTTGCAGCTCCGCAAGATTTTCGTCTATTGAATTGATAATCTCGGCGGCTGCGCTGCGTATCGTTTCAAGGGAGCTTTTCAGCTCGGACAGCTCCCGCCCGCTGCTCCACCCGGCGACATAGCCGAAAGAGTAGTCCGACGTGTCAAGCCCGTAATGTTGGCAGACAGTATAGGCGACGCTTTCCGCTTCGACTTCGCGGGTGCGGCGGTCAACGTGGGGCTGCTGCTCGTCCTTTGGCGCGTTGAGGTCAATGTCGTGCAGCTTCGCATGGGCGATTTCGTGAATAGCGGTCTTTAAGGTCTGTAATTCGCTCATGCCCTCGTTGATAGCAATGCGCTTGTCCTCCAAGTGGTAGTAGCCATGAGAGCCGCCCTCGATATTCTCAAAAGCGATAGGAACGGGGGAAGTCTTTTCAAGGGCTGCGAAAAAATCCTTGTAGCGGTCAACGTCGCCTGTCAGCTCGTCAACCGCAATGTCCGGCAGCTCCTTTCCCTCGGTCTGGGAAACGTCAAAGACGGATACCACCTTGTAGGCGGGTATGGTGATTTCCTTTTCCTCGGTGACGGGCTTTCCGTCCTTGCCGATTATGGGCTTCTGCGTGTGCGGGTCGATTTTCTGCATTTCCTGTTTGATTTTATAGGGCGACGGGGCAATGATTTTAATTCCCTTTTGCCCTTTCATCACGTTTCGCTCAAAGTTGTTCTTCCAAGCGGAAAAGCCCGCCACAAGGGAAGCGTCCGGCTTCTGCATGGCGATAAGGACGGTGTTTCGGAAGCTGTAATTATGGAATTTTGACATGACTTTCAGATATTCCTTGTAACGCTCGCTGTCAAAGAGTTCCGCAATACCCTGTTCCAGACGGTCGGTAATCTCTTTTAATTTCTCGGCGGGCTTCTCGCTCGTCAGCACGATAGGGATAACCGGGCGCGGCTCCTGTGGCTGCTCTGCGGTCTGCGCGGTTCTCTGCCCCGGCGCGGCTGCGTCCATTTCTACCTTTTCCGGGTCGGGGCGTGACCGCTGCGGGGGCTGCGGCGTTACCCGGTATTCCTGTGGCACGTCGCGCCCGTCGTACCATTCTGTAAAGGTGTTGCGGTTGTTGTAGATATAGCCCTTTTCGGTAAACATACCGTCGTCGTTAATGGAAGCGTCCCGCCCGTATTCCTCATACATGAAATACTTTTTCGCTTCTTCGGGAAGCTCCGGTTCTTCCAGTTCGTCAACCAGATAACGCCCGTATTCTTCTTCACTGTGGACGGACGGATAAAGCCAGTAGCAGTCAAGGTTCTGTGCAAGGTTGATGATGTCCTGTAAGCTGTCGGCATGGTCGCCGTATTCAATGGCTGCAATGAATTTCTCCCGGTCGTCGTCAAACTGCATTTCCAAGAGCTTCCCTAAATAGTTCAGCTCGTCGGGGTGGGAATACTCGCTTAAATGTTCCGCCAAGCCGGGGATAGGGGATTGAAATTCTGTGAAATGCCATTCCTCGTAATGCTTGAAGTCAATCCCGATACGGTCAAAGACTTCTTTCAGATGTTCGGCAGTCGTGGGGAACGTCACCCATTCGCCCGCGGGTCTGCCCTCGGTGTACTTCCCAAGATTGGAAAGATAGCCGCTTAAAATCGGTTCTGCCATTTGTTCGCTCCTTTCTTTTTCAATCATGCGGTGCATAAGCTCAAAATCCTCAATGCTCATGCTCCCGTCAAATACATAGGGGTTAAAATCCTCTCCGTCCCGGTAGGGCTTTTCGGAAAAGGGAAGCCCCGCTTCATGGGCGGCTGCCCTCGCTTCCTCGATAACCTCCGGGGGAAGCCTGTCGTCATGCGCCCCGATAAAGCCGTCAATGTCGTTCATGCTGTTTTCGTAGTGGTAGCGCACTCCGGCGGTCAGCTCGTCAAGGCTCATGTCCTCGCCTAAATGCCCGCAATAGTAGCCGTTAAGGATAACGGCGGCGGGGTCGGTGCTTTTGATTTCCTCTAACCGGCTCCTGTCCTCCGGGTAGAGGGTGTCGTCCATATCAAGATGAAAATATTCCGCGTTCCATGAACGCCCCTGTTTCCAGAACGCCACCCATGCGATACCGTCCCTAAGCTCGTCTTGATAGTCCTTTACGGTGTCCCGTAAACTTGCCATAGTGAAAAACCTCCTTTCTCTGCGGCAGCGTCATAAGCTGCATTTTTTGGCTGCATGGTCTACTACGGGTACGCCCGCATTTCTGCCAAATATTTTTGAAAATTTTTAGAGGGTGAAGCCCTCCGCAAAAGAGGGTTTGGGAAACTTCCCAACAAGCAAAATCCCCGTCCGGCGCGTCAGCGTCGCAACGGGGATTTACGGAAGTGGGTACCCGCTTCCTATGCTTGCTATTCAAGTTTTTAGTTCTTCTGCACTTCGATACGGTAGTTGACGTATTTCCCGCCAGTATCGGCTAAAACGATAGTTCCGTCGTAGGTCTTGCCTGTTTTCGGGGAGTAGAGCTTCTTCACATTCGCCTTGCCGGATTTAAGGAGCGCGGCGGCAATCTTCGGGGTAAAGGCGGTCTTGCGTTCCTCGAAAAAGCGGTCGTTCTTCCACATGACAAAGGCACATTCTTTGTTGCTGCAATAATAGTTTTTCTTCCCCTCATGGACGGGGGAACCGCAACGGGGGCATTTGCCGACAGAGGGCTTTTCCTCCCGGAACAAATCCTTTTTCTCGTCCAGTGCTGCGGCGTGTGTCTGCACAAGCTCCCGCGCCATAGCTTCAATGCCGGACAGAAATTCGCCGGGGTCTGCGGCTCCCTTTGCTATCTGCGTCAGATTGTTTTCCCATTCTGCGGTAAGCTGTGGGGAAGTGAGCATATCCGGCAGAATACAGATAAGGCTGTTCCCGTTTTTGGTAGGGATAAGCTGCTTCCCCTTGCGCTCCGCAAAGCCGCCCTTTACCAGTTTTTCAATGACGGCGGCGCGGGTGGCGGGAGTGCCAAGCCCCCGGCGTTCCGCGTCCGGGTCGGTGTCCCCGTTCCCGGCGCGTTCCATAGCCGACAAAAGGCTTGCTTCGCTGTGGGGCTTCGGCGGCGTTGTGGTATGCTCCGTTACTTTTGCGGCGGGGTTAGGAAAGCCCTGTCCCTCGGAAAGCTCCGGCAGCGTCACGCCCTCATTTTCCCCGTCCTCTGCTTCGGGCTTATCTTTCAGCGTCGCCCGGTATCTGCGTTCAATCTCTTTCCAACCGTCCGAAAGCACCGTCTTTCCTTTTGCGGTGAAGTCTGTCCCGGCGCATGAGAAAACCGCCGTAACCGCTTCATAAATATGCGGCTCGGCGGTGGCAAAAAGCAGACGCGCCCCCGCAAGGGTAAGGATATTCTTCTCGCTTTCCGGCAGCGCGTCCGGGTCAGCCTTTGCAAGCTCCATAGTGGGAATGATTGCGTGGTGGTCTGATACTTTTTTACTGTCTAATACCTTTGCAACCTCCGGCGTGAAGTCCGCGCCCGCCATAAAGGGGAGCTTTTCGCAGAGCAGCGCGATAATGCCCGCTGCGGTGCCGCCCATGTCGTCAGTAAGAAAGCTGCTGTCCGTCCTCGGATAAGTAAGGAGCCGCTTTTCATAAAGGGATTGTGCAAGGTCAAGGGTCTGCTTCGCGGTGTAGCCGAAAATGCGGTTCGCTTCCCGCTGCAAAGAGGTAAGGTCAAAGAGCTTCGGCGGGGCTGCGGTTTTCTTCTCTCTGGTGAGGGAAACGCATACCGCCGTTTGTGTTTCGCAAGCCCCTTTCAGCGCGTCGGCTTCTGCCTTGTCGGAAATCCTCCCGCTTGCCGCTTCCGCGCCGGATAAATCAAGGCGCACATGATAATATTTTTCTTTCTGGAAATGGGAAATAGCCGCGTCCCGGTCGGTAAGCATTTTTAAGGTCGGGGTCTGGACGCGCCCCACGTTCAAAGTCTTTCCATACAGGCAGGAGAAAAGCCGGGTGGCGTTAATGCCGATAAGCCAGTCAGCCTTTGCGCGGCAGAGGGCAGACGCAAAGAGCGCGTCATAGTCCCGCCCGTCTTTGAGGGAAGCAAAGCCCGCCTTAATCGCCCCGTCCTCCATTGAGGAAATCCACAAGCGGCGCATGGGCTTTTTGCAGCCCGCCGCTTCGTAGACAAAGCGGAAAATCAATTCTCCCTCGCGCCCCGCGTCACACGCATTTACCACTTCGGAAACGTCGGCGCGGTGCATAAGCTCTTTTAGGGTTTTGAATTGCTTCCCCTTGTCCGGGTCAACGGCGTACTGCCATTCCTCCGGCAGAATGGGTAAGCTGTCAAAACTCCATTTTTTATATTGCTCCCCGTAGGCGGCAGCTTCCGCAAGCTGTACCAAATGCCCGACGCACCATGAAATGAGGCAGCCGCCGCCCTCGATATATCCGTCTTTCTTTTCCTTAATGCCAAGCGCGGCGGCGATAGTCTGCGCCACGCTCGGCTTTTCTGCAATCACAAGTCTAAGTGCCATGAAAAAATCCTCCTTTCAGCGTTCCGGCTCGATTGCCTTTTTCTCCTGTACCTGTTTCAGACAGTAGCCCACACAAGGGAGCTGCCCTTTGTACGGACAGGAAGCGCAAGCCGGGGAATGGGGAACGGGCGGCGCATTGTCACGCCGCCCGCCCGGTCTTTGTATCATCATCTTTTCAAAGGGATTGTCGGTAAACAGGGTCATGCTTCCTCGTCCTCCTGTTCTTCATCAGAAAGCCCGTCCCCCTCGTCCGGCTCCGGCTCGTCCTCGTCGTAATCGTCAAAATCGAAATCTTCAAGGTCGGTGTCGCCCTTGACGTTCTGCTTTGGCTTCATAAACTTAAAATAATAGAACGCGCCCCCGCCGCCAAGAAGTGCCACGACAAGGAAAAGCACAAGCCCGCCTGTATTGCCTTTCTCTTTGGGCTGCTCTGTTGGTTTCTCGGTTTCCGGCTCCGCTTCCTTGCCGCTGCAAGCGGTCATGTTGTCCTTGCAGACGGGGCAGCTCACATTTACTTTCCCGGCTTCGCATTTCTCGGTGCAACTGCAAACGGCGGGCGGGGCTGCTTCGGTGCTTCCGTCCTCCATAAGTGCTAAGAGGTCGGCTTCGTCCACTTGATTAAGGAAATGTACGGTGTCCTCGCCCTCGTCGTCCCGGTCAATGAGGATATAAAAGTAATTGCCGTTTTTGGTCGTTACGGTGATAAGCTGCTTGTTGCCGCCGAAATCGTCTACAAGGGTCGCGTTCCCGTCCGGGGTAAGGGGTTCTTCCTTTTGGGGTTCCTCGTAGACAACGCCGCTGTCGTTGGTGTCGTCCTCTCCCTCCGGGGTCTGTGCAAAAGCGGTGACGGAAAAGCCGCCCATAAGTACAAGGGCGGCGCAAAGTGCGGTCAAGGTTCTAAGGATTTTCTTATTCATTCTCGGTGTCCTCCATTTCTTCGGTGTTGTGGTCTGCGGGTTCTGCGGGGTAGCCCGGCGCGGCTTCCATGCCCGGAATACCGCCCCCGGAAAGCATAGCGGAAAGCTCATGCGGGGAAAGGCGCATGGAGCGCACAAGCTGTACGATTTGCAGGTTTTCCGCTTCGGTTTTCTGCGCTTCAAGCCCCCTTAATTTATTCTGGTACTCGGTGATTTTCTCGCGGGTCTTTGCAATCTCCTTGTCGATACGTTCAATTTTGTTCATAGCCATCAATAAATTTCTCCTTTCAGATTTTCATTTTTTTGTTGTCAGTTCCAATTCATTAAGCCGTAGCCCTTGATACAGCCATAATTGACGGGGTAGCTCTTTATCTTGCAGGCGTCGCCGGAATTGCCCTCGACGGTATAGACGCGCTCCCCGTCCGTCCCGATAACAAGCCCCACATGGTCTGCGCTCCCGTCCCCGTCCCAGTCGAAAAAGATAGCGTCGCCGGGGGCGATATTCTCATAGCCCCTCGCGCCCCATT